>ENA-OQHA01000199-OQHA01000199.1-human-gut-metagenome-genome-assembly--contig:-NODE-199-length-32560-cov-2.875035_pt1 | contig 32560 bp, 42 predicted proteins | sample MGYA00242558_ERZ504707 | MGnify/ENA primary metagenome ERZ504707 (study PRJEB26092, sample SAMD00036197) | human gut metagenome | host: Homo sapiens | study: EMG produced TPA metagenomics assembly of... | reverse complement strand
CGACCCAATATCCGCGCCGTTCGCCGCGCGCATCCACCTTGCGCGCGTTACGAATCGCCACCGGAGCCGGCTTGCCCTCCAGTGCCGCGGTCACGCGCGAGACTATCTCGTTCCTATCAGACATGTTGTTCTCCTTACCGCTCATGCGCTCCCGCTGGCGGGAGCCAGCACACGATAACTCAGATGCCCTGCCAGGCCGGCTTGTGGGTGTAGGCATAACGGTAGTAGTCCTTGTGGCGCAGGCGGGACGCGGCCTCCTCGTCCACGATAATCGTGGCGTGCGGGTGCATCTGCAGCGCGGAAGCCGGGCAGAACGCTGACACGCCGCCTTCCACCGTCTCCTCGATGGCTTCGGCCTTGCCGGCACCGAACGCCAGCAGCACGAGGTGACGGGCCTTCATGATCGTGCCAATACCCTGCGTGATGCAGTGGTGGGCACTTGGTTGATGTCGTTGTCGAAGAAGCGCGCGTTGTCGATGCGGGTCTGTTCGGCCAAGGTCTTGACGCGAGTGCCGGAGGCCAACGAGGAACCGGCTCGTTGAAGCCGACGTGGCCGTCGGTGCCGATGCCGAGGATCTGCACGTCGATGCCGCCAGCGGCTTCGATGGCACGATCATAGGCCGGGCCGGCCAGCGCGATCTTGTCGCCGTCTTCAAGCGGAGTGCCGTTAAGTACGTCGCCGGGCACATGGACCTTGGCCGGGTCCAGGCCGAGCGGTTCGACCACAGTGCGATGGATGGTCGCATGATAGGACTCGGGATGGGTCAGCGGCAGTCCGATGTATTCATCAAGCGCGAAACCACGCACGCCCGAAACGTCAATGGCCTCGTCCTTGACGATCTTGGCGAGCGCCTGATAGGCGGCCAGCGGCTGGAGCCAGTGGCCAGGCCCAGCACGGCGTCCGGCTTTGCTTTGATCAGGTCCGCCACGCAACGGCCGTAGATCTCGCCGGCCTCGGCTTCGTTCTTGACAATGATGATTTCCGGCATCGGTTTCCTCCAGTTCCGTGCGGCCCGCCCGATGCGAGTCGCTGTACCGCCGCCCGTCTTGCGGATAATGGCAACATCCTTGTCACGTCCGGGTGCCGCGCGGCGTTCCAACCACCGTTCGGCGTAGCGCCGATTGGTGATTCGCTATTTGTTAATGATACTAACAATTTTGGACCTTATGAACACTCACGGTGTTTCCTGACGCTTCACACAGGTACACTGGAATTTATTAGTGAAGTTTCATAACAGTTTCAACGACGAAATTGCGCTTCACCGTCTAAGCTGTGTATGGAACAACAATCGCCGTCCACTCGCTCACCATCAGGCAGGAGGAAACATGTCATATCTCGGTCTCAACACAACGACCGACGACCATGCGGCCAAGGTTCCCCCGCCGATGTGCGCCGCAAGAACCGCCAACTTATCTTCAGGTTGTTGTTCCCCACCAACCAGTATTCGCGCGCCGAGCTCGGCCGACGCACCGGATTGAGCCGCGTGGCCGTTTCCGATGTGGTCGGTCGGATGCTGGAGGAAGGATTGCTGCGCGAGACCGGTCAGGCACCCAGCGGCGGCAAAGGCAAACGAGGCACACTGCTGAGCATCGATATCGATCGACTGCGCATCATCAGCATCGACCTGACGCAGGAGCACCTGCTGCACGGCGCAGTCACCAATCTGCTCGGCCAGCCGCTGCGTCACGCCGAAGTCACCCTGAACACCGGCTCATTCGTTTCCGTGGATGTGATCATCGAGCTCATTGAGAAGATGCTGGGCATGTCCGATGGCGAGGTCATCGGCATCGGAGTCGCCTCCCCCGGCGTGGTAGACAACGGCGTGGTCCGCTCCTCCACGATGCGCGGCTGGAACAATCTCGACCTGTCCACGCCAATCGCCGAACATTTCGGACTTGAAGTAAACGTCAGCAACGACGCCACCGCAGCCATGCTCACCGAACGTTTCTTTGGCCAAGGCGGGCCGAATATGCTTTCGTGCGCATCGAAAGAGGCATCGGTTCGGCGATTCTGCTCTCGGACACGCCGGTAATCGGCGAACTGCACGCGGCTGGCGAGCTCGGCCATATTTCCATCGATCTTGACGGGCCGCTGTGCCCTTGCGGCAAGCACGGTTGCTTGGAGACGATGATTTCCGGAACCGCATTGAAGAAGCAACTCAGCGCAGCAGACGTGGAGCAGCATCAGGGTATCCTTGCTCGGGCGGGCCGCTATCTTGGCCAAGCCCTGGCCATGCCTGTGGGCCTTTTGGATATGGCAGACGTATGCGTCTATGGGCAGCCGAACATCATCAACGCGACGTTCATCGGCGCGGCCCAGCAATATCTGGATGCCGCCACATCCTCGTCCTTCCACAAACACACGGTGATTCGGCGCTGCGAATGCGGACCTGACATCACCGTACAGGGCGAGGCCATCGCCGTGGTCTTCCAACACTTGGCCAAATAAAAGCCGGTCACCCCGCAACGAAACGCGCAAGACCAAGCGCGGCACAGCACGACATAAAGCGATATAGGACTGCGTGGGAGATGGGGCCTCGGAGACAAATCTGAGGCCTCATCTCCATGCCCCGGCACTATGCCAGGCTACGCCGCCATGGCGGCACCGATGGCTCCGACTGGTTGGCCGACAGGTGCCAGACGCAGCCGGCCGGCAGGTCCAGCGTTTCGAGGAATCGGCATTGCGATTCGCGCCGGCGCAGCTCAGCGTGATCACCTCGACCAATGGTTCGCCGGTTTTGGCCATGCCACCGCCCAAGATGATGAGTCGCGGATCAACGGACTGAGCCAGGATTTGTATGGTGTCGCCGATGGCGCGCACTACCATGTCCAGCACATCGACGGCCTTGGCCTCCCGCTTTTCGCGCGACGAATCAGGTCGGGCATCGGCGGGTCGGCGTTGGGCCACAGACGTCCCACGGATGCGCCCGAGCAGACGGTTTCCAAGCATCCGTATTGCCCGCAGCACTTGAGGCGATGAGGTTCGACTGGGATATGCCGATTTCGCCGGCCGCACCGCTATAGCCATGCATCAGCACGCCGTTTTCGACAATGCCCGCAGCCAGTCCGGTGCCGAAGTTCAGGAACGCAATGGTACCGGCCATGCCATCTGCACCGCCCAACACGGTGGCCGCGCCGACGGCGGCGGCGTTGACGTCGTTTTCCACATGGGCCGGCACGCCCGAACGCTGCGAGACCAACGGCCCCATATCCAGCGAGACCACGTCGAGATTCACGATATTGCCCACATGCCCGCTGGCCGAATCCACCGTGCCCGGGGTACCGATACCGATGGCCCTCACCTCGTCAAAACGCTCACCCGCTGCCTGATGTGCTACAGCGACGATGTCTTCGATCACGGCATCGTTGCCATGCCTGGCGGGAATACGGGCGGAACCCAATACCGTGCCCATTGCGTCAACCAGCACAGCTTCGATTTTTGTTCCGCCCACGTCAACACCGATTTTGAGATTGTTCATAGTGTTTTCGGACATCAGTCCTCCCCTGTTCTTCATCGAACGTTTCGCTTGATATCAGTGTACATCTGACTATTGACAACTATCTTAACAAATTCACCCAAGACGACACTCACATGCACGACACGCCGAATGACATATTGATTGCGTCAATCAATTAACAGCGTTAATATCTTAATCAAGTTCAGATTCAAAGACGAGCGGAACAACTCGCAGCGGTGCAGACAAGGAGGACTTAAGACCGATGGCAACAAACACCACCCACGCCACTTCCCAGGCCAGTGTCTCCGAATCCAACCGCTCCCGCATCGTCAAGCACCTGTATCACAACGGCATCAGTTCCCGCGCGCAAATCGCCAAGGCACTGGAACTCACCCCCGCGGCCATCACCAAAATCACCGCACGCCTTATCGAGGCCGGCATGATTGAAGAGACCGGCGATCTGGAAGGCTCCAAGAACCGCCGTTCCATCGGACTCAAGCTCAACACCACGCACTTCCGCATCATCGGCATCAAATTCGCCCGCTCGCTGGTGCAGATCGGCGTGTTCGACCTGTGCGGCAACACCCTGAGCTTTGAAAACCTGCCCACGGTGTGCGACAACACCATCAACGACTCCATCGTCACCATCCACCAGCGCGTCGAACAACTGCTCGACAACGACCCATCCATCGTGGCCATCGGCATGGCAGTGCCCGGCCCTATCTGCGTAACGTAGGCCGCACCGCCGTGGTGTCCAACATGCAGGGCTGGCGCAAAATCAACTTCATCGACGAATTCGCCACCGCTTTCCGCGTGCCAGTGTTCATCGAACAGGACGCCCGCGCCGGCGCCCTCGCACATTATCTCTTCGACCCGTCGGTGCACGCCGACGACAACCTCGCCTATTATCTGGTCGGCGAAGGCGTGGGCCTCGGCGTCATCGACAACGGTCGCCTCATCAACGGCTTCCTCGGTGCCGCCACCGAAATCGGACACATCTCCATTGACGTCAACGGCCGCCCCTGCGATTGCGGCAACGTCGGCTGCTTGAACGCTACTGCTCCACCCCCGCCATTCACGATACGCTCATCGCCGATGGCACCGTGGTTCCCGGCGCGGCCGATATGACCCACACCGAAGCCGCCCGCGCCTGTTCGCCAAAGCCGGCGACGGCGACGAAGCGGCAATCGCCATTGTCCGCGAAGTCGCCCGATACGTCGGCTACGGATGCGTCACCATCTTCAATGGATACAATCCCGAGCACATCATCATCGGCGACATCGTGTCCGAAGCCGGCCCGATACTGCTCGATGAGGTGCGCGCCACGGTGGCCGAACGGGCCATCCCCGAAATCAATGCCTCCACTTCCATCAGCTATCCACCTTGTCCGCCGACGCGGCGGTCTCCGGTGCCGCAGCAGTGGCAGTGACCCAATTCCTCGAACACCCCTCGGTGTTCTTCGACGTCTCCTAAACCAAGCGCCGACATCACAAGATTTTCCATACGAAACACCCGATAAAGGAAACAAAGGAAAGGAAACCAACCATGACTACCCCGATCGTTCTGAGCCTCGGTGAACTGCTGTGGGACATGCTGCCGAGCGGCAAGCGAGCCGGCGGCGCCCCCGTCAACTTCGCCTACCACGCGATGAAGAACGGCACCGAAGGCTGGGCCATCAGCGCGGTCGGCGAGGATGAACTCGGCGACGAACTGATTGCCAAGCGACGAGGCCGGCATCAACACCGTTCTTCAGCGCAACGCCTGGCCGACCTCCACCGTCGAGGTCGCACTGAAGAACGGCATCCCGGAGTACACCATCGTCAAGGGCGTGGCTTGGGACCACATCCTGTACACCCGCCAGCTCATCGACGTGGTCTCCAAGGCCGACGCCGTCTGCTTCGGCACCCTGGCCCTGCGCTCCCCCGAATCGCACGCCACCATCACGGAGCTGCTCAAGCACACCAAGCCGGGCGCGATGAAGTTCTTCGACATCAACCTGCGCGGCGACCACTACTCCAAGGAACTTATCGAGGAACTCCTCAAGGCGGCCACCGTCTTCAAGATCAACGACGAGGAACTCCTGCTGCTGCGCGACATGTTCGACATCCGCGGCACCTCCGGCGAAGATGCCTCCCGCTGGTTCATCGAGGAATTCGGCCTTGACTACGTGATTCTGACCGCCGGCTCCGCCTACTCCACCATCATCTCCCGCAAGGGCGAGGTCTCCACGCTGGACACCCCGCGCGTCGAGGTGAACGACACCGTCGGCGCAGGCGACTCCTTCTCCGGCACCTTCACCGCACGCATCCTGCTGGGTGACACGCTCGCCGAAGCCACCGCAAGGCCGTCAACACCGCCGCCTTCGTCTGCACCCAGGCCGGTGCCTGCCCGAGTACCCGGCGAGATGCCCGACTATCTGGCTGAAATCGGCAAGTAATCCACTCCCACCCCATTTTCCCGATGGCTTTGCCGCTCTATACCGGCAAAGCATCTTGTCAGAGGAGTCACCATGTCCATTCGCGACACCGTCACCGGCGTCCAGCATGTCGGCATTCCGACCACGGACCTCGAAGGCACCATCGCCTACTACGAGCGTCTCGGCTTCGAATGCCTCGGCATCTATCCCAACGGTGAGGACCGCTGCACCTTCCTGCGCCTGAACAACCTGACCCTCGAGGTGTGGACCATGAACCCCACGCCTATGGAAAACGGCGCCATCAACCACTTCGCGCTGGATTCGACGGATATCGAAGCGTCCTTCGCCGAAGCCCAGAAGCTCGGCTGAACTTCGTGGAAGGTCCATCCAGCACATCGACACCTTCTGGAGCAACGGCATCCGTTACTTCAACGTACTGGGCCCGAACCACGAGGTCATCGAATTCTGCCAAATCATGTAACACCCTGATGGAACCCGGCAACAGGACTATCACTATTCACTAGTCATCATCCATTGATCGATCGATCTGTCATACGTCCATTTATAGAGAAAAAGGGAATACATATCATGGACAAGACCGCATCCAAGAACGTGGCGTGGGTGGAAAGCCTGACGGCTACCTTGATCGCACGCCAGTATTGCAATTTTCAATGACTTCGGTGCTGTTCGCCTTCTAGGCCATCGCCGCAAGCCTCAATGACATTCTTATCACCCAGTTCAAGGCCGTATTCGACCTGAGCGACATGAAGACCGCGTTCGTGCAGTCCGCATTCTATGCCGGCTACTTCATCGTGGCCATCCCCGCCTCGCTGTTCATCAAGAAGACCAGCTACAAAATCGGCATCATGACCGGCCTGGCGTTCTTCGCGCTCGGCTGCTTCATCTTCTTCGTGGACCGTATCTCCGCCAGCTACCCGCTCTCGGAGGTCCGCGAGACTCGCGTGCTGACCGTCTACATGATTATCGGCTGCGTGATTCTTCTCGGCACCGCTTCATCCTGCCCCGCCATCGAGCTGTTGGTCGTCGGCCTGTACTTCCTGACTGAATTCAAGCGCGACACGTACACCCCGCCCCAGCTCAAGGCCATGGACGAGAAGAACGAGGCCTGATTCCGCCCCCTTTGTTCGTCATTCGTGTGACTTCACGAATCGACTGACCGCAACCGTGAGATTCTCCGAACAGGAAATCTCACCGGTTTTTTCATATGGTGTACTCACGGCCACGCTCTTCACATCCTTTCGCGTGTCTTCAACTAAAGCGGTTTAGAATAATGCTGTTCCCTTGATATGTATATCCCTCAAACAAAGAAGTTGAATTTATGACGACCACCGCGATACCGAAGTCGGTCTCGGATTTCTTGCAGCGCATCACGGACCTATGTGGCACCGAACACGCTGATTGGGCCGAGAACTTCAACGCCTGCTTTGCCGATACCCTGACCACCACGGTCAAACGGCATGACGACGGCACCACATTTCTGCTCACCGGCGATATCCCGGCCATGTGGCTGCGTGATTCGACCGCGCAATTACGCCCTTACCTAGCCCTTGCCGCCAAAGACGACGACATTGCGAACTTGATCGCCGGTCTGGTTCGCCAGCAGTTCCGCTACATTACCATCGACCCGTATGCGAACGCCTTCAACGAGGAACCGAACGGTGCCTCCTGGGACAAGGACGATCAGTCCGACTTCTCCAGCCCTTGGCTTTGGGAGCGCAAGTACGAGGTGGATTCGCTGTGCTACCCCATCCAGTTGGCTTGGATGCTGTATGCGAACACCGGCAACACCGGTCATTTCGATGCCGAATTCATTGCCGGCGTCAAGAAGATTCTTGACGTATTCGAGACCGAGCAGCATCATGAACGCTCCCCGTATTTCTTCATCCGCGACACGGACATCCCCACCGAATCGCTGAGCAATAACGGCAAGGGGTCGCCGGTGGCGTACACCGGCATGACCTGGTCCGGCTTCCGCCCCAGCGACGACGCCTGCACCTACCACTATCTGGTGCCCTCGAACATGTTCGCCGCCGTGGTGATGGGCTATCTGGAACGCATCTTCGGCGGTGAGATTCTGGATGACGCCGATATCGCCGCCCGTGCCGGCGAGCTGCGCCGCACCATCACCGAAGGCATCGAAGCCCACGCCAAAACGACGAACCGCAACGGAGAGACAATCTACGCGTTCGAAACCGACGGTCTGGGACACGTCAATATCATGGACGACAGCAATGTGCCCTCCTTGATGGCGGCCCCTTACTTGGGGTACTGCGCACCGGACGATCCGACGTATCTGGCGACCCGGCGCACGCTGCTCAGCGACGAAAACCCGTACTATTACGAGGGCGAGTACCTCAAGGGCATCGGCTCACCGCACACCCCGCCGCGCTATGTGTGGCCCATCGCCCTGTCTATCGAGGCGATGACCAGTGACAACAAGGACTTCAAGGCGCATATCCTCGACCGTCTTGTAGCCACCGACGCCGGTACACATCTCATGCACGAAGGCATCGACGTGAACGATCCGACCAAGTACACGCGCGAATGGTTCAGCTGGTCGAATATGATGTTCTGCGAACTGGTCATGGACTATTTCGACATTCGCGTGAAACACTAAGACGTGCCCGCTGAATGCTCATTGTGCACCCACCGCATGTTCTCGTTAAGGAAAGGAACAATCATTATGACCAATAACCCACGCTATACGCTCGGCACCGAAGCCAACCGCATTTTCATGGCTTCCGAAACCTACGAGCTGCTGAAGTTCGGCAAAGGCTTCCCAGCACCGAACGGCGGTTCCGGCTGGCTGAACGCCGACGGCACCCTCGACCCCTCCCACGGCGTCGAAACGTGGATCACCAGCCGTATGGCCCATGTGTATTCGATTGGTGCCATGCTCGGATACCTGGGTGCGGGCGAGCTGGCCGACGCGGCGCTCAAGGGATTGACCGGCATTCTGCATGACGACGAGCACGGCGGCTGGTATCCGCAGGTGTTCGCGGACGGCACCCATGCGCCGGGCAAGGTCTGCTATGCGCATGCTTCGTGATTCTCGCCGCGTCCTCCGCCCTGCTGGCCGGGCGTCCGGGTGCCAAGGAACTGCTTGACGAGGCACTTGCCACGTATGACAAGCATTTCTGGAATGACGAAATCGGTTTGGCCGTCGATACCTGGAACACCGAATTCACCGAGCTCGACCCGTATCGCGGTCTCAACGCCAACATGCACACCACCGAGCATTCCTAGCCGTGGCGGATGCCACAGGAGACAACGCCTATCGAGTACGCGCCGGACGCATCATCGATCATGTGATCGGCTGGGCGAAGCACAACGAGTGGCGCATCCCCGAACATTTCAAGTCCGATTGGTCGCTGGACCTCGAATGCAACGTCGACAAGAAGGATGATCAGTTCAAGCCGTACGGCGCCACGCCGGGTCACGGCATCGAATGGGCCCGCCTGATCACGCAGTGGGCGTTGAGCTCCTTTGCCAACCTTGACGGAGCACAGCCGTACGTCGACGCCGCCGAACACCTGTTCGCGCGTGCCGTGGCCGACGCATGGAACGCCGACGGCACCGTGGACTCGCCTACACGACCGACTGGAACGGCAAGCCCGTGGTCACCGATCGCATGCATTGGACGCTGGCCGAATCGTTGAACACTTCCGCCACGCTGTACGCGGCCACCGGCGAGGAGATGTACGCCAACTGGTATGCCACGTTCGCCCAGTATGTCGACGAACATGTCATCGACCACGAGAGCGGCTCCTGGTTCCACCAGCTCGACAAGAACAACCACGTGATCGGCACGGTCTGGCCGGGCAAGTCCGACCTGTACCACGCCTTCCAGTCCACGCTGATTCCGTTCCTCGACCCGGCCGTGTCCATCGCCACCGCGGTCAAGAACGCGGCCTGACCGGCAATATCTTAGCCTTCTTATCTCCTCCTTCAACGACGTTGGCCCCCCGCTTGATAACGAGGGCCAGTCGTATGGATTGGAAGTGCTGACTCAGAATCGGTGGTTTCTATATTCCACAGGAGTTACAGGGTTTGGCCGTGCTGTCCCTGACCACCAGTTTCGGGGTGAGGATTCGACGGTTGCCGCTCACCTGTTCGCCGGCGAGCACTTTGAGCAGCAGTTTCGCCACTTTGGCACCGTATTCACTGGCGTCACGATGCGCTGAGGTAATCGACGGGTACGCTGCCTCACAAATAAAGCTGTCTTCAAAGCTGACAATAGCGGGCAACCCGTTCGGATAACCCGCAGATTGCCCCTCCCCTGTTTCAGTTGCCCGGTGGTATATGCTTCGGCCATGGCATGCAGACTGGCCGCGGCAAGAATTTCCGTCTCGTAGATGAATGCAGTAGGAGCTTCGGCGAACGCAACATCTCCAGCGTAAGCATCGCGGCCTGCTCGGCATCGAAATTCGTGAACTCGATGTTGATGGATTCCAGTTTGCGCCGTTTTGCGAACGACCGAAACGCCGACACACGCCCCTGCGAATAATCGAGATTGGAATCGCCGGACAGATAGGCGATACGGCGGTGCCCCAGTGACGACAGATGTTCAAGCACGGTGCCCATGGTGCGCGAATCATCGATGGACAGCGACGGTACATAATTGTTCGGATCAGGGCCACCGGCCAGAACCGCACGCACACCCAGTTCCTTCAGCAGTTTCGGGCGTGGATCGTCGGCTCGCAGATCAACCAGAATCACCCCGTCCACACGCTTGCGTGACGCCCAGTCCCTGTAGACGCTCATCTCCTCGTTCAGCGAACGGCAAGGGCGATACAGCAAGCCGTATCCCTTAGGGCTGAGCGAGGTATGCACACCGGCCATGAAGTGCAACATGAAGGTTTCGTCCGTGAGTCCCTGTGCGGAGCGTGCGGGGGCAAAGCCTATGGTCATGGTTTTCGACGAGCCCAACGCTTGCGCGGCATAGACCGGCGTCCACCCAAGTTTGGCCGCAGCCTCCTTGACTCGTCGTTTGGTTCCGCGGAAACACCAGGCCGATCGTTGATGGCAAAGGACACCGCGGTTTGCGAAATGCCCAACTCATCCGCGATGTCTTTTAAGCTCACACGCTGCGTGCCTGTGGACGATGGTGATGCCTCGCGAGCAAATCCCATGAATAATCCTCCTTGCAGCCACGCTGCGAATACCACGCTACAACAGATTATTTCCCACTTTGGGCCGCATGTAATCAGCTGTGTTCTAATACCTATGATATCAACAACTAAAACGTTTTAGTCTATGGGTCTCAGCATATGTTCGGATATAAAAAGCGGGATATAGGGGGTGTCTACAGGGACAACCACCCCATATCCGCTTAAGGCACGGGTATCAACGCACCCGCATACGCAGCGAAACTATTCCATCTTGCTACGAGCACGAAGCACCACCGTGCCCGCTCCGAGCAACACCACTGCGGCAGTCACAATCGCAATAATCGAAGAGCCCGTCTTACTCAGCGAAGAGTCCGATGCGCCATTCTTATCATTGTTCTTGTTGTTGTTCTGGCCAAGCTTGTTGTCGCCGGGCTTATTCGGCTTGTCCGGCTGGCCGGGCTTGTCGGGGTCGCCGCGACCTTGGTGAATTCGATGGCGACACCCTCACCGATGGACTTGTCGCCCAGTGCGGCCTTCACCGTGTACTTGCCCACCTTCGTGGACACGACGTTCAGTGAAGCCACGCCAGCGGCATCAGTCTTGACAGTGGCGTTGCCGTCAACGGCCGTGACACCCTCGGGCAGCGTAAACGCCACCTCGGCGTTGGTCAGCGGATTGCCGAACGAATCCTTGACCGTTGCCTGAATCGTACGTGTAGCCTTGCCGTCGGCCACGGCCGAGCCGTCAACGGCGGTCAGCGTGGACTCCTTGGCATCCGGCTGAGTCGGGTCAGAGACCGTGCACTTGGCCAGTTCGTCGGCGGTCTGAATCTTCACCGGTTCGGTCTTGTTGCCGTTGTAATCCTCGACCTGCACCCACAGTTCATGGCCAGAGGGGATGGACTTGGTGTAAGAGCTCGGCGTAGTGCGACCACGGATGATGCCGGTGATTGGCGGAGTGCTCTGCGAGTAGGTGTAATTGGCACCCAGCTGCTTCTCCTGCTTTTCACCGTTCTCGTCAGTCCACTTCTCGGTCATGTAGAGGTAGCGCCAGTCTTGAGTCTCCGGACGGACCAGAGTGACTCTATCGCCATTCCATGTCACCGAGCAAGCCGGATACGGCTCAATGGTGGCATCGGCAAATACACCTGTTGCCGTGGCGGTAGTGCCGCCTGCGTTATCGACGGTCACCACATAGCGGGAACCGTCAACCGGCGCATTCGGAATCGTCGCTTCGCTCTTATCGGCAGAGACCTTGACGGTCTGGGAGTACGGCTGCGCGGCGTAACGCCACGAACCATTGTCAGACTTGACGGTCACGGTCTTCTCGCCGGATACCTGCGGATTGGTCCAGGAGACCTTGACGTTACCATCCTTGCCGGGTTCGACTTTCACGCCAGACACGGCCGCTGCTTCGTTCAGCGGCGCTTCGGCGGCCAGCGAGCGCGAACCGTCCGCACCCACGGCGTACAGCTTCAGCGTGCCGGTCTTGGCAGGCAGGTGCTTGACGTACAGGGTGTCGTCGTAACGGCCACCGAGGAAGGTGTTGTCCAAGTAGAGCAGGTAGTTCTTGGCAGTAGAGTAATCGGCGAGATCCCACTTGACGGTCAGTTCGTCGGAGTCCGCGTAGGCGCGTTCCACTTGGAAGTTCGTCGGAGCAGCCGGCGTGTAGGCAGCACCGTCGGTGACGGTAATCTTGCCGATGTTCACCTGGTAATTGTCGATTGGGTTCGCCCCGGCCTTGACGATCAGGCCCAGGGTGGCGATCTTCTTACCCGCGTACTGAGAGAGGTCTACAGTTGCGGTCTTCCAGCCGTTGCTTGACCCACCGTCTGCCATGTCCACCGGCACTATAGTCTTGGTGTCGTCGGCGAAAATGAGGCCGAGTTGCAGCTTGGAATCGTCGCTGTTGAGCTTGTTGTAGGTCAGTTCGACCTTGGAGCCGGCAGCGACGCTCAAGTCGGTCTTGTAGAGACGGACGGTGTTGTCGCTGGACAGCTTGCCGCTCAACACCAGCGAATCGCCGCCTTCGTAGCCGCCGACCTTGGTGTAGTTAAAGCGTGGTGCCGCTTCATATTTCTTGCCATAGTCGAAGTCGGCTTGCAGCGGGTCGGAATCGGCATCAATCCACCACTGCCATGTCGGCAGAATGTCTTGGAGGTTGATATTGCCCCACTGCTGGTTGCTGGTCTGTTCGCCGTTGTCTCGCCATTCGAGACCATGACCGGTGTTGAACGATGTGGAGAAGACCGGACCGCCGATGACGGAGCGCTCGGCGATCTGCGAAGCGAAACCCTTCCAGCTATCGCTGCTCGTACCATCATCAATATACGGATCAGATATATCCGTCGTGCCCTTCTCACCGGTGGACGAACCAGTCCACAGACGGCGTTCGCGGTCGAATACCTGGTTCTGATACTTCGGGTAGACCTTCTTGTCGTCACCCAACTCGTGGGAGACGAAATCGGTGCCAAGTGCCGCAAGGCTCACATAGGGCTTGCCGTCAGCGTCAAGGTTGACATTCATATAATTCGCGTTGCTGGCGATGCTACCAAATTTCTTCTGTCCGGCCTCGATACCCGCGAATACCGCGTACTTCGGATCAATGCCAAGGCTCTTGGCGTGATCAGCTGAATCTTGTAGCATGTTGCCGCTGAACCAGTAGTTCAGGAAGATCGAATCAGAGATTTTACCCTTGTTCGGATCCTGCACCCACGGCGAATTGGCATCGTTGAACATGTTTTGATAGCTGACGCCGCCATTCGGGTATGTGGCGGAGTCGTACCACTGGATATAAATGCCCTGATCGATGATCTGCTTCATGAAGTCTTGGTAGGCCGGCACATCAGCAGAATTCACACTGGATTCCTGGTTAACGAAGTAACCATCAAAACCATAGTACTTGGCAATCTCCACCAGCTTGTCAGCCACCGGATAGGTGCCGTCGGCACGCTTGCCTTGAAGCAGGTCCTTATAGGTCTGTTCTCCTCGGTCGTTGCCAGAATAGAAGATCGTCGCAATCGACTTCGCGCCATTCTTGTGCGCGACATTGGTATATGCGGCATTCGGCAGATTCAACGTACCGAACTCAAACCATTTCTGAGTCCAGTCAGACTGGGCCTTCTCGTCGTAGAGGCTCTTTGGCACGTTCGCAGTCGGCTGACCATGCCAGGTACCGTAATAATCCGTGTACTGCCAGTAGTTGAACAGGTACTGCGAGAACACGTTGTTGTCGTGGAACGACTCGAAGAACGCGTTGCCGTAGTCGCCAGCAAGGTTGAACATCTCCGTATCGGCCGGCAGGTTCGGGTCTTTCTGCGTCGCGGCGTTGGCGGCGATGCGGGTCTGCAACGGTACACGGGAGCGCAGGTATTCCGAGTCCTTATCCGCGTCCGGGTTCCAGTTCAGAATATCCAGACCGGTATAGCCATGCTGATATGGCTGGTTGGCTCCCGCAGACTGCTCCGGATGGCTGGTATCGGCATACTGGCCTCCCCACGGCATGGTGTCGGTGGCGCTTGCCGGTGCGGCCAATGCCGCCAGCGTGGCCATCGACAGCACCGCTGCCAAGCCAGACCGCAGCCATTTCCTGTGTCGAGTCCGGGCAGAAGCACGCCCAGCGTGATCACCTGATGACAATCTCATCCATAATCTCCTTTGATTTCCTCCGACTCACGCCGGAAATCAACCGTCTATGCGGCTTGAGTAGACGGGGGCTCAAACCGGTAGGACGGTTTGAGCCCACGGGATACGGCGATATTTCACCACGCCATATCCCACATTCTCTTTTTCTCTCACCCACCGACCATATCGGCCGCAATGAGTAGGTCATGAGACTTACGGAACATACCCCTCTCCGACTCGTCTCATGCACATCGTCAGCGATGTATCACGATGCTTACGCTGGTATCGCAGTCGTCTGTATGTCGGGTATCATCGTTATTCAAAGCGGCTGTCAGGGCAAACGTCACACGCACATTGTCATCAGCTTCGTCCATCAGCCGTTCAAAGGGTACCGAGAACGATACCGCGTGGCTTTCGCCCGCTCAAGCTCAGGGCAACGGAATCGACCAGCACTGCCAAGCGTGGGATGCGACGACCGCCACTGACGTGTGCGAAGAGGTTCACCGAACCGGCCGTCTTATGGTCGCCGGCATGTGCCGTCACCTGCACCAACACCTCATTCGCGCGGGATTCGGCATCGGCATGCATCCCACTAAACGTCACTCCAGCCAAAGAACCGGCTCCGTAGCCAAACTCGCGCAATACCGGTTCCGCCGCATCCTTGTATACGTGGGCGGCACTTTGCCGGTCGTTGTATCGAACCGGAATGGCTGCGGGATGCGCAGGCAGCGTTACGGGAAGGCGGCCCGGCAAACCGGCACCGTCAATCAGCACATCAGCCACGGCCTGCGGACCATACTGGCCAGCATATCCGACCCAAATCGTCACGGCGGATTGACCTATTACATGAGTCAGCACATGCGCCCTGCCGCACACCACCACCGAAACAACCGGAGCGGTGGTCAATGCCACGACTTCGTCCAGCATTTCATCCTGGTGCCAAGCAGACGGATGTCGGACAAATCCACGCCTTCACCGCAGGTGGCACCGTATTCGGCTACGGCCTTTGCCGCACCATTGTCGTCGAATTCACTGTCATAGCTGCGTTCGCTGGTGCTGCCGCATACGAATACCACGGCTGCCGCACTCGCCCACCGATCGGCCGACACATCGCTCGGCTTGGCCGCCAAGCAAACCCGGTCTTTCCCAAGGCGTGCCACCAATTGCCGGTAGATGCTTGACTGCTCATCGGCGGGCAGAGGGGCGGTGTAATCGCCCAGGAAGCAGCCGAAATCGTCGGCGAATGGGCCGGCGACAATCACAGGGCCGGCTTGGGCATCGGTCAGCACACCCCGAATGCTGTCGAGCGTAACGGCAGAGCGGCCATCATTAATCAGCGTTATCGCCTCGCGGGCCATGCGCTTGGCCTGCTCACGCCCATCCGCAGTGGCCTGCGCGATGGCATCGGCATCTGGCATGGCAATTGCGGCGGTATCGGCACCATCTTCGGGCAAGAGACCGAACATGGCTTTGAGCTCCAGCACACGACGCAATGCCGTATCGACGCGGCCGCCGACCTGTTCGTCATCCACATATTCTTCGAGGCGCGCGAATCCTTCATCCACAGGGAGACATCCACACCGGCAAGCAGTGCGGCGCGTCCGGCAGCGGGAATGGAGCCGGCCATATCTTCAAGCCGGTCCACGGCCAGACCATCGGCCATCACGATGCCATCAAAACCGAGCTGGTCACGCAGATAATCCTCGAGCAACCACGGGTTGGCACAACAAGGCACGGAATCGATATCGTTGTAGGCAGCCATAAAGCCCAAGGCACCGGCACGCACGCCAGCGGCCACCGGCGGCAGATGAATCTCGTGAAGATCGTGCGGGCCCAATACGGCGGACTGCCCGTTGCGGCCACCCACAGCCTCGCCTTGCGCCGCCAAATGCTTGAGCACCACGCCACTCCCCCGCGGCCGACCTTGCTGCGATGCTCACCCTGCATACCGGTAACGATGGCCTCGCACATGCGGGAGGCCATCAGCGGGTCCTCGCCGAAGCATTCCTCGCAACGGCCCCAACGCGGGTCGCGGGCGATGTCCAAACCGGATACCAATGCAATATGAATACCGCTGGCTGCCAGTTCCGCGGCGACTGCGGCTTCCGCTTCCTGCACTCCTTGCGAATCGAATGTGGCACCCAATCCCAGATTGGTGGGCAGCACCGCGCCGCCCAGCGCCTGATGCCCGTGAGGAGCCTCTTCGCTGAGCAATACGCCGATGCCATGTGCACCGCGCTCCAACACGGTTTGCTGCACCACGGCAACCGCCTCAGGCCGTTCCTCAGGGCGTATGCCATTGCCCCAATGCTGGCCCGACCACGGGTCAGCTCGCAGCAGGCCGTACAAAGCGCCAAGCCCGCCCCACCGGTCGATCTCTTGCTTGAGCTCGTCTGAGGCCACAAGCCGTCCTGCGGCATTGCGTTCTACGGACTTCCAACCGAACAGACGCTGGTTCAGCTGACCAACCTTCTGCGTGAAGCTCATCGAATCAATGAGTCGGTCCACTGCGGCGTGATTGATGCTCATCGGGTGCGCCCCCTCTCGTATATAACTTCTCGTTCTTCCCGCTCTTCGGCGAGTACAGGGTCTTATATTGTGCACTGCGCACCGCAATTGTGCGCACGGCAATTGAAAATATCCGGTTGCGGAACAAGGAGTAGATGATTCCACAACCGGATATCGGTTTAGTCAGCCGTTTCGAACGATGGGTCCGAAACCGCAGTGTAGTAGCGGGCGGCGTAGGGGTGCTCGTCGGCGTGCAATTCAAGGATGCCGCGACGCGCGAGTTCCGCCTGATCGGCCGCCACCTGCGAGGTGATGATGGTCGGGCGCTGGCCTGCCACCTGCAGCTTCATCCACAGGTCGCACACCGAACCTCCCGGGCCGAGCGCACTGCGGTTCACCGGGTTTCCGGCCTCGTCCACATCAACCACCACGGCGACGGTCTTCGGCTGAGCCGGCAATGCGGAACGGTACTGTGCGGCGAGCTCCCCGAACGTACGGCCAATCGGCTTCAGCTGGCCTTGCTCGTCGAACAAGCCAGAGAGTGCTCAAAGAACGGGAAGTCTTCCATGCTGGCGGGCACATCGTGCGAGCACCACCACGTCACACCCCACAGGTTCCGGCAATCCATGGCACGTTCAACGGTCTTGCGGCAGAATTCCGGCGTGTAGTCGGTTTCCAGCACATTCTCCGGCGCACCGACTTCCTGAAGCCACACCGGACGCTCGGAATCCTTGCCGAACGCCTTGGCCAGCTCAGCCAAGTACAGTGCGTACGACGAACATTCCTCACTGGTAGCGCCGTATCCTTGCGCGATACCGTTAAACACCCAGGAGTGAATCACGGTCATATCGCCCTTGGTGGCAGACTGCACCGGCGTGAACGGGTGCCCGTCAATGAACCAAGTGCCATCGTTGACGCTGTACAGTGCGTTATGCCCTTCGCCGGCAACGGCCGGAAGCAGTGCATTCAGCCATGCATCGATCTGCTGGCTCGTGGCGCTCATCTTCGTAGGATGCGGCCTGTCAGACAGCTGATTGACCTCGTTGCCCAAGGTAAGGCCCTTGAACGCGGGTTCTTGGACAGCTCATCGGTCATGGTCTTGACCAGTTCACGCTCGGCCGCAACGGCGTCCGCATCGGTGAACATGTTGCCCGCATGCCAGGTGACCAGCCATGAAGGCAGGAAGTCGAAGCTGGACAGATGCCCTTGGAACACGTCCACATAGGCATCCAAACCGTGCTCGCCGGCGATGTGCACCATGCGGCGCACATCCGCCACGCCCTTCTTGTTGATCCAAGTGCGATTAGGTTGCAGATACGGCCAGATCGGGAAGATGCGCACATGGTCCATACCCAGTTCGCTGATCTGCTTGAGATCGTTGTCGATGCCGTCCCAGTCCGGGTCGAGCCATGCGTGGAACCAGCCATGCGACGGCGTGTAGTTGACTCCGAATTTCATTGGAGTATCTCCTTTTTTCCAGTCCGCTCAGCCCTTGAGTCCGCCCTGTTCCAAGCCACGGAAGAAGTAGCGCTGGAAGCAGCAGAAGAAGACGATGATCGGGATAAGCGAGACGAGCGCGCCGGCGGCAATCAGTCGCGGATCTTGGATGAACATGCCCTTGAGTCGGTTCATGCCGAGGGTCAAGGTGTACTTGCTTTCATCGGAGATCGCGATCAACGGCCACAGGAAGTCGTTCCAGGCACCGACGAATGCGAAGATGCCGACAACGGTCATCGTGCCTTTGACCTGCGGTACACAGATGTGGAAGAACCGCTGCCATAGGTTGGCACCGTCCACCATGGCCGCCTCTTCGAGTTCCATTGGAATGGATCTGAAGGCGTTGGTCATGAGCAGGATGTTGATGGCACCGCACAGGCCAGGCAGTGCGACTGCCAGCAGCGTGTTCTGCAGGTGGATGGAGCGAATGATCAGGAACTGGGAGATCATCACGCCTTCGATCGGGATGACCATGGTGCCCATGAACATGGTGAACACCAGTCCGCGGCCACGCCACTTCAGGCGTCCCAGTGCGTAGCCGGCCATCGTGGAGAAAACCACGTTGCCGAAGATGGAGATCAGGCAGACCACCAGCGTGTTGAGCATGTAGTGGAATACCGGGACCTGCTTGAACACGGAAATGTAATTCTCCAGTGTCGGGGTCTTCGGCATCAGGTAGGGAGCACGGCGTAGACGTTGTCGCCCTTGCCCTTGAACGACAGGGACAGTTCCCAGACGAACGGGCCGACGAGCAGCAGGAACATCAGAATCAGAATCAGATACTGGACGACTTTGCCGACAGTGACCTTATGCGTGTTGGTATTCATCAGTCCTCACCTCGCTTTTGTACGATCTGCTGCACGATGAGCATGACGCCGACGATGACGAGCACGACGATGGAGATGGCGCTCGCGTAACCAGTGCGGGCCTGGATACCGGTGCTTCGCGCTTGATAAGCATCGACATCGTCATATCCATGCCGCCGGGGCCTGCGGAGCCGTTGGTCAACACGTAGATCTCGTTGAAGACTCGGAATGCGGCGATGGTGGACAGCATCATGATGAGCATCATCGTGGAGCGCACGCCGGGCATTGTCACGTAGATGAACTGGCGGACAGGGCCAGCGCCGTCGAGGGAGGCGGCTTCGTAAAGGGATTCATCGATGTTGGCGAGGGCGGTCAGGTAGATGACCATGTAGTAGCCGAGGCCCAGCCAGATTGTCACGAACATCGAGCTGAAGAGCACGCCCCATCGATCGGTGAGGAATGGAATCGGCTTGGAGATGATCTTCAATGCCTTGAGCACGGAGTTGACCAGACCGGCGGAATCCAGCAGGTTGGTCCAGATCATGCCCACCACAACGGCGGACATAACCACCGGCATGTAGAAGGCGGTGCGGAAGAAGCCCATGATTCGGGAGTTGCCCTTGACCAGATAGGCCAGAATCAACGGGAGGATCACCATGAACGGCACTACGCAGATCACGTAGATCGTGGAGTTGAGCAGTGCGGTGAGGAAGTACTCGTCGTGGAACAGTTTGATGAAGTTTTCGAATCCGACGAATTTGCCCGGACGGAGCAGCGTGGAATCGGTGAAGGCAAGCCTGAAAGTGTTGAGTGCCGCGAGGACGATGAAAACAAACACAATCACGAATGCGGGCAGAACAAACAAGTAAGGGGCAATGATGGTGCCGAACTTGCGATCCTGCTTCTTGCCGTGACGCGTATTCATCGGTTCAGCCGGTCGAGGCCGTGCGGGCCTCCGACCTGTCAGCGGCGAGTGCCGCGTTGCTCACTGTGCGAGCTTCTCGTTTGCGAACTCGACGGACTTGTCAAGGGCTTCCTTGGCGGTCTGCTTGCCTGCATGGCGAGGGCGATCTGCTGCTGGAAGTTCTTGTAGCCGTTGTTGTCGGTAAACTCGGCCGGACGAGAACCGTAGCCGTCCTTGACCTGGTCGAGCGTGATCTTCAGAGCCTTGCCCTCAAGGGTGCTCTCGTCAATGCTCTTGTAGTAGTCGTCATCCAGACCACCCTTAGCGGACGGGAACACGGAGGCCTTCTTGTCGAACTCGATCTGGTTCTTCTCGTTGGTCACAAAGCGGGCGAAGTCGATGGCGACGTCGGGGTGCTTCGAGTTGGCGCTGATGCCGAGCATCTCGTAGGCCACGGAAGCGGACTTGCCGTCGTTGCTGATACGCGGGCCGACTGCGAGGTTCTTGTAGAGGTCCGGAGCGTTCTGCTTAAAGCCGTCAGCGGAGTAGGCGGAGCCGGCCATGGAGACCAAGTTGCCGCGCTGGAAGAGATCGGCGGCCTGGCTCCAAGAGGAGTCGAGGGCCTCCGGCGGGATGCCGCCCTTCTTGTACAGCTCAACGAAGCGGCTGATCTGCTTGACACCGGCCTCATCATTGAAGGTGTACTTGCTGTGGTCATCATTCATGAAGGACTTGACGCCTGCGGTCATCAGATCTTCGGCGTTGTAACCCATCGTGGTGCCCAGGTAGACATCCTTGCAGTTCTGCACGATGGTGTCGCCGGCGGCGAAGTATTCATCCCATGTGGTCGGAATCTTGTTCGGATCAAGGCCGCACTTCTGCATGAGCTCGGTGTTCCAGTAGGTCGGGCCATCGTTGACATACCATGGCAGGCCGTAGGCACCCTTCTCGACGCCATTGCCCTGCATGGTCACGGACTTCCATGCGCCTTCGTAGTAGTCCTTTTCCGCATCCGGAGCCTGCTTGGAGACATCGAGCAGCGCGCCAGCTTGGCCAGACCGTACAGGATGGAGTTGCCGCCGTCGACGATGTCCGGCAGTTCGCCGGCCGCAGCCTGGCTGGACAGCTTGTCTTCGTAACCATCGGACGGGGCGTCAAGCCACTTGACGGTGACATCCGGGTGGTCCTTCTCATAGGCCTTGATCAGCGCCTCGAAATACGGGGTGTACTTGTCGTTCTTGAGGTTCCAGGTCTGGAAGGAGATCTCCTTCTTGCCGCCGTCATCCCCCGCAGTTCCGCTACCACAGGCAGCCACCGATACGAGCATCGCACCGGCACCGGCGATGGCGAGGATCTTCTTCATAGAAAACATACGTTTTCCTTTCCTTTTGGTTCCTTTTTCGCCCCGCCCTGCTGTGGACGGAGAAAACCTAATCGTTGTGTTCCGGTACAGTCACCCGTCGCGGTGATTGACGTGGTATCACAACCTTTATTCAGTTCTCATCGCTGAGACTAAACCGTTTTAGTTTCCAGCCAGTTATGAACCTGTTAACTAAATCGGTTTAGTAAGAATATAACACAATCGAAACATGCACGCAACGAATTCATCCGCGCGTGTCGCATTGATATTTGCCCAACGAAATCGTCCCCTCTTCTCATACAACAATGGGCCGCGCCCAACCGTATGGCAGAGCCGGTCTACTCCGGTTCCGTTACGGTTGGGCGCGACCCAAAATATCGAGCCTAGGCCCAATATCCCTTATCGGCGAATACGCAGCGTGGTGAGCTGGAACGGTGCCAACGAGACGACCGCACCGTCGGCAGGCATCGGCTCGTCGCCGGCGAGCGCGCGCGCAATTCGGCGTCCAGTTCCGGCTCCTCCATGAGATTCACCTCCTGCACGCTGGCCTTAGCATCGGCGAGAGCGGCGTCAAGGCGTAGTGCGGCCGCGGCATTGCCGCCGGCGGCCTCGTACAGGCGCACAATCAGATCGTCGGAACCGTCATCGGCGAGCTTGACCCAGTCCAATACGATGGTGCCGGTGACGTCGGTGAGCGAGACCAGCGGGGCCAAGTCAGGCAACTCCCCTATTACAGGGCTGTTGAGTCGCGCCGCCTCGTCCAGCACTGCGTTCATATCGGCGTCAGCGACCAGAGACCATGCGAAGGAGTGCGCGCCTTGGTCGGTGCGTGGGTCAGGGTACGAGCGGTGCGGACAGCAGCGACAACCGCACCATGGTGCCGCGGCCGGTGCCATGTGCCGTATCGGCGTGGATGGGGCTGACGTCGGAGCCGTAGGTGGAGGCGTTGACCACAGCGGCGGCATAGTCGGCGTCGGCGATACGCACGAAGCGATGCGTGCAGCTTTCGAATTTGGCATCATCGCTGCGCGTATTCTTATTGATCGGGCGTTCGACCAGGCCGTATTGGCATTCATATTGCGCGTTCACCGCTTGCACGGTGACCGGCATATCCACTTTGAGGAACTGTTCGACGGCATGCCAGTCCACATCGGCGGTGAAGTCCAGTGTGGCGGAGCCCGGCCTTAAGGCAATGCCCGTACGAATTTCAACGCCCTTCGCGCGAGTGACAGCATGCACGACGGCCCCACCGTTGGCGGTTTCATCCACGCTTGTAATCGATGCCTCGCTGAGCGCGTTGGCGGTGAGGAATGCATCGCGTTGAATATCCCAGGCGTCCCAGTGGAAGGGTTCGTCTTTGAGCATTTCGTAGCGGCCCAGTCGGGTGCCGGCTGGCACCAGTTCACGATTGGTTCGCTGATCGACGATTGACGAAACGGTGCCGTCGGCTTCAATGCGCACGTGCAGTTGGCCGTTGTCGAGCACAATCGCATCGCCGTCATGGGTAACGGCGACCCGAGCATGGATGCGGTTCCCGCTTCGGCTCGGCTCGAAGCCGGGCGTACCACCCACGCCTCACAGACTTGGCGGGAATATGGGGCGATTACGGCGTCGGTTATGGTTGCGTCATCGGGTTCCACGGCTGCGATCGCGCGCCCGGCTTCAAGGGCGATCTCGTTCAGCCGAGCGACGTCACGCGCGTATTCGACCCGCGCCTGACGGTGTACCCATGCGATGGCCGAACCGGGCAGAATGTCGTGGAACTGGTTCAGGAGCAGCGTTTTCCAAATACGGTCCAGCTCTTCGCGCGGATAGACATAGTCCGGGTTCTTGATGCGGGCCGCGGCGCACAGGTATTCAGCGACGCGCAGCATCGACTCCTCCTGGCGGCAGCCACGCTTCATGTCCTGCTGGGCGGTGAGGGTGGCACGGTGCAGTTCAAGGTACAGTTCGCCCTTGAACACCGGGGTCTCTCCTTGCGCATCGTCGACGATATCCTTACGCACGCGGTCGAACAGTTGGTCGGGAGTACCGAATTCGATCTTCGGCACGCCGGCGAGATCATGGTCGCGGCGGATGCGCGCGGTCATCTCACGGGTGGGACCGCCACCGCCATCGCCGAAGCCGTACAGCAGAATCGCGTTACGGGAGAGGTCCTTGTCCAGGAAGTTGCGCTGCGAATACATCAGCTCATGCATGCTCATCCACGAGCAGTAGGTATCCGAGGGCGGGAAGTGCGTGAGAATACGCGTGCCATCGATGCCCTCCCACATGAACGAGTGGTGCGGGAACTTGGTGGTGTCGTTCCACGAGATCTTCTGCGTGAGGAACCAGTCGAATCCTGCACGGCGGGCGATCTGCGGCCAGGAGCCGGTGTAGCCGAAACTGTCCGGTAGCCAGATGCCACGCGGCGTGACGCCGAGATGCTCCTTGAAATATCGGCGGCCGAACGTGATCTGCCGCACCAATGATTCGCCGGAAGGAATCATGTTGTCAGATTCCACCACATGCCGCCGACCGGGATGAACCGGCCTTCTTCGATGCGCCGCTTCATTCGTGCGAACAGGTCGGGATGTTCTTCTTCCAGCCATGCGTACTGTTGGGCGGAACTCATCGCATACGTGAAGTCCGGGTCTTCGTCCATCAAAGCCAGCACGTTGGATACGGTACGGGCCACTTTGCGGCGTGTCTCGCGCACCGGCCATAGCCATGCGGAGTCGATATGCGCGTGGCCGATGGCAATGTGGTTGATTGCGCTGGATGCAGCCGGTTCGGCGAGCACGCCGGCGAGCGCCGCACGGGCTGCCGGCACGGTTTCCAAGTCGCGTTCATCGTAGATGTTCAAGGAGCGTTGCAGCGCTTTGGCGAGCTGCCAGTAGCGCGGGTCGTCGTCTTTGAGTTCGCGAATCAGGGAAGATACGGTTTCCAAGTCCATGTCATAGGCAAACACGTCTTCGTTGAAGATGGTGATATCCATGCGACTCAGTGTGTATGGGAAGTCACAGGTGCCGGTGGCCTCTTCGCCGAGTTCGGTGGGTGAGAACGGGGTGGGGCCTTCGACGAATGGGTTGGCGGGCGGCTTCGATATAGACGGTGAAGTCGCCATGTTCATCGAGTTCTACAGTGCTGCTGCCGCCCGCGTAGACGAGTGGAATCCAGTGGTTGCGTGGGTTCGCGGATTTGATGGCGGTGCCATCGGCACGATAGACAAGTCCCTCGGATTGGAATCCGGGGCCGCGGTGATCGAGCCAGCCGAGGTCTACCATGAGTTCGACTTTTCGTCCTTTGACCGCCGCCATGTCGATATGGCCGTTCACCTCGAACCATGTGGTGCCCCATGTGGTGCCCCAGACGCCGGGAACGCGGAAAGGCTCGAAGGGCACTTGGCCGTTGCGCACTTTGGCTAGAAATTCGCTGGAGGGCACCGGTTCGCCGGGATTGTGGAACGAACGCAAGGTGCATGCGGCGAGTGTGGTGTGGATATGCGGTTTGACGCGCTGCTGCATGACGCGGTCGCAGCGCTCCAACTGCTGATTGGGCAGAAGAAACATGGAGAGTTCAGCTCCTTTGCTGTGTCTGGTGGTAGGGGTGGGAGTGATGGTAATTGGAGAAACCGCAATACGACATACTTCTGCCCCCTCATGGCGCGAGGAGGCAGAAGCGTCAGGCGAAAATTCAGCGCGTGATGCGCAGGGTGGCGAGCTGGAACGGGCCGAAGTGCAGTGTGGCGCCTTCGGCGTTCTGTCTACCGTCTTGCAGTGCGACCGGCAGGTCGGCGGCCAGATCGTCGCCTTCCAACACGTTGGTCTCATGCACCGAAGCGCCTGCGAGCGCCGGGCAGACGTGCAGCATGGCATCGGCCTGCCACCGGCCGCCTCATAGGCGCGCGCAATCAGGTCTCCGGAGCCATCGTCGGCCAGCTTTATCCAGTCCAACACTACGGTGCCGTTTGCTGACTCGATCGAGGCGAGCGGCGCTAAGTCGGGCATGTCATGAAGCGTCGGTGCGTTGAGTGCGCAAGCGGCGTCAAGCGCACGGCCCACCGTGGCGTTGGCCACCACGGACCAGTCGAACTCATGCGCACCGATATCGGTGCGCGGGTCGGGGAAGGCCGGCGCGGAGAGCAGCGACAGTCGGAACATGGTGCCCGAGTCACGACCTTCGGCGGCGTTCTCGGCGATCGGCGTGGCATCGGACCCGTACACCGATCCGTTGATGACGGCCGCCGCGTAACCGGCGTCGCCGATGATGGCGAAGCGGTTCGTGCTGCTCTCATACTTGGCTTCGTCGGATGCGGTGTTTTTGACGATTGGGCGGCGGACCAGACCATACTGGCAGTCGTATGTTGCTTGGTCGGCCACGATACCCAGCGGCAGATCGACTTTGAGGAAGCGTTCACGTTCGTGCCAGTCAATGTCGGCGTGGAAATCGAGCGTGTGTGAACCGGGGCGCAGCGTGATGGTGGTGGTGATGACGGTGTCATCGTCGGCGGTACGCACGCGGACTCGTGCCGCACCGTTTTCGGTATCGACCGATTCGATTGATCCTGTCATGCATTCGCCATGAGCAGGGATTCGCGTTCGATCTCCCAGGCATCCCAAACGGCGGGTTCGTCCTTCAACAGTTCGTATTGGCCCAATCGGGTGCCGGCCGGAACCAGTTCACGGCCATGCTCCTCGTCAAGCAGTGACGAGATTGTACCGTCGGCCTCAATGGTGACGGACAGTACGCCGTTGGCCAGAAGTACACGGCCGTTGTCCAGCGTCTGAGTCAGCACGGAAAGCGCGCCGGTCGGTTCGTTGATGCGGCTGGCACGCCAAGACGCACCGTCATTACGGAACTGACTGATGCGGGCCTCGGCGAGCAAGTCGGCCTGCGGGTTGGCCTTGCGCAGCACGGCGCACATGTCTTGGGCGATTTCAGCGAGACGCTTCAGGTCACGGCGATAGTCCTCGCGGGCTTCGCGGTGCACCCATGCGATGGATGACCCCGGCAGCACGTCATGGAACTGGTTAAGCATCAGGGTCTTCCAGATACGGTCCAGTTCTTCGCGCGGATAGTCATAGTTCGGGTCGGCCAACGTGGCGGCCGCGCCCAGGTATTCGACCGTGCGCAGCAGCGATTCCTCTTGGCGGCAGCCGCGTTTCATGCCCTGTTGCGAGGTCAAAGTGCCGCGATGCAGTTCGAGGTACAGCTCGCCCTTCCAGACGGGCATTTCCGGGCCGGCGTTCTCTGCAAGCTGCCGATGCGCCTTGTCGAAGAAGTCGTTCGGCTCTTCGACGCTCACCTTGGAGACGCCTTCGAGGTTCTCGTAGCGGTGCAGGTGCTCCATCATGTTGCGCGTGGGCCGCCACCGCCATCACCGAAACCGAAGAGCAGAAGCGAGCGATCGACGAGATCCTTGTCCTGGAAGTTCTTCTCGGCGTAGTCGAGTTCCTGAACCTTGCACCAAGCAGCATAGGTATCCGCCGGCGGGAAGTGGGTGAAGATGCGCGAGCCGTCGATGCCTCCCACATGAACGAGTGGTGCGGGAACTTGGTGGTGTCGTTCCACGAGATCTTCTGCGTGAGGAACCATTCGTACCCGGCACGGCGGGCGATCTGTGGCCATGCGCCGGTGTAGCCGAAGCTGTCCGGCAGCCATACGCCCTTGGGCTCCACACCGAGATGTTCCCTGAAGTATTTGCGGCCATATGCAATCTGGCGGATCAGTGACTCACCGGCGGGCAACATGCCATCGGCTTCCACCCACATGCCGCCGACCGGGATGAACCGGCCTTCTTCAATGCGCCGCTTCATGCGCTTGAAGATGTCCGGATGATCCTCTTCCAGCCAGGCGTACTGCTGGGCGGAGCTCATCGCGTATTTGAAGTCGGGGTCGGCGTCCATCAGCGCCAATGCGTTGGATACGGTGCGGGCCACCTTGCGGCGGTCTCGCGCACCGGCCACAGCATGCGAGTCGATATGCGCGTGGCCGATGGCGCTGACGTTCATGGCCGAGGCATTGGCCGGCTTGGCCAGTACGCCGGCGAGTGCTGCGCGCGCGGCTTCCACGGATTCGGGGTTGCGCTCGTCGTAGGCGTTCAGCGAACGCTGCAATGCTTTGGCGAGTTGCCAGTAGCGCGGCGACTGTTTGTCGGCGAATTCCATCAGGGAGCTCACCACGTCGAGATCCACGGAGTAGTTCTCGAAACGGGCATCGAATTCGGTCAGATCGGCGGACTTGAATACGTACGGCTCGTCCGGCTTGCCGGTGGCATGGTCGCCCAGTTCGGTCTCAATGAACGGAGGCACGCCGAGCAGCAGCGGGTTGCTGGCGGCTTCGAGGTACAGGGTGAAGCTGCCGTCTTCGGCGACCGGCACTTGCGCGTTGCCTCGGCATCTATGAACGGCACCCAATAGTTGAGCGGGTGTACGGCTTTGATGGCGGTGCCGTCGGCGCGGTAGACGAGGCCCTCGATATGGCCGCCGCAGGAGTGCGGGTACCAGCCGAGGTCGAGGATGAGCTCCAGCGGCTTGCCTTTCGGGTAGCCGGCCGGCACGGTACCGGTCAGGCGGAACCAGACTGTGCCCCATGTGGTGCCCCATTCACCGCCGAGCGTAAACGGCTTGAAGTCGATGTCACCTCGATTGAGCTTCTCGAAGAACTCGTCAGTGGGCATCGGCTCTCCGGGAATGTCAAAGGACTCCACCGCAAGCTGTGCGATCGATGGGTGGATATGAGGGTCCACGCGCTGGCGCACTATGCGCTTGCACCGCTCCAGTTGCTGTTCAGGTTTCAGGAACATCTGCTGTTCACTCCCCTTATCTCTGCCGCTTGTGCGGCCACATCATTGTGCTGCCCGTTCATGGGAAACATATCGACATGCGCCCTCGCCCGCAGGAGACTAAAGCGCTTTAGTAACATATTGGAGGGAACGGGATATGATGTCAAATCACTATCGCAATTCAGCGTGTTCCGTCAGGCATGTCATGCTCGGTGTCGATGACGATGGTCACCGGCCCGTCATTGACCAGTCCGACCCGCATATGCGCACCGAAACGACCTTCCTTCACCGGCACTCCCCCGGAGCGCAACGCCTCGTCGAACTTGATCCACATGAAATCGGCATGCTCGGGCTTGCCGGCCTTGATGAAGCTCGGGCGATTGCCCTTGTGCACGTCGGCGAACAGCGTGAACTGCGAGATGGAGAGAATCTCGCCGCCGATGTCCTGGATCGAACGGTTCATCTTGCCCTGCGCATCCTCGAACACCCTGAGATTCAGAATCTTATGGGCCAACCAGGCGATCTGCTTGTCGCCGTCCTCATCGGTGACGCCCACCAGAATCATGAATCCCGGGCCAATCTGCTGCGGCTCGAACGTGGGATCCAGCGTGCCCAATTCATTGACCACGTCCACGGACGCTTCGGATACTCGTTGCAATACGACTTTCATGGTTCCCTACAGTACAACGTGTGCAGTCATCACCACCGAACCATGCCAATACTGCGGCAGCCAGCAGGTCGAGGCACCATGGACGCTCTGCCAAGGTTGACCGCAGGCCGCGCACCCGCAGGATAATCGGCGTCTGCCCCGAATGCAGACGCGAAGTGATGGCCGCGAAGGGCGAGGCGCTGCGCCTGTGCAGGTGCGGCAATCCCATCAACGTGCAGGAGCTGCGCGAGCAGAGCCGCGACAAGGCCGAGGCAATACACCTGACCAAGACACCGGCAGGCATGAGCCAATGACTCAAGGGAAACTACGGGTACGAGGTCAGCCGCAAGCGGATCAGCAACTGGCTCAACCGGGGCAAACTCCCCAGCTCGAGACCCGTCGATGACGGCTACTGGGAGTTCAACATACGGGAGATTCTTGCGTTGGCTATGGGCTCCAGCGGCCGTTCGGCTTGACATGATGTAGTCTGTAGGATACAATAGAGGTATGGAAATCAAGCAATCCGCCGAATACCGCAAGTGGTTCAAGAAACTCAGGGACCACAAAGCGAAGGCCGCCATCCAAGCCCGGCTCGATGTCTGCAAGCTCGCAGGCAGCCATTCGGCGACATCAAACCCGTGGGAGGCCCGGTCAGCGAGATGCGGTTCCACACCGGGGCCGGATACCGCGTCTACTTCGCCATGCAGGGCAACGTGCTCATGCTGCTGCTCGCAGGCGGCGACAAAAGCACCCAGCAGACCGACATCAGACAAGCCCACGACATCCTCAACGACTACAAGGAACAACGACAATGAGCACCGAATTCACCGACTACGACACCAGCGAATACCTCGAAAACGAACAGGACATCATCGCCTACCTCAACGCCATAGCCGAATACGACGACCCCGCACTCATGCAGGCCGCGCTCGGCAACGTCGCCAAGGCCCGGGGCATGACCCAGATCGCCAAGGACGCGGGCGTGGGGCGCGAAAGCCTCTACAAGAGCCTCAGCAAGGACGGCAACCCCAGCTTCCAAACCATCGCCAAGGTAATCCACGCCCTCGGCGGACGCCTCACCATCCAAGCCGCCTGAAAAAACAAAACACAAGCGGGAGTAGGGTGAATCCACCCCGTGGCATACTCCGTATCAGGATTAGTGTGAAAGCCTCTGAATTCAACCGGTTCAGGGGCTTTACTCATATCCACCCAATGGTCATGTGCCATGGCAATCAACCGGCATGACCGCCTATGCGCGTAGCTCAGCTGGTAGAGCGACGGTCTCCAAAACCGCAGGTCGTCGGATCGAAGCCAACCGCGCAATCCCCAGCCGCGTCTACGACATCCTCAAATGGCTCGGCCTCATCGTCCTGCCCGCACTCGCCCTGTTCGTGGGCACGGTCGGCCCGCATGGGGTTGGACTCACGTGGACGCGATAGTGACCACGCTCAACGCGCTCGGCATCCTCGCCGGCGCGCTCATCGGCGTCAGCGCACTCAAACAACGCCTCGACCGCGCCGCATGACCACACATAGTTCGGCCCCGTCCGGCATCGCAGACAGCTCGCACAAGCTTGACTGCTGCCGGACGGGGCCGATTTCGCGTTGTGGCAGAGGGCTTCGCGGGCTCGATTTTTGCCCACATTTTGCCCACATTTTCCGTAAAAACAGGTTAAAAACCGTTAAAACCGGTTAAAACGAAAAAGCCGCTCAGCCCTACTCCCGCAAGGCAAAGCGGCCATTTTCCAACCCGCTCTCAGCTCAGTGCGTCCTTCAACTTGCTGAAGAAACCTTTCTTTTGACCGGCCTGTGGACGGGATGCCTGGGAGACGTGCGTGGCGCCTGAATCGTGCGAGGCGGCGAACTGTTCGATGAGGCCACGCTCGGTTTCGTTGAGCTTGGTGGGGATAAGCACATTGACGTGGGCGATGAGGTTGCCGCGCTCGTCCTTGTTGCGGATGTTCGTGACGCCCAGTCCCTTAAGCGTCACCGTGTCCTCAGTCTGGCAGCCGGCCGGGATGGACACGGTCTTCTCACCATCGAACGTATCAATGGACAGATCGTGGCCAAGCACGGCCCAGCTCATCGGCACCTGAATCCAGCAGTGCAGGTCGTCGCCATCGCGGGTGAACTGCTTATCCGCCTTGATGCGAATGTCGATGTACAGGTCGCCGGCAGCGCCGCCGCCCTCACCCACTTCGCCCTGGTTGGCCAAACGTAGACGCGCGTTGTCGTTGATGCCGGCGGGCACGGTGACGCCCACGGTACGTGTGTACGCACACGGCCGTGGCCCATGCAGCTGGGGCACGGGTTCTTGATGATGGTACCGTGGCCCTCGCAACGTTCACAGGGGCGGAGGTCACTCATCTGGCCGAGCATGGTGCGCACGACCTTCTGCATGAATCCCTGTCCGTGGCAGTCGGGCAGGTGACCGGCTGTGCGCCGCCCTGGGCACCGGAGCCACCGCACTCCTGGCACAGGGAGAACGTATTGATCTTGACATGCGCGGTGCCGCCGAACACCGCCGTCTTCAAATCGATGGACACCGAGGCCAAGGCATCGCGGCCGGGCTGGGTACGCGGCACCGGGCCCTGTGAGCCACCGCCGAACGCGGAACCGAAGAACGTGGAGAACACGTCGCTCATATCGCCGAAGCCCGCCCCGGAGAAGCCGCCGGCACCGGCGTTCGGGTTGTTCGGGTCGACTCCCGAATCATACATACGGCGTTTGTCCGGATTGGACAGCACATCGTAGGCGTTGTTCACTTCCTTGAACTTGTCCTCGAACTCAGGGCCCGCGATGTCGGGGTGGTACTTACGGCTGAGCTTGCGGTATGCCTTCTTGATCTCGTCGTCACTGGCGCCGCGTTCCACACCCAGCGTCTCGTAATAATCTGCCACTTGATTGATCCTTTGTGTTCGTTTGGTCTGCGGGTCATTGTGCCACAGACGGCGGTCAGTCTTGAGTCCGGCCCTCGGAGAGGAAGGCGGTCAAATATCTGGCTACGGCCCTGACGGCGGCATAGTGGCCGCGTAGTCCATGTGGGTCGGCCTATGGAGCCAACGAAGGCGATGGGTTCCGTGTCGTTCGTCTGGCTCTCCGTCTCGGATTCGGTTTCGGGTTCGCCTACGGGATCGTTCCCCGCCGGTTCGCCCGCCGCTCCGCTGCGCCCATAGCCACTGCTGACCACGGAAGCATGCAGTAGTCCGGGGGTGTGCATTTCGGAGCCGATGGCCACGCCCACGCCGGATGCATTCGTCTCCTCGCTCAGGTTGCTCATGAGCTTCATCAGCACGACCTGTTCTTCCAGCGCGTCGAAGAGCGGGGCCAGATCGGCCAGGGACCGGGAGTGGGCCAGGTGCGAGGTGCCGGACATGTACAGTTCGTTCGCGCGTTCATCCAATGCCATCGATTCGAAGGCGTCGGCCAGCGCGTCGGCCAC
>ENA-OQHA01000198-OQHA01000198.1-human-gut-metagenome-genome-assembly--contig:-NODE-198-length-32663-cov-2.874447_pt1 | contig 32663 bp, 36 predicted proteins | sample MGYA00242558_ERZ504707 | MGnify/ENA primary metagenome ERZ504707 (study PRJEB26092, sample SAMD00036197) | human gut metagenome | host: Homo sapiens | study: EMG produced TPA metagenomics assembly of... | reverse complement strand
CAAAAAGAAAAATCGTTGCATATGTAGAAAGTTACGATGACATATCTTTTTGGCGTTCCCTTCTGGCCGAATATGAGAATGACAAACGTTACTTTGAAGTCATGTTGCCATCCCGAAGTTCACTTGCCAAGGGAAAGAAATCAGTTTTGATGAACGAACTGGGAAGTCGTCTGGGAGAAAATATGATAGCCTGTGTTGACAGTGATTACGATTATCTTCTTCAAGGAAGGACTCAAACGTCACGGTACATCATCAACAGCCCCTACGTATTACAGACGTATGCCTATGCCATAGAAAATTACCACTGCTATGCCGAAGGCTTACACGAAGCGTGTGTTACAGCTACGCTAAACGACCATAAACTGATTGACTTTCCTGCCTTCATGAAACTCTATTCAGAAATAGCCTATCCGCTTTTCATCTGGTCTGTATGGTTTTACCGCCAACATAATTTATCAGAATTTTCCTTACTGGATTTCTGCTCTTTCGTAAAGTTAGACCAAGTCAGTACACGCCATCCTGAAAAAAGTCTGGAAATCATGTCCAAAAAGTCAACCGTAAACTTCATGAGTTAGAAAGACGACATGTAGAAGCCCTGGAAGAGATTGAAGATATGAAAAAAGAGTTCCGTACATTGGGAGTGTACCCGGACAATACTTACATGTTCATTCAAGGGCATCACATTATGGACAATGTCATACTGCGTCTGCTGATTCCGGTATGCACAGTACTCCGTCGCGAACGTGAACAACAAATACACGATTTAGCTTTACACGACATTCAGTTACATAATGAGCTCACAGCCTATCAGCGTAGTCAGGTTGATATAGAAGTGGTTATCCGTAAAAATCCTCATTACCAGTCATCACCTCTTTATCAGATGATCCGGCGAGATATAGAAGCATTTCTGAAAATAGCCAAATAAATATCTGAGAGTGTGCCCCGAAAGACATCACGACACACTCTCAGAAAAAATTATATCTCATACCCTAACCTGATTAGTCCGACCCAATTACATTCACGAGTATTGGCTATCAGATGGAAGGCAGGCTGTACATATCCACTTTTCCCAAACAAGAACTTACAAGTCAACTCACTTGCCCATTCATGTTCAGTTGTAAAATCTGCATAATCAGCAAACACACCTCCTTCTATTTTCTTATAACGCATTACAAGTCCACTACCTACATAACTACGGCATCCTTGTTTCTCTGTCGGATTTATGGAATATTGAAACAAAGCATACAGACCAGAAGAAAGTTTTTGTTCCGCATATCCCCAAAGTACTGTATTCAACTTTTTCTTTTCTTCCGTTTCACTATTTCCACTTTCATCACCAGCAGACATCCCGCTATGTAAAGCAATGCCCATATAATAACCGCTATCATTGTTTTGATAATTTAATGATGTAATACTCAATATTCCATCCGTTTTCGGACAAAAACGAAAAACATTTTCCTTTCCGACAAACATGTTATAGCCGGTTCCATTATAAATGGAAGTTTCCATATGCCAGTTTCCCAGCTTCAACTTATAATCCATACCTACTGAAGCCACCGGATAATTTGCAATCGGATAATTAGCCGACAAAGTAGGGAATATACCGCATGAGCTATTGGTAAACAAAGATGTACACGGTGAATTAAAATAATCTTCATTCAGATTCCGTATTCCAACAAAAAGAGAAGAAGCCCCTACATGCCAGTTTATCCCTAATATGGCTAAAGCCAGAGGCAAGTTTTCCTCTTCAATATTCGAATATACTTGCAAATCATCAACCAGCTTCTTATCACTCGTTCGTGCCACACTGATAGAAGCAACCTCAATGTTAACCGAATTACCTAAGGATTGCAGGAAATCAGTACGGAGTAAATTCACCCATTTTGCTCCTTTACGAAAATCAGTTTGAAATTCAGTAGTGTAGGTCAGATTAAAATCCTGAGCCGCAAGGTAATGGTTTGTAAATGTAACCATTACCATAGCAGCACACAAAACAAATCTCTTCACAATCATTTATCACAACCATTTTACAAATCGCTTGATATACCAGTTTTTTATCATTTGAGTCAGTACACAGTATGAAAGCAGAATACCGACAAGCCAGGGGAAATAGCTTAATGGCAAAGGTTCAAGTCCGATTGAAGTTCCGAAAGGAGAGAAAGGAATGATAATTCCAATAACCATTATCAGCACAGTCAGTCCGGTAACCTGCCACGAAGCACAACTTTGTATAAATGGTATTTTCTGCGTACGAATCATATGAACAATCAATGTCTGCTCATGTGCACAATTTAAGCAAAAGCAACTGAAAGTGAAGATGAGAGAAATGAACTGCAAGTGGTTGAGAATGAGCAATATTTCATAATTCTGCCAATTGTCTGCAAAGCAAAGCCGAGCAGGATATTGAGTTATTTCAGTTACCAAACCGTTAGCGGTCAGTTACCGAAACCAACACTGCTAACGAGGTGAAAAGCAAATAGTTTGTCACCAGTGTTTGTTGCACTGTTCTGCACAACTTTCAATGACGGAGAATGCTTACTGATTGATTATTTTTGCAAACTAAAAAAGTAAGCAGATGAAAGTTGAAAAATTCAAGGTGCTGCTCTACCTCAAAAAGAGCGGATTGGACAAGAACGGTAAAGCTCCCATCATGGGACGCATCACCCTCAACCGAACAATGGCGCAGTTCGGTTGCAAGTTGTCATGTACGCCAAAGTTATGGAATCCACGTGAGAGCAGACTTGACGGCAAGAGCAAGGAGGCTGTGGAAGTGAACGCCAAGATTGACAAGCTGTTGCTGGCAATAAACTCAGCCTACGAGTCACTTGTGGAGCGCAAGACGGATTTTGACGCAAAGGCGATAAAGGATCAGTTTCAATGCAGTGCAGACACTCAGATGACCTTGTTGAAGCAGCTTGACGCCATCATTGCGGATATTGAGTCAAGAATCGGCATCGACTACAAGAAAGGCACGCTGCCAAACTACCAGTACACCCGCCTGACATTGGGATTGTTCGTCAAGAAGCGTTATGGAACTGACGATGTGGCATTCGGTGAGCTTGACGAGCAGTTTATCCGTGAGTACATGGACTTTTGCTTGGACGAGAGAGGTCTTGCACTTGATACAGTCCGCCACTATCTCGCCATCTTGAAGAAGACCTGCCGAATAGCTTTCAAGGCAGGACACTCCGAGCGTTATCATTTCATGCACTTCAAGTTACCTCAAAAGAAAGAGAATCCACCAAAGGCATTGACACGTGAGGACTTCCTGAAAATTCGTGACCTCGAAATACCAGAGCGAAGAAAATCTTTGGCTTTGACCCGTGACCTTTTTCTTTTCGCTTGCTATACAGGCACGGCTTATGCCGATACAGTTTCCGTCACGGAAGAAAACCTCTTTCGTGATGAGGAGGGCAGCCTTTGGCTGAAATACCATAGAAAGAAGAACAAGATGCTTGCACGTGTGAAGTTACTGCCAGAGGCGCTTGCCATGTTGGAGAAATACAAAGACCCGACAAGACCTACTCTTTTACCGCCACAGGAATTTCGAGTGCTGAGAGGTAACATGAAAAGTCTCCGAGTACTATCTGGCATAAGTATGGATTTGGTCTATCATGTTGGACGGCACAGTTTCGCATCGCTCGTTACGCTCGAAGAAGGTGTTCCGATAGAGACTATCAGCAAAATGCTTGGTCACAACAACATTCAGACCACGCAAATCTATGCACGTGTCACCCCGAAAAAGCTATTTGAGGATATGGACAAGTTCATCGAAGCCAACAAGGATTTCAAGTTTGTCCTGTAATATTATCACAAAATAAGAAAGGAACATAACAATGAGAAGTACATACAAGCAGTTTTATTATATCAACCGTGGCAGAGTAAAGGCAGACGGAACCACATCTATATTTTGCCGTATCACGATTGACGGTAAAGTGTCAGCCATAGCAACAGGTCTGTACTGTGCTCCCGAAGAATGGGACACGAAAAAAGGTGAAGCCAAGAATGCAAGAGTGAACGGACAACTGCAAGCGTTCAGACTAAGAATTGACGAAGCCTACGAGCAGGCAACAAAGGAAAAGGGCATCGTTACAGCCGAGATTCTGAAGAATGTTATTGTTGATGCAAATACTATCCCGATGACATTGCTTGCCACTGGCGAGGAGGAGCGTGAACGCCTTAGGCTGCGCTCTATCCGTATTAACTCAACATCTTCTTATCGCCAATCTAAGACATCGCAGCTAAATTTGCGAGAGTTCATCGGGTTACGAGGAATGAATGACATTGCATTTGAAGATCTGACTGAGGAATTTGGCAAATCTTATAAGTTGTTCTTGATTGGCAAAGGGTATAGTGCATCCAATACGAACCATAATCTTTGTTGGCTGCAACGCTTGGTTTATATCGCTGTTGACAGAGGTCTGCTGAAATTCAATCCATTGGAAGATGTCGGATATGAAAAGAAAGGCTCACCAAAGCGTAGACATATATCCAGAAATGACTTGCTACTCATTATGGAGACTCCTATGGAGGATAAGGCTTTGGAGTTGGCACGCAGAATGTTTGTTTTCTCCAGCCTTACAGGTTTGGCTTATGTCGATTTACGTAACCTGTATCCACACCATATCGGGATGACGGCAGACGGTAGAAAATACATCCGTGAGAAAAGAGCAAAGACCAACAACGAAGCGTTCATTCCCTTGCATCCGATAGCTGAACAAATAATGTCGCTATACAATACAGCGGATGATAGCAAACCTGTTTTCCCTCTTTCTTCACGTGATTCCATGTGGTTTGAATTTCATTCACTCGGTGTGGCTTTGGGTATAAATGAGAACCTTACCGCACACGTTGCAAGACATACATTCGGAGTAAACATGGTTACTTCGGGCATATCAATGGAAAGCATCGCCAAGATGATGGGGCATTCCAACCTGCGAAGCACCCAGGTCTATGCCTCATCACCGATGACAAGATATCCAAGGACATGGACAAGCTGATGCAGCGCAGAGAAACAAAAGAAACTGACCAGAATAAAAATAAGGAGGACGGGAAATGAACAGAGGAGTTATAACTATCAGCGAGAGCGGAACGGTATCCATGCCGACCGATACTGTATGGATGACCATGCAGGAGATTGCCGACATGTATAATGTATTCGGCTACTATGTGCGCAAGGCTGTCAAGGCTGTATTCAAGGACGGCATTCTGAAAGAGCAGGGTGTACGCCGTCATGTCAGGAAGAACGACCGCATCAGCTATGATGTGTATAGCCTTGAACTCGTCATTGCGGTAGCCTTCCGTATTGACAGCATTGAGAGCAGAGCCTTTCGGGAGTTCATCATGCAGTCCGTCATCGGCAAGCAGACAAGCCGCACTAAACTGGTCTGTATCTTTACAGAGAACGCAATGGCATAGACCTGCCATAAAGCAACGTTCCTTGGAGGCTTTGCGCCTCCAGCCACTTGGGCGAACCACCGCAGTGTGTTTTAGCATGGTATTAGATTTATACAGACCATACGGAGAATACCCGGCAAACACGACCAACTCGGTATAGCCAATAAAACGAGGCGACAACCTATAACAACCACACTCGGTAAGTTATACGTTGTCGCCTTGTTCATTTAACACACTCATCAAGGACATGTATTTCTCCTACACACCTTTCATTCTGTACGCCTCACGATAGTTAGCCATCAGAATCTTCTGAATGTCGGACTCGCGGTAGAGTATCTTTCCGCCAAGCTGGATATACGGGATGACACCGTTGTTTCGGTAGTCCTGCAGGGTTCTTCGGCTCAGTTGCAGCCTGGCGCAAAGCTCCTTGTCCGTCATGAAGCGCTCACCGCCAAGCATGGGGCGGTAGTTCATCACGGCACGTTCAAAATTGTCAACCATTCGGTTGAGGTGGTTCACGATGTGGTTCATCCACTCGCTGTTTCTTGTCATTACTTCATTGCTCATAGTTGTCTCGTTTTATTGTTGATACTTACGTTACTCGGTTTACTTGCTGCTTTGGATTAAGTGGCTGTTGTATATTGACAGCCTAACCTGTGCGCTTGCGAAAGCGCATGTCCTTTTTCTTGTCCTCCACTACTGCTACGATAGCCATCACGTCCTCCGGCTTGTAGTAGGTCTTGTGGCTGATTTGCGTATAAGCCAAAGTTCCGTTGTCCCGAAGCGTCTGCACTGTCCGTGGGCAGATGTTGAGCGTCTGACACACGTCCTGCGTGTCGAGCCACTTGTTCATGGTCTTGTCCTCACTGCGCTCACGGATTCTGTCCATGCGCTTCACGAAGTTCTCCAACTGGGCATCAAGATAGTTGAATGCCTCTTCCTCGAATACGATGAATCCCATACTTTTCTTTTTTCTAAGTTAATACTATGTTATATGTCGCAAAGCTCCACGCATATGCTGTGCTCCACGTTTGTGAGTGCAAAGATAAGGCACGGCAATCTAAAAACAAGCGTTTTCAATTTCTGTGGCAGTATGTTGCCGGGGTTTGCCGACTTCAACGCCAAAAACAACAAGAAAAATTTGCACGACTGCAACGAATACATGAACAATGATGAGTTGAGAAATACGTTGAAGTTCTCACAACTATCTCGGTATGCAAATAAGCAAGCCACAACTAAATTGCCACGTTACACCCAATCAGTTGCATGGCTGCACTCAGTACACTTACTTTGCACCCGACAATCGGTCAATGGTGCATACCGTGACCACTATACTAACAATTTAAACAAGTTAAGCTATGGCAAGAACAAAAGAAACGAAAGTGTCTCCTGAACAGCAGGAGAAAATGACACAGGAGGTGATGGCTTCGCTTCAATCATCCACTTATGGTAAAGACTATGCCCAAGAACATAGCTCTTTCTTTGAAGAGGTGGAGAACTCCGATTTAGAAGTTGTGACAGAGAATGTGGCTGCAACAACCTCCAGCATGGAGGACGAGCTGACGAACGAGGTTCAATCGCCACCGAATCCGCAGAAGCGCATCAGCGGCAAGCAGCGCAAGGCATCATTGGAGGAGTATCAGCAGACCTTCCTCCAAGTTCCAAGGATTGACGACCGCAAGCCAGTCTTCGTCAGTTCCGATGTACGAGACCGTCTTGATCGAGTCGTCCGCATCCTTGGAGGGAGGCGCATGAGCGTATCGGGCATCATCGAGAACATCGTACGCCACCACCTAAGCCTTTATGAAAAGGACTTCGAGGCTTGGCGCAAATTGTGAGAATTAAGGTCTGCGACCTTGGACGTGGATAGATGAAAGGCAGTAGTTCCAACTAACGTGTTCTGAGAGGGAGCGAGGTTATGTTTTGGGAACCCCAACGCCTCGCTCCACCATGAGGGCGGAGGAATTTTGCTCCCGGCGGTCGCAGAAAGTGAGTGTACCAACTGTAAACAGTAAATCGAATGACAAGCATACAGGAACAGAACAAGAGAAAGGGCGGAAGACCGCCCACAGGCAGGGTTCGCAAGCTGTCGAAGTCTGTCACGGTGAAGTTCTCAAAGCCAAGCTACGAGGCATTGAGACTAAGGGCGAGAAAAGCCAACCGCAAGTTGGCGGAGTACATACGTGAGTCCGCCTTGAACGGAGAGGTGGTCAGCGGACACAACGCTGAGACGATAGCCATCGCCAAGAACCTCATCGGTATGGCGAACAACCTCAACCAACTTACCAAGCTGTCGCATCAGAGAGGTTTCCATGAGACCCATGTGTATGTGATGGACTTGTTGAGAAGATTGAAAGCAATTCTTGGCGAGTATCGCCAAGCAAGCTCCAAATCGAAGCCATGCGGAATAGGCAGAAAGGAGGATACCACATGATAGGCAAGCTAAAGAAGGGCAGCTCTTTTGGCGGTTGTATCCGCTATGTGACAGGCAAGGACGAGGCGAAAATCCTTGCTTCCGATGGTGTTCTGCTCGGCACGAATGCGAGATGATGCAAAGTTTTGAGCTACAAAGGCTACTAAATCCAAGGATTAAGAAGCCTGTGGGACACATCGCATTGAGCTTCAAGCCCGAGGATAAGCCACGTTTGACGGATGAGTTCATGGCTAAGATAGCCCTTGAATACATGCAGATGATGGGCATCACCGATACCCAATTCATCATCGTTAGGCATCATAATACGGACAATCCACATTGCCATATCGTGTACAACCGTATCAATAATGAGGGTAAGCTCATATCGGACAGGAATGATTACAGACGTAATGAGCAAGTGACCAAGGCTCTAAAATCCAAGTATGGACTGACTTACGGAACGGATAAGAGCAAGACTAACACTCGCAAATTACGCAATGCGGAGCGTGCCAAATACGAGATTTACAATGCCATCAAGGATGCCTTGAAAGTCGTTGATAGCTGGCAAAAGTTCAAGAATGAACTTGCAAAACGAGGTATTCTCTTGGAGTTTGTCTATAAGGACAAGGAGCGAACCAAGGTGCAAGGTATCCGTTTCAGCAAGGATGGATATAGCTTCAAGGGTACGCAGATTAGCCGAGACTATAGCTTTGGCAAACTGAATGCAAGGTTTGAGGGAACGGAGAACCATGTATCAGCAAAATCCAGCTCTACTCAACAATATGAGCAAGGTAGTCACAAGGACGAGCAGGTGCCATTCATGTCGGAGAGCAGCCAAGACCCTTGGAACGGCATTTCTTCCATAGGGCTTTTTGCTCCTGCCAACGCTCAGACCTTTGACCCATTCCCAGAGGATGAATCTGCCAAGAAGAAAAAGAAGAAACGCAGAAGAGGCTTTAGCCTTTGATGCAAGTTACAAACCATTCAAACAACAAAAGAAATATGAAAGAAGAACTATTGGAAGCCATCTACGGCACAGTTGAGAGATTGGAGCAGAAAGTCGATGAACTTCTGCTTCACCAAAGAACGCAGGAACGGAAACGGCTCCTGCGAGCAGTGACACGACCAAGTTGGAGAAATTAATCATTGCTATGTTTGGCAAGGAAGAGGAAGTCAGAGGTAAAATATCCAAGTTAAGAGATGCCATTGCTGTTTTTGCAGACCTTATCAAGGTTGAACTTTGCAAAATGAGCAGCGAAGCAAGCTCTTGGTTGATGCCGTCAAGCAGATGAGACAAGAGAATGATGTTTCCTTAAAGGTATTGCAGGACAAACTTGAAGTGATGAACAATTCATCTCAAAAGAAGGTAGTCACCCATCGCTTTGAGCCAACTTCAAAGTATATTCTTCTTTTCATTGGTGGCTTGGCTCTATCCCTTGTCCTCTCCATTTGGGGCAATCTCACCCAATGGCGAGAGCACCAAGATTGGGAGGAGGCTGACTTGAAGTATAGGGCATTGAAGATGGTGCTTCCATCTGATGACCCTAATATTTGCTATATCGAAAAGAACTTCACTGTATGCAGAAATGAGAACATTATTGATGAAGTAAAAAATCGTGTTGCTGTTTATGAGGATTCTATTCTTCAACACTATAAAATGGTTGAAATAGCGGCATATAAAGATAGTGTAGCCAACAGACTTTGGGAAGAATCAAAGATGATTAAACGTGTTATAGGGCACTCTAAATAGCTTTTTCATAAAGGATATAGAATAAGAATCAAGAGGACTGCATCTTAATTTTGCCTCTTGATTCTGTTCTATTAGTTTAAAAAATAGTAAGGTATTCTCTTCTTTTTAAAAATAAGATAATATACAATGTTGTTTTCTTTGTTCTTGGCATTTAATACTATTTGATTTTCACTTCTTGCCTTGTATGTAGATTCTGCAAGTGTATGATTAGCCAACAACGATTCTAAGTTCTTCAATAAGTAGGATTATTATTGTTTAGGTCTAATTGTAGCTTATTAACTCCATTGTAAATATTGTTGAAAGAAAAAGTCAAACTATATTTTTCGTTTGTTTTTTCAAATAAGTAATGCCCTTTTTCTATGAGGTTAAAATTATTGTCAAACATATATAAATCATTTGTGCAATTATAGACCATATATACATATACACTTGAAGAAAAGGGGGGACGGACAGGATTGCCGACTTGAAAAGTACAATATGCATCTGTTATTTTTACTGTACTGTTTGCTATATTTTTTGTAATCTTGTCATAAACGGAAATTTTAGTTATACCTTTTGCTATAGGATTAATTGTTAGTGTATTTTGCGAGTAATTAATATTTAAAATAGAAGCATCTTCAACATTAATTTCATAGTCTCCACTTCCTTGTAATGCAATTTGACTTATTTCACCTATAGGACACTCTGTATATCTTTCCATTTCAATTTTGCTAATCGTATCTCTACTTTCATTACATGATACAATAAAAACAGAAATGAACACACTAAATATGATAAATCTTTCCATAATACCGACATAAAAGAGCGGAAGTCATAATAAAGACTTCGCTTATAGAATGAGTTATATTTATTTACTATGAATTTCTGTAATTTCCCAAAAATTCATATTGTATGTACCTAAAGAGGTTTCAAAATCGGTCGATGTATCGGCATTTACTTTATAATAGCCATTATCTGGACCTCCCCATCCCATATTGGCATGAAAATACAGGTCATAATTTTTTAAAATCTCTCTTGTTGTCTTTTGGCATATTGCATACCCATCTATCACCCATGCATGTGACCCCTTTTTAGCTGTTGCTGTTGCTGCATGTGTTCCTCCCATTATAGCAACACATGGCATTTTCTCATTTACATTAATTGTTGTAAGTAATGGGTCTGGAGCATATTTACTATAATATTGTCCACAAGATACATAATTCTTCAAATAGTTAAGTAACTCTAGTGAACCTGTAGAACTACTACCGACTGTAGGAATAGATGTATCCTCATATCTCCCGTATTCTCGTTCTATATAATTAGGATAACTCCCTGTTTTCTCATACATATCCTTTATGAGAGTTGTAACCATCTTAATGCTTTTAGAATCTCCATTATAATCTATTGTAGGTTGTGCTGTTAAATAATCCCAATCAATATCAACATCACCGATTTTTATATTTGGCGCAACTGCGGCTAATGCTTGTGCACCAGCAATGATTCCGCATCCTGCAGGATAGTAAGATTCGAAGTAATATTTTTCACTAAAAGGTACATATGCTTTTGGAAGCAATCTGTTATAAGGCTCGTCTTGTGACCATTCCGTTTTTGTCACAGGACCGATTAATTTTATTATACGACTTTGAGGCTTTTCATAAGCAACTGAACGTGTTCCAATCTGCTTAGTATTGCACACCTTTTCAATATCATTCTTATTTAAGGAATCCTTGCCGAGAGCTTTTGCTATCTTCTTTAATGATGAAATTCTTTTACTCTCATATTCAGAAATTTCAGACACCAAAGTAGCCTCTGATAGCTTAAGCATCATTCCTGCACCTGTTTCATCACGATTCTCGAATTTTCCATTTGGAACATAGGCGATAACACCTGCGTTTCTTTCGTCTGCAGAAACAATAGCATATCCTTCTTGTCCTGAATTAGAAACTTTAACTCGACACATAGGTATACTGTCAAAACTTAATCCACCACTACGTGTAACAAGGTTTGAAGCATTTTTGACAAAGTACTTAGACTCTATTGAAAGTTGTGGAGAGCTTGCACTACGAGTATTTCCATTCACCGAGTGCGAAAAATCAAGCACCATTTGAAGAACTTCTTCTTCATCTAATGTTCGTGGATTGTCTAAGCTATGCTTGCTAATTCCTCATCTGAAAATTCGATTTTGGAACTCGCAATGTCTGAAGATGAAAAGTCCTCAGTGTCTGTACATGACAGAAATGCGCAAGCGCAAATCAAAGGTAAAAAGATTTTCTTCATAATCCTTAATATTTTAAATCCATTAATAACTTTTGTATTATAAACGATAATTTTGCCAAATCATTGCACTTAAACATATTAAGTTTGCATCTTTTAACTTAATTAACACAAAATGCAAAACCTCGTATGTTAAGGTTCTCTAATAGTTGCATTGGACTATCATTTTTCCAGAAATTAGGTTTATCTTTGCACTCGTAATCAAAGCGTTCTTTGTATATTGCAAAGTTGTGAAAGAAAAAGAATATAGCTCGTTTCTAAATCGTTAGCAGTTACATTCTTTAAAGTACTTAACTCGCTGATATTCAATAAATAAAATATTTTGCTGTGACTCCGACAGTAAACCTTCTATAAACCAGCCCGACTGAAATAACGTCTGATGTTCCACAGAATTACAGCTGAACACATACCACATCACCAGATAAGTAACAATATCAAAAATAGAACTTATCGGTCCGATAAATATCATAAAACGGCTAATATCAGAAGCATCCCATTTACGAGGCTTACGGAGATAATCAGCATCCATACGGTCAAAAGGAATGGTAGTCTGCGAAATATCATAAAGCAAATTCTGGATCAGCAGATGAATCGGCAACATCGGAAGGAAAGGCAAAAATGCACTTGCAGCCATTACACTAAACATATTTCCAAAATTCGAACTTGCTGTCATCTTTATATACTTAGTGATATTTCCAAATGTTTTTCTACCCTCAAGCACACCATCTTCCAACACCATCAAGTCCTTTTCCAGTAGAATAATATCTGCACTCTCTTTGGCTATATCTACTGCTGAATCAACCGAAATGCCGATATCCGACTGACGTAAAGCAGCAGCATCATTAATACCGTCACCCAAAAAGCCTACAGTATTCTGCTGCTCTTGAAGCAACATAATGATCTGTGTCTTCTGAATAGGAGTTAATTTAGAAAATACATTTGTCTTACAGACAGCCTGACGCTGTTCTTCCTCCTCCATGGCTTCGAACTGCGGTCCAGTCAGTGCGTTGCGGGTTTCTATTCCAACCTGACGGGCAATAGTCTGCACTACCGCATCATTATCTCCAGAAAGAATCTTCACTTCTATCCCGTGTTCATGCAGTTGCTTGATTGCGCTTGCTGCCGATTGCTTGGGAGGATCAAGAAATGCCAGATAACCAATGAGTACCATATCTTTCTCATCTTCTACCTTGAAATCACATTCCTTGCTCAAATAACTTTTATGAGCAACAGCCAGTACCCGCATTCCCTGCTTGTTCATCTGCAAACTTATTTCCTGCGCTTTTTTTCTCAGCTCAGCGGAAAGCGGATGAACAGCTCCGTCGAACTCGGCATAAGAACAGATATCAAGCATTTCTTCTACTGCTCCTTTCGTAATAATCTGCCGTTTGCCCTGTTTGTCTTCCACAACAACCGACATTCTGCGGCGTGCAAAGTCAAAAGGAATTTCATCTACCTTTTTATAATTATCTTTCAGATACTCCAACGAAAGCTCCTTGATGTGCGAAAGAATCGCTTTATCCATCAGATTCTTCAATCCGGTCTGAAAGAAGCTGTTAAAATAAGCATGACGCAAAATACGCTTGTCATTGTCACTCGAACCATCCGCATTGATATACTTCTCCAACACAATCTGATCGCATGTCAATGTACCTGTCTTATCGGTACAAAGAATATTCATAGCACCAAAATTCTGAATGGCATTTAAATCCTTGACAATTGTCTTCTTTTTCGACATTGCCACTGCTCCCTTAGAAAGATTCGCAGTTACAATCATCGGAAGCATTTCAGGAGTCAGCCCCACAGCTACAGAAATGGCAAAAATAAACGCATCAAACCAGTCGCCTTTGGTCAACCCGTTCACCAGGAATACAAACGGAATCATCACCAGCATGAAACGTATAAGCAAAATACTCACTTTATTGATTCCCTTGTCGAACGCAGTTGCAGCCCGATGTCCGACGATACTTTTCGCAATGGTTCCCAGATAAGTATTATTCCCTGTTTCAAAAACAATACCGGTAGCAGAGCCACTTACCACATTCGAGCCCATATAACAAATGTTATCCAGTTCGACTACACTACCTTTATTATATTTCTTTCCTTTTACTTCCGGATGCTTCTCAATGGGATCAGACTCTCCGGTAAGCGAAGACTGGCTGACAAACAAGTCCTTAGCCTCAATAATACGAATATCGGCAGGTATCATGTCACCGGCAGCAATCATCACAACATCTCCAGGAACCAGTTCTGCTATATTAATTTCTTCATCATGATTTCCAGCCCGCTTTACATAACAAGTATTGGTAACCATCTTCAGCAGTGCTTCACTCGATGCATTAGCTTTCCACTCTTGACAGAAGCGAAGAATAGCACTGAAAATCACCATTGTAGAGATAATAACGATAGCGGTCCAATCTTGTTCTCCTGGAGCCGCAAGCAATACATCAAGCACAAACGATATAACAACCAGTCCTGTCAATACCCCAATAAAAGGATTTATAAATGCCTTGATGAAAGTAGAAAGCGGATTTTTCTTTTTCTCATGCTCCACCTCATTTCTACCATAAACAGACTGCCGCTTTTCCACCTCATCAGCCGTAAGCCCGATTCGGCTTGTTTGAAAATAGCTAAAGACAGAGCCGAGTGGCTGAGTTGCTGCCAGAAAAACTTTTTCTGCATTGAAGGCAAATTGTTCCTTACGCTTTTTCTTCTTCCACATTGTTACTTCAATTTTGATTAGGTTACTACTCATGTTTCCTTTTCACGCCGCAAAAGTAGGCAAGACACACGAAGACAGCCGTTAGAAAACTATTAGAGTGGTATTAGAAAACTATTAGAATCTGAAACAGTTTTCCAATACCACCCTAACAACCTCAATTGATAAGGATAGAAGAATAAAGTAAACAAGTTGACAAAAGGTCCTATACGTGAGGTAGTTCTACAACAAAAGTTGTACCTTCACCTTGCTGAGAATGAACCGAAATATTTCCCTGATGGAGATGAATTATCTTCTGTGAAAGTGTCATTCCAATACCATGTCCACCTACTTTCTTGTCCTGTTCTCCACGGTAGAACAAAGTAAAGAGATGCTGCTTATCGGTTTCAGACATTCCAACTCCGGCATCCGACAAACGTACAATTGTCCATTTATCCCAATAGGATATCTGTACAAACGAAGATTTATCAGCCGAGTACTTACAATTATTTTCTATCAGGTTAGAAAAAGCGATATTCAACAAATAAAGATTTCCTCTGACAGTAATCATGCGGTCGTCATCCGCTTCTTCCTGCTCGAACAACAAATCAATGTGATAATCCGGATGAGCACGCAATATCACCTCCCTTACATCAAGCAGTAATTCATCCAGCCGGATTTCCTGCATTTTAATCTGTTCTTTCTGATAGTCTGCCTTAGCAAGATTCAACAAGCCATCTACCAGACTATTCATCCGTCGGGCATCTTGCAATACATTTTGCATAGCCTGTCTGTACTGTTCACCGGTCCGTTCTTTTTGCAACGACAAATCCAGCTCAGCAATGAGCGCTGCAAGTGGTGTACGTATCTCATGCGACACATTGCTGACAAACATCTTTTGAGAGTTGAATGATACTTCCAGCCGCTCCAGCAAGGCATTAAAAGCAGTACTAAGTTCTCCCAATTCATCTTTTTCATTCTTCACCGGAAGACGTCTGTTGATATGTAATGCAGTTATCGTTTCAGCCTCTCTTACAATATCACGTATCGGCTTCAGCGATGCCCGAGCGAGAAAATACCCAGCCACGAACAACAGCGACAATCCTACAACAAACAAGATAAGCAATGTCTTCTGCAATTCAAACAAATTACCATAACCATATCCGTCGTAAGCAGCAGCGGTCACTATATAATCTTTTCCTCCAAACGAATAGAGCATCCCGATAGCCTGATACTTGCCAATAAAAAATTCCATTTCTTTCTTTTTCAGGATACGGTCCACCATTGCATGGTCTTCTTTAATGATATCGTTCTGTATGGCATCGTGATAAAGCATCCGAAAGTCAATAGAATAGACAGCTACTTCCACTTCATTGATAAACTTTTTATTGTTCAGATAAATAGACTGCATGGTCTGCGCGTCAACCTGATTCTGAAGAAACAAATGAGCCTTTGTAACTGCCTCACTTTTCAAATCGTGGAAAAAAGTCCGGCTACGTGTATGTTCACTTACCAGATAAATCAATACCATGCACAACAGAAAAACTGCTGCCGTAACACATGTATTCTGTAAAGTCAGCTTTGTCTTTATTTTCATAACTTATCCGTTAAAATAAAACCAATCCCGGGTTTCGTATGAATGAGCTTGACATCAAACTCCTTGTCAATTTTCTTACGCAGATAGTTGATATACACATCTATGAAATTCGTTCCCGTATCAAAATGTGTATTCCACACTTTTTCGGCTATCTCCACACGGCTAATTACTTTTTCCGCATTTTCAACCATATAAAGCAACAGGTTATATTCTTTCGGAGACAATTTTATTGCTTTCCCCTGCCTTTTTACCTCTCTAAGATTCAAATTGATTGTCAAATCAGCATATTCAATCTGTTCAGGCACATCGGCTACGATTTCTTTATTTCGTTTCAGTAATACTTTCACGCGCGCTGTAAGCTCCCTGAAATCGAATGGCTTAGTCATATAATCATCCGCCCCGGCATCGAATCCGTCCAGTTTGTCATCGGTAGATCCCAAAGCAGTCAGCATCAGAATAGGAATCTTTTCATTCTGTTTGCGGATTTCCTTGCAAAGCTCGAATCCGTCCATCTTTGGCAAGATAATGTCTGATATAACCAGGTGAAAAGAATAAGTCTGAAAAGAACGCAGTCCCATAGCTCCGTCGTATGCCACCATCGTCTGGTAACCATTTTCTTCCAGTCCGGCTTTCAACAAGTCGGCAACTCTTTTTTCATCTTCTACAATCAGTATAGTCTGCATATTCAGTAATTTTTCTAATGATCTTTTTTTACCTGCAAGTATGGACTTCAGGGTATATTGTCAATGCTATCTATTTACAAATGTAATCAATTTATCCCATAAACAAAGATATTCGTTTCTTCACACTGTAAAAGTGACTCTCCAGAAGTTCTAAAATATCAGAACACTTTTTTCTAAAAAATGATCTTATACAATCTACCAAACATAAATAAGGAAAAGAAAAAAATCTTAATTTCGTGCCTAAAAATACAGATACAACATTTCAACATGAAAAACTAAAAATAGGATTAGTACTGTTTGCCGGTACATTCGCTTCAACCCAAGTAATAAATTGATAAACCGATAATGGACCAATAAAGGAAATTTGTAACAATTAGAGGTCTACAAAAAACATGCTGATAAATGCAGAAAAACATCTCGATATTTTCAAAAAAATTGTAGAAATTTCCAGATGTTTTGTACAAAAAATCTAGCTATTCTGCTGAGTTTTTTAAAAGAGTTCACAGAGAGTAAGAAAAGAGAAAAGAACGTTTTTCCCATAATAAAGGAAAGACAAAAAAAATAGCCTGCCCGGACAATGATTTCCTCGTCGTTCAGGCAGGCTATTATATGTATCTCAAGAATTATTTTTCAGGAGTATTTTCCAACGTTGCAGTCAGGAAGTCATAGAACTTCGAAACTGAAGGAATGTGACAACGTTCTTCCGGAGTATGCGGGCACTGCAAAGTAGGACCGAAAGAAATCATATCAAGTCCCGGAACTACTGCTCCGATAATACCACATTCCAGTCCGGCATGTATAACCTTCACTTCAGGAAGTTCGCCAAACTGTGCCTTATACGATTCCTTCATGGCGTGAAGGATAGGAGAATTAACATTTGGTTCCCATCCTGAATAGCTGCCCGAACGTTCTACATGCATACCAGCCATAGAGAAGCAGCTTTCGATAGCTGTATTACGGTAATCTTTCATTGATTCACGAGAACTACGTGTCAAAACTTTAACAGCTGCCTTTCCATTGGCAATTTCAACAATGGCAAGGTTAGATGATGTTTCTACTGTATCAGGAATAGTCGGGATGAAACGTTCTACTCCGTTAGGACATGCATAGATAGCATCTACCAAGTTATCACGGATTTCTTCAGGAACCATGTACTTCGGCAGTTCCACACGTTCTGCCTTAAAGCTCAGTCCTTCTTCGATTGTAGCAAATTCATCACGCCATACTTGTTCACACTCACCAACGAATGCCAGTACATCTTCTACTTCTGTTTCGGGCACAGTGATCACAACTTCGCATTCACGAGGAATAGCATTACGCATGTTTCCACCTTCCCACGATACCAGACAAGCTTCATCGTATGCAATAACCTGATTCAGGAAGCGAGCCATAAGCTTGTTTGCATTGGCATGTCCCCAGCCAATCTGTATACCAGAGTGACCACCACGCAGACCTTTCAAAGTAACTTTCAAAGCTACATCTTCCGGATCGGTTTCTTCTTCCTTATATTCCAGTGTAGCTGTCAGATCTTCACCACCGGCACAACCGATATACAGCTCACCTTCTTCTTCAGAATCGAGGTTCAGCAAAATATCGCCTTCTATTTCTCCAGGTTTCAAGCCGAAAGCGCCATACATACCAGTTTCTTCATCGGCAGTGATCAGTGCAACCAATGGGCCGTGTTTTAATGTTTTATCTTCCATTACAGCCATGATTGCAGCTACCCCCATACCGTTGTCCGAACCAAGTGTAGTGCCTTTAGCCTTCACCCATTCACCGTCTACATAGACCTGAATAGGATCGTTTTCGAAATCATGCTGTGTATCTTTGTTCTTTTGTGGAACATATCCATGTGTGCCTGCAAGATAACCGTCTTACGGTTTTCCATGCCCGGAGTGGCAGGCTTGCGGTAAATGATGTTTCCAGCCTCATCCTGAAAAGCTTCAACACCAGCATTCTTACCGAACTCCAGTAAAAATGACTGAACTTTTGCCAAATGTCCTGACGGGCGAGGCACTTGAGTTAACGAATAAAAATGCTTCCACACATTCTGTGGAGCCAGAGAAAGAATTTCATTCATAGGTTTTAGTTTTATTTTTATTTGTAAGCGGCAAAGCACCAGTCCATATATTCCTAACAAAATTAATAAAAAGGTTTGAATACCATGCACTAAAAGCGCAAATATTCCTGCATCTTCCTTACTTACTCCGTACATCATCATCATGGTGATGACAGCAAAGTGCCACGGACCTGCTCCATTCGGTGTAGGAACAATAACGGCAATACTCCCTACCACAAACAATACCAGTCCGGCAACCCAGCCTAGTCCGGCAGAAAAGTCGAAACAGTAAAACGTCAGATAAAAATGCAGATAATAACATAACCAGATAGCAACAGTATAAATGATATACAATACCGGACGATGTACCTGACGGATGGAAAGACATCCCAGCCAGACATTTTTAATCAGTCCTCTGACCTTAGCAAAAATTGTCAGATTACGTATCAGCCAAAAAATCAGAACCAAAGCCGCTGCTATACAGATTAACGTTATATAAAAATTAGTCGACGAAAACAAATGCAGAAAAAAAGCTCCGTCAGTACCTGTTATACGAAAGAAACGGGCAAAGACTCCCGACTGAAGCAACAGCGTACCTGCGGTAATAAGCAGTACACAGACAGAATCAACTAAACGTTCGGAAACAACCGTTCCAAGAGATTTGGAAAAAGAAACATTGTCATATTTGCAAGTATGCCGCAGCGCGAAACCTCTCCTACCCGAGGCAAAACCAGATTGGCCGCATAAGCAATAAATATGGCATACACACTATTCGAAATTTTAGGATGTTCACCAAGAGGAGCCAATGCCAGGTTCCAGCGCCACCCGCGAAACAGATGACCGAAGACGCCAAAACCAGTGAAAAAAGCATCCAGCCATAATTCATACCTCCGTCCATCACCTCATAAACATGCCGGAAGTTGAATCCATGATACGTCCATAGCAAAATAACCGCCCCTAACACCAAAGGCAAAGCTACCTGAAAGACTTTATTTATGAGTTTTTTTATATCAGTTCGTTCCAAAACCTAATCATTTATTAAAGATTAATGCTTACATTTGCACGATGCAAAGATAATATCTTGCTAGAATAAATCTTTATTTATATCGAGAAAATACATACGGAATGAAATTAGTTAAACCGAAAAAGTTCTTAGGACAGCACTTTCTGAAAGACTTGCAAGTGGCAAAAGATATAGCCGATACAGTAGATACCTGCCCTGACCTGCCGATATTGGAAGTAGGACCTGGTATGGGAGTGTTGACGCAATTTCTCATCCCGAAAGGAAGACCGGTAAAGGTAGTAGAACTGGATTTTGAATCAGTTGCTTACCTACGGGAGAATTTTGCAGAGCTGGGTGACAATATTATTGAACAGGACTTTCTGAAAATGGATTTATCTGCTCTGTTCAATGGAAACCCTTTTGTCCTGACAGGTAACTATCCGTATAATATCTCCAGCCAGATATTTTTTAAAATGCTCGATTACAAAGATCTGATACCTTGCTGTACAGGCATGATACAGAAAGAAGTAGCCGAACGTATCGCTGCTTGTCCGGGAAACAAGACATACGGTATTCTGAGCGTACTGATTCAGGCTTGGTATAAAGTAGAATATCTGTTTACCGTACACGAGCATGTGTTTAATCCTCCTCCCAAGGTTAAAAGTGCCGTAATACGCATGACACGCAACGAAACCAAGGAGTTGGGATGTAACGAGAAGCTGTTCAAACAAATAGTAAAAACTACGTTCAACCAACGTCGCAAGACATTGCGTAACTCCATTTCTCCGATACTGGAAAAAGGAAACCCACTCAGTGCAGATCCTATATTCAACAAACGTCCGGAACAGTTATCGTAGAAGACTTCATAGAATTGACCAACCGGGTGGAACAGGCACTCGCAACTGAGTAAGGTATGGAAAGCGAAGAAATTAAAAAGGTATCAGAACTGATCGAAAATAAAAAATCGGAGGAACTAAAAGAGTTTCTGCAAGAACTGCATCCAGCTGATATTGCCGAATTGTGCGATGAACTTGATGCAGAAGAAGCGCGCTCCATTTATCTGTTACTCGACAATGAAAAAGCTGCCGACGTACTGATTGAAATGGATGAAGACGCGCGTAAGAAATTCCTCGAAATATTGCCTTCGGAAACTATTGCCAAACGTTTTGTCGACTACATGGACTCTGATGATGCTGTAGACATCATCCGTGACATGGACGAGGACAAGCAGGAGGAAATTCTTTCGCACATCGAAGACATCGAACAGGCAGGCGACATTGTAGATCTGTTGAAATACGATGAAGATACAGCCGGTGGTTTGATGGGTACAGAAATGGTTATCGTAAATGAAAACTGGAGTATGCCCGAATGCCTTCGCGAAATGAAGAATCCAAGCCGAGGAAATGGACGAAATCTACTATGTGTATGTAGTAGATGACGATGAACGGTTGCGTGGAGTATTTCCTTTAAAGAAAATGATCACCAGCCCATCGGTTTCGAAAGTAAAGCATGTAATGAAAAAAGATCCGATATCGGTACATGTAGATACACCGCTGGAAGAAGTAGTACAGGTCATCGAGAAATACGACTTGGTGGCTGTTCCGGTAGTAGACAGTATCGGACGCCTGGTAGGACGTATTACAGTAGACGATGTAATGGATGAAGTTCGCGAACAGGCCGAAAGAGATTACCAGTTGGCTTCCGGTTTGTCACAGGACGTAGAATCACACGATAATGTATTCCGTCAGACAACGGCACGTCTCCCCTGCTGCTCATCGGTATGCTGGGAGGTATCGGAAACTCCATGATATTGGGTAATTTGATACAACTTTTGCGGCACATCCCGAAATGGCCCTATATATTCCGCTTATCGGTGGAACAGGAGGAAATGTAGGAACACAATCGTCTGCTCTTGTCGTTCAGGGACTTGCCAACAGTTCGCTCGACTCTGGAAATACTTTCAGCAAATATTAAAGGAATCGGTCGTTGCTCTTATTAATGCAACAATCATTTCCATGCTGGTATATATTTACAACTTATCCGTTTTGGAGCAACCGCTACAGTCAGTTATTCTGTTTCCATCAGCTGTTTGCCGTAGTTATGTTTGCTTCTATTTTCGGTACACTCGTTCCCATGACATTGGAAAAACTGAAAATTGATCCGGCAATTGCTACCGGACCGTTTATATCAATTACCAATGACATTATAGGTATGATGATGTACATGGGAATCACCGTATTGCTTTCTTAAATATTTTCATACATGGAGGCTTGTTCTTATAAATATTGAAACAGCTCCATGCCTTTTATTCTTAATAAGGAATCCCCAAAACTTATTTAATGCAAAAAAAAATTTAGAAAAAAAATATTGAAAAATCAGATTTTTATTCTTTTTAATTTGTAACTACGGATTAAGATAAGCCGACATAATTCTTTAAAATCTATATACGATGGAAGTAAATGAAACAACCCGCCCACTAACTGAAGTTCCGGCAGAAAACACTCCCGAAACTCCGGTTTCTACTGTTGAGAATGATGAAAAGACGTTGTATTCTCCAAAACAAACGCAAGAAGAAGTAATAGAACGCTTAACAGAAATCAACAATAATGCCTGCGATGCAGACAAACAAGAAATAGACTACCTGAAACAAACGTTCTACAAATTGCACAAAAGCGAGCAAGATACAGCGAGAAAGAACTTATCGAGCAAGGCGGAAACCCTGAAGATTTCACTCCGGCCCCCGACCCGCTGGAAGCTAAATTCAAGGAAATCATGAGTTCCATCAAAGAGAAACGCAGTGCTATGGCAGCAGAACAGGAACAGGAAAAAGAAGAAAACCTGCAAAAGAAGCTCGAAATCCTGGAAAAAATGAAAGCGCTTACCGAAAATACGGAAGATACAGGAAAGATCTATAACGAATTTAAGCAGCTTCAGCAGAAATGGAATGAAATCAAACAGATTCCTGTTGGTAAAATAAACGAATTGTGGAAAACATATCAGCTTTACACTGAAAAGTTCTATGACATGGTAAAGCTTAACAATGAATTCCGTGAATATGATTTCAAAAAGAATCTGGAACAGAAAACCTATCTGTGTGAGGCAGCCGAAAAACTGGCAGAAGAACCAGATGTTGTATCAGCTTTCCATCAATTACAAAAATTACATCAGGAATTCCGCAGTATCGGTCCTGTTGCCAAAGAACTGCGTGAAAGTATCTGGCACGGTTTAAAGCCGCTTCTTCAGCAGTAAACCGCCGCCATCAGCAACACTTTGAAGCTCTGAAGGAAAAAGAACAGAATAACCTGGACCAGAAGACTGTTATCTGCGAAATTGTAGAGTCAATGGAATATGATACATTCAAGACTTTCGCCGACTGGGAAGACAAAACTCAGGAAATTCTCGCTTTGCAAGCTAAATGGAAAACTATCGGATATGCTCCGCAAAAGATGAATGTGAAAATATTCGAACGTTTCCGTGCAGCCTGCGATGAGTTTTTCAAACGAAAAGCTGCTTTCTTCAAGTCTGTAAAAGAAAGCATGGCCGAAAATCTTGAAAAGAAAAAAGCTTTATGCGAAAAGGCAGAAGCTCTGAAAGACAGCACTGACTGGAAAGAAACTGCAGAAATTCTGACTAAATTGCAGAAAGAATGGAAAAACATCGGTCCTGTTGCCAAAAAGCATTCAGACGCTGTATGGAAACGCTTTATCGGAGCTTGCGATTATTTCTTTGCACAAAAGAATAAAGCTACTTCTTCACAACGCTCGGTAGAGTTTGAAAACATGGCAAAGAAAGAGGAAATCATCAAACAGCTGGCTGCACTTGACGCATCGGGAACAACAGATGAAACAACATCGGAACAAACACGTGCTTTAATGAAAGAATGGAACAGCATAGGTCATGTTCCGTTCAAAGAAAAAGACCGTTTATACAATGAGTTCCACGGCCTGATAGACAAACTGTTTGACAAACTGAATATTTCAGCTTCTGAAAAGAAATTAAGTAATTTCAAATCGGGTTTGAATAAAGGTGATAACTTATACCGTGACCGTGAAAAACTGGTACGTACATACGAAGGGCTGAAAAATGACATTCAGACTTATGAAAATAATCTAGGATTTTTATCGTCTGCTTCGAAAAAAGGTAATACCCTTGTAACTGAAATTACCCGTAAGATTGAACGCTTGAAAGGTGAAATGGAACTGGTTTTGAAAAAAATACAAGCTATCGATGAAAAGCTGAACGAAGAATAAACCAAACAAAATTCATATTTTAGAATAAGAGTACCGATTTTTTCAAAAAGTCGGTACTTTTTATTTATTAGCCCTAAACTGAAGAATACAAATTTCCAGACTATTATCTACAAAAAAATTCCTTCAGACAATCCAGTGAAGATATCTGAAGGAATAGATAACAGGAGTTTTTACTATCAGGAACGTTTACGTTGCGGACGTTACTTTTTCATCTGTTCGAAAGCTTCTTTCTGTTCATCTGTCAGCAAAGAAGTGATTTTCTCATTTAGCTTTTCCATTTCACTTCTCCGCTCCTCACGTGAAAGTTCTTTCTTGAAAAATTCCGTATAAAGTTCAGTAATCTGCTTTTCCTGCTCATCAGTCAGGTTCAGCTTCTTGTCGAGCTTTTCTACTATCTGTTCTGGAGTACGAGTTCCTCCTCTGCGCTGAGCATCAACTGTATGTATGCCCAGTAAGGCTACTAAAGCCAGAAAAATAATTTTCTTCATGACAATTGTCTTTTAGTAATATTTATCGAATCGTATATACAAAACTTATCATAGCATAAGGTTTCAGTACATTGCTGTTGATATAATCGTAATAGTTGCTTCCGATACTATGAGTAAAGCCTGATTCTGCTTCAGCACATCAAAAGCTTCCACCCTGATTTCGGCTGCATTGTTTTTCAGGAATTTTTTACCTAGTGACAGATTCCATAAGAAATAATCTTCTGTACCTGTATCCAGACCAGTATATCCGATATAGTCGAACGTACTGCGGAAAGTAAGTCCCCAGAAGAATGTCCATCCCAACTTTGCTGAAGCTGTATGAGTAACATAATCACTACCTGTAGCTGTATCCAAAGAACTGAACATCTTATTGATACCAGCTGAATAAGACGCAGTAAAATCAAGGTTATTACTGATATTGCTACCAATAATAATCTTCGGTATCAGATTCAGTTCACGCGTCTTACTTTCTATTCCGTCGAAAATAGTAGGTACATTGGCATAATTAGCCGAAAGGCTGAGGTTGATATTACTCCGAATAAATCAATAGGGAAACCATAAGTCAGCATCGACTGCAAACTATAGTAGCCATCCATATTTACCGGACGAGTAAACTGTGCTCCCTTACTCAGTGTGACCGACGGAGTAAGCTCCATATCTTCTTTTGCAACGAAAGTACTGTCGGCTACATAATCTTGTTGTATGGTAGCCCCAACCATGGCAATAAACGTATGTCCAGACTTTGTCGTACGCAAATAACGCAGATTTGCCGTATGTGACAACTGCTGGTCGAGGTCCGGATTTCCCGCAGAAAGAAAAAGCGGATTGGAATTATCTATAACATTCTGCAAGCTCGTAACCGAAGGAGCAGATGATTTGCTGCGATAACGTAACTGTAGCGAATTGGTCCGATCTAAAGAATAACGCATGGTAAACGATGGCAATATAGAAAAATACCTGTGCGACAAATTGTCTGCCTGCGGATAGACCATATCACCTCTCAAATCTGCATTGTGCATCAACTCCCAGCATAGCATTGAATTTACCGGCACGATAACGAAGTCCTACACTTCCTGCCTGAGTAAGATAGCCCGACTGATACTCATTCGACAGACTTTCATCCAACTGATCGTAAAGATCGCTCACCGCAGGCTTCTTATACGTCTTACGGTCATTTTCTGAATCGGTATAACTCAACTTATATCCTAGCTGCAACTGCATATAGTCGGTTAACCTTTCCGTATAACTCAGATTAGAGCGCAAGGTATATTGACGGTTCAATGTCTGCTTCCACTGACTGTAGCTGTCTGTTTCCGACAAGCCGTCGGCATTATACAATGTATTAAGATAATCTGTATATGTATTTCCATCGGTATTGCTCATTTTCCCACTGAGCATCAACGACAGGGTACGTCCTTCCTTCAGGAAACGATGACGCAAGATAAGGTCAGCTCCAACATTGTAAGCATCATTTTCTCCCAACGTAGCAGTTTCAGTTTCATTATCAGACATGCCATTCAACAGATTCAGTCCCTGAAGCAATCCATGACTGTCATTATTCTGAAAGCTCAGTGTTGGACGAAACTGTAACGAGGTTCTATTACTTATCTGATAATCCAGTTTCATATTAAAACGATGGTTCCAGTTCTTCATAGAGCTTTCCTGATACTCACTGTAAGTCATTCCAGGAAGAGATAAGTCGAAATATTCACGTTCGGTCTGCTGCTGTGTCAGATTGTCCGACTGATTAAAAAAGTAACTGCCTGTCACCTTCCATTTTTCTCCCCACTGATCCACATAGTTTATACCAAGTCCGTTCGACGAAGTAACACCTCCTGTACTGCCTACCATAAAATCAGAAGCATTTCCACCGAAAGCACCTCCACGTCCTCCGTTACGACCACCTCCACGCCGCTTGCCACTTGCCCCAGAAGACATAACTCCCGCTAAATCCTCCTGCGAGAAGTTCTGCTGGTTCACATTGTTCGACATACCCAACAATGAAATACGACGATCTTCATTGAAGAAATTTACATTACCGTTTACCTTATAACGATCCTCAGTACCGTATCCTGCCGACACTTCACCAAAAGTTCCCTGGCGGAATCCTCCCTTCGTCACAATATTGATAGTTTTTACTTCTTCGCCATCATCGAACCCGGTAAATTCTGCCTGCTCACTTTTTTTATCGAAGACCTCGATACCTGCAATAATATCAGAAGGTAAATTCTTAATGGCGAGATTCACATCTCCATCGAAAATTCCTTCCCATCTACTAGCACCTTTTTCACTTCCTCTCCTTGAGCCTGAATACTTCCACCTTCTACAACAATCCCCGGCATCTTAGCCAATAAATCTTCGGCTGAACTTCCTTGCATTACTTTAAAGGCCTCAGCATTATACAGCAAACTGTCGCCTTTCTGCTCGGCACGTGTAGCACGCGCATTAACAGATATCTCATCCAGCAGGTTTACATCCTCGCGCATCGTCACATTAACCTTTTTTTCTCCAGAGGAAGGAATAATAACGGCTTCCTTATATGTTTTATATCCTACATATGAAATCTGTAGCGTATAAGTACCTGCCGGAAGTTTCTTAAATTGAAACATTCCTTTCAGATCGGTAGATGTATAGTTGATTTTTCCATCCCCAGCTATCAGTTGAACCGTAGCCGAAATCAATCCCTCTCTACTCTTCTGATCTGTCACAACTCCCGAAAGTGTCTGTGCAAAAACAGAGAGTGAACATAATAAAGCAACTCCTAAAAAAACAAATCTTACCCTCGTAAACATACTCACTTTATATATTTTTTCCTATTCGATATCTTTACTTCAACAAAAATAATCTACTTGCAAATACAAAATATGTTCTCTCAACAAAGTAGTGGTAAACAACATCAATGTAGTGGTGAACACCACTTTGCTTATTTCTTCAAACCGACAGAAACTTTTATTTTTGCAAAAAAGAACAAGTTATGTGGCAAATTAAAAAGTTACCGTTTTACATCGATCTGATATTCTGTCTGGTGTTATTACCGGCTATGATGACCTTGCTGCCTATCGAACGATGGCTGATAAACAATTCACTATTCGTATACCTGTTGGTTCATGGTTGTATATCGTATATATCCTGAACCGCCGCTTTATCATGCCTTTTATGTTTGCCGGGAAAAACGTTTTGGATAGCTGTTTCTCTTATTTTACTTACAGCTGTTGGTACTTACCTCATAACTCGCTATCAAATGGAAGTCCCGTTACACCACATGAGACGTACCCGACTTTTACAACATATCCCAAAAATCAAACTTCAGCAACAAGCCGTATGGTTTCTGTATGTAGTTGTGATTGCCTTTAGTGCAGCTGTAGGACTACTGACTCAACTTTATCACCAAATAATGGAACGACAAGCTGTAGAATTTGAGAAGAAAAAAGCCGAACTGGCACTTTACAAAGCACAGATTAATCCTCATTTTCTTTTCAATAATCTGAATACTCTATATGCTATGGTAGTAACAGGATCTCCTAAAACGGAAGATGCCTTTATTCAATTTATCAATCTGATGAAATATATGTATGCCAATAATACAAAAGATAAAATTCCTCTACACATTGAAGTAGAATACATTCGTCAGTATATAGAACTCCAAAAATATCGAATAGCAGAAAACTTTGATGTTCATTTTTCTTATGTACACGATGAAACGGAACAAATGAATATAGCCCCTATGATTCTGATTACCTTTGTCGAAAATGTATTTAAACACGGTGTATCTTCTCATAAAGAAGGAGAAGCGTATATTACCATTCGCGCAGAAAAAGGAGAATTATTATTGGCAACAAACAATCCTTTATTAAACCATCCGGACTCAAAAGCATCCAAAGGAATAGGAATAGAAAACTGCAAAAAGCGCCTCGATCTTCTTTATCCGAACAGGTATAGTTTGTTTACAGGAGAAAGAGACGGGAAATATGCCGTCACACTGAGTATCAATTAAGACAATGAACATAAAATGTATAGCAATCGATGATGAACAATGGCGCTGGAAATCATATCCAGCTTCTGCCAGCGCCATGGAAATATAGAACTGACAGTCTTTACTAATCCGATTGCAGGCATTGAACAGGTCAAGAAAATAAAACCCAATATTCTTTTCCTTGACATAGAGATGGAAGACATCAATGGAAGAGATCTGGCTCGTGACCTCCCTCACGAAGTAATGTTGATTTTTACAACAGCCTATGCACAATACGCTCTCGATGGTTTTGAATTGAATGCTATAGATTTTCTTCACAAACCATTCTCGTATGCTCGTTTTGAAAAGCAGTACAAAAGCTATAGAGCTACAAACACTACAACAACTTTCCGCTCAACCAACATTTACAGACGAGTATATCACACTAAAAGTGGAATACAAAAATACAAATATCCAACTGAAAGATATTTTATATATAGAATCGATGGATAACTATGTGCGTATTCATCTCACCAGTCAGCCGACTCTAACTTCACAAATGAGTTTGAAAACGCTACAGGAACTTTTGCCCGAAGAAAAATTTATACGAGTACACAAGTCCTTCGTTGTTCCAATCTATCGGATTGCCAGTTATACTTCTAAAGAGATTCTTTTATATAATGGAATCAAAATTCCTGTAGGCAGAAGTTATAGTAAATATCTGAAAGATAAAAATTCAAAAATGGCATAAGATACAAGATATCAATAAAATTAAGCAGAAGAAAAGAAGTGCAGAAAAGTCATTTCATCTGATTTTACAGTCAAATAGTAACAATTTGGAGAAAAGCAAATAAAGTCATTACGGTTTCTTGATTAAAATCCATATTTTTGCACCTCACAAAAACTACCAAATGCATGAATGACTACAAATTTCACAAAAAATTTCTTTGTTTTATTTTACTGATTGTGAAATTCGGCTTACCTTGCCATGCGCAATCATCCATCATTGCGGAAAAAGATTCTACTTATCTGCCAGCTGATTCGCTATTTGCCAGATATCTGCATAGTCAGAATGTAGCAATCATAAATAACAATGACCTGAAGCTGCTGCCCAGTGGCAGAGAAAAATTTAACGACCTTTTTGAAGAAATCAAAAAGGCAAAACATCATATACATCTGGAATACTTCAATTTCAGAAATGACTCTATCGGAAATGCATTGTTTGACTTGCTTGCGGAAAAAGTAAAAGACGGAGTGAAGGTACGAGCTATGTTCGATGCCTTCGGAAATATGTCAAACAACCGTCCGCTTCGTAAAAGACTACTTAAAGATTTAAGTAAAAGAGGGATAGAGATTATTACATTCGACCCTATTACTTTCCCGTATGTCAATCATGCAGCCAGTCGTGACCATCAAAAAATTATAGTCATAGACGGTAAAGTAGGATATACAGGAGGTATGAACATTGCCGATTATTATATAAACGGACTTCCCAAAATCGGCGCATGGAGAGATATGCATATCCGTATCAAAGGACCTGCCGTTGAAAAATTGCAGGAAGTTTTCCTCACAATGTGGAATAAGGAAACCAAACAGCAAATCGGAGGAGACGAATATTTTCCATTCGGGGAAGATTCGTTGAATGCAGCTCCTGTACATGCGGGACATCAGGTAGCAATCGTACAGCGGGCTCCCAAAATATCTCCTGAAGCAATGAGACATGCATATATTGCAGCCATCAATTCGGCCGAACGGAAAATACAGATTATCAATCCTTATTTCACCCCGACATCCAGCATTCGCCGCGCCATTGAAAAAGCTGTCAACCGTGGAGTCAGAGTAGAAATCATGATTCCCGGAAAGTCGGATATCAGCTTCACACCCGATGCAGGATTTTATCTTGCTAACCAACTAAGAAAGAAGGGAGCGCATATTTATGTTTACAACGGAGGATTCCATCATTCTAAAGTCATGATGGTAGACGAACGATTCTGTACCGTAGGTAGTACAAACCTGAACAGCCGGAGTTTACGATATGATTACGAGATAAATGCATTCGTTTTCGATTTGCCTGTTACAGCACAACTGACTGATATATTCAGTGCCGACAAACAGAACAGTACGATCATGACTAAAGAGGTTTACAAAAAGCGAACTCCATGGAAACGATTTGTCGGATGGTTCGCTCATTTGTTTACTCCTGTACTCTGATTATCGGTCAGTAAATAAAAAAAATTAAGAAACATTCTCCCATTAAGTACAATATTTTTCTTATTTTTGCCAAATATGTAACACGCCTGACAAGGCGCAAAAAAAGCAAAATGAGAGTAATCGACTTAATAAAATCACCTGAAAAGACAGCCTTTTCATTCGAGATTCTTCCTCCGCTGAAAGGCACTGGGATAGAGAAATTATATGAAACAATCGATTCGTTGCGCGAATTCGATCCTAAATACATAAACATCACTACCCATCGAAGCGAATATGTATATCGCGAACTGGGTAATGGTCTTTATGAGCGCAAACGAATCCGTCGTCGTCCCGGTACAGTAGCGGTAGCAGCTGCCATACAAAACAAATACAATATTACGGTAGTTCCACACATATTATGTAGCGGATTTACACGTGAAGATACAGAGTATGTATTATTAGATTTACAGTTTTTGGGAATCACTGATTTATTGATTCTGCGTGGTGATAAAGCCAAACATGAACAAGTATTCACTCCTGAGCCAGGAGGGTATGCACATGCTATAGAACTGGAACATCAAATCAACGATTTTAATCAAGGTGTATTCGTCGACGGATCACCAATCAAGGCTCCTGTACATCCATTCAGCTATGGAGTAGCCTGTTATCCGGAGAAACATGAGGAAGCTCCTAATATGGAACAAGATATCTACTGGCTGAAAAAGAAAGTAGAAGCTGGAGCCGAGTACGCTGTAACTCAATTATTCTATGACAACCGGAAATTTTTCGAATTTGTAGATCGTGTTCGTCAGGAAGGTATTGATATTCCTATTATTCCGGGAATTAAACCGTTCAGTAAGTTGTCACAGCTGTCCGTTGTTCCCAAAACATTTAAAGTTGATTTACCTCAGGAACTGGCATTGGAAGCTTTAAAATGTCAAACAGATGAAGAAGCTCGCCAGCTGGGAGTAGAATGGTGCATCAATCAATGTCGTGAGTTGATAGCTCATGGTGTACCTAGTATTCATTTTTACACCGTAGGGGCAACAGAAAGCGTACGCCGTGTAGCTAAAGAAATTTATTAACTGTGTTTTTCAAAGACGTCATAGGGCAAACCGAGGCAAAACGCCATTTGTTGACACTCGTACACGAAGGACGAGTGCCCCATGCCATATTGTTTTGCGGAGCAGAAGGTACAGGGAAATTACCTCTGGCATTAGCGTTAACTCGCTATCTGTGTTGTGAAAATCCGGGTGAAGAAGATGCCTGCGGAAAATGTCCTTCATGCATAAAAATGAACAAACTGGTTCATCCTGACGTACATTTTGCTTTTCCGGTAATAAAGAAAAAAGCAGGACGCGACACCGTTTCTGACGATTTTATAGATGTCTGGCGACAACAGTTGATTGACTCTCCATATTTTTCACTGGCAAACTGGCTGGCACGTATGGGAGCCGAAAATCAGCAAGCGCAGATCTTTGTCCGCGAAAGCGATGAAATACAACGCAAGCTTTCACTGAAAGCCGGAGAAGGCAGTTACAAAATCATGATTATATGGCTTCCAGAAAAGATGAATGCAGAGTGTGGAAACAAATTGCTCAAATTGTTGGAAGAACCACCAGCCTACACAATCTTTTTATTGGTTAGCGAGGCTCCCGAAAGCATCTTGCCAACACTTACGAGCCGTATGCAGCGCTTTAACCTGCCTCCACTTAACGAAGAAGATATTGCCGGACTATTACGTACACGTTATATGCTTCAGCCAGAAGATGCTTCCGACATTGCACATTTATCTGCCGGGAGTGTACTGCGGGCTATAGAAAACATACACTTAGGAGAAGAGAACCGACTTTTCTTTGAATTATTCACTTCACTGATGAGATTAGCTTATGCACGTCGGCTCAAGGACATGAAAGCCTGGAGTGAACAA
>ENA-OQHA01000197-OQHA01000197.1-human-gut-metagenome-genome-assembly--contig:-NODE-197-length-32666-cov-2.518086_pt1 | contig 32666 bp, 45 predicted proteins | sample MGYA00242558_ERZ504707 | MGnify/ENA primary metagenome ERZ504707 (study PRJEB26092, sample SAMD00036197) | human gut metagenome | host: Homo sapiens | study: EMG produced TPA metagenomics assembly of... | reverse complement strand
CAGTGCTGTGACCAGGAATTACATTAATTGATATTTCGTAAGTGCCTCAAACAATGATGCAGATATCATAACAGAAAATCTGTTATTTTACCCTGCGCTCATTGTTGAGCACTTACGTATATTAGACGAGAGATTTAAATAACGGGAGGGATAAACCTATGTGTGGAATCGTTGGTTTTACAGGAAAACAGCCGGCAGCACCGATCCTGCTGGACGGTCTGTCGAAACTGGAATATAGAGGATATGACTCAGCTGGACTGGCTGTCCGTGATGGAGAGGCTCTGGCTGAGGTCGTGAAGGCAAAGGGCCGTCTGACAAATCTGGTCGAGAAAACAGATGCAGGCAAAGCGTTAAAAGGAGCCTGTGGTATTGGACATACCCGCTGGGCTACCCATGGTGAGCCCAGCCAGATCAATGCACATCCTCATGTTTCTGGTAACTGCAGTAAATCAGGTTCCGGTGCTGTGGAGTCTGAGGTCGTTGGTGTACATAACGGTATCATTGAGAATTACACAGAATTGAAAGAGAAGCTGCTGAAGCACGGCTACACTTTTTACAGTCAGACCGATACAGAGGTGGTTGTTAAGCTGGTTGATTACTATTATAAAAAGTACAACCTTGGTCCCATCGACGCCATTGCGAAGACAATGGTCCGTGTCCGCGGTTCTTATGCTCTGGAGCTGATGTTCCGTGACTATCCGGGTGAGATCTGGGTGGCGCGTAAGGATAGCCCGATGATCATTGGTATTGCAGATGGTGAGACTTATGTGGCTTCCGATGTCCCGGCAATCCTAAAATATACTAGAAATGTATATTATATCGGGAATCTTGAGTTTGCAAAGCTGACACCGGGCGAAGCTCATTTTTATGATCTGAACGGTGACGAGATCGAGAAGCAGACTACAGAAATCAAGTGGGATGCGGAGGCTGCTGAAAAGGGCGGTTTTGAGCATTTCATGATGAAAGAGATCCACGAGCAGCCGAAGGCTGTCCAGGATACCCTTAATTCCGTGATCAGGATGGTGCAATCGATCTGTCCAGTGTGGAGATCAATGAGGATGAGATCAAGAACTTTGAGCAGATCTATATTGTTGCCTGCGGTTCTGCATGGCATGTTGGTATGGCTGCTCAATATGTACTGGAGGATATGGCAGATATCCCGGTACGTGTGGAGCTTGCGTCAGAGTTCCGCTATCGTAAAATGCCAGTTAATCAGAAAGCCCTGGTGATCGTTGTCAGCCAGTCTGGTGAAACAGCAGATACACTGGCAGCACTGCGGCTTGCAAAGGAAAAGGGTATCGCCACGATGGCGATCGTCAATGTGGTTGGCAGCAGTATTGCCCGTGAAGCAGATAAGGTGTTCTACACACTTGCTGGTCCGGAGATCTCTGTTGCTACGACCAAGGCATACAGCGCACAGCTTGTGGCTATGTACTGTCTGGCTGTTCAGTTGCAAAGTCAGAGGAAGATCACAGACGAGCAGTATGGCTACTATATTTCTGAGCTGCAGACCATTCCGGAGAAGATGCAGAAGGTCCTGGAAGATAAAGAACGTATCCAGTGGTTTGCTGCAAAGTATGCCAATGCCCATGATGTATTCTTTGTGGGGCGTGGTATTGACTATGCAGTGTGTCTGGAAGGTAGTTTGAAGTTGAAGGAAATCAGCTATATCCATTCTGAAGCATACGCAGCAGGTGAGCTGAAACATGGTACGATCAGTCTGATCGAGCAGGGAACGTTGGTCATTGGTGTATTGACTCAGAGTGGACTGTATGAGAAGACTGTAAGCAATATGTTAGAATGCAAGAGCCGCGGATCCTACCTGATGGGGCTGACTACATATGGCAAATACGAGATCGAGGATCAGGTGAATTTTACTGTGTATGTACCGAAGGTGGATGAGCATTTTGTGGGCAGTCTGGCAGTTATTCCTCTGCAGCTTCTGGGCTATTATGTTTCTGTTGCAAAAGGTCTGGATGTCGATAAGCCGAGAAATCTTGCAAAGAGTGTTACTGTGGAATAAAAAATACGTGTATAAGGCTGGTTTATTTGTAGATTTGTGATATACTAAAATGCGAGTGAAAGACTGAAATAAAAATAATGCCGTGTGTGAAACATATGCTCCTTCAGAGCTAAAGCACACACGGTATATTTTAAAAACTGCTATATAGTTTATAACGAAAATAAGACAAACTAAAAAGGAGCACCCAAAAATGAATCTATCAAAAATGAATCTATCAAAAATACACCACATCGCAATCATCGTATCCAACTACGAATCCGCCAAAGACTTCTACGTAAACAAGCTTGGCTTTTCCATCATCAGAGAAAACTACCGTGCGGAGCGCAGGGACTGGAAGCTGGATCTGTGTGTGGATGAGCACACGGAGCTGGAGATTTTTGCAGAACCAAATCCACCGAAGCGGGTGAGCCGTCCGGAGGCTTGTGGTTTGCGTCATCTTGCTTTCTGTGTGGAGAGCGTGGAGCAGACGGTGAAAGAGCTGGCGGAGGTCGGGATCGAATGTGAGCGATCCGTGTAGATGATTTTACCGGCAAGAAGATGACGTTTTTTCATGACCCGGACGGACTGCCGCTGGAGCTGCATGAGTAAGGGGATTGGAACAAATGATATTTCGTAAGGCAGTAAAAGATGATTTTAACAACATAAAATCTCTGTACTGGGAGCTGATCGATCAGGAGCAGGGGGATCCATCGTTTCCACATTGGAAGAAGGGGATCCAGCCTTCTGATGAAATGCTGCATAACAGTATTGGTAAGGAAGAGCTGTATGTTCTGGCAAATGGCAGCGAGATTGCGGCCTGTGCGATAGTTAATGATGAAAAGGTGGATGGCTACGCAGATGTGCGTGGCAGATCGATTCGGATGAGGTTATGTTTGTTCATGTTCTGGCAGTGCATCCGGAGCAGCGTGGTAAGGGTCTGGCCCGGAATTTGATGGAGCACATTGTAGGATCGGAAAGAAAAGCCGGAAAGAAAGCGCTGAGGCTTGATGTGATCGAGAACAATACAGCAGCGGAAGGTCTGTATCAGAAACTGGGTTTTCGGTACATCCAGACTAAGACACTTTTTTATGAGGTGGTTGGCGAGATGACCTTCAAAATGTATGAGCTGGTTTTGTGATCTATGGGTGAGAAAAGAGCGTATAAACCAAGAAGGCCCGGAGGTGGCCGCAGGAAATCAAAGCCGGAGTATGATGCCGGGAAGATCCTGAGGGAGCTGATGGATCCTGCTGTTATGCTTTATGATGCCGGGATGTCTTTGCAGGCTATTGCAGATGAGCTGGGGCTGAATCCGATCAAGGCTCGGAAGCTGCTTATCACGGCCGGTGTGTATGCATCGGATGTGGCGGAGAAGGTGCAGGAGACCTTTGATGATTTCAGAAAAACACAGGATCATAAAGCTGCTGTCCTTTCAACTGCAAATGTTCTTGGCCTGTCCAGGTCCTCTGTTAACTCATATCTTCCGTACAAAAAGGGTGTGTATTTTCCGGGGACAGCACCGGCAGATAAGATCAGTGTTGGAGCTGAGCGGCAGCGGAGGTACAGAGCGATGAAGCGGTGGAGGAATGCCACAACAGAAGAAGGATCAGCAGATGTTCGTATAACAGCGAGATCAAAATGAAATAATGGTTGACGGAACTGGGAAAGAACGTACTGTTCGGGCAGGGTTTGCATATGTTGCATGAAGTAAAACAGCCATCAACTTGTTATTTGCTCTATGAAATGGTAAAATCAAAATAAAACAGGTGAGTTGTAACCTCGTGCTTGAGGAACAGCTTCAGAAAGGAGTCTGAAAAGCATGGGAAGATTTGTGAACCCGGACAACAGTGCATTTCAGGTTGCTCTTAACTCCAGAATATATGTGGATAAGACTGGCCTGATCGAGTACACAAACAGTGTTCTTGATACAACAAATGCTTATATCTGCAATAGTCGGCCACGCCGGTTCGGAAAATCTTATGCAGCTAATATGTTGGCTGCGTATTATAGCAAAGGCGCAGATTCTGAGCAGATGTTTTCTGGATTGCAGATAAGCAGGGAGGCCGACTTCAAAAAGCATCTTAACAAGTATGATGTGATCCATATCGATATTCAGTGGTTTCTGGCAAACTGTGATGATGCGGATAATATAGTGAAGCATGTCACGGAGGCGGTTCTGGATGAATTGCGGGAAGTTTATCCGGATGTTCTGCCACTTGAAGTATCTGGCTTGCCGGATGCACTTTCAAGAATCAAAGATAAGGAGGGACAGAAGTTTGTTGTTATCATTGATGAATGGGATGTACTGATCCGTGATGAGGCGGCCAATAAAAAAGCACAGGAAGATTATATAAATTTCCTGCGAGGAATGTTCAAAGGAATAGAACCTACAAAGTATATTCAACTGGCGTACCTTACAGGTATTCTTCCCATAAAGAAGGAAAAAACACAGTCAGCTCTGAATAATTTTGATGAGTTTTCTATGCTGAGTCCAGGCAGTCTCGCGCCGTATGTTGGTTTTACTGAGAATGAAGTGCGGAAACTGGCAGAAGAATATCATCAGGATTTCGATGAGGTAAAGCGTTGGTATGATGGATATCTGCTGAATGGTCATCAGGTTTATAATCCGCGAGCAGTTGTCGGCGTGATGCTTCGAGGTGAATTTAAGAGCTATTGGTCAGAAACAGCTTCTTATGATGCAATTGTTCCGCTGATCAACATGAATTATGGTGGTTTGAAAACAGCTATTATTGAAATGATCTCTGGTGCAGAGGTTAAAGTAAACACAGCACCTTTAAGAACGATACGGTAAGCATCAAAAGTAAGGATGATGTGTTAACATACATGATTCACCTGGGTTATTTTGGATATAACCCCAAATTAAAGACTGCCTTTGTGCCGAATGAAGAGATTCGACAAGAACTTACAGCTGCTGTTGAAAGTAAGCAGTGGAATGAGATGCTGGAATTCCAGAAAAATTCGGAACATTTACTTGATGCTACGTTGGACATGGATGGAGTAGAAGTTGCTGCACAGATTGAAAAAATCCACAACGAGTATGCGTCTTCCATTCAATATAACAATGAGAATTCACTGAGCAGTGTTTTGGCAATTGCATATTTAAGTGCAATGCAGTACTATTTTAAACCTGTCCGGGAACTGCCGACAGGCCGTGGATTTGCTGATTTTGTGTTTATCCCAAAGATAGAGTACTGTTCATCTTATCCGGCGTTGATCGTAGAGCTGAAGTGGAATCAAAATGCCCAGACTGCGTGATGCAGATTAAAGATAAAAAATATCCTTCTTCAATTCTGGATTACACAGGTGAAATCCTGCTTGTTGGGATCAACTATGATAAAACCAGTAAGGAACATCAATGTTTGATCGAAAAATATGAAAAAGAGTGACTTTGGAACATAATTGTATAATAAAAAAACACAAAAAAGAAAGACTGCCGCAGGTTTCGCGCCTGCGGCATTTTGCAGTTTGTACAAAAAACACAGAAAATATATTGGAAAAAGAGCGGGAAAAGGGTATAATGTCAGAGAAAGTGTGATTGATAAAATACAGACGATTTTTTTCTGCTTTGTCAGGTCATAAATAAGTGAGGCGGAGGATGTAACGATGGAACAGCAGCATATGTTTACCAACCGGATGATCCGTAATCTTCTGGTACCGGTAGTGCTGGAACAGATTTTGAATTCGATAATGGGAACCGCAGATACCATGATGGTCAGCAATGTGGGATCTGCGGCTCTTTCTGCGGTATCGCTGGTGGATTCCATCAATGTGCTTCTGATCCAGGCTTTTTCGGCGCTGGCAGCGGGAGGCGCCATTGTCTGCGCCCAGTATATCGGACAGAGGAATTATGAGAAGGCGAACATGTCTGCCAGGCAGGTGCTTTTTATTATCACAGCGATCTCTGTAGTGGTGTCTGCAGTCTGTCTGATCTTTCAGAAGCCGCTTTTGAGGCTGATCTTCGGTGCAGTGGATGCGGATGTTATGCGTGCATCGGAGACCTATTTCTTTTTCACGGCACTGTCATTCCCCTTTATTGCGCTTATGATTCTGCGGCTTCGATCTTTCGTGCCCAGGAGAATACCAAGGGGCCTATGACGATCTCCATGATCTCCAATATCATGAATATTGGTGGAAACGCGATTCTGATCTGGGTTTTCCACCTTGGTGTTGCAGGAGCGGCGATCTCCACACTGGTTTCCCGTATTTTCTGTGCAGTGGTTGTTCTCTGGCAGCTGCGTAAGGATCGCCAGCCTGTCGTTGTGAAGGATTATCTGAAGATCCGTCCGGACTGGAGCATGATCGGACGTATCCTGGGACTTGGGATCCTTCGGGAATTGAGAACAGCATGTTTCAGCTTGGAAAGCTTGCCATCCAGTCTACGGTTTCCACACTGGGAACAGCAGCTATCGCAGCGCAGGCAATGACCAATATCCTTGAGAACCTGAATGGTATCGCAGCCATCGGAGTAGGTGTGGGCCTGATGACTATCGTAGGCCAGTGTCTTGGTGCCGGCCGAAAGGATGAGGCGGTCTATTACATAAAAAAACTCTGCGTCATTGCAGAGGCAGTTATTATCGTAAGCTGTCTGATTGTGTATATTTTGGTCAGACCGGTGACGATCCTTGGCGGAATGGAGAGTACCAGTGCGGAAATGTGCATCCACATGATCACATGGATCACCATCGTAAAGCCTGTGGTATGGACAATGGCGTTCGTGCCGGGGTATGGCCTTCGTGCAGCCGGTGATGTGAAGTTTTCCATGATCACCTCCTGCTGTACCATGTGGGCGTGCAGGTTCTGTCTCTGTGTTTTCCTGATTCGTGTCCTGGGCTTCGGGCCTATGGGTGTCTGGATCGGAATGTTTGCGGACTGGACTGTTCGTGGGATTATTTTTACCTGGCGTTTCCACAGCCGCAAATGGCTGGAGCACAAGGTAATTTAAAAAGGAGGGCGTCGTATATATGAAGAACGGACTGGAAGATCAGTATGTCATAAAAAACAACAAGCGCCTCCGTTACGGCTACACAACAGGCTCCTGTGCAGCCGGGGCAGCCAGGGGTGCAGTCCGGATGCTGCTTTCGGGAGAAACTCTTTCCGAGGTAGAGCTTGATACCCCAAAGGGAATCACTCTCACATTACAGCTTCACGATATTACCCGGGGCGAAACGTATGTCTCCTGTGCTGTACAGAAGGATGCAGGTGATGATCCGGATACCACCAACGGGATCCTGGTCTATGTAAAAGCGGAGAAGTTTTCTATTTCAGCGTCAGAACAGGCCGGGCAGCAGCGAAAAACAGAGAAATCCCGGCCTCAGATCATCCTGGACGGAGGAATCGGGGTGGGTCGTGTCACCAAGCCGGGACTTTCCCAGAAAGTGGGCGAGGCGGCGATCAATCCGGTTCCCAGAGCCATGATCCTGCGGGAGGCCGAGGAGGCGGCCCAGGAATATGACTACGAAGGCGGTCTGAAGCTTACCGTATCCGTTCCCCAGGGGGAGGAGATCGCCAAAAAAACCTTTAATCCCCGTCTTGGCATTCTGGGCGGGATCTCCATACTTGGAACCAGCGGGATCGTAGAGCCTATGAGTGAGAAGGCTCTGATCGAAAGCATCCACGTGGAGATGAAGCAGCATTTCTGCCAGGGAGAAGATTATATCCTGGTGACACCGGGGAATTACGGTGCGGATTATCTCAGGGAGCATATGTCCATTCCCTTTGAGAACAATATCAAGTGCAGCAACTATGTAGGAGAGACCATTGACATGGCCATTGATATGGGCGTAAAGGGCATTCTTTTTGTGGCTCATATCGGTAAGTTTGTAAAGGTTGCCGCCGGGATCATGAATACCCATTCCCACTGTGCTGACGGAAGGATGGAGGTTCTCTGTGCAAGTGCCATCCGTGCAGGGGGCTCTCTGGAATGTGCCAGAGAGATCCTGGAGGCGGGGACTACCGATGAGGCGCTGGCTGTTCTTGACAGCTATGGTATCCTGAAAGAGACTATGGCTGTGGTCATGGAGAAGATCCAGTTTTATCTGGACCACAGATCTTATGAGCAGATCCTTCTGGGTGCTGTGGTGTTTTCCAATGTATACGGACTGCTGGGGCAGACCCGGATGCAGAGGAGCTGATCCATAAGATACAGGAGCAGGCAGTCCGGGTGGATGATATTTCATGACAGGAACCCCGGTCCGAATGGAATCTTTAAAGAGCAGGATAAAAGTTGATAAAAATAACAGACAGGTTTTATCCTGTCTGGAAAATATAGCTAGGAGGAAAGAAATATGGCAGGTAAATTATATGGTGTAGGTGTTGGACCGGGAGATCCGGAGCTTCTTACCTTAAAAGCACTTCGTCTTGTAAAGGAGGCAGAGGTGATCGCACTTCCGGGACAGGTTCCGGAGGATACGGTAGCGTTTAAGATCGTGGAGGGGGCTTATCCGGAGCTTGGAAAGAAGGAGCTTCTTGCAGTTCCTTTTCCAATGTCCAAGGATCCGGAGGTGCTGAAGAGCTATCACGATGCAGGAGCAGAAAAAGTCAAGGCTGTCCTGGACCAGGGTAAAGACGTGGTATTTCTCACACTGGGAGATCCTACCGTGTATTCCACATATCTCTATATCCATCACAGACTTGTGGCTCAGGGCTATGAGACGGAGATCGTCTGTGGCATCACATCCTTCTGTGCAGTTTCCGCCCGTCTGAACACCGGACTTGTGGAGAAGGCAGAGCCTCTTCACGTGATCCCGGCTTCCTATCAGATTGAGGATGCGCTGAAGCTTTCCGGTACCAAGGTCCTTATGAAGGCCGGAAAGAAAATGAAGGATGTGAAGGCGGAGCTTCTTTCCCAGGGGCAGAGGCCATGATGATCGAAAACTGCGGAATGCCGGATGAAAAGATCTACCGGACCGTGGAGGAGATCCCTGAGGATGCAGGATATTATTCCCTGATCATTATCAAAGAAAACAAAGACAGAAGAGAGGAATAGATTATGGTACATTTTGTAGGAGCAGGTCCGGGAGCACCGGATCTTATCACAGTAAGAGGTAAACAGTATCTGGAAGAGGCAGATGTGATCATCTATGCGGGATCTCTTGTAAATCCCCAGCTTCTGGAGTATTCCAAGGATGTGTGCACCATCATAACAGTGCAAAGATGACCCTTGAGGAAGTGATCTCTGTTATGGAGAGGGCAGAGGCTGAGGGTAAGATGACCGTTCGTCTCCACACCGGCGATCCATGTATCTATGGTGCGATCCGTGAGCAGATGGATATCCTGGATGAAAAGGGAATCCCCTATGATTCCTGCCCGGGTGTCAGTGCCTTCTGCGGAGCTGCATCTGCACTGAACCTGGAGTATACACTTCCGGATATTTCCCAGAGTGTGATCATCACAAGAATGGAAGGAAGAACACCGGTGCCGGCAAAAGAGAGCATTCAGTCCTTTGCCGCTCATAATGCGACTATGGTTATTTTCCTCAGTACAGGTATGCTGGAGGAGCTGAGCCGCAGACTGGTGGAGGGCGGATACCGTGAGGACACACCGGCAGCTATCGTCTACAAGGCAACCTGGCCTGATGAGAAGAAGTTTATCTGTACAGTGGGTACTCTGGCCCAGACAGCAAAAGAGAACAAGATCACAAAAACAGCGCTTATGCTGGTAGGCGATGCGGTCAATGCTGCAAGCTATGACAGATCCAAGCTGTATGATCCGGGCTTTACCACAGAGTTCCGTGAGGCTACGAAATAAAATATGAACATTTCCATCATTTGCTTCAGTATGACAGGGCTGGAGACAGGGGAAAGGCTTCAGAGGGCGCTGGAAAAAGAGGGTGAGAGTGTCACCCTTGCAAAAAAGAGCCGTTACCTTCCGGATCCGATCTCTGTTTCCACCTCTCAGTGGGCAGGGGAACAGTTCCGGGCAGGAAAAGAGGGCGTGATCTTTATTGGCGCCTGCGGGATCGCAGTGCGCAGCATCGCACCTTACATTGTCGGAAAAAAGACGGATCCGGCTGTGCTGGTGATCGATGAGTGCGGAAAATTTGTCATTGCTCTTCTTTCCGGACATCTTGGCGGAGCCAATGAGCTGGCACTTCGCTGTGCCGGATATCTTAAGGCAGTGCCGGTTGTGACAACAGCCACAGATCTTCACAGTCGTTTTGCAGTGGATGTTTTTGCAAAAAAGAATGGCTGTGCTATTTTTCATATGAAGGCTGCGAAGGAGGCTTCTGCGGCCCTTCTTGCAGGAGAGAGCGTTGGCTTCTACAGTGAGTTTCCATGGGACGGAGAGCTGCCGGAGGGTCTGGTGCTTTGCGGGAAAGACGGAAGGCCCTCAGCAGCAGCGGATCCGGAGAACGGTGAGAAAGCCGGTGAGGCACCGGAAACAGGTATTGCGGTGACGATCCACAGAGGCTGTCTGCCCTTTAAAAATACAGTCCATGTGGTGCCGCCCGCTGCAGTTCTGGGAATGGGCTGCCGCAGGGGAAAGGATGCAGCCTCCATACAGAAGGCGGCAGAGGAATGCCTGAAGGAATCAGATGTTTACCGAGAAGCACTGGGAGCTGTTGCCAGTATTGATCTGAAGAAAGAAGAGGTGGGACTTCTTTCTCTGGCAGAAGCCTGGCAGCTTCCGTTTCTGACCTTTACAGAGGAAGAGCTGAAGGCAGTGCAGGGTGAATTTACCCCGTCACAATTTGTAAAAAAGATAACAGGTGTAGAGAATGTCTGTGAGAGAAGCGCGGTTCTGGGTTGCGGACAGGGTACACTGATCAGAAAAAAAACAGGCCGGGACGGTGTGACCACCGCCCTTGCAGCCGGAAATCGGAGGATACGTTTTGAGTAAGATTTATGTTGTAGGAATTGGCCCGGGTGCGTATGACCAGATGACTGGAAGAGCGATCCGTGCATTAAATGAAAGTGATGTGATCATCGGTTACACCGTATATGTGGATCTTGTAAAGGAGTATTTTGCAGGTAAAGAGTTCATGACCACACCGATGAAAAAAGAGGTAGACCGCTGTGTACTTGCTTTTGATGAGGCAAAAAAAGGAAAAACCGTTTCCATGATCTGCAGTGGGGATGCCGGTGTCTACGGCATGGCAGGTCTGATGTATGAGGTAGGTGAAAACTATCCGGATGTGGAGCTGATCATTATCCCGGGTGTGACAGCAGCTACAGGCGGTGCCGCAGTGCTGGGTGCACCGCTGATCCATGACTTCTGCCTGATCAGCTTAAGTGATCTTCTGACTCCGTGGGAGAAGATCGAGGCAAGGCTTCTGGCAGCAGCACAGGCGGATTTTGTGGTCTGCCTTTACAATCCGTCCAGCAGAAAACGTAAGGATTATCTTCAGAAGGCCTGTGATCTGATGATGAAATACAAGTCCCCGGACACTGTCTGCGGCACGGTCGCCCAGATCGCACGTGACGGCGAGACTGCACAGGTTATGACACTGAAGGAGCTTCGTGATACAGAAGTGGATATGTTTACCACCGTATTTGTGGGAAATTCACAGACTAAGAATGTAAACGGCAAGATGGTAACACCAAGGGGATATAAGAATGTATAAAGCCATTGTTTTTGCAGGGACCACCGAGGGCTACGCACTCTGTGAGTTCCTTGCGGAAAATCATGTTCCGGTCTATGCCTGTGCAGCTACGGAATATGGCGGATCCCTTCTGAAGGAAAATGAATTTCTCCATGTCAGCGCCGGAAGGCTGAAAATCGAAGATATGGAGGAGCTTTTCCGGAGGGAAGCGCCGGAGATCGTTCTGGATGCCACTCATCCCTATGCGGCAGAGGTGACAAAAAATATCCGGTCTGCCTGTGAGAACGAAAATATCCGTTATCAGCGTGTTCTTCGCCCGGAGGGAGAGAAGAACCGTGAAGCCATCTATGTGGAAAGCACGGAGAAGGCGGCAGAATTTCTTTCCGGCACAGAGGGGAACATTTTTCTTACCACAGGAAGCAAGGAGCTGTCTAAATTTACAGTGATCCCGGATTACCAGGAGAGGCTTTTTGCCCGGGTGCTGTCCATCCCTTCTGTGATCAGCTCCTGTGCGGAGCTGGGGATCGAGGGAAAACATCTCATCGGTATGCAGGGGCCATTTTCCACAGAGATCAACGAAGCCATGCTTCGACAGTTCCAGTGCAGCTATCTGGTCACCAAGGATACCGGTCTGGCAGGTGGATTCCCGGAAAAGATGGAGGCCTGTCAGAGCTGTGGCGTCACACCTGTGATCATCGGAAGACCTTTGCAGGAGGAGGGGCTGTCCCTGCCGGAAGCAAGGGTATTTCTGGCAAAGCTGTTCGGCCTTACCCTGTCACAGAGGGTTTCTCTTGTAGGCATCGGCATGGGTGCGGAAAAACCCTGACTTTGGAAGGAAGAAGGCCTTTGATGAGGCGGAGCTTCTGATCGGTGCAAAGCGTATGACAGATGCCGTACAGAGGCCGGGGCAGATGGTTCTCCATGAGTACCGCAGTGATAAGATCGTGGAGTATATCAAGACACATCCACAGTACCGTACCGTAGCCATTGCCTTTCCGGCGATGTGGCTTCTACAGCGGTGCAAGGAAGCTGATGGATCTTCTGGATGGCGATGTCCAGGTGATCTGCGGATTTCTTCCGTTGTCTATTTATGGCGAAGATCGGTCTTTCCTGGATGATGCCAGGATCGTCAGCGCTCATGGAAGAGACTGCAATCTGATCTCCCTGATCCGACATAACCCCAAGGCCTTTTCCATTCTGGGAACAGAGGATGGGGTAGCTCGTCTGGCTTCTCGTCTGGTTGAGTATGGAATGGGTGATGTGACTCTTTATGTAGGCGAAAATCTTTTCCTACGAAAAATGAAAAGATCTTTCATGCAGGGCAGCAGATCTTACAGAATACCGGGGAGATGCATTAAGCGTGGTAACTGCGTGCAATGAAAAGGCAGAACCTTTGCCCGCAGTTCACGGGATCTGTGATGAGGAATTTCTCCGTGGGAAGGCGCCTATGACAAAGGAAGAGGTGCGTACGGTTTCTCTGTCCAAGCTTCGTCTTCAGGAGGATTCTGTCTGCTATGATGTGGGAGCGGGCACAGGCTCGGTTTCCGTTGAGATGGCGCTGCGTGCCTGGAAGGGGCAGGTCTATGCCATCGAGAAAAAGGAGGATGCCCTTGCTCTTCTTAAGGAGAACAAGCGGAAATTTGCCGCAGATAATCTGGAGATCGTACCGGGTACTGCACCGGAAGCTATGGTGGAGCTGCCTGCTCCGACACATGCTTTTATCGGCGGGTCTTCCGGAAACATGAATGAGATCATCCGGCTTCTTCTGGACAAAAATCCGGAAGTACGGATCGTGATCAACTGTATCACTCTGGAGACCGTGACAGAAGCCATGAATGCCATACGAGATTTCAGCCTGACAGATGTGGATATCGTACAGCTGTCTGCGGCAAGATCAAAATCTATCGGAAGGTATCATATGATGATGGGTGAGAATCCGATCTATATCATTTCCTGCAGCGGAAGAGGGGAGGAGATTTAGGTGAAGATCCCGAGAATACTTCTTGCGGCAGGTGCCAGCGGAAGCGGAAAAACCCTGATCACCTGCGGGCTTCTTCAGGCGCTGGTGAACCGTGGCCTTAAGGTAGCTTCTTTTAAATGTGGCCCGGATTACATAGATCCCATGTTCCACAGCCGCGTGATCGGTACAAGATCCCGAAACCTGGATACGTTTTTTACAGATGGAGACAGGACCCGGTATCTTCTGGCAAAGAACGCATCGGACTGTGAAATTGCAGTGATGGAGGGAGTCATGGGGTACTATGACGGTGTAGGAGGGATCACCTCCAGAGCCAGTGCCTATGATCTGGCCTCCACCACAGATACACCGGTGATCCTGATCGTAAACAGCCGTGGCATGAGTGTTTCCCTGGCTGCCTATGTAAAGGGCTTTCTGGAATACAAAAAGGACAGCCATATCTGCGGCGTGATCTTTAACCAGATGTCTCCCATGCTGTATCCCAGAATGAAAAAGCTTCTGGAAGAGGAGCTTTCCGTAAAGGTACTGGGATATGTTCCGAAGGTGGAGGACTGTGTGATCGAAAGCCGTCATCTGGGACTGGTGCTTCCGGAGGAGATCCCGGAGCTGAAAAGCCGTCTGCAGAAGCTTTCCGAGGTGCTGGAGAAAACGTTGGATATCGATGGGATCCTGGAGCTTGCAGGGGGAGCACCGGAGCTTGCGGCGCCGGAGCCGGAAATGCTTATACAGAGGGATACTGCCTTCGGGTACCGGACAGAGGAAAAGGTACGGATCGGTGTGGCGGATGATGAAGCTTCTGCTTTTTCTATGCGGATAATTTAAATCTTCTGGAGCAGATGGGAGCGGAGCTGGTACGTTTTTCACCCATTCATGACAGAGAGCTTCCGGAGGATCTGGACGGGCTTCTTTTAAGCGGCGGTTACCCGGAATTAAACGGGGAGGCGCTGGAAGAAAATCAGGAAATGTGCACCCGGATCCGGGAAGTTATCCTGGACGGAATGCCCTGTCTGGCAGAATGCGGCGGATTCATGTATCTTCATCAGGAAATGGAGGATATGGAAGGAAAGCAGCGCAGGGTTTGCGGGGTGATCCCTGGAAGGGCTTACCGGACACCGAAGCTGAACCGGTTCGGTTATATCACCCTTACGGAAAACAGGATACCGGACTTGGTGAGATCCCGGCTCATGAATTCCATTATTTTGATTCCACAGATTGCGGAGAGGATTTTCATGCGGCAAAGCCGGCATCTAAAAGAGGATGGGATTGTATCCATGACCGGGACAGGCTGATGGCAGGATTTCCTCATCTTTATTATTACGGAAATCCCAGGGTTCCGGCACGTTTTCTGAAGAACGCACTGGAATATAAGAAGGAACGGAGGCAGAAAAAAGATGCTGAAATATAGTCTTCCTGTACTGGTCATAGGATTTGTGCTGGATCTTCTGATCGGAGATCCCAGATGGCTTTATCATCCGATCTGCGTCATCGGCAATCTGATCGCAGTGCTGGAAAAAGTGATCCGGAAGATTTTCCGAAAAATCACGGCGGTGAGCTGACAGGAGGCTTTCTGATCGTAGTGATTGTCTGTCTGTTCAGCGGTGGGGTGCCGCTTCTGGTGCTTCACTATCTTTACCGGTATCTGCCGGTGGCGGGATTTGTGCTGGAGGTGTTCTGGTGCTATCAGCTTCTTGCTACCCGTTCCTTAAAAGACGAGAGTATGAAGGTTTATGACCGGCTGAAAAACGGAACTCTGGAGGAGGCACGCTATGCGGTGTCCATGATCGTAGGCCGTGATACCAGAGAGCTTACGGAAACAGGTGTGACAAAGGCTGCAGTGGAAACAGTTGCGGAAAATGCATCCGACGGCGTGATCGCCCCCCATGCTTTATATGGCTGTCGGCGGGGTGCCGCTGATGTTTCTGTACAAGGGCATCAATACCATGGATTCCATGCTTGGATATAAAAATGACAAATATCTTTATTTCGGCCGTGTTGCGGCAAAGCTGGATGATGTGGCCAATTATATCCCTGCCAGGATTTCCGGATGGCTGATGGTGGCAGGAACTGTTTTTACAGGAATGGATATAAAAAACGCGGCAAAGATCTACAAACGTGACCGGAGAAATCATGCAAGCCCCAACTCAGCCCAGACAGAGGCTGCCATGGCCGGAGCGCTGGATGTACAGCTTGCGGGAAATGCATATTATTTCGGAAAATTATATGAAAAACCCACGATCGGGGATCCGATCCGTCCGGTGGAGCCGGAGGATATCAAAAGAGCTAACCGGCTGATGTACGCCGCATCCATACTGGGTGTGGTGGTTTTTGGACTGCTCAGTGCGGGCATCCGGTTCGGGTTATTAAGGTAACAATAAATACAGACAGGAGAATGACCAATGACAAAACACATACATGGAGGAGACGTATATAAACACAAAGACTGCCTGGATTTTTCGGCAAATCTGAATCCTTTGGGAACACCGGAAAGTGTGAAGCAGGCCATTATCCACAGTCTGGATCATATTGCACAGTATCCCCAGGTGGGATGCGGCGTTCTCAGGGAAAGGATCGCAGAATCGGAAGGGGTAAAAGCGGAAGAGGTAATATGCGGTAACGGAGCGGCAGAAGTGATCTTTACGCTTTGTCATGCAGTAAAGCCAAAGCGGGCTCTGATCCCGGCGCTACTTTTGCGGAATACGGACAGGCTCTGGCCAGCACAGGCTGTGAGCTGGAATATTACATGCTGACGGAAAATGACGGTTTTGTGCTCAGTGAAGCATATCTGGATATCCTCCATAAGGGACTGGATATGGCTTTCTTATGTAACCCCAACAATCCTACCGGCATGCTGATCCCCCACAGGCTTCTGAAAAGGATCCTGGAAAAATGCAGAAAGCTGGATATCCTGCTGGTGATAGATGAATGTTTCCTTGATTTTGTAAAGGACCCGGAAGAGTATTCTCTGAAGCGTTCTCTTTCCGGATTCAATAATCTTTTTATCCTGAAGGCATTTACAAAAAGATATGCCATGGCCGGGGTGCGGCTGGGCTATGGCCTCTGTTCTGACAGAAAGCTGATGGAAAGGATGGAGCTCTGCGTTCAGCCATGGAATGTTTCCACCATGGCCCAGGCAGCCGGGCTCCAGGCACTTACAGAGACGGAATATGTAGAGGAGGGAAGACAGCTTGTTTTTCGGGAGGCACAGTGGCTGAAGGATGAGCTGGTCCGCATTGGGTATAAAGTATTTCCGTCGGAAGCAAATTATATTTTCTTTAAAGGACCGGAGGAGCTGTTTGACTTCTGTCTGCGGAAACGAATCCTGATCCGTGACTGCAGCAATTATCCGGGACTTACAAAGGGGTATTATCGGATCGCGGTAAAGCGCCATGAAGAAAATGTAAAACTGATTGAAGTACTTGAGGGAGGTATATTATGGCAAAAGCAATAATGGTGCAGGGAACCATGTCCAATGCCGGAAAAAGCCTGCTGGCTGCGGGACTTTGCAGGATCTTTAAGCAGGATGGATATCGTGTGGCTCCTTTTAAATCACAAAATATGGCACTGAATTCCTTTATTACAGAGGATGGTCTTGAGATGGGGCGGGCCCAGGTCATGCAGGCAGAGGCAGCCGGGATCAGGCCGTCTGTCCTGATGAATCCGATTCTTCTGAAGCCTACCAATGATGTAGGCTCCCAGGTGATCGTAAACGGAGAAGTTCTTGGAACTATGAGTGCCAGGGATTATTTCAAATATAAGAAGACCCTGGTTCCGGATGTGATGAAGGCATACAACGCTCTTGCAGCAGAAAATGATATCATTGTCATCGAAGGTGCGGGAAGCCCTGCCGAGATCAATCTCAAGGACGAGGATATTGTAAATATGGGGATGGCAAAGATGGCCAAGGCACCGGTCCTTCTTGTGGGTGATATTGACCGTGGAGGCGTTTTCGCCCAGCTGATCGGTACGGTGGAGCTTCTGGAGGATGATGAGAAGGCTATGGTAAAGGGGCTGATCATCAACAAATTCCGCGGAGATAAGACTATTCTGGATCCTGGTGTTGTCATGCTTGAGGAAAGAAGCGGATCCGTTGGTGGGTGGTGGCGCCTTATCTGGATATCCAGGTGGAGGATGAGGACAGCCTGACGGAGCGTTTTGACCGGAAGCAGGAAGCAGGTGTCATTGATATCGCGGTGATCCGTACACCAAGGATTTCCAACTTTACGGATTTTAATCCTTTTGAGAGCATTCCCGGAGTTTCTCTCCGCTATGTAAAACACCCGAGAGATCTTCACTCTCCGGACATGATCATCCTTCCTGGAACCAAGAACACCATGGTGATCTGATCTGGATGCGGGAAAGCGGAATGGAGGCAGCAGTTCTCAAGGAAGCCTCCAGAGGCAAGCTGATCTTTGGTGTCTGCGGTGGCTATCAGATGCTGGGTGAAACCTTAAGCGACCCTCATGGAGTTGAAAATGGCGGTTCCATGAAAGGAATGGGACTTCTTCCCATGGAAACGGTATTTGCCGAAAAGAAAACCAGGACCAGGGTGCAGGGGCATTTCGGTCAGCTGTCCGGTGTGTTTGCTCCTCTTTCCGGTGCGGAGATCGAGGGCTATGAGATCCATATGGGCGAAAGTATCCTGAAGGAGAATGCAGGAACAGCAACGAAGATCACAGACAGCGTCAGCGGTAAGAAAAAAGAAGAGGGTGCTTTTGCGGGAAATGTGTGCGGAACCTATATCCACGGCGTTTTCGATAAGGAAGCATCTGCAGAGGCGATCATACGCGTGATCGGCGAGAAAAAAGGTATTGATGTGGAAAATATGACAGGCGTGGATTTTGCGGCATTTAAGGAACAGCAGTATGATATCCTGGCTGCAGAGCTGCGGAAGCATCTGGATATGAAAAAAATCTATGAGATACTGGAAAACGGGATTACGGAGGAAGAATAGAAATGAAAGTAGAGACTTGAAAATGTAAAACCCCTGGAGAATCGAAAAAGAAGCTTTGAGATCATCACAGAAGAGCTTGGGGATACTCCCCTGATCCCGGGAACCGAGCTGATCGTAAAACGCTGCATCCACACAAGCGCAGATTTTGATTATGCAAAAAATCTCTGCTTCTCGGAGGGGCAGTGGAGAAGGCAATGGACGCCATCCGCAACGGTGCCTGCATCGTCACAGATACCCAGATGCAAAGGCCGGGATTAACAAGCGTGCACTTGCCCGCTACGGCGGTGAGGCTTACTGCTTCATGTCCGATGAGGATGTGGCTGCCTTGCAAAAAAGAACGGGACTACCAGAGCCACAGCCAGCATGGACAAGGCAGCAGAGATGGATAAAAAGCTGATCTTTGCCATCGGAAACGCACCTACCGCACTGGTACGTCTTTATGAGCTTATTGAGAACGGAAAGCTTTCTCCTGAGCTGATCATCGGTGTGCCGGTAGGATTTGTGAATGTTGTGCAGTCAAAGGAGCTGATCATGCACGCAGATGTGCCTTATATTGTGGCAAAAGGACGCAAGGGTGGAAGCAACATTGCTGCGTGCATTGTAAATGCCCTGCTCTACATGATCGATAACCGGAGAGATTAGGAGCCGATAACCTCCTTCAGAAGCTGACAGGCAGGCAGAAAATCCTTGGATGGAATGGAGGAGCAGGAGAGGACCAGGGTGACCTCGGCTCCGTTTTCTCTGAGAACCTCCAGTCCCAGACCACGGTTCCGGGCTCTGTCTGTCAGTTCACTGCCTGTGAGAGAACAGGGAGAGTAAGGGCAAGGCTGGTTCCTGCGGCTCCTGTCTGGATCTGGCAGTCCTGGCCGAAGGTCTCCCGGACAGCTGGGAAAGAGCCTTCAGCTTCTGGGAATAAAGGCGGCGGAGCTTTCTTGTCTGGGAAGCCAGATGCCCGTCGCGGATAAACTGGCAGAGTGCGATCTGTTCTGCCTTGGAAGCAGTCTGATTATAAAAGGCTGCTTTTTTTTATATTTTTCCCGGAGAGAGCGTGGCAGTACCATGAAGCTGACACGGATGGAGGCAGCAGCAGCCTGGAAAAGGAACCGATATAGACAACGTTTTCACCGCCTGCAAGACCAAAAAGTGAAGGCGTTGGCTTCTGGAAATAAACAAATTCATTTTCGAAATCATCCTCAATGATCAGATGGTCATTGATCTCCGCATGACGGATCAGCTCCAGGCGTCGTTTTACCGGCATGATCTCGCCCCATTTTGTCATGTGAGCAGGAGAAACATAGATCACATCGCAGCTTTTGTCCCGGTAATGGACATCAAAGCCGTAATCCTGAAAGATGGTGCTGCATGCGGTGAAGGACGGTGTAGGGAACGAAACGGTTTTCCGTTCATGGATCAGAGGGCAGAGGATCTGGAGAAGGGGCTGGAGACCGGCCCCTACTACAATGTCATCCGGGGAGCAGATCACATTTCTGCGTTCCCGGATATAGTCTGCGAGAACCTCCCGGAAATCGCTTTCGCCCTGGGGCTCGCCATAAGAAAGCATACGGTCGCCCTGGCGGAGGGCGCTTTTGATGTAACGCTGCCACAGATCAAAACGAAAGCTTTCCCGGTCAACACCGGAAGAAGCAAAATCATAAAGGCAGGGCGTGATATCCTTATCCTGTTTTTCGGGGGTGAGCAGATGCTGCTTGGAAGCAATGCCGGTGACATAATAGCCGCTTTGTGCCCTAGCGATGATATAGCCGTCTGCTGCCAGCAGAAGATAGGCATTTTCGATGGTGGTACGGCTCAGCTTCAGCTCCTGGGCGCATTTGCGAAGGGAGGGCATTTTGCTTCCGGGAAGGAGACGGCCTTCCAGGATCAGCTTCCGGTAATAGTGATAAACCTCCAGATAAAGGTGTTCTTTTTGTGTTCTGCAGATATATTTAACATAAGTATGATGATTTCCTTCCAAAAATGATTGCGTAAACCTGACAGTTCATTCTATAATATTACAGAAAAAACTCAAGAACTGGAGAATTACCATGAAAAAAATAGCAGTGATCAATGATCTTCCGGGCTGGGGAAATGTTCACTGACAGCAGCGATCCCGGTGATCTCGGTGATGGGAGTCCAGGCGTGTCCACTTCCCACCGCTGTTTTAAGCAACCAGACCGGTTATGAAAGTTATTTCTGTGAGGATTTCACAGAGCATATGGAACCATATATGGAGCAGTGGAAAAAAAGAGGATTTTTCCCGGATGGGATCTATACAGGATTTCTTTCTGACGATAAGCAGGCAGACAGGATCCTGAAATTTATGGATGCGTTTGCAGGGAAGGATACTCTGATCCTTACAGATCCGGTGATGGGGGATGACGGCGCGGTTTATCCGATCTATACAGAAGAACTCCGCAGCCGGTTCTGCGAACTGACACGACGTTCCTATGTGATCACACCGAACCTTACGGAAGCCCTCCTTCTTCTCTACGGAAAAGAAAAAATGGAGGAGATCTGGAAGGAACTGCAAAAGGCATCAGAGGCCCGGCGGATGGAAGAGATCCGGGAGATCGGATGCGGACTTGCCCGGAAATTTTCACTTCCTGCCGTTGTGATCACCGGAGTGGATCACAGGGAGGAGGGGACAGTCTCTGAAAATGGGAAATCTTGTCCTGGAAAACGGAAACAGCTCCTGGGTATTTGCAGAGAAATCCGGCGGAAGCTATTCCGGGACAGGAGATCTTTTTGCATCCGTGCTCAGTGCAGGGCTGGTAAAAAGATATTCCATGAAAACCTGTGCAGAGCTGGCCGTGGATTTTATCTCGGCATCGATCCGGGATGCGGTGGAGGAAGGAACAGACCGTAACGATGGCGTATGCTTTGAACAGCATCTCGGCATGCTGCTTCCATAAAAACATAAGGGGATAAAAAGAGCTGACCGTCAGGCCAGCTCTTCCCATTTTTCATAAAGCTCTTCCAGTTCTTCAGCGATGGCTGCTTTTTCGCGGCTCAGCTTTGTACATTCCGCTACATTGGTGCAGACATCCGGAAGGACCATGGTTTCGTCAATCTCACTGTCTCTTGTTTCCAGCTCTTCGATACGGGCTTCGACTTTTTTCAGCTCGGCTTCCCGTTTTCGTTTCTTTGCCTGTTCTTCCTTCATCTGCTGCCAGGAAAGCTTGTTCTCGGAAACCGATTTTTCTTCGGCAGGTGCCTCCGGAGAAGTGCTTCCCGGTGCATAGGTACTGGTCAGCTCCTCCTTCTTTTCCAGATAGTAATCATAATCACCGATGTAATTTACCACTGCCTGGTTTGTCAGCTCCATGATCCTGGTCGCAGTCTGATTGATAAAGTAACGGTCATGGGATACATAAAGGACTGTACCGGTGTAGCTGACCAGTGCTTCCTCCAGGATCTCCTTGGAGGCAATATCCAGATGGTTGGTAGGCTCGTCAAGGATCAGGAAGTTGGCTTCGGAAAGCATCAGCTTTGCAAGGGAAACACGGCCTCTTTCTCCACCGGAAAGTGCGGAGATCTCCTTGAAAACATCATCTCCGGTAAAGAGAAATGCAGCAAGCATATTTCGGATCTCGGTCTCTGTGAGAGCCGGATAAGTATCGGAGATTTCCTGGAAAATTGTCTTGTCCATATGCAGAACATGATGTTCCTGATCGTAATAACCGATCTGCACCTTGGAACCAAGGGAAAATTTGCCGGCATCTGCCTCAATAAGACCGTTGATGATCTTCAGCATGGTGGTCTTTCCGGTTCCGTTGTTTCCGATCAGTGCCACACGCTCGCCGCGTTTGATATCAAAGGAGATATCGGAGAACAGGGTCTGTCCCGGAAAGGCCTTGGAAAGCGCTTCCACGTGGAGTACATCGTTTCCGCTTAACACCCGTGGTTCCAGCGAGATACGCATCCGGTCCTGGAGCTCAAGAGGTTTTTCAATCCTCTGTACACGGTCCAGCATTTTTTCACGGCTTTCCGCACGCTTGATGGATTTTTCACGATTAAAGGATTTCAGCTTGGCGATAACGGCTTCCTGATGCTTGATATCCCGCTGCTGATTTAAGTATGCCTTGTACTGCGCGTCACGAAGCTGAGCCTTCTTGAGAGCATAGGCAGAGTAGTTGCCGCTGTATACGCGGGTCTGTCCGGCTTCGATCTCAATGACCTTGGTGACCACCTTATCCAGAAAATAACGGTCATGGGAGACGATAAAAACAGCTCCCGGATAATTCAGAAGATAAGTTTCCAGCCAGGAGATGCTTTCCATATCCAGATGATTGGTTGGCTCATCCAGAAGCAGGATATCCGGCTTGGAAAGAAGCATCTTGCCCAGCGCCACGCGTGTTTTCTGACCGCCGGAAAGAGTTTCGATCTGCTTGTCATAATCTTCCTCCGTGAAGCCGAGACCCTTTAAGACACCGGTCAGCTCACTTTTGTAAGCGTATCCGTTCTCCAGCTCAACTGATGGGTCAGGCGGGTATAGGTTTCCATCAGACGGTTCAGCTCATCACCGGTCACCGTGTTCATTTCCTGTTCCATATTGCGGATACGGCGTTCCATATCGATGATGTGCTGCTTGGTGGTAAGAAGCTCCTCGTAGATGGTATGATGTCCATGGATATCCTGGTACTGGGCAAGATAGCCGATATTTTTATCCCGGGCAAGCACCACGGTACCGGAATCAGCAGAAAGCTCCTGCATGATGATCCGCAGCAGTGTGGTCTTTCCTGCACCGTTGCAGCCGATCAGAGCAGCTTTTCACGATCTTCAATGTGAAAGGATGCATCATTTAAAATTACTTTTTCGCCAAAGGCCTTGCATATATTCTGACATGATAAAATCATAAAAACTGTCCTCCTGTATAAAGAATCACCCCTGTTTATGTCTGAACAGGGAAAAATCCTCCACCTATTATAACGGAAACTGCCGGGATTTCAAAGAAAAAATCAATTATTAGAAAAAATATAAAGAAATTTGTACAGAATAGACAACTTTAATTGACAGGAAAATGTCAATTCGTTATAATTAACCTAGTGTAAGGTAAGGAGGAAAACTATCGTGGAGACAAAACAAATCTCGAAAGCGGTGATTAAGCGTCTGCCACGCTATTACCGCTACTTAGGAGAGCTGATGGAAGATAATGTAGAACGTATTTCTTCCAATGAATTAAGTAAAAAGATGCATACCACAGCTTCTCAGATCCGTCAGGATCTTAATAATTTTGGCGGTTTTGGGCAGCAGGGGTATGGCTATAATGTACACTATCTTTATACAGAGATCGGTAAGATCCTGGGACTGGATACCGTTCATCCGATGATCATCCTGGGTGCCGGTAATCTGGGACAGGCACTTGCCAATTATGTGGATTTTGAGAAGCGCGGGTTCAGGCTGGTTGGTATCTTTGACGTAAATCCTGTGCTTGAGGGCATCGCAGTCCGTGGACTTGAGATCCAAATGCTCAGTGAGCTTCCGTTTTCCTGAGAGAGAATAACGTGGAGATCGCGATTCTGACACTTCCCAAGAATAAAGCCAAGGAAATGGCAGATATCCTGGTGGAGAACGGGATCAAGGCAATCTGGAATTTTGCACATCTCGATCTTGAGACACCGGATGATGTGATCGTAGAGAACGTTCATCTTTCCGAGAGTCTGATGACACTGTCTTATAATCTCAGTAAATACAGGCAGGAACATGTGGATAAGTAAGAATTGTTAAGCTGCCGGAAACGGCAGCTTTCTCTATGACAGAGGGGAGGCAGAAGACAGAATGAAGAAGCTTGTTACCTGCAAAGAAATGAAGGATCTGGACTCCACAACGATCCGTGAGATCGGAGTTCCCTCCGAGGTTCTGATGGAGCGGGCAGCACTGAAGGTGGTAGAGGAAACAGAAAAGTATCTCCAGAAGGACGAAAGGATCCTGGTAGTCTGCGGAAGCGGAAATAATGGCGGTGACGGTATCGCTGTTGCCAGATTGTTCCATCTGAAGGGGATCCGGGTAGAGTTTTATATGGTCGGAAACAAAGATAAAATGACCAGAGAGACCGCTCTTCAGTATAAGATCGCTTCCGGTTATCGTGTCCCGGAGGTGAATAACCCGCAGTGGAGTGAATATACTACTATAGTAGATGCCGTGTTTGGGGTAGGCCTGACGCGTCCGATCGAGGGGCATTATGCTGATATCATCCATGAGATGAACAGTGCGAGGGCCAAAAAGATCGCAGTTGACATCCCGTCAGGAGTGAACGGAGATACTGGCCTGGAAATGGGAATTGCCTTCAGCGCCGATCTGACTGTCACATTTGCCTACCGGAAAAGAGGTCTTTGCTTTTATCCGGGAAGACTGTATGCAGGAAGGATCGTTACCGCCGATATCGGGATCTATGAGCAGGAAGCTGTGACTGCATCTGCCGCCTGTCTGGAAAATAAAGATCTGAAGCTGTTTCCGGAACGTGATCCCGGCGGAAACAAGGGTACCTTCGGAAAAGTGCTCTTTGTGACCGGAAGTGAGGGAATGTGCGGAGCCGCTTATTTAAGCGCCAGTGCAGCACTTCGTGCCGGTGCGGGAATGGTAAAGATCCAGACTGTGGAAGCCAACAGGATCCCACTGCAGATACTCCTTCCGGAGGCTATGGTCTGCAGCCGCTTTGATCAGGAATCCAATGAACAGCTTCTATCCTGGTGTGATGTGATCGTGATCGGACCGGGACTTGGAACATCAGTGGCCAGCCGTGAGAGAGAACAGTGGTTTCTCACGGCGGCTGCCCGGGAGAAAAAGCCGCTGATCCTGGATGCGGACGGCCTGAACCTTCTGGCTGCACATCCACAGTGGTATCAGTATCTGGGAGAGCATGTAGTCCTGACACCGCATATCGGAGAAATGAGCCGGCTCAGTGGCAGAACGATCCAGGAGATCCAGCATGAGATCGCAGATACTGCACTGAAATGTGCTGCGGAAACAGGCTCTGTGTGCGTATTGAAGGATGCATGTACGGTGATCGCAGATGAAAAAGGCCAGATGTATCTGAATCTTTCCGGTAATTCCGGAATGGCAACTGCAGGAAGCGGAGATGTGCTTTCCGGGATCCTGGCAGCAGTGTTATGTATGTATCTGAAAACGGAGGAACAGCCTCCCATGGTTTTAAAGGCCGCGTTAGGTGTTTATCTTCACGGACTTTGCGGTGATCTTGCAGCCGCTGAAAAAGGAATGCGCAGTATGCTGGCAGGAGATATCATAGAATATCTGCCCAAGGCATTAGCTATAGGTGAAGAGGAGTCGGGATTATGAAAAAATACGAGAGAGTAAAAGCATTGGTATCACTGGATGCCATTGCCCACAATTTTGAGGAAATGCATAAAAATGTCAAAGAAGGGACAAAGATCATCGCTGTGATCAAGCAGACGGTTATGGTCATGGTGCCAGAGCTATTGCCCGTCTGATCCAGGACTATGACTATATCTGGGGATTTGCAACAGCTACGGCAGAAGGAGGCACTGGAGCTTCGGCATGCAGGGATCACCAAGCCTGTCCTGATCCTTGGCCTTGTATTTGAGGAATATTATGAAGAGCTTGCAGCCAATGATATCCGGATCACCATATCGGATCTTAATACAGCAGCAGAATATGCAAAAGCAGGTGCACGCATTGGAAAAAATGTACATATTCATCTGGCTCTGGATACGGGAATGACAAGGATCGGATATGCGGATATTCCGGAAAATGCGATAAAGATCGAAAAAATCTCAAAAATCCCGAATCTGGTGATCGAGGGAATGTTTACCCATTTTGCCAGGGCGGATGAGACCGACCGTTCTCCTGCACTGGTGCAGCTGGACCGTTATCTCCGTTTTGCAGAGCTTCTGGAAAAAAGAGGTGTTCATATTCCGGTACGTCACTGCTCCAACAGTGCAGGTATCATCCGTGTTCCGGAAGCAAATCTCAATGTCGTTCGTGCCGGCATCACCATTTACGGTATTTATCCGTCAGAGGAGGTAGAACGTGATATTGTGAAGCTGACACCTGCAATGGAGCTGAAAAGTCATGTATCCTATGTGAAAAATGTGGAACGTGGAACAGCGGTAAGCTATGGAGGAACGTTTGTTACAGAACGCTTTACCAGAATGGCAACGATCCCCGTAGGTTATGCAGATGGCTATCCGAGACAGCTTTCCAATAAGGGCTGGGTCCTGATCCGGGGCAAAAAAGCTCCGATCCTCGGACGGGTCTGCATGGATCAGTTTATGGTTGATGTCACAGATATCCCGGAGGTGAAGGCCGGGGACGAGGTCACCCTGATGGGAAGAGATGGAGAGGAATTTATCAGTGTGGAGACACTGGGAGATCTTTCCGGAAGATTTTCCTATGAATTTGTCTGCGGGATCAGTAAACGTGTTCCGCGGGTTTATATCAAAGACGGTAAGGAATGCGGAGAAGAGGAGAGCTTTTTCCAGTAGATCCGTAAATACCCGGATTCGGAAACGCCGGGTCAGACATAAGGCCGGTAAAAAAAGTACCACGCATGGTATACACAAAGAAATTGTGGAAATACTTATCTGTAAAAAGGAATACGGCTTGCAAATAAGCCGGACCAGAATCGGAGTGTGAATTGTGTGGTTATAAAAAGAGGGGATATTTTTTACGCGGACTTAAGACCTGTAGTGGGCAGTGAACAGGGCGGTATCCGTCCGGTGCTGATCATCCAGAACGATGTGGGCAACCGTCACAGTCCCACAGTGATCTGTGCGGCAATTACATCAAAAATGAATAAGGCAAAGCTGCCGACACATATTGAGATCGATGCATCCGCCTACGGGATCGAAAAGGATTCCGTGATCCTTCTGGAACAGCTCCGCACCATCGACAAGCGGCGTCTGAAGGATAAGGTGTGTCATCTGGACAGTGCTATGCTTGATAAGGTGAATCATGCGCTTGAGATCAGTCTGGAACTGACTTTTTAGGGGAACATGAGGAATTTTGACCGGTTTGTTTTCTGATTCTTGACGAAATCTTTCATAAGTGCTATATTAAACCGAGTTGCAATTATGTAAAACGGTACCCAAAATGAGCAGGGCACGAAAGAAAATATACGGTAACAAGGAGAGGAAGATACCATGTCAGGACATTCAAAATTTGCCAACATCAAACATAAGAAAGAGAAAAATGATGCCAAGAAGGGTAAGATCTTCACAGTCATCGGCCGTGAGATCGTTATGGCAGTAAAGGCCGGCGGCCCGGATCCTGCAAACAACAGCAAGCTTCGTGATGTCATCGCAAAAGCAAAAGCGAACAACATGCCGAACGATACGATCGATCGTGGAATCAAGAAGGCAGCAGGTGCGGATTCTGCAGACAGCTACGAGAAGGCTGTATATGAGGGATATGTCCGAACGGTGTTGCTATTATCGTAGAGACTCTTACAGATAACAAGAACCGTACTGCAGGTAATGTACGTAACGCGTTTACCAAGGGTAACGGAAGCATCGGAACACAGGGATGCGTATCCTTTATGTTCGACCAGAAGGGCAGATCATCATCGACAAGGAAGAACTTGAGGATGAGTGCGGCGAGATGGATGCGGACGAGCTGATGATGACAGCTTTGGATGCAGGTGCTGAGGACTTCAACGAGGAAGAGGACAGCTTTGAGATCATCACAGCACCGGACGATTTCAGTGCTGTACGTGAGGCTCTTGAGAAAGCCGGGATCCCGCTTGTAGAAGCACAGATCGCCATGATCCCGCAGACCTATGTGGAGCTGACGGATGATCAGGCTATCAAAGATCTTCACAGAACACTGGATCTTCTTGATGATGACGACGACGTTACTGACGTATGGACAAACTGGGACGAATGATCTCTGAATAGAAAGTAATATTTTGCATATAATACCTCCAGAATTTCAGATTCCGGAGGTATTTTTTTTATGGAAAAACAGAACGAAGAGGGAAAACAGAAGGAACTGGACCGGGAAGCGAGCCAGAACGAACAGATCCGGGAAACAGGGCAGGCAGTGCTCGATGGAAATTCCCGGAAGCATAAAGTGGAGCTTCTGACGGTGATCGGGGAAATCGAAGGTCATGAATCCGCGCCGTCTCACAGCAAAACAACCAAGTATGAGCATGTACTGCCAAAGCTGGCTCTCATTGAGGACGATGAGGAGATCGAGGGGCTTCTGATCCTTTTAAATACGGTAGGAGGAGATGTGGAGGCAGGGCTTGCCATTGCGGAGATGATCGCGTCTCTAAGTATCCCTACGGTTTCTCTGGTGCTGGGTGGTGGACATTCCATAGGTGTACCCATGGCGGTATCAGCAGATTATTCCTTTATCGTGCCAAGTGCTACCATGGTGGTCCATCCGGTACGCCAGAACGGAATGTTCATCGGCGTAGCGCAGTCCTACCGCAATATGGAAAAGATCCAGGACCGGATCATTGCCTTTGTATCCGGACATTCACATATCACGGCAGAACGGATGGAGGAGCTGATGCTGGATACCTCCCAGCTTGTAAAAGATGTGGGGACTATGCTGGAGGGTGAGGAAGCGGTAAAGGAAGGACTCATCGATGAAGTAGGAGGGATCCGGGAGGCACTGGACCGATTGTATACCCTTATCGAAAGGAAAAAAACACAGAAATAACCAGTTTTGTATGTGGCTTTTGATGATACTAGTTGTATAAGACTAACATGGTTGCGCTGTGCTGTGGTAAAGAAATTTGACAGAAATTGTAAATCTACTCTTGTCATATGCTGATTTTTAGCGTATTATTAATAAAGGTTTATAATTTGCGCGAGGAGGAAGACCATGTATAAGGTTTTAAAAGCTGAAACGCTGGCAGCTAAGATCCATCTTATGGTTGTGCATGCACCACGTGTGGCAAGCCACTGTCTGCCAGGACAATTTATCATTGTGAAACTTGACGAAAAGGGAGAGAGGATCCCGCTTACCATCTGCGATTACGATCGCGAGGCCGGTACAGTTACCATCGTATTCCAGGAGATCGGAGCATCTACCATTAAGATGTCTGCACTGAAGGCGGGAGATTCATTCCGTGATTTCGTAGGACCTCTGGGATGTCCGTCTGAGTTCGTCCATGAGGATATCGAAGAACTTAAGAAGAAAAAATGGTATTCGTAGCCGGTGGTGTCGGTACCGCACCTGTATATCCGCAGGTTAAATGGCTCCATGAGCACGGCATCACAGCGGATGTTATCCTTGGTTCCAAGACTAAGGATATGGTTATCCTTGAGAAAGAGCTTGGCGCTGTTTCCAATCTTTATGTTACAACAGATGACGGTTCCTATGGCCGTTCCGGTATGGTAACAAAGACTCTTGAGGATCTTGTGACAAACGAGGGCAAGCATTATGACGTCTGTGTAGCGATCGGACCGATGATCATGATGAAATTTGTCTGTCTTCTTACCAAGAAGCTTGGTATCCACACAATTGTCAGCATGAACCCGATCATGGTTGACGGAACCGGTATGTGCGGCGCTTGTCGTCTCCAGGTCGGTGATGAGATCAAATTTGCCTGCGTAGACGGACCGGAGTTCGACGGACATCTCGTTGATTTCGATCAGGCTATGAAGAGAAGCCAGATGTATAAGACCCAGGAGGGCCGTGCATTACTGAAGCTTCAGGAAGGCGATACCCACCACGGTGGATGCGGACATTGCGGAGGTGACAACTAATGGCAGATGCAAAAATGTTAAAAAAAGTTCCTGTAAGAGAGCAGGATCCGAAGGTACGTGCGACAAACTTCGAGGAAGTATGTCTTGGATATAATCAGGAAGAAGCAATGGAAGAGGCACAGAGATGCCTTGGCTGTAAGAAACCGAAATGTGTAGAGGGATGTCCGGTATCCATCAATATTCCGGGATTTATCGAGCACATCAAAGAAGGCAACATGGAAGAGGCTTACAAGGTGATCGGTTTATCTTCCGCACTTCCGGCTATCTGTGGACGTGTATGTCCTCAGGAATCCCAGTGTGAGGGTAAATGTATCCGCGGAGTCAAAGGCGAAGCTGTTTCTATCGGTAAGCTGGAGAGATTTGTTGCTGACTATGCTCTGGAGCATGATATCAAACCTGCAGGAGCAGAGGTTAAGAACGGACATAAGGTTGCAGTGATCGGTTCCGGTCCATCCGGACTTACCTGTGCAGGTGACCTTGCAAAGGCAGGATACGATGTAACTGTATTCGAGGCTCTTCATGAGCTTGGCGGTGTTCTTGTTTACGGTATTCCGGAGTTCCGTCTTCCGAAGCAGAAGGTTGTTAAGAAAGAGATCGAGAAGGTCAAAGAGCTTGGTGTTAAATTCGAGACAAACGTTGTCATCGGTAAATCCACTACCATCGATCAGCTGATCGAGGATGAGGGATTTGAGGCTGTATTCATCGGTTCCGGTGCAGGACTTCCGATGTTCATGGGTATCCCGGGTGAGAATGCAAGCGGTGTATTCTCTGCAAACGAGTACCTGACAAGAAGCAACCTCATGAAAGCATTCGATGATTCCTATGATACACCGATCGCAGCAGGCAAAAAGGTTGCAGTTGTCGGCGGTGGTAACGTTGCTATGGATGCTGCAAGAACAGCTCTGAGACTTGGTGCTGAGGTACATATCGTATACAGAAGAAGTGAGGCAGAGCTTCCTGCACGAGCAGAGGAAGTTCATCACGCTAAGGAAGAGGGCATCATCTTTGATCTTCTTACAAATCCGAAGGAGATCCTCGTTGATGAGAACGGCCACGTAAACGGTATGAAGGTTGTCAAGATGGAGCTTGGTGAGCCGGATGCATCCGGAAGAAGACGTCCGGTAGAGATTCCTGGTTCCGAGTATGATATGGATGTAGATACTGTCATCATGTCTCTTGGTACTTCACCGAATCCGCTGATCTCTTCCACAACCAAGGGCCTTGACATCAACAAGAGAAGATGTATCGTTGCCGAGGAAGAAACCGGTAAGACATCCAAGGACGGCGTATATGCCGGTGGTGACGCCGTTACAGGTGCAGCTACCGTAATCCTTGCCATGGGTGCAGGTAAAGCTGGTGCAAAAGGTATCGACGAATATCTGAAAAATAAATAAGCAGAAAGTCTGTTTATAAACAGATCCTCCGACTGTGTTTTCTGATGCAGCCGGAGGATTTTTTTCTTGCAGATTAAAAAAAGAACATTTGTTTGAAACTTTTGCCAAGTGAAGATTGTAAGTTTTACTCAGTTATGCTATAATGTGTTGGAAAAAATTTAAGAAAAGGAAATATCATTATGTCAGTGATACATGCGATTATATTGGGAATCATTCAGGGAATCACCGAATTTCTGCCGGTGAGCAGCTTCGGACACCTCTGTGGAGTGCAGGATCTTTTGGGCGGTACCAGAGGTTCCGGTGTGCTTTTGAAGTGATGCTCCATCTGGGAACTATGATAGCTCTGATCCTTGTTTTTCTGAAGGACATCAAAAAGATCGGGATCGAGCTGATCGGGATGATACTGGATCTGATCGGAAATGCCAATATTTTTCTCTATAACCGTAGGACTGGGAAAGAGCTTACCTATGCAAAGATCATAAGCGGAACTTAATCGGAAGCTTACCGCCCTGATCATGGTATCCACCATCCTACAGTCCTGATCGGATATCAGTGCAAACGACTTGTTGTGCGAAGCGCATCCTCACACATGTTTTCCGGGATCGGAATCCTTCTTACAGGTGTGATTCTCCTTGTTGTGGACTACAGTAATGTCAATGGCAGCAAGGGAACAAAAGAAACCAGCTTCGGAGATGCTATGTGGATGGGTATCTGCCAGGGCCTTTCTGTGTTTCCGGGCCTTTCCAGGCTTGGACTTACCATGAGCGCAGGACTTTTCTGCGGCCTCGGACGGAAGTTTGCAGTGAAATATTCGCTGCTGATGAGCATTCCGGCTGTGGTGGGAGCCTTTTTTGTGGAGATGGGAGAGTTCACTTCTGTTCATATGACTGTTGGCCAGGGATTTACTTATGTTCTTGGAATGATCGTGGCCGGGATCACAGGCTATCTGGTGATCCGTTTTATGCTTAAGCTTTCGAATCAGGTCAGACTGCGTTATTTTGCATTTTATTCTTTTGCAGCCGGAATCCTTATTCTGGCAGCGAATTATATTTGATATCAACTGGGAGGAGTCTGACAATGGCAGCTTCA
>ENA-OQHA01000196-OQHA01000196.1-human-gut-metagenome-genome-assembly--contig:-NODE-196-length-32796-cov-3.587009_pt1 | contig 32796 bp, 39 predicted proteins | sample MGYA00242558_ERZ504707 | MGnify/ENA primary metagenome ERZ504707 (study PRJEB26092, sample SAMD00036197) | human gut metagenome | host: Homo sapiens | study: EMG produced TPA metagenomics assembly of... | reverse complement strand
TCCGGCGCTTCATCATCGTTGACGCCGCTTGCGACCACCGATTGCGGTTGCATCGGCTGTGCAGATGCAACCCAAGGGTCATCATCCGGAACAGGCCGTTCCGATGATGGACTTCCTGCGTCGGGACCGCCCATGGATCGACTTCCTCGGCTCCACCGGCAGCAGCTCGATGGCCCTCCTCATCGCCGGAATCTCCGGCATTGCCACCGTCTTCGGCGCTCTTCGCGCTTGTGCCGGCCGGCTCCTTGCCGGAGGATTCGAGACCTGCAGCAGTACCAAGATTGGCCGTCAGCAGCGTGGCCGCTTTAAGCTGTTCCTGCACGAGTTGCGCATTAATCTTGCTCTGCTCTTCCGGGCTGAGTTTGCTCCACGGCACCGATTCGGACCCGTCCGCCAGCTTTTTGGCAGGCGCGAGCGTGACGCTCGGTCCGAACGCCTTATGCACTTCGGCGCGGACGATTTTCACCACTTCGGTATTGCCGTCCACCGATTCCTTTGCCACCGCTTTGGCAACGCGTATTTGCTGAGCGCCTTGTCGAATTTGATCCACAGACGGTCGCCGCTCAGTAGCACGCGAGGCACTTTTTCACGGCTTACGTAACGTTGCACGTCTTCCGGAAGGGCTGCGACCAGCGCATCCCACTTCTGGTCGGGGGTGCGATCGTCATGAATGGGAGCTGGTACGGAAGTTGCGGCAGGCGCAGCGGAAACGACGGAAGTCGTCGCATTCATCGCCTGTTGCACGTCAGCAAGCACGGAAGCCACGCCGGATGCGACGGCATCGGCAGGATTCGTCGGCGCCACGGACGGCTGCACAGCCGGTTTCACAGGCGCGGAAGGAGCATCAATTGCCGACGCGGAATCCTGTGGCCGAACACCGTCTGCACGTCTCGTCGTACCGCGGCGCGAGCCAGCCATGGATCCACGCAGCGATTCTGCAGCGGCGGAGGCCCGGAATCGCCAGCAAAATCGGGCATGCCGGAAGATGACGCAACGGCAGCCATCCCTTCCTCACGCCCGGCCAGCAAGCGCGCGGCAAGCAATTCCAATCGCATGCGCGGCGAAATCGCGCCAGTCATATTGGCAAGCGTCGCATTGATCGTGTCAGCCATCTGCGTCAGCGCCGACAATCCCAAAGCGGAAGCCTGACGACGCAAATCATCCATGTTCTCGGCGGCCGCATCGTCGGAAAGCACGCTTTCCGCACGCTCTCCACCCAACGTGAGCACCAGCAGATCGCGTACGCGGGCAAGCAAATCCTCAACAAATCGACGGGGATCGAAACCACCGACCACAACCTTCTGAATCACGCCATACAGTGCTTCGCCATTTTTGTCGGCAACGGCGTCGACGGCCTCGCCGATCAGGGCGTCAGGCGTGAAACCGAGCAACGCAACCGCGGAATCGTATGCGATGCTGCCGTCAACCGCACCGACCATGAGCTGGTCAAGCACGGAAAGGGTGTCTCGCACGGAGCCGCCGCCGGCACGCATGGCAAGGCGCAGCACGCCCGGCTCGGCTTCGATATGCTCGTCTTCGCAGATCTGCTCGAGGTACGGGCCCATAACCTCCTGCGGCACTAGGCGGAACGGGTAATGGTGGGTGCGCGAACGGATGGTGCCGATCACCTTGTCTGGCTCGGTGGTGGCGAAGATGAACATCACATGCTCCGGCGGCTCCTCCACGATTTTCAGGAGCGCGTTGAAGCCCTGCGGCGTGACCATGTGGGCTTCGTCGAGAATGAAAATCTTGTAGCGGTCGCGGGCGGGGCGAATCCGGCACGTTCGCGCAGTTCGCGGGCATCGTCCACACCGTTGTGCGAAGCGGCGTCGATTTCCACCACGTCGATGGAACCGGGGCCGCCTGTGGCGAGGTCCTTGCAGCTTTCGCATTCGCCGCACGGGTGCGAGGTCGGGCCTTTCGCGCAGTTGACGCAACGCGCGAGAATGCGTGCGGAACTGGTTTTGCCGCAGCCGCGCGGACCGGAAAACAGGTAGGCGTGCGTGAGCTTGTTCTCATCAAGCGCTCGCATCAGCGGAATCGTGACCTGATCCTGCCCGATCACGCCGTCGAACGTGTCGGGACGATACCTTCTATAGAGTGCCAGTGCCATCGCAATTCCTTCCGCTGTGGTGTCACTAGGCTACCGATTAATTACGACACGTTTTTTCTCAAAGACCGGCCGCACAGCCTGCCCGTAACGGTGAAGCGCGTGTCCCCAAAGACAAGCGCCGCGGCAACGTTTAAGCTGGGAGTGACGACAGCGACACTACGAAATTGACATTGTGTCAATTTACGGTTTAGACTGAGGGCAGTCAAGAAATTGACAGAGTGTCAACGTGTCGCATAGGTGAGAGACGCCACTCGAGCGAAGGAGAGAAAGCCATGGACGGACAGCACAACGCTTCCGCAACAACAGTCGGAGACGCACGCCGCGCGCAAATCGTGCATGCAGCCCGCGCAATCTGCCTGGAAAAGGGTTTTTCGAAAATCACGATCAGCGATATCGCAGGTCGCGTAGGCATGACCAGATCTCTCTTCTACCACTATTTCCAAGACAAAGACCAAGTTGCGGACGCCGTGCTCAACGACGTCATCGACGAAGTCATCTCACAATTGGAGGAGTGGAACGCCAATCGAGAAGTCGGCAACATCTCGAAAGCGCTCGATGACGTGGTGCGACTGACCCGTTCCCTCATCGCCGATGAGGCCCGTTCAGCCAACGCATGATCGAAGACGGCAACGCGGGACTGTACATCAAATTCATCGACCGCGTGGCCGATCGCATTGCGGAATACATCTGCAATTCGACAGTGCGAGATTTCGAGAAATTGCATGGCATGCCCATCACCAACGAGCATGAGACGTTCTATACGCTCATCGTTGGCCTGATTTCGCTGATCAGACTGCATCCCGACATTGAAGACACCGTCATCAGACAGGTCGCGGCACAGACGCTGCACCTGAACGAATACATGTAAACGCAGCTCACCCCGCGCGCATACGTGTTGAGAGAAAGGAAGAGCGATGTTGTTCCAAGTTTATGGCGACACCGCCATATACCAGTGGATCGGATGGATCCTCGTGTTCTGCTGCCTGATCGGCGCCAATGAGCTGGCCCGTCGCACCAAGACCGGTGGCGTGATCGCGTTCCTGATCGTGCCGGCCATTCTGACCATCTACTTCATCACCATTTACGTGGCCGCCGCGATGGGTGCCGAATGGGCGCTCAGCAATCCGACCTACGTGCATATGACCAGCTGGTTCCACTATGCCAAGCTATATGCGGCCACCGCAGGCTGCATCGGCTTCATGGCACTCAAATACAAGTGGGGCAAGATCGGCAAATCCGAATGGTTCAAGTGCTTCCCGTTCGTGATCGTGGCCATCAACATTCTTATCGCCGTGGCCTCCGACTTCGAATCGGCCATTCGCGCTTGGGGCACCACATGGGTTTCCACCGAAGGCGTGACGCTGTATGGCGGCTGGCACAATGTGTTCAACGGCGTTGCCGGCCTGATCAACATCGCCTGCATGACCGGCTGGTTCGGCATTTACGTGTCAAAGAAGAAGCAGGACATGCTGTGGCCTGACATGACTTGGGTATTCATCGTCGCATACGATATTTGGAACTTCTGCTACACCTACAACTGCCTGCCGACTCACTCCTGGTATTGCGGCCTCGCGCTGCTGCTCGCCCCGACCGTGGCGAACTTCTTCTGGAACAAGGGCGGCTGGATTCAGAACCGCGCCAACACGCTCGCCATCTGGTGCATGTTCGCGCAGGTGTTCCCCATGTTCAGGATGAGTCCAAGTTCGCCGTGCAGTCGGTGAACAATCCGAACGTGAACCTGACCGTGTCGATCATCGCGCTCGTGGCCAACGTGCTCGCACTCGGCTACATCATGTACCGCGCGAAGAAGCAGCACGTCAACCCGTGGCTGCAGGAAGTCTTCAAGGGCACCCGCGACTACGAGCAGGCCATCGCCCGCCAGGAAGTCGCCGCCTGACCGCAATCCGTGTTCGATAGTTACGGCGTTCGCTAGTTACAGAAAATCCGGTATTCGTAAGATAAAGATCTTGCGGGTACTGGATTTTTCGTTATTATCGCGAAATTATTTGCGATTGCTTACGATTGCCGATCACGCAATCAGTTGCATACATGCCATCTTCGATATGCAATGTTGCGGTTTGACCGGCATGTGCACGCACTACCGCGAGCGCTTCGCGTAGTAGGTGTCGGTTTTGCCGGTGACAGGATCACGGTGATCACGCTTGATGGCTTCCAGCACTTTCTCTTCGGTGTTGGCAGCTTGGCTTTCCGCCACGGCCGGCGGCACCAGCACACGCAACGCACGGTCTTGAACTACGACCTTGACAGGCAGGCGACCAACATATTCACCGTCCGCCATCAAGACCGGCGGCTCATCACCCTCTTGCGCGCGGGTGATTTCGATATCGCGCACACGCTTCCACCCAAACACCTTGCACCCGAGGATCTTGCCGCTGTAGGCGCGCGCCACCGCATCCGCGCATTCGGCGACATTGGCACATGGTCGAGCCACACCAAGTCAAGCAAACCATCAGAGAACCGCGAATACGGCGAGATCTCAATACCTCCGCCAATATGCCGTGAATTGGCCACCGTAAGCAACGGTGAAATAATGTCTCTTTCTTCCACCGTTCCATCGGCCAACGTGGCTTTGATGTGGTATCCGTACCGCTTCATATGCGTCAATTCCACAATCGCCGCCACGAAATAGCGCACCGAACCGTTGGGCAAGCGGGAATGGTTGGCACGGTCGTTGATACTCGCATCCAAACCACACGACAGCATGCCCGCGTAAAAGCGGTTGACCGCCGGGCGCAATGGCACGTCCGAATCGCCGACCAGATCATCGCCGGTACTGGAATCGACGGCATACCCGCCCTGCAACGACGTGGCCAAACCCATATCAACGTCAATATGCGTGCCGCGCACAATCGCGCCGACGATGCCGTCGACAGCGGTTTCCACGCGATTGACCGGCAGCTCAAGACCGCGGGCGAAATCATTGCCGGAACCCGTCGCCACAATACCCAACGGTTTACCGGAACAGCCCACGGCATTGGCTCCAAGCGCAATCATGCCGTCGCCGCCGACCGCCACCAGGTAGTCGTATTCGTTCCTGCGATTCCTGCATTCGCCAAGGAATCGTCGAAGCTCTCGCCGGTCACGTCGATCACGTTGAAGCCATGCTTGCGCCCGGCCTCTTGCAGCAGCTCAACCACCTGCTTGCCGACCTCGGCACCCTTGCCTTTGTTTGACGTCGGATTGCCGACAACGGCAACGGTCGCATTCACACATGACGTTTCGCTCATACTTCAGTACGATAACCGCGATTCGCTCCACACGCCACATGCGAACGGCTTTCCATACAAATGGCCGCGTTTGTGGAACGAATATTCCTTTACGTAGAAAGATCCCTTTTTACGAAGCGCGATTTCCCGCACAATGTACCGTTCCGCACCACGCTTATTCGCAGACAATCGGCCCCGCCCGTGACTGTTTGCCGACATGCGATACGAATGGCATTTGCGTGCCGACCTGCGCTTCGACCAGCACATCCTCGCCTTCTATCGTGCAGGATCCGATCGTCGCATTATTGCCGGATATAGTGCGTTCCGCCACGGAACAAGGATCGGACGATCCCGAATACAACGCATTGGCCGCCGCTACCGACGCCAGGTCGGCCGCATTCTGCGCGCGATGCAAGCACAGCAGCAGATTGCCCGCCGACGCGGCCGCGCCCAGCATGATGGCGGCCACTGCGATCAAAGCCACACCGGATATGGTCCCCGAACCCTCATCGGACCCGCGAATCCAAGCAAACCAATGTTTCACAAGGCGTTTCACATTACCCATTCCTTTCCGACCCGCATCCATCAAATGGTTGCCAATAGTGTTTCACAACATGTTTCACACGTCGTATGTCGCAAGCTCCAAACCTCACAGACCTCCATGCACAGGCCACAACCAACAATCCCGCATCTCACTGCGCAGAGACCAGCACGCTTCGGAGCAACGCTAGAAGTAGCGGGTCGCCTTGCCGGTAACTCGAGTGGCAGCACACCGGTCGGATCCGGCACCACAGGGCATTGCACCGTGACGGTGACGAAGTCCGCCCCACGCTCGAACCGTACCGTCGCCGAACCTCCCGCAGCCGCCATGACCGCGGTCCTCGCCTTCGATTCGCCGCCCGTATCATCAACCGCGAAAGCCCTGGCACCGGCCGCCGCCGCATCCTGGCAATTCATGGACACCACAGACGCACGCCCCAAGCACAACACCAAAATCGCCACCGCCGCCACGCAGGGGAGCACCACCGCGAATTCCGCGGTGGCCGCTCCCTCATCGGCATCATCGGTATGGCGTTTCCACCATTGCCTCAGCATGAATCACCCGACGCTCAGCGCTTTCTTGATGATGTTGGTCAGCAGCGTTTTGATGGCATCGGATTTCATAATGCCCACCAAAACGGCTGCGAATCCGGTGGCGGCAACCAAAACCACCGCATATTCGGCAGTGGCAGCGCTTCCTCCGGTTCGACGGTCAGCGTGCGCATACGCGCGTCCAGCAGGCATACCGCTTTGCCGGCCCGTTCACGCATGGCATGCAGCAGCTGTCCTGCCTTGCCCATCAGGTCTGGCGAGCCATCGACGTTGATTGGCGTTTCGTTGTTCATGGCGTTCCTTTCGTTCGAACAACCTCGGCAGATGGCCGAGTGCACCCAGTGTTGCGCATCATCGTGCCCGTCGGAACGTTTTTTCAGGGTTGTGGTCGGAGGACGTGGGTTATCCACAACCGCGGCGTGTCATCCACATTTATCCACAAAACATCGTTCTTCGAGGATTGTCCGTTTCCCACATTTCCCGAGCCATATTTCCCACGTTGCTTTCCTGCCGTCATCCCACAAACGACATAACGGCCGGAATAATCCCCACCGCAACAAACGCAGGAAGAAAGCACAATCCAGTCGGCAGCAACAAACGAACCGACAATTTCGCTGCAGCCTGTTCGATCTGCGAGCGCTCATCCCAATCCAATTGTTCGACCGCTGTTTCCAAACGTTCCACCGGCGAGGCGCCACTGTGCCATGACGAGGCGAACGCATCGCGCACCACCGCAAGATCGCCATCATCCGGCCATGCGTCATTCCAAGGAATTCCCCTATTCAACTGTTCTCCGGCCGACCGCAGTCCCGCACCGAAATCTCCCGCAGCGATATCGCCCACGGCAATCAGCGCGCTGGAATGGAGGATCCCTGCCGTATGGCGACGCTGAGCATCTCCAATACCAGCGGCAGCGGAAGTTCCCGCACTCGTCCAGCGGGCGCAAGGTCGGCTGGCACACGGACCGGCCTCCACTGCTTCAGCCACATCGCTTCGGCCGCGCACACCGCCGCCGTCAGCGTCCATATGCCAGTCATTACATGGCTCCTTTCATATCATCCTGCCGCATCAGCGCACGTATCCAGATAAGTCCGAACGTGTAGCAACAGAGGGCAAATCCGAGGCATGCCAAGCCTTTGACCCCTGAAACAAGGAAGGCCAATGAGTGCGCACCCATACCTTCTCCCAAGAGCACAGTGAGCAGCGGCAATGCCATCAGGAGTTTCACTGTCGCTTTGGGCATGGCGAATGCGTTGGCCCGCAAATCATCCAATAAGCGTTGTCGTTTCAACGATTCAGCCACCGCCTGCAGGCAGCGGCCGGTTTCGCATCCAAGCGTCAGGCTCAGCCGGCAGGCGCATACAGCTCGCCGCTCAGCCGTTCGACCTGGCTGACTTGGCGCCTTGCCCGGATTGCTCTTTGGGTGGACATCGCCTGCGGATCACCATGGTTATGCGCAGCCTGGTGAGTTCAGGCGTGGCGAACGGTGTTCCTCCCAGTTCTTCGAACGCCTGCACCAACGTGGCTCCGCTGCGCACGGATGTCCGCAGGGACGCCACACATGCCACACATCCGATGGCGGGCAATGCGTTCGACGACGCATTCAAGTCGTCGATTCCTTCGGGTTCCAATCCCTGCTTCCCACCATGTTCCTCGCTCCATCGACCGCCCGCACGCCCCGAACCATCCCCCGTTCGCTCACTTACATCGTACGTGTTTCGGCGTGGCCACAACCATACGGCCAGTCCGAACAATATCGCGGCGATAACGCCAAGACTTCCCATACATCCACCTCGATTCAACGACTCCATGCACGTACGAAATCGGGCCACTGCCGTGAGGCCAGCATTCGGCTGCCGTTCCATCCGGACAGCAGGTTTCCGCGCAATTTGCCTTCCGCAATTCGAGCCGCCCTATTTGCGTGATGCGCCGACGGCTCCCACCCGACTCACGTGCAGCACCACGTCGAATGCGTCTTGTGCAAGCGCCGCGGTGGCCTGCGGGCTCAACCCAGCAAGCAGCCCCAATGCCACCAGTCGCGAAGGAACCGCTGCTACTTGATTGGCATGCAAAGTGGTCATACCTCCGCGATGCCCGGAATTCAGCGCGCGCAACAGGTCCACGATTTCGCCGCCTCGCATTCGCCCACCACAATGCGATCCGGCCGCATTCGCAACGTCGCACATATCAATTGCGATAGTCCTATGGCACCTTTGCCTTCCATGTTGGCGTCTCGCGTCACCAGCGACACGCGATTGTCATGGTCGAGCATACCGAGTTCGCGTACCTCTTCCACAGTGATGATGCGCTCCCCTGGCGCGCATCGCATAAGCATTGCCTTGAGCAGCGTGGTTTTGCCGACTCCGGTGCCACCGGTCACGAGCACGCTGGCCTTGCGTTCCACAAATCCTTCCAGCAAAGGCATCCATTCGCTTGGAAACATGCCATTTTTCGCCAAGGATTCCAGATTGGGCGCAACCGCATCCGGCAATCGTATGCTGATGGCCGCGCTTGGGGAACGAGCGGTGCGATAACCGCGTGCACGCGCACGCTTCCACGGTGGAGGCGTCGGCTATCGGGCATGCGTCGTCGAGTCTTCTGCCGAGCTGCGAGCACAATCGCACGGCAAAATCGCGTATGGCTTGCGGGTTGGCGAATGGCACACGCAATGCATACGGCCGCATTCCTTGGCCGCGATCCACCCACACGGTGCCGTCGCAGGTCACCGCAATGTCGGTAACACCCAATTCGGATGCGATGTCGCTAAGCGGGCCGAGTTTCATAGTTGACGCTCTTTTCTCCCAATGCCCCCTGAATGAGATCAGCCAACGTTGCGATTGCTTTTGCATTCGCACGATTGGGTTTGCGCAGGCCGAGCCCTTCCAACAATTCGCTACAAAGTTTGGCGTCCGTTGTGATGACCGCGACGATATCGCAGTTGAGATATTCCGCCGCTTCCTCGGTCGCCGTCACACCATGGTCGCGTATGGTTCCGCGCGGTTGCATGCCTACAAAAAACTCCCGTTCCTGCGTTGCGACATCGTGTTCCCCGATTGAATCGCTTGGATTGCGTTGCGATTGCATGTTCGCTTTGGCACGGGCAAGGCCAAGTACCGTCATTTCGACCACGTTGATGCGGATGGCCTGTCGTAGTTCCGTCAGATCTCGCAGTCCGCTCCATTGCCCCACGTCGACGATGACTGCGCTTCGTACCTGCGATAACGCGCGAATGCACGCCTGCACTTCCCAAGATTGCGGATTTTCGGTTTTCCAAGGATCGCAGGACAGCAGTGGCACGCCATCCCAGACTGGCAGCTCCCGCAGCAACGCCTTGCCGTCGATATTGCCAAGCGGAGCGCTGATTTCCCCGAAGCGTGAGCCGTCCTCGTTTTCCACGCCAAGAAGCACATCCAGCCCACCTCCTTGCAGATCGGCGTCGACGAGCACACATTTGAGGCCGCGTTCGCTCAGCTCGCGGGCCAGTAAGGCGGCCAGAGTGCTCGTGCCCACTCCTGCCACCACGGAGTCGATAACCACCACATTGCCCATATCGCAGGGTTCCTCCACCGATGCGCGACCGCATTGCGCAACCATGCCATACGTTCCAGGCACAGCGCCAACCAGTTGCGTTCCACCGCGATTCGATCCCGGCGGCGTATAGAACCGTTGCGCAGAGACGGTTCTGCGTTGTGTCGGCGGTGACGCTTGCGGCGCGATCGCGCCGGCGACCGGCAACAGCCGCCCGACGGCAGCGGCACCGGAGGAGCATTCGAAAAAGACGTTGCATTACTCATACCGTCGATTGAAAAGCTTCGGCGAGCACCATTGCAAGCTGAACCGGCCCTGTGGTCGGAGGACGCGAGTTATCCACAACCCCGGCGTGTTATGCACCGTTATCCACACAACGACGATAATCGGCGTCCGTCGTTTTCCCGAAAAACTCCCTGAGAACAGGCAAACAAAAAGGAAGGCCCGCCGAGCGGGCCTTCCTTGCAAGAACCTTAAGGGCAGAATCTCTGCACAACAACATCGTCGTAACGGTAAGTCTATCCAATGCCCGTTCAACGTAACGACCTATCTTGGCCATACACTCTTTGTGGGCTCTGCTCTTTAAGTTGTTCTTGTACTTCGTAATTATGCTCAGCAATCCGGCAATCGCAAACCGAAACCGGCTGATGTTCCGTATTTGTCGCAACTGTTGCTTTACGATCGCAAGAATCATAAAAATGCTCCATCGTGTGCGAAACGCAAGGCGTGTTTGTTCGTTTGCGTGCGTTTGCGACAAAAACACGGCGTGTCGACACCCTAATTTGCACAATGAGCGAACGAATGTTAACTCCAGCTAAATTTTGCCGGCTTTTTACAGCATTTCCAGCTACTTAAGGATAAAGTAGGAAAGTATGGCACAGATTTTTGACGCACCCTCGAAGCGATCTTGCGCAGCCAGATAGCTGAGCATATCGCCGAGACCGATAAAAACGACAAGCGTGAGCTTCAGGCCGGCGAAGAGCCGTTGCCGAACGACCGCTTCTTCGACCGCGAGTTGAGCTGGCTGAAGTTCAACAAGCGAGTCCTCGAACTTGCCCAAGACGAAGATCTGCCGATCATCGAACGCGCAAGCTTCGCCGCGATCTTCGCGAACAACCTCGACGAGTTCTTCATGGTTCGCGTCGCAGGTCTGAAGCGCCGCATCGACACCGGCATCGCCGTGACGGCCGCCTCCGGATTGAGCCCAAGGCAGCAGCTGCGCGCCATCAGCGAGCAGGCGCACCGCCTGCAGGACGAGCACGCGCACTACATGATCGATCACATTCTTCCCGACCTGGCGAAGGAACAGATCGTGCTGCTGAGCTGGGACAAGCTCACCGCCGCCGAACAGGAGCGCCTGTCTCGCTACTACCGTCAGCAGGTGTTCCCTGTTCTGACGCCGCTCGCCGTGGATCCGGCCCACCCATTCCCGTACATTTCCGGCGGTTCCATCAACCTCGCCGTGCTGGTGGAGAACCCGGCTTCCGGCAAGTCCCACTTCGCTCGCGTGAAGATTCCTGGAAACCTGAACCGTCTCGTGCCCGTCGACGACATGACCGACGACGATGCCACCAACGTGCGCTACGGCTTCATCACCATGGAGAACCTGATCATCGCGCACCTGGAATCCCTGTTCCCGGGCATGATCATCAAGGAAGCGCGATCCTTCCGCGTTACCCGTAACGAGGATATCGACGTGGAAGAGGATGATGCAGAGAACCTGCTCAACGCCATGGAGAAGGAGCTGCTGCGCCGTCGTTTCGGACCGCCGATCCGTCTTGAGATTTCCGACGAGACCAGCCCGTTCCTTTCCCAGCTGCTCGCCGATCAGCTGCGCGTCAGTGCCGATGAGGTGTACCGCCTGCCGGCACCGCTCGATGCGACCGTGCTCTTCGAACTTGGCGGCATCGACCGTCCGGACTTGAAGTACCGTTCGTTCGTACCGACCACCAATCGTCAGATTGCCGAGGTGGAGTCGTCCCGCGCGCAAGACATTTTGCAGCGATTCGCGAACGCGATATCCTCCTGCATCACCCGTACGATTCGTTCTCTACCTCCGTTCAGGCGTTCCTAGCGCAGGCTGCGGCGGATCCGAAGGTGCTCGCCATCAAGCAGACGTTGTACCGTACGTCCAGCAACTCCCCGATCATCGACGCGCTCATCGACGCGGCGCATGCGGGCAAGCAGGTGCTGGCACTGGTCGAAATCAAGCACGCTTCGACGAAGACGCCAACATCGCATGGGCACGCAAGCTGGAACGCGCCGGCGTGCACGTGGTGTACGGCATCGTGGGCCTGAAGACCCACTGCAAGCTGAGCCTTGTGGTGCGTCAGGAAGCCGACGGCCTGCGCCGCTACTGCCATGTGGGCACCGGTAACTACAATCCGAAGACCGCCCGCATCTACACCGATCTCGGCCTGCTGACCTGCGATCCGGTGGTCGGCCAGGATATGACCCGCCTGTTCAACCAGCTGTCCGGTTATGCGCCGAAGTCGAGCTTCCACCGTCTGCTGGTAGCGCCGCGTACCGTACGTTCCGGTCTGATTCAGCGCATCCGCCGCGAAGAGGATGCGGCACGCGCAGGCAAGGAAGCATGGATTAAGATCAAGGTCAACTCCATCGTGGACGAGAAGACCATCGACGCGCTATACCGTGCAAGCCAGGCCGGCGTGAAGATCGACATCGTGGAACGCGGCATCTGCGCGCTCAAGCCGGGTGTTCCAGGACTTTCCGAGAACATTCGCGTGCGTTCCATTCTGGGTCGTTTCCTCGAGCACAGCCGTATCTACGCATTCGCGAACTCCGATGGCCCGCAGATCGGTGAGGGTCCGGCCGCAGGTCCGGAAGTGTGGATCGGTTCCGCCGATCTGATGCACCGCAATCTCGACCGTCGAGTCGAAGCGCTGGTACGCATCACCGCTCCGGAGCAGATCGACGAGCTGATCAAGTACGTGGATCTGCAAATGGCCGATTCCACCACCTCGTGGCATATGGCAGCCGACGGAACCTACGTGCGTCATGCGAAGGATGAGGAGGGTCGCCCGCTGGTCGATTCCCAGGAATATCTCATCAAGAAGCATACGCGCCGACCGGCAAGGCACTAAACCGTAGGAAATGGCCGATTCTGCTGTTGCAGAATCGGCCATTTCCTATGTTGCGGCATACGCGATCACCATCGTGGGAAAACGCAGGAAAACTCGGATGGCACGATTGCCGTCGCGCAATCATGGGGAAACCCGTGCCCAACCACTTACAATGAAAGATATGAGCGAGAGCATGAGACGTGTCGTAGAAGCCGCCGGGGGTATTGTATGGCGGTGGAAAACCGGTAGCGAAATCGCGGAAAATCCAGCAATCGCAGCGCAGAAAACTCCAAAGGAACAACTCAACAGCATTGAAGTGTGCATCGTGCATCGACCAAAGTACGATGACTGGAGCTGGCCGAAAGGCAAACTCGAGCAGGGCGAATCGCATCGTCATGCCGCAGTGCGAGAAATCGGCGAGGAGACAGGCGTTTCCATCGCACTCGGCCCGTATCTGTGCGAAGTCGAATATCCACTGTCCGAAGAAGGCAAGAAAACCCGGCATTCACACGATCGCGCCGTCGACACCAAGCACACGTTGTATTGGATGGCGCAACCGATTTCCGGAGATGATGCGGAACATCTGCTTGACGCATTCGGCCCCGTGCATCGCGCGGATGTAGGCGAAATCAACGATATCGTGTGGGTTTCCGTACGTGAAGCACGTAAAATCCTCACGCATTCCACCGATAAAGACACTCTCGCCATTTTTGTGGACCGCGTACAGGAGGGTGCCGCGACCGCGCAGAATCTGATGATCGTGCGTCATGCCAAGCCGAATCGCGCAAATCCTGGAAAGGCACCGACGCGAACCGGCCGATCACTCCGAAAGGCGCGGCCGCGGCATTCGCACTCAACCGCGAACTCGCCTGCTACAACCCAACCCGCCTCGCAACCTCACCATGCTGCGCTGCCAGGAAACACTGCAGGTGCTTAGCTGGCAGACCGAACGCCCGATGGAACACATCGACGCGCTCACGGAAGACGCCTTCGCCGAGCACCCGACCATCGCATGGCTGGCGTTCCTCAAGCAGATCCAGCTCACGCTCGAGACCCGCGAAACCACGGCGATCTGCATGCACCGACCGGTTATCGGAGGCATGTTCGATCACTTGCGCGGACTATGCGCCCGCAAAGCGCTCTCCAAGCAGCTCATCGCCAAACGCCGTTCATGCCTACCGGCACCGCCGTAGCGCTGTTTATAATCGATACGCCGCAAGGTCCCAGCATTATCGATATTCAAAAGGTTTCGCCCATTGTCTACTAGCATGCATTACGGTTCCGGATCGGTTGTACCAAGCCGTTCCGCCGGTTTCACCAACACCGGATCGCCGCGTCCGGCCCGCCCGGGGCAACTCGACCAGATGATGGCCGACAATATCGCGGGAGGTGCCGATCCGGCGCAAATCAACGAGATGAGCCACGCTTCGGCGGCCGCACTGTTGGACCGCGTGCATCATACGCAGGATGCCGACTGGTGGAGCGCGTGCTCACGCTGGTGGACCGCGAGGGCGTTGACGTGATCGCCGAACTGTGGAGCAGCGCCGAGCCGGATTCGCTGCCGGGCATTCTGTGGCGGCTGTATCTGCTGCGCACGTGGATGCGGAAGAATCGCGAGTCGATCGCGCGGTTGTGGCGCGCTGGAGAGCCGGTTGCCACTACCGCCTCGGCGATTGCCGCGTCGATCAGGCGCCCACGGAAGATGACATTGCGCATATTGCCGATTCGATTCTCGCAGGCGCGTTCACCGGCGATTTTGCGGTTGCGCTGGAACGTGCGGCCGCGTTCACCGACGTGGTTGCGTTGGGATTGCGCATCGAGGCACGCAATATGATCGCACGATTGAAAGCTGCGGAAGGTTCCGATAGCAGCGATTCCGGCATTTCCGCCATGGAAAGCAGGTACGTACGAAATCGTCCCGTTTGATGCACACGGCCGGCAATCTGTTCGTCACGGCCAAGGATTTCGCCATGGGGCGAATCTGTGGCGTCGCGGAAAACTGGAGTAACGCGTTCCGTACCTGCCCCTGCACCTGCCTCTGCACCCACCTCTGTACCGCTACCGGAAGTGTTTTACGGCGCTCGCACCATCAATTCGCGACACGACGTAACATACGGTCTGCAGCATCTGTAGAATAGGAATCCGCGTCGGCCATGCATAGCCCCGGGCTCCATTTTTTGCCGCTGCGAGCGGCCTTTGCGCCGACAGGCGCTTTCGTGGTTCGGCGCTTTCCCTCTTCTTAAGTTTCGTTGTTTTTTTATACGATTTTCAGTTTCTTTCTTGGCTCCTTTCCCAGTTCCCGCGCTTTTCCTCGCGATTATGGACTACGCTTAGAAGACATGGATATTCATGTTTTGAACCACCCGCTGGTGGACCACAAGCTCACCGTTCTTCGCGACAAGAACACCCCGTCCTCCACGTTCCGCGAGCTCGTTTCCGAACTCGTGATGCTTGAGGCCTACGAGGCCACCCGCGACGTCGAAGTCGTGGACAAGCCGATCGAGACCCCCGTCGCTCCGATGGTAGGCAAGCACATCGCTTCCCCGGCGCCGATCATTGTGCCTGTGCTGCGCGCTGGCCTGGGCATGCTTGACGGCATGACCAAGATGATCCCGTCCGCTGAGGTCGGCTTCCTTGGCATGAAGCGCGACGAGGAGAACCCGACCCAGCAGATCACGTACGCGAACCGTCTGCCCGACGATCTGAACGGCCGTCAGTGCTTCCTGATCGACCCGATGCTCGCCACTGGCGGCACGCTGGTCGCAGCAACACATTACCTGGCCGAGCGCGGCGCAAAGGATGTTACCGCCGTGTGCATTCTGGGCGCTCCGGAAGGCCTGAAGTTCGTTGAGGAGAACCTCGACCCATCCATTAAGTTCAAGCTGGTGCTGTGCGCCGTCGACGAGAAGCTCAACGACAAGTGCTACATCGTGCCAGGCTTGGGCGATGCCGGCGACCGTCTATATGGCGTGATCGACTGACCGCATCAGAGCTCAACCGAATCAACCCAATCAGTCAATCAAGTAAATCGAATAAAAACGGCCTGCCACAACGCAAATCATGCGGCGGCAGGCCGAAATCATATGTAAAACCTCTACTGCTCGTCGGGGACGAACGCCTCGAAAATATGATGGTCGAACCAGTCATCGCACTGGGCGAGCTCGTCGCGGCTGCGCACCGTCCACGACACGGGAACGGCACCCATGAAACGAGCCAACCGTACCTGCGGACTGTTGCCGCCATGCCAATCGTAGGCGACGAAATCAGGGCGGGAAATCCAGTCGAAAATCAGCGCACCGGCCGCATATTCCTTGGCGAGCGCAGCAGGATCAGACGGCTTCTCCTCCCCTTGCGGCCACCAGGAAAGCTGGCCACGGCACACTTCCGGACGGTTCTCCTTATACCAGTTGACGGCTGCCGGATTGAACGATTCGATCACATACGCGCCGGAATAGGCCTGCAGCAGCGCGTCGCCCTTTTCCATGAGCTCGACATCGCGCGGATCCCACTTGGAATTGTCGTCGAACTTGTATTCGACGATCATCGGCACACGGCCGGCCACCACTTTGAGCACGTCGGCGAACAGTGGCACATGCTGGAAATACCCTTCCGGAGCGCTGTCAGGCGTGGTGACCAGCGGCGGCTTTTCAAGCGAACCCGGCAACGGTGCGGCCACGGCGGCACCGGGGGCGTCGGTCGGGAACAGCGGGATGCGGGTCAGCTCATCGTACGTGAGATCGGCGATACGGCGTGGATCTCCGGCGACGCGCATCAGATCGCCGTCATGCACCACCACGATTTCGCCGTCGGCGGTCATCTGCAGGTCAAGCTCGATGCCATAGCCGGCTTCGCAAGCCGCTGCGAATGCCGCAAGCGAGTTCTCCGGAGCGATCGCACCAGGTCACGCTGGGCTGCCATAGCCGGCCTTCATGGCCATGCGACGTGCCAGCGCCACATACTCGCCGCTCTCGTTGGCATACTGCGCGGTCAGACCAGAACCTGCGTCATGCAGGCCGCGATGCGCATACCACACGTCGGGAATGGACGGCACATAATTGCGGCGCTTATCGGAGAAGGTACGCGGCGCGATCGCCCACACTGCGGCGCCTGCAGCGACTGCGCCGCCGAGCAGCGCCTTGTTGACGAATGATTTGGACATGGGCTTTCCTCCCTTACGCGGCCGCTCGCGCATTCTCTCGCGTTGGTTCTCACCGTTCGCGGCCATCGAATCTGTCTCTTCTGAGATTAGCCCATAAATCACAAAAACGGCGACCACCTACGCGATCCGCGATCGTATGTCGCGTCTCAAGCCACCAACAGCCGAGCCATATCTCGACTATATATGGCAGATTTTGAGTCTCGTCACGAGGCATCTCGCTTATATATGGCAGACTGGAGTCAGAAAACATGCGTTTTCATACCCCCTATATGGCTTTTTAGCGAAGTCTTCTGCCATATATAGGCGAGATGCTTCCTGACAGACCCGTAAAACTGCCATACATAGGCGAGTTATGAGCAAAATGGGGTCCGATGACGTCCGAGTTCACACAAACGTAGGGGTCGGACTCCAAAGGTCGGCGGCTGAATACGTGTGCTTGATCGTAGGCTTGGCCACTGAGCCGTGAAGAGGAAAGCCCAGTGGGTTTTCCTCAGGCGAAGTGAGCGGCTTGCCGCGAAGACCGCGTAACGGTACCTTGAGTGCGTCAAGCACACATATTCAGTCCAGAGGCCGAGGCTGAGAACTTACCACTTTTATGTTGGATTCAGTTACGCAGCTTGCCCCGCTTGGCTACGAAGATGCAGCACCCCGCCGTGGCCAGCACCGTCATGGCAATGACGATTGCCGTAGTAGCGACGCCTGTAGAGCTTAGCTTCTTCTTACGTTGAGACTGAGATTGCTGCGATGATTGCGGTTTCGCAGAAGGCTTGGCATTATTACCGTCCTGCTTGCCGTTGTTATCGATATCCGGAGTCGGCTTTGGAGTTGGCGTTGGTTCCGGCTCGGGCTCAGGCGTCGGATCGGGGGTCGGGTCCGGAGTCGGTTCAGGTGCATGAACCTGCCATTCGGCGGCAGCCGGCGATGCACTGCCGGATTGAATCACCATGCGCAGCTTAGTGGTCTTCACCGCGTCAGTCCAGGTTGCCTCGCTCCATCCGCCGTTATCGGTACCGTAAGCGCCGGGAGCATTGGTGACCAATGTATATGTGGCATCGGGAATATCCACAAACGCATTCGTTCCAGCATCCCAATACTGTAGTTTCCACGACGCCGGCATTCCCAAGCCCCTCCATCGGAGGTGAATTGCACACGGCTGGAATCGATGGTGACTTCGCGATCCCATTCGTAGTCGAGCTTCATTTCACCGGTATTCGGCCACGTACCCCAAATGCAGGCGTTATCAACCGTGCAATCGCCCGGAATGGTTTTGCCGTCGTTAAGCGCGGCAACACCAGCTGTCCAAGAAGACGCTTTTTGTCCACGTCAGTAGCAACGGCATCTTGCTCGATATAGCCGGCCAACGGCACCGACGTATCGGATGGAATATCTTTGACGCCCGCAGCCGACATATTGCCAGCAATGTCCGAAGCCCGATAGCTCACCGTTTCGCGCTTCGACGAAGAAGCAGTAATCGCCGCGCCTTCTTCATATTGCTGCCATTCGCCGTTTCCAACCCGGTATTCCACCGTTTTCACACCGGATCCAGCACCATCTGAGGCGGTCAATGTCATAGTGCGGGAAGCCGTATCTACCGAGGCGGTTACCGTAGGAGCCGTAGCATCCACACGCGCTTCCGCAGCAGCGATTTCGCTCACATTGCCGGCCGCATCAGTGGCACGCGCACGCACACTCACTATACCCTCGCCAGTCACAGCCTTTACCGCAGTGTTCACATTCGTTCCGACGGTCACCCATGCGCCATCCCCGACCGCAAGTTCGAGTTTTGCGATCGGCGCAGCCGCATTGTCGGAAGCCGTAATAAGAGCGATCGGTGAAGTGACCAGCCAACCATCATTGCCAGCCGTGCCAGCCAATGCCACACGCACGGCAGGAGCAATGGTATCAGCCGGTTTTACGTAATCGTCGGAAACATGTACGGTCACGGCTACGTTGCCGGCTGTCAGATCATCAGCTGCTGCTTGGTTTCAATGCCAGCAACCACACCTTGCACGGTGAACTCACCCGCCTGCGCATACGAAGAAGCAGACACCGTGCGCCACAAAACCGGAGTTTCCACTGTTTCCGAGCCGTACGCGACTTTCACCGTGTTCGACAATTCCGGCGCGTCTCCGGTCTTGGCGTAGACGTCGGCTGGCTGTTCAGCCACAACTGCTCCCTGTTGCGCGTATACTTCCCATTCAGGAACGCCAACGGAAGCATAGCCCCCGTCAACGGCTTGCGCGGTCATGTCAAGTTTGAGCGCAGTGGTGGTCACTGCGTCGAATGTCACTTCATTAGGCGCGTTCTTGCCTGTATCCACGCCGTATTCGCTGGAATTGGGCACGTCTTTCCAGGAACCGTCTGCGTCAAGATATTGCAGTTTCCATGAGGCAGGGGCACGCAATGCGTTCGCATCGGTGTCAAACCAGACTTTCGATCCATTCACACGTACAGCGCCATTCCACTGGTAGATCAGTGAATCGGAGGATTGTGCTTGTGGCATCTTTCGATAGTTCGTCCAATGGTTCGGCGGTACTACAGCAGTTTCCAGCACTCGCCCGTCGTTCACGGAACTTGTAGGCGGGTGTTTCGGTGTAGGTCGCGTCCACTGACGCATAGGGGGCCACGTTGCGTGAGGGTTGCAACCGTTCGGCTTTGGTCGGATGCGAAACGGCGTTTATGCGCCCGCCATTCCACGTCACTTCATCGATGCAGGCTGCACGGCGGAAGTCAGTACCACCAGTCTTGTCTCCAGTGTGGTAGGTGACCCACCATTTGCCGCCGAATCGTTGAATCGACGGATGCATGGTGGTGGACGATCCCGATTCGACGATTACGCTTGGTACGTCCACGGCCCAAGAGGGCTTGCCGACGTGGAGTATTGCACGCACGCCTGATAGTTGGATTCCACGCAGGTCGCCACTCCCGACCCGGGTTTGCCACCGTCGTACACGTTGTAGTAGGTGTCTCCTTCACGGAACACCCATGCCGCCTCAAAGAAGCCTTTGGGCCCGTTGGCATAAGCGCCGCCGTTGTTGCCCAAGGTCAGCGACGCGTTCACTTGGTTCGCATAGTCGCTGCCAAGCACGTCTTTGCTGGCATCGTAGTCGGGTATGTTGGCGAGCGCGTCGGCGTCACGCATATTGTAGATTTTCGGCGCTCCGTCCGCCGTTCCGTCCATGGTTTCCACGGCAACATATGAGGTGCGGCCAGTGTTGGCGTCCCGCTGCATTTTTACGGCGAGTTCGCTGTTGAAGGTGCCGAAGTGCAGATATCCGGTACCGTCATTGTCCACGAAGAATGCGGGATCGATGGTTTCGATTTGCGTCTGCATGGTAGTCAGCAACGGCGCTCCGATGGCGTCGACCCATGGTCCGAGGGGGCTTTTTGATTTGGCCACGCCGATGGAGAACGGGTCGGCTCCCGCGGCTGCGTTCTTGTCTTTGACTGGCACGTAGTAGTAAAACCAGTCGTCGGCCGTGTCTGCGGTGCCAGCATCGTCGACTACTACTTGTCCTGCGTAGGCTCCGTCGCCGGTTGCCCAGTCGAACAGGTCGGCTTTGGCGATGGTCTTGTAGTGCGTCCATTTGCCGGATTCCGGATTGTCGGTTACGTAGACGCCCCAGTCTTTCATATTGAAGGACCCGTAGGTTGGTTCGGCCTCGTCGTGTCCGGTGAATACGAAGAGTTTGCATCGTATTCAAGGTGGATGCGTCTGCGGAATAGTAGTTTTGCGACAGGTCGTTGGGGGTATTGGTTCCTTCGTTCTGCCCGATGGGGTTGCGAAGGGTTGCCGGCAACGCACTGTTGTCGATTTGTGTGACGGTGACGTCGGGATTGCCGACCGGCAGATCGTTGTAGGCGTGTCCGGCGACGCTGGGCGCGGTACTTGCGTCGGCCGCGTTGGCTGTCTGCATGGTTGCGATTGCTCCCGTGCATAAGGTGGCTGCGGCTGCGATGCCTGCCACCAGCGTCTTCATCGACGCATGTGAGATGTGCGAAAAACTCATGAATATTCCTGTTTTCACGATTGGATATTGAAAAGTCCTCTTACGGATTGCTTAGGCTACGTTGGTATTCCTCGTGCGATCCGTAAGAGACTTGAGCAATTGCTAGCGCTAGTCGCGGTTGCGGCGCGTCAGCATGATGGCGGCTCCCGTCAGCAGGACGATCATTCCTACGACGGCGATGCCGATGACATTGCTGCCGGTGCTGCTGATTGCGGCACTGACTTCAGACTTGGAAACCGGCTTGTTTCCAGGCTTGGCATTCGGCTTGGGGTCGGTCTTGTCGTCGTCCGGCTTCGGTGCTGGCTTGAGTTCAAGTCCGGCGATGGCCTCGGTCAGCTGCTTGACTGCGGCATCCGCATCAGCTTGGGTGGCGTTCTCATCGTTCAGCACCTTGGAGGCGGCATCCACTGCTTCAGCCAACTTCTTGGCGCTGGCTTCGGTGTAGAGGTCACCGCTGACGCCCTGTGCCTGGTCAAGAACCGTCTTCAACTCAGTGGTGTCGGCTTTCTTCACCAGTGTCTGCTGGGCTTCTTCAAGCTGCTTGATGGCCGCATCCACCTGATCCTGGGTGGCGCTCTCGTCCGCATACACCTTTTGAGCGTTACCCATGGCTTCGGAGAATGCCTTCCAGCTGTTCGGCGTGAAATTAGCTTGTTGCACGGAACCGGCTGCGTTGATGGCGGATTCGAGCCTGCTCTTGTCCACGCTTGGTTCCGGATCAGGGGTTGGATCCGGGTCAGGAGTCGGTTCTGGATCAGGAGTGCTTTCCGCAGCATGCACGCCCCACTCGGCAACCGCCAGACCGAAGGTGACGCCCTCGCGGTCGGCGGATCAAGCACCAAGCGCAACGACGTGGTCTTCACCGGAGTGAACGTGGCCACGCTCCAGCCTTGAGCATCGTCAGAGGCACGTGAGGCCGGGAATTACGCACGGTGGAGTATTGCGCATTCTCCACATCCTTCCATATACCATCAGAAGCCAAGTACTGAATCTTCCAGCTGTCCGGAACATCCAAACCGCCCTTGGCATCATTACGCTCCGCGAAGTTGGCCCAGAACTGCACACGGCTGGAATCGACGGTGGCTTCCTTGCTCCAGGTGTACTGCGCGTACATGCCAGCGGAAGCTTGGCCCCAGCTGCCCCACACGCGGCCATTCACATCGGCGTCATCATCAGACGGCCACGTATCGTCAACCAGCACACCATCGTTGAGCTTGCCGGAAGCCGGAGACCAGCTCGCCTCGGCACTCACCGTGGTGTCAATGGCCCTGCCTTCAATCCAACCAGTCAACGGAGTATCGGGCTCCGGCTTGGGATCCGGCGTCGGCTCAGGATCAGGATCGGCACCACCATTCGGATCGGCGACCACATGCACTGTAATCTTGGCCTGCGAGCTTGAACCTCAGCCGTGCCGGACACCTCATAATCGCCGATGGTGTCCAACTTGACGCCGGCAACACTTGCCTCATCCCACATAACCGTGCGATCGTCAAGCATGCCGTTGGGGAATCGCACCGGAACCACAGACGCAAAGCCACCGACTTGGAATTCTGGTACACCGTCTGTTCGATCGGCTGAGCCGCACCAGCAGTCTGAGACTGCGCGTCGGAACGCACGCCAATAGTGGCCTTGGTTCCAGCGAGCGCGCCAATAACCGTTCCGGAAACCGCAAACTCGCTATCGGAAGCAAGCTGATCGTCAGTGATGGCATCCCACGCAACACTCAAGTCACGACGGGAACCGTCCGTATAGCTGGCACTCACCGTCTTCGGCAGATTCACATCGGCAGCCTTGCTGCCAGTCTGCACCATACGATTCACGCCATCCACGCTCACCGGATCAAGCGCATACGCCTCAAATTCGGTAGCACCAACAATGGCACCCTTCGGGAACAGCACACGCAACTTGTTCGTCTCCACCGTTTCGGCAAAACGAACCTCATTGCCTTCACCCTGCATCGTGGTATAAGACTGGCCGGCGGCAAGCTTCACATCCTGCCAATCGCCATTCTCATCCGCATACTGCAACTTCCACGACTTGACCATCGGCACACCGCCACCGTCAGTCCAGAAGAACAGCTTCGCCTTCTTCAACGGAACAGTGCCATCCCAGGCAAGCTGCAGCCACGGCTCGGTACCGGTATTGTCACCCCAATTATTCCAAGTCTCATTCGGAGTATTGGTATACAACACCTGACCGTCGATAACCTTCTTGCATTGTCCTTCGCCTGATATGGATTGGTGAAGCTGGCGCTCGCCGTAGACTGTGAAGCCACATTCACCGTGCCGTCGGAAGGAATGCCGTGAACGGTGACTTCCTTGAAACCGGTCTTCTCACCGTCGAATGCGGTGAGTTTGAGCACATAGTCACCCTCACGGTTGAACGTGACCGTAGTGTTGGCAGCGGTTGCGTCGACGAACTTCGCTTCGCCGTTTTCAGGGCCAGACACCTGCTCCCATGTGGTGGTGAGCGTGTCAGACGGCAGGCCGTCGTCCTTCACCGTGCCCACCAGCTGCGCACCGGACGAGGTGCTGCTGGCAACGTAGGCGTCAACGCTTGGCGCCTGGTTCGTAGTTTCGCCTTCCGGCACAATGTCGGTTTCGTAGGCTGAATCTCCTTCAAGCCAATGGCCTGACCTGCTTGCGGAGTGAAGGTGGCACGAATGGCTTTGGCCACGACCTTGGAGAACTGCACGCGGTTGTAGTTGGCTCCCGCGTAAGTAGGCGTCCGCACCTGGTTCGGCAGGACATGCCATGCGCCGGCCTCATCCTGATATTCAAGCGTGTACACTGACGGCTCACTGTAGCCGGCAATCGTCTGGCTGGACGAGGTCTGGTAGAAGTACAAACGCACGTCGTCGATGTTCTGCACGCCGTTCTTGAACGTTACGGTCAGCGAATCCTTGGCGTTCTTGGATCCCTTGGTGCCCCAGAAGGATTCCATCACGTTCTTGCCGTCCACTGCATTGGTTGCCGGGTAGCCCTTGGTTTCGTAAGTGGCTTCCACATCGGCGTCCTTGGCCACGTTGGTCTGGCTCTTGGACGCTTCGTCCACGTTCTGTCCGGACTGCGCGAAGATCTGCGTAACCCTGCTGTTCGATGCGTAGGTCACTTCGTTGGCGTTCGGCATGGTGGCGGTGGTCGCGCCGGTGATCACCGCTCCGGAATCATCGGCAACCTCAACGGTTCCACTGGCCGGATCGTAGATGAGGTGGGCGAGCTTATCGGAGGTGAACACGGCGTTGCCGTCCACATACAGGGTGTATCCCTTCGGAGCGTTGTAGGTGCCGTCGTTGTTCCATACGATCGACAGATCCTGCCCGTGGTAGCTCAGGTTGTTGACGGTGAAGTGGTTCCAACCGGGAATCTCGATCGGATTGAGTTCAATCTTGTTGTCTTCACGCGGAACCATACCTGCCACGTCTTCCACAATCGTCCAGTTGGTGGTGCCAAGCTGGGTGTGGTGAATCCAGGAACGGTAGGTGATCTTTCCACCGTTCTTGCTGCGTCGGCGTTCTTCTCCGGAATCGTGCTTCCTGCGGAATTATTATCCATATTCCAGAATTCGTTCTGGTCCGGATACTGGTTGTCGCCTCCCTGATAATGCGAGAACGCCACCCAATACAACAGTTTCTTGAACGATTCGTTCGTGATATATCCGTTGTCTGCAGCATTATAATCACGGATTCCCGCAGAATAGATTTGCAGCAGCGGAGTTGCATTGATAATGGAGAAATTGTTTGATCCTGGGAAATTCAGCGCCTTCTTGTCTGCCTGATTCGCGGTGAAGAACGGGAAAATCGGGAATTCGTCGGCATCTTCGAACAAGCGCAACGCACTATCGTAATCATCATTGCCGGTCGGCATCAGACCTTCGGAATACGGATAGTAGTTGTTGAGTTCCTTGTATTTCGCGAATTGACCGTCGTTCAGCCACTTGTGCAGCAGCAGTTTGCTGTCGGAATCCCACAGATTGTCGAGCACATCCTGCTTGATGGCGTCGGCGATCTGCTGCATTTCAGCGGCTTTTTCGGTGTCTCCGGCAGCCTTGTATGCTTGCGCGGCGGCATTGGCGTTGGCCACATGTTGGCGGAACCGTCGGCACGGTCCATACGCTGGCCGGAACGACCGGGTTCGGAGAACGACACCGCGTCGGCATCGTTGCCGGTCATGGACCACCACGACCAGTCGATCAGATTGTTGCCGTTGCTATTCTGGTTGTCGTTGCTGTCTGGCTCGCTTTGCGAATTGAGCAGACCTTTGACATCTTCGGAACCGTAATCACCCAACGCTTCAGCCAATGATGACGGGCCGCCGTGCACCTTGTAGGAGTCCCAACCGGCCTTGGTGATGTACTGCGTGTAGCTGTGGTTCCAATTGGCCGGATCGCCCGGATTGTCGTGGTAGTAGTAATACCCGGACTGGCCTTTCTTGGCTGTCTGCCCGGCCGACACCCAAGTGCCGTACGAATATTCGGCGTTGCGGAACCACTTGGTGTCGTTGATGAACATGCCGGATGTCAGCACGATCTGGTTGTTGTATCCGAGCACGCCTTCGATGGAGGTCGGATACTGGAACGTATTGCCCGGCATATTGGCGTCCAACATGTTGAAACGGCTCAGCCACCAGCGGTAGAACACGGTTTTGTCGATATTGTGTTCCGGGGTTTCCACGTAAGGAATGTTATCGACCCACCACTGGTTGTAGGTGGTTACGGAATCCTTGTAGGAAGCGGCCGGATCGGTGAGATCGCCGTTGAATCGGGCTTCGTATTCCGCGGTGGAGTCCGGCAACTCGTTGGCGATCAGGCCAAGCTGCAGCTTGGTGGTTTGTGGCACGTTCGCTTCCAAGGTGAGGGTGGAAGCGAGTTTGCCGTTCTTTACGGTGAAACCGTTGCCGGAGAACCGTGGATAGATGGTGGTCAGATCATTCTTCACATTGAAGCGACCGGTCAGTTCAGCGTCGCCGTCATTGCCGTCTTGTGCGAATGGCGAGGCTGCCGTCAGCGTTACGTCGCCGCCGGTGGTGCTGGTGATGGTGAAATTCGCGACCATCACATTGGTGCGGGTGATGTACTTAACTTCGGTGACGGTAATGGTCTTGTCGCCGTTGGTGAATTCCGTGGTGAAGTAGCTTGGCGTCTGCTTGCGCTTGGCGGTGTTCTCGCGCAGGGTCTGCTTGGAGCCGCCAATGCTTACCTCAACGGTAAAGCCGTCGTTGCCGGTCTGATCCCAGTATGCGACATCTCCCACGAAACCAAGTGCTTCCGGCGTATGCGTGTACATGAATGCGGCACGGCCACGTGAGAACAGGTATTCGTTCTTGTCTGCGCCCGCATAGTTGTAGTCGCCAGCATCGTTGGTGCCGGTACCGTTTGGTGCGGTGCCTGTGCGCGTCAGCATCTTGTCGATCCAGAAGTCGTGTGCGGTGTCGGTTCCGGCACCGTTGGCAACATCCGCATCGAACACCTGCTTGAGGTAGCTTGTCGAGGGATCGAAAGCGACGCCGGTGCCGGAATCGGGTCGGCGGCCCCCTTGAAACTCGGATACCCCATGGCAGAGTTCGGATTGGTCAGCGCGTCATTGGCGTATGCGGTCGTCACACCGCCAGACAACAGTGTGGCCACTGCCGTCAGCACGCCCAATGACGTGACAATCCCTTTCTTCCTTGTTGATGGTGTCATCAATTCCTCCTACATGGACCATCGTTGGCCCTTGGTTGCCAAGGCTCGTTCCCTGGCATCCAACTTCTTTCTGTAGGAATGAGAGTCGTGCGATGGACATGAGATTGGAGCGTCCACCGACATTTCAAGAATACATGACGCGAATACGGTTTCGCAAATTTTCTTTCAGTTTTCTCCAATGCTTTTCTAAGTGAACTGCCATACGATGGCTTTTATGCGAAAAGGAAAGTTTTCGCATTTTCCCGTCTTATACTAGGGGCTATGACAAAACCGGCCACCCCATAAGGGGCAGCCGGTCTCTCATTCCAGTCAGCGCGGCGCATTCGGCTCCAATCGATCACGCCGCGCTCACCCGCTTCCCGGCACCATGGCACTCATAGCGCCGGGTAGCAAGTCTTTCTTTTGTTTAGCTGCGCAACCACACGTTCATTTGGCCGAGTTCGCGGTTGGCCCATGCGTAGTAGGGCACCAGCTTGAGCGACGTCCGCTCATCTGAGGCGTCACGCTGAGCGGACATGTACAACGGGGCGTCCACGGCATCCGCAGCCTCACGAACGGCAGGCAACGTCACCGCGTCAACACCTCCAAGCAAATCACTCTCGAAAGTAACCGTGGCATCCGCGGCATCCACGCCATCAGCAAGACGGTACGTCCACAGATCGCCGGCATTATCGGCTTGCTCCGCGCAATAGACGAGCGGACCGCGCATCACCGCAACACGACCTGCATCGCAACGCACATGAGAGTTGGCACGCACCAATCGCACTGCCATATCAAGATCCAGCACCACATGCAATGCAGTTCCCGGAGCAACTGCGAAATATACGAAACCGTTTTCCGGAGCCGTCTTCACAGCAACACCATCGCATGTCAGCGCATAGGAATCAGCCGACCATGTGGGAATACGCACGCCGAAACGTACCGAATCAGCCGCCTCAGCGGGCAATTCCAGCATGTACTCAATATGACCGTTCCACGGAAAATCGGAACGCTGCTCCACATGCAACCCGGAATCAAAACTTGCCTGATTCGCAATGAACTGGTGAGCGAGCACCGTGCGACCGCCGTCACGTTCGGTATACACATAACGGTCCACCGACGCGATCAATCGCGCGACATTAGCTGGGCAGCATGCGCAGCCAAACCAATCGACACGATGCGAAAGCACATGATGCCGATCCGGATTGTCCAAACCGTCCGGCGAAGTCTCCAACGCATTCACATAGTAATACTGCTTGCCATCAAGGCTAATGCCCGCGATGGCACCATTGAACAGCTCACGCTCAAGCACGTCGGCATATTCACCATTCGGTTCCAACAGAAGCATTTGGCGGGCAAACATGCTCATCGCCACAGAAGCGCACGTTTCGCCATACATGGTGTCGTTCGGCAGATCGTAATCGTACGTGAACGACTCCCCCACATGTGTGGAACCGATCGCACCCGTTACATACATGCGTTTCGACACGATGTTGTTCCAAAAACGATGCGCCGCATCCAGCAAGCCCTGATCGCCGGTAATACGCGCACATGTGCGATTCCAGTGCATAAATAGGCCACGCGCACAGCATGGCCGTCAGCGGTCTGCTGCTCGCGCACCGGCTGCGCGGCTTGGAAGTACGTGGGCTTGTAGAATCCCAGATCCCGGAAAATGTAGTCGTTGTCGACAGCGGCGATCTGCTTGGCGTAGAACTGCGGATCCTGACCACGCACGTCGATGAGATACCGCGCCAGATTCAGATAGCGCTCCTCACCGGTCGCATCATACAGCTTCGCCAACGCCAATTCGATTTCCGGATGCCCATCAGCACCGTGATCTTGCCGTCCTCCGGGCCGAAATTGGCATCGATGCAATCCGCCATACGGCACGCCACGTCAAGCGCCTGCTGGTTACCGGTCACCTCATGATAGGCGACAGCAGCCTCAATGTAGTGGCCCATGACATACATTTCATGGCTTTGCTGAATCAGTGTGAAACGCTCACGATGCGCCCATTCACCGGTTTTGATTTGGTACGGAGTGTCCAAATATCCGTCCGATTGTTGCGCACGTGCGATGAGGTCGACGGTTTCATCGCACAGTTCCCGCAATTGCGGATCAGATGATACGACAGTGCGTAAGCCGCTTCCTCCAACCACTTATATATGTCGGAATCCTGGAAGACCATGCCATGAAATTCACCGGCCTCATCACCGGCTGCGATACGCAGATTCTCCACGGCATGACTTTTATTATCGGCAAGCTGATTGCCAGCCGGATCATCCGGAACTTCAGTGGCAATCTCATCATTCATCACACCCCACTGATAGGGAATGACGGATTCAACGATCTGGTCGCGACGCTGCTTCCAGAAAGGAGAAGTAATAGTTACATTCATGATATTTCCTTAAGATTAAGGACTTCGCCAGCCCTTGACGGCTCTTGGCTACTCCGCCTTCGGCCCTGCTCAGGCCGGAGCCTGGAAACAGTCCACTGGGCTGTCTCCCAAGGCTGACATCGCCAGATGTCAGCCCTTGACGGCTCCAGCCATAAACCTTTGACGTAGTACTTCTGGAGGGCTAGGAAAAGGATGGCTGCGGGGATCATCAGAATCACGACGCCAGCTTCGGTGGCACCGTAATCAATGACGCCCATAGTCTGCTGACGCATGTTCACCAAAGCGAGCGGCAACGTGGCGTTCGACGAACTCGACAGGTACAGCGGAATCATGAAATTGTTCCAAGCCTCAAGGAAAGCAAGCAGACCGACAGTGACCATCGACGGCTTGACGACCGGCACCAGAATCTTAATCAACGACTGCAGGGAGTTGCAGCCATCGACCATGGCGGCCTCTTCCATATCCTTCGGAATCGCATCGAAAGCATTACGCATGATGAACGTGCTCATCGGCAGCTGGAACAAGGTAATAACCAAACCGACACCCAGCAAGGAATCGTTCAGACCAATATCCTTGTACCACACCATCAGCGGAATCAGCAGAGACGCATACGGCACCATCAAAATGGACAGCGTCACCATGAATCCGAGATTGCGGCCCGGATAGTCGAAACGGGAGAACGAATAGCCTGCGAGCGTGCACACCACCACGGAGAACACCACGGCGACCAACGTCACCACCACCGAGTTGAACAGGTACTTCGGCAGGCCTTCCTGGTAGCCGAACAACGTCAGATAGTTGTTCACACCCCAGCCCTTGGATTGTGCGGAACCAGGCTGCGGACTGAACGAGCAGACCACCACCCAGATCAGCGGCGAAATGAAGACAGAGCCAGCAGACCTTCGAGAATATAGACGATTACGCGCTTCCACAATGGAGTAGTCATGTGAGTTCCCTCCCCTTGCTCACTTGGTGTTGTCGCGCATACCGCGCATCTGGATGGAATTGATCACCACGAGGGCCGCAAGCACGATCAGCGACAGTGCGGCCGCCATGCCAGATCCTTCTTGGAATCGAATGCGAAGTTATAGATGAGCTGCACCACGGTCATGGTGGAATTGTTCGGACCGCCCTTGGTCAGAATGAAGAACTGGTCGAACGCGAGGATGGAACCGGTGACGCAGTAGATCAGACACATCACGATGGTCGGCTTCATCAGCGGCAGGGTGATGGAACGGAAAATGCGCCACGTGCCAGCACCGTCCATGCGCGCGGCCTCATACAGGTCGCCCGGAATGGCTTGCAGGCCGATCATCATGAGCAGCATGTAGTAGCCGGAGAAACGCCAGACGATCACAATAATGGTGGCCCACAGCGCGCTCTGGCCGGTGGCGAGCACGGAACCGCCCTCATCCATCAATCCGAAGAAGCTCAGGATCTTGGTGACGGGGCCCACCTGCGGGGAGTACAGCGCGTAGAACAGCAGCGAAGCGGAGGCGAGACCGGTTGCGGACGGCAGCAGGAAGCACGTGCGCAGCATATTGTTCCACTTGGTGCTTTCCTGCACGATCAGCGCCAGGCCAAGGCCGAGCACCAGCAGGAAAATCGTGACGATCACGGTGTATTCAAGTGTGAACAACACCGACTGTCCGAGCAGTTTATTTTCGAAAACCTTGACGAAATTCTCAGGGAAATTCCAACCACGGTTACCGCCCATCAACGACCAGCGGGAACGGCCATGATGACGAGCAGTACGATTGGCACGAAGAACAGCATGATGATCATCAGCCAATCAGGCAGCGCATACAGCAGGCCACGACGGGTTGCCTCCGCCTTGGCCTTGGAACGATGCGTCTTCACTGGCGCAGCGTTCTTGGAAACAGTAGTCATATTCCCTCCTTGGAACACTTTTGGCGACTCTCTCTTGAATCGTTCGGGGTTTTCGACATAAATGGCCAAGCGATTGGATATGCGTTTGGAAGTGCGATTCCGTCTCGTGCGGCCGTTGAAATCCGCCATGAAGACCGACATTGTTTTTGAAGTATTGTCGATCTCCATGGCAGACCACAACTGTGGTCTGTCGATTTTTGTTTTCGATATTCAGTTATTCGATATTCAGTTGTTCTTAAGTTATGTAAATCGGGGAAAGGAGAAAAAGGAGGAGAAGTTTGTTTTCAGTGGCTCACCTCACTGACCCAGCACGTCGGTGATGGCCTGGTTGTCGGCCTTGAGATCGCCATCGCCCCAGACTGCGTTCTGGATGAGCAGCTGCCACGGGGAACCGGCTGCGTTGAAGGCCTCATTGAAAGCTGCGGACTTCGGGGTCTGGCCATTGCCGTCGATGATTACGGAGTTGATGGTCTGGACGCGAGGATCGGCATCGTCGTAGGCGGTCTTCAGGGTCTGGATGTTGGATGCGGTGTCGCCGTTGGCTGCGAAGACTTCCTTCTGGGCGTCATCGCTCATGAGCCATGCGAGGAAGTTCCAAGCCTGAGCGACGTGCTTGCAGTCCTTGGAGATGCCCATGGCATCGCCGCCGAGGAACGTGGAGGTCTTGCCTTCCTTGGTGCCCGGGATCGGGGTGACACCCACTTCGAAGCCGCCGTCCTTCTCAGCTTCGAACAGTGCGGTGGAAGAGGTGTTCGGATACGGCATCACACCGATGTTGCCGTTGGCGAACGGAGCGGTCCAGGTGGCACCGGTTTCTTCCTTGGAGCCTGCGCCCAAGCCGTTGGTGGTGTTGGCGAGTTCCTTGTAGCGTCGAGCACGGCCTTCATGGAATCGTTGTCGAGGGTGGCTTCGGTGCCATCTGCGTTCATCACGGATTCGCCGTCAGCCCACACGGACGGGAACAGGTCGAACACGAGAGCGCCACCGGACTGGCCGGCCAAGTAGGAGCCTGCCACGCCGTCCTTGTTGAGGGCCGCGACCGCCTTGGCCTGCTCAACGAACTCGTCGATGCTGCTCGGACCCTTCTCCGGGTCAAGACCTGCTTCCTTGTACAGATTCTTGTTCCATACCATCACGGAAACGTCGGTGATGAACGGCAGCGTGTATTCCTTGCCATCCACGGTACCGGCTTCAATGTGGCCCTGCTGCAGGTCGGACTTGTTGTCGAGTCCGTCGATCTGCTTGGTGATGTCGGTGAAGATGCCTTCAGAAGCCCAGTACGGAATACGCACCACGTCACCGGCGAGAATGTCCGGAAGGGAATCGGTCTGGGAAGCACCACCAACCTTGCCTTCCATATCGTCGTTCGGAATGATTTCCAGCTTGACCTGGTTCTTGTGGGAGGCGTTGTAGGCCTTCACCGCGTTCTTGGCCTGACGCTCCAGCGGAGAACGGGTCCACAGAGTGATCTCAGTGCCGTCATCAGTGCCGGCTGCCGGAATATCGGCCGGAGCCGCGGATCCACCACTGCTGGAACCACCGCCGCATGCAGCCATCGGAATAAGCAACGCGGTTGCCGCGATGCCGGCAATAACGCGAGTGACCTTGTTGAAAGACACCATGTCTACTTCTTTC
>ENA-OQHA01000195-OQHA01000195.1-human-gut-metagenome-genome-assembly--contig:-NODE-195-length-33150-cov-2.896678_pt1 | contig 33150 bp, 29 predicted proteins | sample MGYA00242558_ERZ504707 | MGnify/ENA primary metagenome ERZ504707 (study PRJEB26092, sample SAMD00036197) | human gut metagenome | host: Homo sapiens | study: EMG produced TPA metagenomics assembly of... | reverse complement strand
CTGATAGAGGTCATATACCTCCTGGTAGTTTACTTTTTCTTTTGCCATAATCATTGTTGTTTAAGGGTTACGGCGCAAAGGTAGGTTTAGGGAACATGCGTGTCAAGGCGGAAAATAGAATGGTTACTGGAAACGGAGGTTTTTTAGGATATGTTGGAACTTTCCACTCTCCTAAATTAGGTAAGTTTTATATGGCAGCTATAAATAAAAATGAATTGGTTAAAATTGTAACTTATAATGGCAAAATTTATGTCATCAACTACCCACACTCTTTATTAGAAGACAGAATAAACGAATAACCTCTCCCTACAAATCCTCACTCAATATTTTTCTTATACAAATACTGATAAAAATCATATTGAGCACGTACTTTCGGTTCGTCAGGAGTACGTTTGAATATATTCTTCAGTTCCTTGTCTACCCAGCAAGCTTTCCAGTTAGCACGAAGCTGCATATCGAGCATATCTATTAATTCCTGCTTCAAGCTCTTGTCCAAAACAGGTGTTACAGCCTCTATACGGCGATACAGATTACGCCTCATCCAATCAGGAGAACCGATAAACAACCGCGGATCTCCATCATTACCGAAATACCATACGCGGGCATGTTCCAGAAAACTGTCGACAATACGGGTAACACGAATATTGCTACTAAACGACTCTCCGGGAACCAGACAGCATATTCCTCGTACAATCAGATCTATTTTTACCCCGGCCTCGCTTGCTTTGTACAGTTCGTCTATCATGGTGAGGTCTTGTAAAGCATTCATCTTAAGAATAATTCTCCCCTGCCTGCCAGCTTTAGCCAAAGCAATTTCATGATGAATCATGCGTTTTAATTCCGGAAGCAAGTTAAAACGAGCTATCAGCAAACGTTTAAACCGAGGTTCATCCACTTCCTTACGCAAAAAGCGAAACAGCGTATGCATATCTTCCACTATCACCCGATTGCACGTAAATAGCGCAATATCGGAATAAATCTTAGCTGTTTTCTCATTGAAATTTCCTGTACTTACATAGGCATAGCTACGTATTTGTTCCCCTTTCTTATTATAACGTAATACAAGTGCGACCTTAGCATGTACCTTGAGTCCCGGAATACTGTATAGTATCCTGATTCCGGCTTTCTTCATCAGTTCGGCCGTAGCCAGATTGTTTTCTTCGTCGAAACGAGCCTTCAGCTCTACAAACACTGTTACCTGTTTACCGTTTTGCGCGGCGGCAATCAGCGTATTGATAACCTCCGAATGTTCGGCTACCCGATATTGGGTAATCATAATCTCCCGACACAAGGGATCGTGAACGGCTTCGTAAAGAAAATGTGTAAAATGCTCGAAACTATGATACGGATAATGCAACATCAAATCCTTACGAGCTATCCGGCGATACATAAAATTCTTACCTTCCAGTCCGGAAAGCCTCATCGGAACCGGCTTAGCCAAAGGCTTCAAATCTGGATTCGGATTAGGTAGTGAAGACAAATCTTCCAAATTCAAATGTTTATCTCCCGGAACCAGTTCCTCATTGTCGATAGAAAAAGCATCGGTCAGAAACTCCAGGAAATCAGCAGGCATCTTACGATCGTACACAAAACGTGCTATCGCTCCAATCTTACGCTTCTTAACTTCTCTTTCAGTTTCTCCACCATATTTTCCGAAGGAACATCATCTACAAATACATCCGCATCACGCGAAATTTTACAGCAATAGCTGCAATCTACATCGTAGCCGACAAAAACTTCAGCAAGATTAGCCTTTACGATATCCTCCAGAAACATCAGATAATAATTATCACCTTGTTTGGGAAGTTCCACGAAACGAGGAACCTTGCTGTATGGCATCTTGATAATGAAATACTCCATCCGTTCTGTTTCATGGCAACGCACCCGTACCGCCAGATACTGGCGTTTATCACGAAGAAACATCCTGACCTTCTCTTTTTCAATCTTTACCGGTTGCAAGTAAGGAAATACTTCCTCCATGAAAAAGCGATGTACAAAATCACGGTGAAAATCTTCCACTTCCCTTTTCGACTGATAAAAGATTATATGATTCTGACGGAGTCCGGGCAATATCTTCTGCTCGTAAATCCGGATTCTGTCTTCCAGTTGTGCATTGACTATCTCCGCAATTTTACGAATCAGCTCATGTGCCTGGTCTACAGTCATGTCTTCGCTTTTTCCACCGGAAGCAACAACTTTATGTTCGGCAACACGGACCTTATAGAACTCCTCCAGATTGGATGAATAAATTGCAATGAAGTTTATCCGCTCATACAATGGCAAATCATCGTCATCAGCTTCAAGCAACACACGATGATTGAAGGAAAGCCAGCTTATGTCGCGGTTAAAATATCTATATTGTTTTTCCATAATGCCATGAATCAAGGTTGAGTCAAAAATACTATCTTTGTCCGACAAAACCAAAGAAAAAATGACAAGAATCGGATTATTATCGGACACTCACGGCTACTGGGACGAACGTTACCTGAAATATTTTGATCCGTGCGACCAGATATGGCATGCCGGCGATATCGGTTCGATGGAAGTAGCAGAACGACTCGCAGCCTTCCGCCCCCTGAAAGCAGTATATGGAAATATAGACGGACAAGACATGAGGCACACGTTTCCTGAAACAGCACGCTTCACTGTCGACGGAGCAGATGTACTGATGAAACATATAGGAGGATATCCCGGTAAATATGATCCTTCTATCCGCTCTGTCCTTTTAGCCAATCCTCCCAAGCTTTTTATAAGCGGTCATTCACATATTCTGAAGGTGAAATATGACCAGACACTCGGATTACTGCACATAAATCCCGGAGCAGCAGGAATATACGGATTCCATACGGTCCGTACTTTAGTACGTTTCAGCATCGACAACGGAAACTTTTCCGACCTGGAAGTAATAGAATTAAACAAGTAATTGTTTGCCTGATTAAAAAAACTTTCCGAAATTTGTAACCGATTTTAAGCAACATCTTATATGAAAACTTATTTAGTAACAGGAGCAGCCGGATTTATCGGCGCCAATTATATAAAGTATATCTTAGCAAAACACGAAGACATTAAGGTTGTTATACTTGACGCTTTGACTTATGCCGGAAATCTAGGTACTATTGCCAAAGATGTAGACAACGAACGTTGCTTTTTCATAAAAGGCAACATATGCGACCGTGAGCTTGCCGACCGACTTTTTTCAGAATATAAATTCGATTATATCGTAAATTTCGCTGCCGAAAGCCACGTAGACCGCAGTATAGAAAATCCACAGCTGTTCCTTCAGACTAATATCCTGGGAACTCAAAACCTGCTGGATGCAGCCCGCCGTGCATGGGTTACCGGAAAAGACGAAAACGGTTATCCTACATGGAGAAAAGATGTACGCTATCATCAGGTATCAACCGACGAAGTATATGGTTCGCTGGGTGAAGAAGGCTTCTTCACTGAAGAAACTCCTTTATGCCCGCACAGCCCATACAGTGCGTCAAAGACCAGTGCCGATTTAATCGTAATGGCATATCGTGACACTTATAAGATGCCGGTTACTATCACACGTTGCTCAAACAATTACGGTCCTTATCACTTCCCGGAAAAACTGATTCCGTTAATTATCAAAAATATCCTTGAAGGAAAACGCCTTCCAGTCTATGGAAACGGTACAAACGTACGCGACTGGTTGTATGTAGAAGACCACTGCAAGGCTATCGATCTGGTAGTACGCCAGGGTAAGAACGGAGAAATTTACAATGTAGGCGGACATAACGAAAAACAGAATATAGAAATCGTAAAACTTACCATTGCTACAATCCGACGTTTAATGGAAGAAGAACCTGCTTACCGTAAGGTTTTGAAGAAAAAAGAACTGGATGAAAATGGTGAAATCCGCATCGACTGGATAAACGATTCACTGATTACTTTTGTAAAAGACCGTTTGGGACATGACCAGCGTTATGCTATCGACCGACTAAAATTACTCGTGAACTAGGATGGACTCCCGAAACTAAGTTCGAAGATGGTATTGTAAAAACCATTATCTGGTACTTGAACAATCAGGACTGGGTAAAGAGCGTTACTAGCGGTGACTATCAGAATTACTACGAAAACATGTATAAAAACAGATAAATATATTTTTATCTGAACTGCTATATAACAAAAAATGTCCCGCAGGATTTGTTTTCAATCCTGCGGGATTTTTTGTCTTTATACCTCATACATACAATACATTATTATTGTCTTAGCAATCTATATTAACTTCCTATCAGCAAACTAACATTCTTTTGAGGCTCAAAATAGAAAATAACAGACTTACTTATATTGTATCCATACGTTAGAGTACAAAAAATCCCCTGCTTTAGCTTTATTCATGCTGATTATATGGCTAAAAGCAGGAGATTTTTTACTATTAAAGTTTCAACCTATAAGATTTTTACTTTATACTTCATTTTAAGACAAGTTCGGAAAGCTGATAAAACATCAGGAAAAAGCCTTATTTTTTTGTACAAAGAAGTACAACTTTTGTAGAAAAATAAAAAAAACATCAGCATGTTTTCTCTGCCTTTTCAGCAAAAATAAAAACACTTTCCCAAATGAATCATAAAAAGCTGTCAATCACTACTGTTTCAACAGATAAGCTTTAAACGACGTAAAGTCTTTTTGCATAGGTACACTTTGTTTTGTACCACGCATGAAAGCCTGTAGCTTTTCGGGTATCTTTACTTCTGTACCGATAATCGCTTCTACTGTTTGCAGGAACTTCGCCGGATGAGCAGTTTCAAGAAAGACCCCGTTTTCTTCAGGCTGCAAGTCTTCTGCCAAGGCACGATACCCACATGCACCATGAGGATCGAGCAGATATCCGGTTTCTTCGTAAGTTTTCTGTACTGTTTCACGTATCTGTTCGTCGGTATAAGTCTCCCCACTAATTTCGGATGCTATAGCATCGTGACTACCTTCATATAAATCGAGGATACGGGCAAAATTACTCGGATCTCCTACATCCATAGCATTGGCAATGGTTGCTATTGAGGGTCGAGGACTGTATTCTCCAGTCTTCAGGTATTGATAAAAGATGTCATTACGGTTATTTGCCGCAATGAAGCGTTTCACGGGTAGTCCCATACGCTTACCAAACAGGCCGGCTGTTATGTTTCCGAAGTTTCCGCTAGGCACGCAAATCACCAAATTGTCTGCTTTTCCTTGCTTTTTCATCTGTGCATACGCATAGAAATAATAAAAAGCCTGAGGCAAGAAACGGGCCACATTGATAGAGTTTGCCGAAGTGAGCTGCATATGTTCGTTCAGTTCCTTATCCATAAAGGCATTCTTCACCAGTGCCTGACAGTCGTCGAACGTACCGTCTACTTCAATAGCCGTTATATTCTGTCCGAGTGTAGTAAACTGCTTTTCCTGAATCTCGCTGACTTTACCTTTCGGGTAAAGCACATATACATGAATCCCTTCTACCCCCAGAAAACCATTTGCTACGGCACTGCCTGTATCTCCGGAAGTAGCAACCAGTACATTCACCTGTTTCTTGCCTTCCTTACGGATGAAATATCCCAGCAAGCGTGCCATGAAACGTCCGCCTACATCCTTAAAAGCCAATGTAGGACCATGAAACAGTTCCAGCGAGTAAATATTGTCCTTCACCTTCACTACCGGAGCATCAAAACTAAGTGTATCGTATACAATGTGTTTCAACGTTTCGGCAGGAACATCTTCACCGAAAAAAGCATCAGCTACACGATAAGCTATTTCCTGAAACGAAAGATTTTCTATCTCATCATAAAAAGACTGAGGCAAAGCCTTGATGGCACGAGGCATATACAAACCTTTATCGCCTGCCAGTCCACGTACTACAGCTTCCTCAAGTGTTGCGTCGGAAGCCTTCTTATTTGTACTGTAATATTTCATAACTCTCTAGTGTAAATTCATAAACTCATTCATAAACTCATCTTTTTCCATCGTACCGTATCCTCCTTCCCGACAGGCTATTTCATCGTAACTCTGCACGCTATCGGGAGCAATACCTGGATAATAAATCAGGAAAGGTATCGGTTCGGCTGTATGTGTACGCAGTTCGCACGGAGTAGGATGATCGGGCAACACAGCTATCGCTACCGGCTCATCCCAGTTTTTTACTTCTTCGTAAATAGGTCCGACTGCACGGCTGTCCAGATATTCAATGGTTTTCAGCTTCAAGTCTATATCTCCTTCATGTCCGGCCTCATCACTAGCCTCGATATGCAGGTAAACAAAGTCATCAGTTTTTAACGCTTCGATAGCCGCCTGAGCCTTACCTTCGTAATTCGTATTGTAAAGTCCGGTAGCTCCCTCTACATCTATACAACGCAAACCCGCATAACGTCCGATACCACGAATCAAATCGACAGCCGTAATGACCGATCCTCTATGAATGGAAGGGTATTTCTGTGATAAAGGTTCCATCTTCGGACGATACCCCGGACTCCATGGCCAAATGCTGTTGGCTGCATCTTTTCCCTCTGCCATACGCTTCTGATTGACCGGATGAGTGGCAAGCAATTCCTGCGACTTCAAAATCAAGGCATTCAGCAAGTCGGCAGTTTCTTGTGCTTCCGGACATAAGGCTTTTACCAGATTCGGACGGAAAGGCTTCAACGGAACATCGTGTGGCGGCACACAAGCCAGACGTTTGTCGCCTCCTTTGATGACAAGCAAATGACGATATTGTACCCCCGTATAAAAACGAATACGGTCTGTTCCTAATTTCTCATCAAGATACTTAATCAGCTGGTCGGCTTCTTCGGTCGTGATATGTCCTGCCGAATGATTTTTCAGGATATCTCCTTCTACACAAATCAGGTTGCAGCGCATAGCCATATCGCCCGGTTCCAGATCTACACCGATACTGGCAGCCTCAAGTACGCCTCTTCCTTCGTAAACTAACGGCAGGTCGTAACCCATAACCGACATGTTTGCAACTTCACTTCCGGGATGAAAACCGTCGGCAACTGTTTTCAGCATCCCCGTACGTCCCATCTGGGCTAGTTTGTCCATGTACGGAGTATTTGCATATTGTAGCAATGTTTTGTTTCCCAGCGATGGTACGGCCCAGTCCGCCATACCGTCGCCTAAAATAATAATGTGCTTCATAAGCCTAAATGTTTGCGATACTCATTATATCGGCAAAGACTCCGGCTGCGGTAACACCTGCTCCGGCTCCATAACCCTGAATGAGCATCGGGTACTCGTTATATCGTTCAGTTGTAAGCAAAATAATATTATTACTACCTTCCAGTGTATAGAACGGATGATTCCGGCCTACTTCCTGCAAAGCCACGACTCCATGTCCATTTTCCAGACTAGCTACAAAACGCCAGTGTTTTCCTTCTTTTTCCAATACTTTACGACGTGCTTCAAATTCATCGTCAAGAGCTGGAATCTTTTTCCAGAAGTCATCCAGTGAACCTTCGAACAATTCGTTAGGAATAAACAAGTGCTTCTCTACGTCTTCCTGATTCAACCGATATCCTGCTTCGCGTGCCAGAATAACAAGTTTGCGGATAACATCCTTCCCGCTCAGGTCGATACGCGGATCAGGTTCTGAATATCCTTCTTCTTTTGCTTTATGAATAGTTTCACTAAGAGGTACATCGGCACTGATAGTATTGAATATGTAGTTCAGTGTACCGCTAAGTACAGCTTCAATCTTTACAATTTTATCTCCACTGTTTATCAAATCGTTTATCGTATTTATCACAGGAAGACCTGCTCCCACATTTGTTTCAAACAAGAATTTCACTCCACGCTGGCGAGCAATCTGCTTCAGTTCCGCATAATTTTCATATTCCGACGATGCGGCAATCTTATTGGCTGCTACAACCGAAATATTGTGACTTAAAAATTCCTTATAAAGTCCGGCTATTTCTGGGCTTGCAGTACAGTCCACAAATACAGAATTGAAAATATTCATGCCAACAATCTCATCCTGAAGTACCTGAGGAGATGAAGGTATTCCTTTTTCATCCAATTCCTGACGATAGTTAGACAGGTCGATTCCTCTGCGGGTAAATAAAGCTTTATGCCCGTTGGCTATACCTACCACATTCAGCATCAGTCCACGTTCGCGTTTCAGTCGTTCCTGCTGACTGCTGATCTGTTCGATAAGACTATGTCCTACCGTTCCGATACCACAAATGAAAAGGTTCAGTACCTGATATTCGGACAAGAAGAAAGAATCGTGAATAACATTCAATGTCTTACGCAACGAAGCTCCGTCTACTACAAACGAAATATTTGTTTCGGAAGCTCCCTGTGCACAAGCTATCACGTTGATACCGTTACGTCCCAGTGTACCAAACAACTTTCCGGCAATACCCGGTGTATGCTTCATGTTCTCTCCTACGATAGCCACAGTAGCCAGTCCGCTTTCTGCTTTCATCGGGCTGATTTCGCCCATTTCTATTTCCTTGGCAAACTCTTCATTCAATACTTCGCAAGCCAGATCAGCATCCACGGTCCGTACACCTATAGACGTTGAGTTCTCCGAAGAAGCCTGTGAAACGAGGAACACACTGATACCATTTTCAGCCAATGTCTTGAATATTCGGTAGTTCACTCCAATCACACCGACCATTCCCAGTCCGGTCATGGTTATCAGACACGTGTCATTAATAGAAGAAATACCCTTAATGGCTTTCGATGAGTGATCAGCCTCCTGTTTTACGATAGTTCCCGGAGCATCTGGATTGAACGTATTCTTTATTAAAATAGGTATATTCTTATGACAAACCGGATAAATAGTAGGGGGATAAACTACCTTCGCACCAAAGTTGCACAACTCCATTGCCTCTACGTAACTCAATTCCGTAATAGGATATGCAGTACTGATAACTCTCGGATCGGCTGTCATGAAACCATCTACATCTGTCCAAATCTCCAGCACATCGGCATCCAGTGCAGCTGCCAAAATAGAAGCTGTATAATCGGAACCGCCTCGTCCAAGATTGGTCACTTCTCCTGTAGTCTTATCAGTAGAAATAAATCCAGGAACAAGTGATATGGAAGGAATTTCATGGAACGTTTCACGAACCAGACGATTGGTAAGTTCCGAATCAAGTATATGTTTGTTGTGTTTCTTTTCTGTTTTAATAAACAGACGGGAATCAAACCACTGGGCTCCTTCTATCAGTGTTGCTACGATAATAGAAGAAAGACGTTCGCCATAGCTTACAATTGTAGCCGAAGTCTTTGGCGACAAATCACGTATAAGATATATTCCCTGAAAAATATCTTTCAGTTCACTCAGCAGTTCATTCACACAGTCAAGCAGCAATTCACGTTTCTGTCCTGCCGGAATGACGGTATAAACCATTTCTATATGACGGTTTACAATCTCCTTCATCTCCTTTTCATAACCGGAATCACCGTTGGCAGCCATAGTCGAAGTCTTAATCAACTTATCAGTTATACCACCCAATGCTGAAACGACTACTATCACTTTATCATCAACCGCTTCAACAATTTTCTTTACATTCAACATGCTGCTGACAGAACCCACTGATGTTCCACCGAATTTTAATACCTTCATGTACTTATATTTTTATAACAAGGACTGTTCTTTCATACAAGAAAGCCCACTTGTCAGATAAAACAAAATAAATAATTGATTAAAATAAAACGAAATGCCTGAGTCCACAGGCGTGTAACACGTAGAAACACCTAAATACAATCTCTCACCCCCGAGGGGTCATCCCGGTTACAGATGTGAATGTTGCAGTGCGCCCCATTCCGACCATCATTGTGATATGAAGAGAGTATTTGTTCATGTATTATTGTTTTGTTGTTGGCAAATATAGTAACATTTTTCTTCAATCAAACATTTTTCAACTATTTTTTCGCATAAAAAGTAGAAAAATTGGGACAAAACGTTTATTTCATCACTAAACCCATCCTCTTTTCATAGAAGGCACATTTATTTATTCACAATAAAAATCCCGCTCTTTTATCATACTAAATACAGACATTCACTCATAGCCATTAGCATAATTATCAGTAAACTATTGCAGAAAAATAAAAAATCATGTATTTTTGTTCACATTAATTTAGCATAAGTCTAACCCGATAAACTTTAGAATTTTAATATGGCAGACTCAAAGACAATTCTCAGCGGAGCTGAAGAGAAAATGGATATGGCAATTATGTATCTGGAAGATGCACTGGCACACATCCGTGCAGGAAAAGCAGACGTACGCTTGCTGGACGGCATCCGCGTAGATTCTTACGGAAGCATGGTCCCCATCAATAATGTAGCAGCAGTGACTACCCCTGATGCACGCAGTATCGCTATAAAACCTTGGGACAAGAGTATGTTCCGTGTTATTGAAAAAGCAATTATCGACTCTGAATTGGGTATCATGCCCGAAAACAATGGAGAAATTATCCGTATAGGTATTCCTCCTTTGACAGAAGAGCGTCGTAAACAACTGGCAAAACAGTGTAAAGGTGAAGGCGAAACAGCTAAAGTCAGCGTTCGTAACGCACGAGTGATGCTATCGATGCTTTGAAAAAAGCCGTAAAAGACGGTATGCCTGAAGACGAACAAAAGAACTCTGAAGCAAAATTGCAGAAATCTCATGACAAGTATATCAAACAGATCGACGATATGCTTGCTGCTAAAGACAAAGAAATCATGACTGTTTAATTAATTTTATAAAGGATGAAGAACGAAGCTTCAACGACGCTCTGAAAACAGAATGCGTCAGCTTTTCTTCATCCTTTATCTTTCATCCTATAAAAATTTGGAAAAAGGCTTAGTCATTAAAAACACAGGAAGTTGGTATCTCGTCAAAACAGACGACAACCGGCAAATAGAATGTAAAATCAAAGGAAACTTCCGCCTGAAAGGAATCCGTAGTACCAATCCCATTGCCGTAGGCGACCGGGTACAAATCTCAATCAACGCTGAAGGTACAGCTTTCATTACAGAAATAGAAGACCGGAAAAATTATATTATCCGTCGTGCATCAAATCTGTCCAAACAATCGCATATTATTGCAGCAAATCTGAACCAGTGCATGCTGATAGTTACTGTCAACTATCCGGAAACATCAACTACGTTCATCGACCGTTTTCTGGCATCAGCAGAAGCTTATCGTGTACCTGTCTGTCTTGTATTCAACAAAATCGACCGGTATTCGGATGAGGAACTTCATTATCTGGAAGCATTGACCAATCTTTACACACATATCGGTTATCCTTGCTTCAAGATTTCTGCATTAAATCAGACAGATATCGAAGAAATAAAAAAAGAGCTGAAAGGAAAAGTCACCTTATTTTCCGGACATTCCGGAGTTGGAAAATCGACATTAATTAACGCCATCCTTCCAGATCAAAAAATAAAAACAGGAGAAATATCGACAGTACATAATAAAGGTATGCACACTACGACTTCTCTGAAATGTTTCCTATAGGTGAAGAAGGTTATATCATTGACACTCCGGGAATTAAAGGGTTTGGTACTTTTGACATGGAGGACGAAGAAGTAGGACATTACTTCAAAGAAATCTTTGAGTTCTCAGCTAAATGCAAATACGGTAATTGTACCCATCGACATGAACCGGGATGCGCCGTACGTGAAGCCGTGGAAAACCATTATATCAGTGAATCACGTTATGCTTCTTACTTAAATATACTGGAGGACAAAGAAGAAGGGAAATACCGCTCAGCTTATTAATCTTTTAAATCTAACAGACATGAAAAAACTCACTTTTTGTATACTACTTGCAACCATGTCGTGGTTTGCAACTACAAATGCATATGCAAAGAAAAACTCAGGACCTACTCCAGAGGAAAAAGGACTTGCTCAAATCAACCAGGCAAATGCAGAAGCTTTTGTCCGTTTCCTGGCAGCAGATGAGCTGAAAGGCCGGGAAGCCGGAACAGAAGAGGGAAGAATAGCCGGAAACTACATTGCTTCGCTATTACAGCAATGGGGTGTTTCTCCGGTATTCGACAGCTATTTCCAACCGTTTGAAGCATACCGTGTAGAACGACAGAAAAAAGGCAAGTTGCAAGTTCATCCCGATTCAATCCAACTAATCAAACAGGGAGTACATCAAAAATATCACATGCGCAATGTACTTGCAAAAATAGATGGAAAGAACAAGGACGAGATCGTCATAATAGGTGCACATTATGATCATATCGGTTACGATCCCATGCTGATGGTGATCAGATTTATAATGGCGCCGATGACAATGCATTCGGGAGTTTCAGCCGTTCTACAGATTGTGCGTTCCTTCCTGGCTACAGGCAAGCAACCAGAACGTACTGTTATTTTTGCCTTCTGGGACGGAGAGGAAAAAGGATTGTTAGGTTCAAAATATTTTTGCACAGACCTTTCCGCAAATCAAGCAAGTGAAGGGATACTTAAATTTCGACATGATAGGAAGAAATAATGATGAGTCACGTCCCTGGCATGTAGTATACTTCTTTACCAAAGGAACACCTGCCTTCGGTGAATGGCTGAAAGAAGATATCGAGCATTACAATCTGAATCTACAGCCCGACTATCGTGCATGGGACAATCCTGTAGGAGGTAGTGACAACGAAACCTTTGCCAAACTGGGTATTCCAATTATGTGGTATCACACAGACTGGCATCCGGATTATCATCTTCCGGGTGATGAAGCTGATAAAATAAACTGGGACAAGCTGGTAGAAATAACCAAAACATCTTTCCTTGGGCTATGGAAAATGGCAAATATATCTTTCTAAATATCTAAAGGATTTATAAAATATATTTTATAAAAACAGCTGTAATTCCTTTCATTCTTTAAAGTCTTACGTTTACAGGCAAAAGAATGAAAGAATTTTTATTTGCAAATTTTTGTAAAAAAGGTATTCTCTATTTAAACAATTCCTTAAGTTTGTTATCAAAGTTAATAATCATTATTTCCAAATCTTAATTTATACCATAAAAACACATGGACAAACGAGTAAAATGGGGAATTATCATTCTGGTAGGAGCCGGATTAATCGGCTTAGGAATCCATAATTTCACTCCCAAAGAAAATGAAGAACTAAATGAAGCTAGCCCAACAATAAAAACAAATAAAAAGAAAAGTCTGAATGTAAATGCACAGATCATTAAACCACATTTACTGACCGACCAGTTATTTGTCAGTGGTAAGCTTATGCCCGACGAAGAGGTAGATTTGTCTTTCGAGACTTCAGGAAAAATCATCGACATTAATTTCACGGAAGGTAGTTTTGTTACCAAAGGTCAGTTGCTGGCAAAAGTAAATGACAGTCAGTTACAAGCACAATTAGACCGTCTAAAGGCACAAATGCCACTTGCCGAAGACCGAGTATTCCGACAGAATGCACTATTACAACGAGATGCAGTAAGTAAGGAAGCATACGAACAGGTTAAGACAGAACTCGCTACGCTTCATGCTGATATAGAAAACATCAAAGCCAATATTGACATGACCGAGCTACGTGCTCCTTTCGATGGTGTAATCGGTCTGCGCCAAGTCAGTGTAGGAGCATATGCCTCTCCTACTACAGTTATAGCCAAACTCACCAAAATTACCCCACTAAAAGTAGAATTTGCCGTACCGGAACGTTATGCACGACAAAATCAAAAAAGGAACCAGATTATCTTTCAAAATAGAAGGAAGACTGGATGCTTTCGATGCTCAAGTATATGCAACGGAATCGAGTATTGATCCGGAAACCCATACCTTGACAGTGCGCGCCTTATACCCAAACACCAATGGTGAACTGCTTCCCGGACGGTATGCCGACATCACATTGAAACAAAACGAAATTAAAGATGCCATAGCTATTCCATCGGAAGCCATCGTTCCGGAAATGGGAAAGAATAAAGTGTTCGTTTATCGTTCGGGTGTTGCCCAACCGGTAGATGTCGAGATTGGAATCCGCACAGAAGCAGAAGTGCAAATAGTACGAGGGTTAGTCGCAGGAGATACAATCCTTACCTCCGGAACCTTACAGCTGCGTACCGGCATGCCTGTTGTTCTTGACAATATCAACTAATACCTGTCCGCCGTATGAATATATCCGAACTTAGCATCCGCCGACCGGTATTGGCTACCGTACTCACCATTATCATCTTGCTTTTTGGATTAATTGGTTATACAACGCTGGGAGTACGCGAATATCCCTCGGTAGACAATCCGATCATCTCCGTTACGTGTAGTTATTCAGGAGCCAATGCCGACATTATAGAAAGCCAGATCACCGAACCGCTTGAACAAAATATCAACGGTATTCCCGGTATACGTTCTCTTTCAAGTGTAAGCCAGCAAGGACAATGCCGTATTACTGTTGAATTTGAATTGTCTGTCGACCTGGAAACTGCCGCCAACGATGTACGCGACAAAGTTTCACGTGCACAGCGTTATCTCCCGCGCGACTGCGACCCTCCTACTGTTTCCAAAGCTGACGCCGATGCCAGCCCTATTCTGATGGTAGCCATCCAAAGCAATACACGTTCACTGCTAGAGTTGAGCGAAATAGCCGATCTCACCGTCAAGGAACAGTTACAGACAATATCCGATGTAAGTAGTGTTTCCATTTGGGGAGAAAAACGCTATTCAATGCGTCTGTGGCTGGACCCGACCAAAATGGCCGGCTACGGAATTACTCCTGTAGACATCAAAAATGCCATAGATAATGAAAATGTGGAACTTCCCTCCGGCAGTATAGAAGGTAACACAATGGAACTTACCTTACGTACTATGGGACAGATGCACACGGCTACCGAATTTAACAACGTAGTAATAAAGGAAGTAAACGGACAGGTTATACGCTTAAGCGATATCGCTATGCCGAATTGGGAGCTGCCGATATTAAAAGTTATATGAAAATGAATGGAGTTCCTATGGTAGGAGTAGTAGTCATACCTCAACCGGGAGCAAACCATATCGAAATAGCGGATGCTGTTTACGAACGTATGGAGCAAATGAAAAAAGATTTGCCCGAAGACGTTAGTTTTTCTTATGGATTTGACAACACGAAATTTATCCGTGCCTCTATTGCCGAAGTAGAAAGCACCGTATACGAAGCTTTCATTCTGGTAATCATTATCATCTTCCTTTTCCTGCGCGACTGGCGTGTTACTCTTATACCTTGTATTGTAATTCCAGTTTCGCTAATCGGAGCCTTTTTCGTAATGTACGTAGCAGGTTTCTCTATCAACGTGCTTACGATGCTCGCCGTTGTCTTGTCGGTTGGATTGGTAGTAGATGATGCCATTGTGATGACTGAAAATATTTACATCCGCATAGAGAGAGGTATGAAGCCTTTCGATGCCGGTATAGAAGGGGCCAAAGAAATATTTTTCGCTGTTATTTCTACTACCATAACATTGGTTGCTGTGTTCTTGCCTATCGTATTTATGGAAGGAACCAGTGGCAGACTTTTCCGGGAGTTCAGCTTCGTTGTAGCTGGTTCGGTATTAATCTCTTCTTTTGCAGCATTGACATTTACCCCAATGCTTGCGACCAAAATGCTTGTCCATCGAGAAAAGCAAAGTTGGTTTTACCGAAAGACTGAACCGTTTTTTGAAGGAATGAACCGCATCTACAGCCGCTCCCTCAATGCATTCTTAAAGAAACGTTTTATTGCTATTCCTGTTTCTATTATCACCTTAATTCTAATCGGTGTATTATGGAATGTAATACCAGCAGAAATGGCGCCTTTAGAGGACCGTTCGAAAATAACCATTAGTACAAAGGCTGCCGAAGGAGCCAGTTATGAATACATACGCGATTACACTGAAGACATCAATGCTTTGGTAGATTCTATCATTCCCGATGCAGAAGCCGTTACAGCACGTGTGTCAAGTGGTAGTGGAAATGTCCAGATTACATTGAAAGACATCAAAGACCGTGACTACTCCCAGATGGAGGTGGCCGAAAAAATATCGAAAGCAATCAAGAGCAAAACGAAGGCAAGGGCATTCGTCCAGCAGCAATCTTCTTTCGGAGGAAGAAAAAGCAGTATGCCTGTACAATATGTATTGCAGGCGACCAGCATAGAAAAACTGGAAAAAATCCTGCCCGAATTTTTAAATAAAGTGTACGATAATCCTACCTTCCAGATGGCCGACGTTGATTTAAAGTTCAGCAGCCCCGAAGTACGGGTAAACATCAACCGAGATAAAGCAGGAACAATGGGGGTAAACGTGCGTGATGTTGCCGAAACACTTCAATACGGACTGAGCGGACAGCGTATGGGATATTTCTATATGAATGGTAAGCAGTATGAAATATTAGGACAGATAAACCGCCAGCAACGTAATCAGCCAGCAAACATCAAATCTATTTACATCCGTAACGATGCAGGAGAAATGATTCAATTGGACAATCTGGTAGAATTCGTGGAATCCATTGCGCCTCCTAAGCTTTACCACTACAACCGATTCATATCGGCAACAATATCAGCCGGACTGGCAGAAGGAAAAACCATCGGACAGGGATTGGAAGAAATGGATAAAATAGCATCTGAAACACTGGACGAAACATTCCGTACAGCCTTATCGGGCGACTCGAAAGATTATCGTGAAAGCTCATCCAGCCTGATGTTCGCTTTTATTCTTGCACTCGTGCTGATATATCTGATTCTGGCAGCACAGTTCGAAAGTTTTAAAGATCCATTCATCATCATGCTGACAGTACCACTTGCCATTGCTGGAGCTTTGATATTCATGTATTTCGGTGATATAACGATGAATATATTCAGTCAGATAGGCATTATTATGTTGATTGGACTGGTAGCCAAAAACGGTATTCTGATTGTGGAATTCGCCAATCAGAAACAAGAAGCTGGAGAAGATAAAATGCTGGCTATACGCGACGCGGCCTTACAGCGCCTACGCCCGATCTTGATGACCAGTGCATCAACAATTCTAGGCTTGATACCATTGGCATTCGCTACAGGAGAAGGCGCTAACCAACGTATTGCAATGGGAACAGCCGTCGTAGGAGGTATGTTAATATCTACTTTCCTTACGATGTATATCGTACCAGCTATCTACACTTACATTTCTACTAACCGAATAAAAAAGAGAAAAAAGCATGAAACATTTTGCATATATATCACTGATAATCTGGTTTGTCACTACCCTTCCGGCCCACGCACAATATGAATACACATTAAAGCAATGTCTGGAGGAAGGACTGTTGAACAATTACTCTCTCCGCATCTCTCGCAATGAAGAACAGATAAGCAAGAATAATGCAACGCTTGCCAACGCCGGTTATCTGCCTACAATAGACTTGACGGCAGGGTATACCGGAAACATTGACAATACCAACTCTACACAACGAAATGACGGAAGTGTTGTCAAAGAACGAAACGTATTCGACCAGACTCTTGATGCCGGTGTGGATCTGAACTGGACCATCTTCGACGGATTCAACATCAGTACAACATACAAGGAACTCAAGGAGCTGGAACGCCAGGGAGCAACCAATACCCGTATAGCAATAGAAGACTTTATCGCCAGTCTGACAGCAGAATATTACAATTATATTCAGCAGGAAATACGCCTGAAAAATTTCCGTTATGCTGTTTCGTTATCAAAAGAACGTTTACGTATCGTAGAAGAGCGCTATCACATCGGAAACTTCTCTCGTCTGGATTATCAACAGGCAAAAGTCGATTTTAATGCCGATAGTGCACAGTATATGAAACAGCAAGAGCTGGTACATACCTCGCGTATCAACCTGAATGAAATGATGGCAAATAAAGATGTGGACCGTCCGATAAAAGTAAAGGATTCTATTATCGAGCTGAAGCATTCGCTCGATTTCAATGAATTGTGGAATGCTACGCTAAACACCAATGCCAATTTATTGAAAGCTGACCAAAATTCAACTTTAGCTGAACTGGACTATAAGAAAGTGTTGTCACGCAATTATCCTTATCTAAGGCTGAATGCCGGATATGGCTATACCCTGAACAAATATGATATCAACTCCATCCAACGACGGAACAACTGGGGATTTAATGGAGGTATTACCATCGGATTCAACATTTTCGATGGCAATCGTCGACGTGAAAAACGCAATGCAAGCCTTGCTATACGAAATGCCCAACTTGAACGCGAACAACTGGAACAAGGTTTACGTGCCGATCTCAGCAATTTGTGGCAGGCATACCGTAACAATATTCGCTTACTCAATCTGGAACGTCAGAACTTGATTGCAGCAAAAGAAAATCACGAAATAGCCAAAGAACGATATCTGTTAGGAGATTTGTCTGGTATTGAAATGCGTGAAGCACAAAAGAGCCTGTTAGATGCAGAAGAACGAATACTTTCTGCCGAATACGATACAAAGATGTGTGAAATATCTCTGTTGCAAATTAGCGGAAAAGTTTCTTTATACCTGAAATAAAAACATTCGCAGACTCATAAACAATGCAAGTATTCTTTACATAAACAATCTTTCAATCAGCACAAATAATAACAAAAACGTCCTGATAGTTTTGGTTAAAGTACATATAATTTACCCAAAACATCAGGACGTTTTTCTGTATATATCAACAAGATACATATAAAAAAGAGTCACACATCCAGAATAAATACTATCTTTGCAACCTATAACATTCAAGCAAATACTTCAAAATGGGATTATTTATAAGAAAAAGTATTGAAACCCTACAAGCAGAAGCACAGCAGTCGGGTAGTAAAACGTTGAAACGTGTACTCGGACCAGTCAGCTTGGTAGCTTTGGGAGTAGGTGTCATTATTGGAGCCGGACTATTTTCCATTACCGGAACCGTAGCTTCCGAGTATACAGGCCCGGCCATTACTTTATCCTTTATCGTTGCAGCCATAGGTTGCTGTTTCGCCGGATTGTGTTATGCAGAATTTGCATCCATGATTCCAGTAGCAGGAAGTGCTTACACCTACTCGTATGCAACAATGGGAGAACTGATAGCCTGGATTATAGGCTGGGACCTCGTATTGGAGTATACCGTAGCAGCAACGACCGTCAGCATCAGCTGGAGCCGTTATCTCGTTGTCTTTCTGCAAGGTATAGGCATTGAGTTGCCACATGCCCTCAGTGCATGTCCGTGGGATGGAGGTATAGTCAATATTCCTGCCATGCTGATAGTAGTACTCATGAGCCTGATTCTGATGCGTGGCATAGCAGGCAGTTCTTTATTCAATGGATTTATTGTTTTCCTGAAAATAGGTGTTATTCTGGTATTTGTTATTCTCGGCTGGAAATTCATTCAAGCAGAAAATTATGTGCCCTTATATTCCAGAAATACTGGCAAACTTGGAGAGTTCGGCATTTCCGGCATATTACGCGGAGCCGCCATCGTATTCTTCGCTTTTCTAGGCTTCGATGCAGTAAGCACTGCTGCTCAGGAAACCCGAAATCCACAACGAAACATGCCTATCGGAATCCTCGTTTCTCTGCTGGTATGTACCATCTGTACATTCTGTTTGCACATGTCATGACAGGAGTAGCACACTATACAGAATTCAAAGGACAAGAAGGTATCGCTCCCGTGGCAGTAGCTATCGAACATATGGGAAGTACAAATGCAGCAGGTGTATTCGTGCAAGCCTATCCATGGCTGAATAAAGCATCATTCTTGCCATTCTCTTCGGATACTGCTCGGTCATCATGGTAACATTACTCGGACAAAGCCGCGTATTTTTAAGCATGAGCCATGACGGACTGTTGCCTCCATTTTTCTCACGCATCAACGAGCGTTTCCGCACTCCTGTACATAGTAATTTCCTCTTTATGATTGTAGTCAGCCTGCTGGCCGGATTTGTGCCAGCCCAAGTGGCAGGAGAAATGACAAGTATAGGAACACTGCTTGCATTCACATTAGTATGTGCAGCTGTATTAATCGTACGAAAAACCATGCCCAATGTGCACCGTACCTTCAAGACACCGTTCGTCCCCTTCGTTCCTATTATGGGTATCCTTACCTGCCTGTGTATGATGTGTTTTCTTCCGGCCGACACATGGATAAGACTTGTTCTCTGGATGTTGATAGGTCTGGATGTATATGCTTCGTATGGTAGAAAATACAGCAAGCTGGAACCGGGACAAGCACATCGTAAAGGAGATATCGTATTAAATATCTTAGGACTTGCCCTGTCTGTACTATGTATCATTACCGGATTATGGCATCAGCAAACCGTAGGATGGGATGCAGACAAAACATTATTGACTATTTCGTTCATATTTGCATTTACTCATTGCGCGTATTATATGCTACGAGTATGGAAGCAGTCGAAAGAGATAAAACCACTCGAATAAAAGCGGTTTCTGCTTAAAAGAAGTTATAAACAATGACGAAGGCCAAAAAAAGCGAAGATTAAACTACTAACAATAGGATAAAATGTTGTTATTTTACAACGATTTAGATAATATGGACAAGAATTTATTACTTACAGCCATCCGCGCATCACTGGAAGCCGGATCAGAAATAATGAGTGTATACACCGATCCTAACGCGGATTTTGAGATAGAGAAAAAAGCAGATAACTCACCACTGACTATCGCCGACCGCAAGTCGCATATGGTCATTGCAGCACGATTAGCTTCAACTCCTTATCCTGTTCTCAGCGAAGAAGGGAAAAAAATTCCGGTTGAAGAACGGCAAAGCTGGAATGAACTTTGGATTGTTGATCCGTTGGACGGAACTAAAGAGTTTATTAAACGTAACGGAGAATTTACCGTCAACATTGCTTATGTAAAAAATGGAAAGCCGGAAGCAGGAGTTATCTATATTCCTGTAAAAGAGGAATTATACTTTGCCGACAGCCAGTACGGAGCTTACAAAATAGAGCATATCACTCAATTGGATTCAGAGGAAACAGTCGACAGCCTTATCAGCAAGGCACATCGTCTGCCCTATCAGGAAGAAGCGCAGCGAAGCAGTTTCATAATAGTTGCATCCCGCTCTCACCTTACGCCGGAAACAGAGGCTTATATCGAAGAGATGAAGCAAAAACATCAAGAAGTGGAAACCGTATCGAAAGGTAGTTCACTGAAGCTCTGTCTGATAGCTGAAGGAAAAGCAGACGTATATCCCCGTTTTGCTCCTACTATGGAATGGGATACCGCTGCCGGTCACGCCATAATTCGTGCCATGGGAAAAGAAGTCTATCAGACCGGCACCCAACATCCTTTGGTATACAATAAAGAAGACTTGTTAAATCCATGGTTCATCGCCGAATAACCTATTTATGACATTAGAAGTTATTATTGTACTTGTCGCGCTTGTTGCCATGCTGACAGCGCTGATAATGGATAAGATGCGTCCGGGAATGATTCTATTCTCGGTCGTTGTCATATTCCTTTGTACCGGAATCCTCAGTCCTAAAGAAATGCTGGAAGGGTTCAGCAACAAAGGTATGATCACCGTTGCCATGCTGTTCCTGGTAAGCGAAGGTATCCGCCAAAGCGGTGCACTGACACAAGTTATAAAAAAGCTACTGCCTCAATCACAGACTACTGTTTTTAAGGCACAGGCACGCATGCTGCCCACGATTGCTTTTATTTCAGCTTTTCTGAATAATACTCCAGTTGTAGTTATCTTTGCTCCTATTATCAAGAGATGGGCAAATTATGTAAAACTACCCGCAACCTATTTTCTGATACCTCTGTCGTATGTAACTATCCTGGGAGGTATCTGTACACTGATAGGTACTTCAACCAACCTGGTAGTACACAGTATGATACAAGAAGCCGGAATGAAAGGATTCAGTATGTTCGAGCTAGGGAAGTCGGTATTTTCATAGCCATTGCAGGCATTATTTACCTGTTCCTTTTCTCTAGTAAACTTCTGCCGGCCGACCGTCCTGAAACTCTGTCAGATGAAGAAGAAGAAAACAATCCCTCCCTTCATCCTGTAGAAGCCGTCATCGGTGCACGTTTCCCCGGTATTAACAAGCGGGTTAACGATTTCGACTTTAAACGCCATTATGGTGCAGAAGTAAAAGAACTCCGCCGAGGAGGTAATACCTATAAGGACCTGAGCGAAATCCGTTTCCGTGAGGGTGACACACTGATATTACTTGCCGACGACAGTTTCGTAAAGACCTGGGGAGAATCTTCTGTATTTATCATGCTTGCCAATGGTAAAGATTATGAACCGGCAGGGAAAAAGAAACGCTGGTTTGCCTTGTTCCTATTGCTTTTTATGATTATAGGAGCAACTATTGGTGAATTACCTGCTATACAGAAACTCCTGCCAGAAGGCATTAAGCTGGATATGTTTTTCTTTGTATCCATCACAACGGTCATTATGGCATGGACCAAGATATTCCCACCTCGCAAATACACTAAATATATTTCATGGGATATCCTGATAACCATCGCATGTGCCTTTGCAATCAGCAAGGCAATGGAAAACTCAGGAGTAGCTGACTTACTTGCAGGTTACATTATCGATCTCAGCCGAAGCCATGGTCCATATATTCTGTTGGCCGTACTGTTCATTATTACCAATATCTTTACAGAACTGATAACCAACAATGCTGCGGCAGCTTTATCTTTCCCGTTGGCTCTTTCTCTGTCACAGCAGCTGGGAGTAAATCCGATGCCTTTCTTCGTTGTAATATGTATGGCAGCTTCAGCGAGCTTCTCTACTCCAATCGGTTACCAGACAAATCTTATCGTACAAGGTATTGGAAACTATAAGTTTACCGATTTTGTACGAATCGGATTACCTTTGAATATTATCACATTCTTAATTTCTGTATTCGTCATACCTCAAATATGGCCTTTTTAATTAACTAACAAACGATATGGAAGAAACTAAACATATTTACCCGATATTCGACCGCATGCTAAGCCGTTCTGATAAAGAAGAATTATTAAAACAACATAGCGTAATGATTTGGTTTACCGGACTGAGCGGCTCTGGAAAAAGTACTATCGCCATTGCTTTAGAGCGTGAACTTCAAAAGCGCGGATTACTTTGTCGTATCCTGGACGGTGATAATATCCGCAGCGGAATCAATAATAATCTGGGATTTTCTGCCGAAGACCGTATAGAAAACATCCGCCGTATTGCCGAAATAGGCAAACTGTTTGTCGATACAGGTATCATTACCATTGCTGCCTTCATCAGTCCGAACAATGACATTCGAGAAATGGCAGCAAATATTATAGGTAAGGAAGATTTTATGGAAATTTACGTAAGCACTCCTATCGAAGAATGCGAACGTCGCGACGTAAAAGGTTTGTATGCTAAGGCACGCAAGGAGAAATCAAGAACTTTACAGGTATATCTGCACCGTTCGAAGCTCCGCAACACCCTGCTCTTTCACTGGATACTTCCAAACTTTCCGTAGAAGAATCAGTCAATAAACTGCTGGAATTAATCCTGCCGAGAGTAACCCGGTAAACATGTCAGGACTACGACTTTTGCACAAGAAACTACTGGTTTATGAAATAATATGAGTACTTTTGTGCGAGTCTGTTTTTCACTTATCCAAAAATTTGAACAAAAACATTCATAATTCAGATATGAAAGAAGAATATAAATTAAGCCACCTGAAAGAACTCGAAGCCGAGTCTATCCATATAATCCGTGAGGTGGCTGCCGAATTTGAAAATCCGGTTATGCTATACAGCATCGGAAAAGATTCATCTGTAATGGTACGACTTGCCGAAAAGGCTTTTGCTCCGGGAAAAGTCCCATTTCCATTGATGCACATCGATTCGAAATGGAAATTCAAAGAAATGATCCAATTCCGCGATGAGTACGCAAAAAAATATGGCTGGAACCTGATTGTAGAAAGCAACATGGAAGCTTTCCGCGCAGGTGTGGGCCCGTTTACTCACGGAAGTAAAGTACATACCGATCTGATGAAGACACAAGCTCTGCTACATGCACTCGACAAATATAAGTTTGACGCAGCTTTCGGAGGTGCCCGTCGCGATGAAGAAAAGTCACGTGCCAAAGAACGTATCTTCTCGTTCCGTAACGAATTCCATCAGTGGGATCCCAAAAACCAGCGTCCGGAACTTTGGGACATATACAATACCCGTATCCGCAAAGGAGAAAGTATTCGTGTATTCCCGTTGAGCAACTGGACCGAACTGGACATCTGGCAGTATATCCGTCTGGAAAATATTCCTATCGTTCCATTGTATTTTGCCAAAGAACGACCGGTTGTCAACATCGACGGACAGCTGATCATGCCAGACGACGACCGTTTGCCGGAAAAATACCGCGATAAAATAGAAATGAAAAAAATCCGCTTCCGTACGCTGGGATGCTGGCCTCTGACCGGTGCTATCGAAAGTGAAGCCGACACGATAGAAAAAATCGTAGAAGAAATGATGACTACTACCAAGAGTGAACGTACAACCCGCGTCATCGACTTCGACCAGGAAGCTAGTATGGAACAGAAAAAACGTGAAGGATACTTCTAACAAAACTGAAAATCATGGAAGAACTAGATAAAAACAAATCGGGAAACCCAATGGAAGGTGAAGCCAGAGGGACTATGTCTATCGAAGAATTTCTTAAAAAGGACGAGCAGAAAGACTTGCTCCGTTTTCTTACAGCCGGATCGGTAGATGATGGAAAGTCTACACTTATCGGACGCCTTCTCTTTGACAGTAAGAAACTGTATGAAGACCAGCTCGACGCATTGGAACGTGACAGTAAGAGAATGGGAAATGCCGGAGAACACATCGACTATGCTCTGCTGCTGGATGGACTGAAAGCTGAACGTGAACAAGGTATTACTATTGATGTGGCATACCGCTATTTCTCAACCAACAACCGTAAGTTTATCATAGCCGACACTCCGGGACACGAACAGTATACCCGTAACATGATTACCGGTGGTTCGACTGCTAATCTTGCCATCATTCTTGTTGACGCCCGCACAGGAGTCATTACACAAACTCGCCGCCATACATATCTGGTATCCCTGCTGGGAATCAAACACGTAGTTCTGGCAGTCAACAAAATGGACCTGGTAGATTTCTCCAAAGAAGTCTTCGACAAGATTGTTGCCGACTATAAGGCATTTATCGACCCGCTGGGAGTACCCGATGTAAATTGTATTCCGCTGTCAGCACTCGACGGTGATAACGTGGTTGAAAAATCCGACCGTACTCCGTGGTACAGCGGTCCGTCACTGCTGGAATTCCTCGAAACCGTACACATCGGCAACGACCACAACCTGACTGATTTCCGCTATCCGGTACAGTATGTACTTCGTCCAAACCTTGACTTCCGCGGATTCAGCGCCAAAGTTGCTTCGGGAGTTGTACGTAAGGGAGATGAAGTAATGGCATTGCCTTCAGGCAAGAAGTCACGAGTAAAGAGCATTGTTACTTACGACGGTGAACTGGATTATGCTTATCCTCCAATGTCGGTAACCCTGACACTGGAAGACGAGATAGACGTATCACGTGGCGAAATGCTGGTTCATCCGGATAATGTTCCTATGATAGGACGTAACTTCGAAGCCATGCTGGTATGGATGGATGAAGAAAAATGGACATGGAGAAATCATTCTTCCTGAAGCAAACCACCAACACCAGCCGCACCCGTGTAGACAGCATTAAATACAAGGTGGATATCAATACAATGGAACATCTGAGCGTAGAAAACGGACGTCTGACTAAAGAAGACATCCCTATGCAGTTGAACCAGATTGCTCACGTTGTACTGACCTCATCCAAAGAACTGTTCTTCGACCCTTATACCCAAAATAAGGCAACCGGCTCTTTCATACTCATCGACCCGATTACCAACAATACCAGTGCCGTTGGTATGATTCTGAACCGTGTAGAAGACAAGGATATGCACAATACGATGGAATTGCCAGTTCTCGACCTGCCTAAACTGGGCATTGCTCCCGAACACTATGAAGCTATAGACAAAGCTGTAAAAGAATTGTCTAGACAAGGCATTGCCATCGAAGTAAAAAAATAAGTTTTTAAAGTATCAACTTAAATTTATAAAATGGGATTACTTGAATTCAGTAAACTGCCTATCAATACCCTTGTAGGTGCAGACTGGAAAACATTCAACCAGATAACAGCAGGTAGAACGATAGATCAGACATATAAAGGAAAATACCGCCTCACCAAGGCGGTATGCCGTCTGCTTTCTACCTTAAAGCCGCTGCAAGAACAAGCGTTACGAAAAATTGCTTGCTAACCAACCGCTGGAACACGATCCGGTATTTATCCTGGGACACTGGAGAAGCGGAACAACTTTCATGCATAACGTCTTTTCATGCGACAAGCACTTCGGTTATAACACTACATACCAGACTGTATTTCCACACCTGATGATGTGGGGACAACCCTTCTTCAAAAAGAATATGAGCTGGCTGATGCCCGACAAACGTCCGACAGACAACATGGAACTGGCTGTCGATCTGCCTCAGGAAGAAGAATTTGCACTGGCAAATATGATGCCGTACACATACTACAACTTCTGGTTCTTGCCTAAGCACATGCAAGAATATGCCGACAAGTACCTGTTGTTTGACGACATCAGTGATGAAGAGCTGAAAGTATTCGAAGAGACATTTACCAAACTGATTAAAATCTCCTTATGGAATACCCACGGAACACAGTTCTTGAGCAAGAACCCTCCGCACACCGGACGAGTAAAAGAGCTGGTAAAAATGTTCCCGAATGCCAAGTTCATTTACCTGATGCGTAATCCATATACGGTATTCGAATCAACAAGAAGCTTCTTCACCAATACCATCCAGCCGTTGAAATTACAGGATATCAGCAACGAACAGTTACAAGAAAACATCCTCTCTGTTTATGCCAAACTGTATCATAAATACGAAGCTGACAAGAAATTCATTCCGGAAGGTAATCTGGTAGAAGTCAAATTCGAAGACTATGAAAAGAATGCTTTCGACCTGACACAGGAAATTTATCAGAAACTTTCTATTCCGGGATTCGACGAAGCTCGTCCTGCTATCGAAGCATACGTGAACAAAAAGAAAGGTTACAAGAAAAACCAATATCAGTACAAACCTGAAACGGTAGACTGGTAGAAAAGAACTGGTCGTTTGCTCTCGACCAATGGGGATATAAACTCTAAATATAAAAGACACAGACTTTGTGCTTAGAAGTAAATTCCGGCCAAACACCCAATCAGAATTTACTTGTTCAGGCATCAGGTCTGTGTCTTTTTATGCCTTCATTTCACGAGAAACATACATATTCATGCATTTTATCTAAAATTTTCACGCATTTTATCCACTTAAAATGCATATTTAAACAGATTTGTTGTATCTTTGCGCCCGCTAAACAATTAAGATATAATGAATTCAATAAAAAAATTCCCTTCACCACTGATTTCTTTTTTACCGATAATTATACTGATATGCATGTTAGTTGCTACCATCAGTACATTCGGGAGCGACGCACTAAACGGCGGTAGTCAGATTTCCTTGCTGGTAACCACCGCTGTCTGTATATTTATAGGAATGGCTTTCTACCGCATTCCATGGAAAGATTATGAACTTGCCATAACGAACAATATTTCGGGGGTTGCTACAGCCATTATCATTCTGCTCATCATCGGAGCATTGAGTGGAAGCTGGATGATAAGTGGTATTGTTCCCACACTTATCTATTATGGAATGCAAATTATTCATCCAGACTTTTTTCTGACATCTACCTGCATCATCTGCGTACTTATCTCTGTCATGACAGGAAGTTCGTGGACAACAATCGCCACCATCGGAATTGCATTGCTAGGTATAGGCAAGTCACAAGGTTTTCACGAAGGCTGGATAGCTGGAGCAATCATTTCAGGCTCTTACTTCGGTGATAAAATCTCCCCACTGTCTGAAACAACGATTCTAGCCTCATCCATTACGGAAACTCCTTTATTCCGTCATATCCGCTACATGCTCATCACGACCATCCCTTCACTGGTAATCACACTCATTCTGTTTACCATCATGGGATTCACCCATAATGCCCATACTATGGAGCATATGACAGAAGTAGCAATAAGTCTGGAAAACAAATTCAACATTACCCCCTGGTTACTTATCGTCCCCGTCGTAACCGGAATTCTGATAGCCCGAAAGGTTCCTTCTATCATAACTCTTACGATTTCTACATTTTTAGCCTGCATAGCAGCAATCATTTTCCAACCTAACCTGTTGAATGAAATTGCTGGAGAAGAAAACCTGTTTAAAGGAGTGATGATAACCTGTTACGGAAGTACCAATCTTGAAACCGGTAATGCAGCTCTGACAGAGCTCGTTGCCACACGGGGAATGGCAGGCATGACAAACACGATCTGGCTGATACTATGCTCCATGTGCTTCGGAGGGGCCATGACCGCAAGTGGTATGTTGGGAAGTATCACATCTGTTTTTGTACGTTTTATGAAAAACCGCTTCAGTCTGGTTTCATCAACAGTATGTTCTGGTTTATTCATGAACTTAGCCACTGCCGACCAGTACATAAGTATCATTCTGACAGGAAGCATGTTTGGTAATATATACAGAAAACAAGGATATGAAAGCAGACTGTTAAGCCGTACAACCGAAGACTCAGTAACGGTGACCTCCGTATTGATTCCCTGGAATTCATGTGGTATGACACAGGCTACCATCCTGAATGTTCCTACCCTAACCTATCTGCCTTATTGCTTCTTCAATATTCTCAGCCCGATTATGAGTATCATCGTTGCAGCTATCGGATACAAAATAATCAAACATCCAACACCTGAAAAACAATAGTTTATTAAAAAAAGGGCTGTTTCAAAATAAAAAACTGAGATAGGATTACTTATAATCCATTAGTTACAACATAAAAAACTCCTGCTTTTAGTCTTGTAATTGAAATAAACAACGGCTAAAGCAGGAGATTTTTATTTCCAAGTTCTATCTTAAGGAAGCTTCCTTTTATATTTACACTTTTAAATCACTGATTTACAACGTCCAATAAAAGCTCTAAATTTTCGTACAAATTTTTCAAAAACATCAAGAAGAATTCTCCAAAATATGCTGATATTTTCCAGAAAACAAGATATTGTTTTTTGTCCTACATCTTTCTTCCCTTCACCCGATAGTACAATTATATGCGAAACGTCTTCATTCTCACATGCCATGAAGAAAGTGAAGGGTTAAAAAGAGGAAACAATCTACCATTTATGACTCAAACATACTTCTACGCGATAACATACAAGCTCCTATGACTCCAGCCTTATCAAGCAACTTCGACAACGCTATAACTGAATCCTTATTTACCAAATTCAATGAATACTTACGGACCGCACTCTTTATCGGTTGCAGAATATAATCTCCCGTCTGAGCTAAAACTCCACCAATAATAACAAGTTCGGGATTAAGCAAATTAATCAATCCAGCCAGATAACGTCCCAATTTCTGTCCGATTTCCTCAACCAGTTCGATACAAAGCAAATCTTCTTTGTTGGTTGCAGATATGATTTCATCTAATGTCAAAGAAGTATCACCATGTAAGATGCGTTTGGAAAGAATAGACTGTTTGCCATCTTGCACACATTGCACCAGCTTCCGATGCAAAGCAGCTCCAGAAACCTCCGTTTCCAGACATCCACGCTTACCACAATGACAAAGAATCTCATTATCGAACACATTAAAATGTCCAAACTCTCCCGAAAAGCCTGACTTCCGGTAAAAATATCTCCATTTATTACCAATCCGGCTCCAAGTCCCCAACTCAAATTTATAAAGATGATATTTTTTTCTCCTTTCACCAACTTGATCCATTTCTCCATACGTCATGGCACGGGTATCATTATCAATTGTAACCTTATAGCCTATCTTTTCAGTCATAATCTCTGCCAGCGGACGTTCCTCGAAATTAAACAGACTGAAACTGTATCCTAACTCAGGATTGACCCGACCGGAAATATTGACTCCTATATTCAAAATCTTCTCTTTATCAATATTTGCATGATTTATGAAATCTGTGATGTATCCACACAGTTTATTCAATCCCTCCGGACTATTTTCTGTTTCGTAAGGGATACCCATCTTCAGGTCTACAAAATCTCCCACAAAATTCATAAGTCCAATGTTTAAACTGAACTTCTTAATGTCAACTCCTATAAAATATCCAGAATCGGAAGTCAATCCATACAAAGTAGGAGGACGCCCTTCGCTGGTTTCCTGCTTTCCGTAACTCATGATGTACCCTTCATCACACATCTCCATAATAAATTTTGTAACGGTAGGTACACTTAAATCAAGTTCTTTCGACAAATCTGGTATAGTAGATGAACGGTTATACATATAATAAGTAATAATCCGTTTCTTGGTCAGTGCATTCTTCGACCCCCTTTCGATTTCTTCCAATAACTTCGAGTCATATTTCCTTCCTTATTAATTCCTCTTTCAAATATAATAATATTTTTTAGAAAGCATCTCTTTCAAATATAATAAATCAAATTACCCTATAAATAAATTCATATTCAAGGAATTCTGCCTTAAACAGACAAAATTGAATAAGCTTATAAAAAACATTAAACTGTATACCCATCGTTACATTAAGAAAAATTAATTATATATTTGCGATAATTAATAATTAATTTTATTAACTATCTAATTTGTTATATTATGAAAAGAACCATAAAACTTTCCCTTTGCCTACTATCAGCCCTACTTACACTTTTGTCTTGTCAAGAAGAAAGCATACAAGCTGATTACCAAATCATCCCATTGCCTCAACAAATCCAATTAAAAAGTAATGAAGATCCATTCATTATCAATAAAAAAACAAACATACTATACCCAAAAGGAAATAAAAAATTGAAAGAGTACGCACAACTATTGGCACAATATATAGAAGAAAAACTCATAAAGAAATAACAATAGACTCCGGCACTAAGGCAAATAACTCTATTATTCTACAAATTGTACCCCAAAGTACTAATTTGGAAGGATATCAGATAGACATAAACTCCCATCAAATTACCATTAGTGGCAACAGTGAGGCTGGTATTTTTATGGCATACAAAGTTTATGGAAAGCATTGCCTATAGCACAAGAAAATAAAGTTATAGCACTTCCAGCTGTACACATTAACGATTTTCCCTACTTCCAATATAGAGGAGCACATCTTGACGTAAGTAGACATTTTTTCAGCGTTAACGAAATCAAGACATATATCGATATGATGGCCATGCACAACATGAACACCTTACACTGGCATCTTACAGACGACCAAGGATGGCGTATAGAGATAAAAAAACACCCTCGTTTAACACAAATCGGCTCAAAAAGAGAAGAAACATTAATAGGACATCTCAATGATTATCCTGAAAAATATGATGGAAAACCTTACCAAGGATTTTATACCCAAGAACAAATAAAAGACATCGTCAACTATGCATCTCATAAACAGATTACAATCATACCAGAAATAGATTTACCAGGACACATGCAAGCTGCATTAGCATCATATCCAGAATTAGGCTGTACAGGAGGTCCTTATAAAGTATGGACCAAGTGGGGAATTTCAGAAAATGTACTCTGTGCAGGAAACCCCAAGACACTCCAGTTTTTAGATGATGTCTTTAATGAAATTATCGAAATGTTTCCTTCCACATACATACATATAGGAGGCGACGAATGCCCTAAGACCCAGTGGAAGCATTGTCCTAAATGCCAGGCATTTATTCAAAAGCAAAACATAAAATCAGATTCAATATATACAAAAGAACAATATCTGCAAAGCTTTATAATGAAGCACGTATCAGAATACCTTAAGAAAAAAAATAGAAAAACAATTGGATGGGATGAAATTCTAGAAGGCAATGCTGATCCTCAAGCAACAGTTATGTCCTGGCGTGGAGAAGCCGGTGGAGTAAAAGCTGCTCAACAAGGACACGATGTCATTATGACCCCTAATACTGTTATGTATTTTGATTTCTATCAAGCATTAGATACAGACAAGGAACCTTTAGCTATAGGAGGATATATTCCTATTGAAAAAGTATACAATTACACTCCAATCCCCAACCAACTAACCCAAAATCAGCAAAAACATATCATAGGAGTACAATCCAATTTATGGACTGAATATATACCGACTTTTCACATGTGCAATATATGACACTCCCCCGATGGGCAGCACTAGCAGAAATTCAATGGAATAACCCCAAACAGAAAAATTATAATGAATTTCTTAATAGACTAAGAAATATGCTAAAATTATATGATTTAGAAAAATACAATTACGCTAAACATGTACTAAACGTAGATGCTACCTATGTATCTAACCCTGAAACAGGATACACAGAAGTAACTTTATCTACATTAGGAAACGCACCCATACACTATACACTCGACGGCACTATTCCAACAAACCAATCACCTGTATATCAGAAAAAACTACAAATAAACAAAACAACAACTCTACAAGCTATTGCAATCCGCCCAGAAGGAAACAGTGAAATCTACAAAGAACAATTTCATTTCAACAAAGCAACCAACAAACCTATAATACTAAAATTCCCTGCCGACGAAAAATATAACGGACAAGGGTATGGAACATTGGTAGACGGAATCTCCGGAAATACAACTTACGGAAGTGATAAATGGCTAGGATTCAGTAATGGAAATGACATGATTGCAACAATAGATCTAGAAAAGAAACACCTATTACATCAGTTTCACTCAACACATGCATAGCGACTGGTGATGGTATATTGACGCGCAACATATTTGCATAGAGCTATCAAGTGACGGGAAAAACTATAAAAAACAGCATCACAAATCTATACGATGCCAACAGAGCATAGAAAAGAAGTCAAGCAACATACACTAACTTTCCAAACTCAAACAGCACGATACGTCAGAATATCGGCTACATCAGAAAAGAAACTGCCTTCATGGAGTGGCTTCCAGCCATACCTGCCTTTATTTTTGTAGATGAAATATCAATAGAATAATCCTACCTTATAAACCAACCATGACTCAAACAAAAAACACCATATATCCCTAGCACAACAAACCGTACATATTACAAAAATCTCACACTATCAACACATTTAATAACAATCTAAAACAAAATACCTAATATTAATAATATTATCAAACAAAAACAGTGTCAAATAATAACAAATAGTCAAAAGAGGTTAAATAAAAAA
>ENA-OQHA01000194-OQHA01000194.1-human-gut-metagenome-genome-assembly--contig:-NODE-194-length-33205-cov-10.664581_pt1 | contig 33205 bp, 46 predicted proteins | sample MGYA00242558_ERZ504707 | MGnify/ENA primary metagenome ERZ504707 (study PRJEB26092, sample SAMD00036197) | human gut metagenome | host: Homo sapiens | study: EMG produced TPA metagenomics assembly of... | reverse complement strand
CGGGCGCAGCTCCGCCCGCCGTGCCAGCGCTGCCCGCTGTCTGTTCTGCCGCCCGACCGCTGCCAGACCCATCCGCTCTGTCATAAAAACTCCCCGCTTTCCGGCGGGGCGTTGTGGTTCTGTTCCCCGCGCTTTCTGCATATACTGTAGCGCGGGCGCGCGGCGATTTTTGGCGCGGTGCAGTGTTCTGCCGCAAACCGGCCCAAAGACGCAAAAAGCCCTGCAGCGTCCAAAAATGCTGCAGAGCTTTGTGGTTTTATGGCAAAAATCAGCCGTTCAGCTTTTCAATTGCCGCTTTTACGCGGGCAAGGGTGGTTTCGCGGCCCATCATGCAGCAAGGTCGGTGCCGCCGCCGGGGGTGCGCTGCTTGCCAGAAAGGGCAATGCCCAGCGGGTACAGCAGCCAGCCGTTCTTCTTGCCCAGCTCCTCAGCCTTGGCCTTGCAGGCATCGAAGACGGCATCGCGATTGCCAAAATCCAGTGCTTCGTCGCTGAGCACAGGCAGCAGGGCTTCCAGTGCCTCCTTGGCGGTCTCCGGGGTGGTCTTCTGCTTCTTGTTGGCGTACATGCTCACATCGTACTCGGGCATCGCATCAAAGAAATCCAGCTGCTCCGGGATCTCGCCCAGCACTTCGCAGCGGGGCTGCAGGTTTGCGCACAGCAGCTTCTTGTCGATGGAGGTGTGCACGGCCTTGTCGATCCACGCTCCGCCTTCTTCTGGAACTCTTCCGGGGACAGGCGGCGGATATATTCCGCGTTGATGGCCCGCAGCTTGAGGGGGTCGAAGATGGCCGGAGACTTGGAGATGCCGTCCGGAGACCAGATCTTGACCAGCTCCGGCAGGGAGAAGATCTCCTGCTCGGCATACTCGCCCTTGGGGCTCCAGCCCAGCAGGCAGATGTAGTTCAGCACGGCCTCGGTCAGGTAGCCCTTTGCCACCAGATCCTGATAGCTGGCATCGCCGTTGCGCTTGGAAAGCTTATTCTGTGCATCCTTCATGACCGGCGGGCAGTGGATGTAGGTGGGGATCTCCCAGCCGAACGCCTGATACAGCAGGTTGTACTTGGGGGTAGAGGACAGATACTGCTGCCGCGGATCACGTGGGTGATGCCCATGAGGTGGTCGTCCACCACATTTGCAAAGTTGTAGGTGGGCATGCCGTCGGTCTTGATGAGGATCTGGTCGTCCATCTCGCTGTTGTTCACCTCGATGTGGCCGTACACCACATCGTCGAAGCCGGTCACGCCCTCGCGGGGGATTTTCTGGCGGATAACATAGGGTTCCCCGGCAGCAAGACGCTTTTCCACTTCCTCCTTGGGCAGGTCGCGGCAGCAGCGTCGTAGTGGGTCATCTCACCGTTGGCGCGCTGCTCGGCGTGCAGGGCCTCCAGACGCTCCTCGGTGCAGAAACAATAATATGCCTTGCCCTCGGCCACCAGCTGCTCGGCATACTGTTTGAACATGCCCATGCGCTCGCTCTGCACATAGGGGCCCACGGGGCCGCCGATGTCCGGGCCTTCGTCCCACAGCAGGCCGGTCTCCCGCAGGGTGTTGTAGATGACATCCACCGCGCCCTCGACATAGCGGCCCTGATCGGTATCCTCGATGCGCAGGATGAAGGTGCCATCCTCGTGCTTTGCCATCAGGTAGGTGTACAGGGCAGTGCGCAGGTTGCCAACGTGCATATAACCCGTGGGCGACGGCGCAAAACGGGTGCGGACTTTATTGCTCGGCATAGAAAAACGCTCCTTTATTCTCATGCAAAAAATTTGCGGATAGCTATGTTTTATTGTACTGATTCTGCGCAGTTTTGTCAATGCAGGATAACATCATGCATTCACAGCTTTGCTTTTTTTGTTCGCAATATGCTATACTTGATTCAACAAATCGGAACTTGTCGGGGCGAGGCCCTCCATCTTGCTACGCAAGACCGTTCTGTCACTTAAAAGCCCCACTGGGGCTTTCATTGTTCCGCTTCGCTCCACAAACGCGAATTTATATATAAAGGAGAATATTGATGAAACTATTTTTATGTTCGCACTTTTCAAGTGTAGGAAGTCTGATAAAGGAAGAAATTGAAAATAAAAAAGTCGCATTTATTCCAACAGCTTCGCTGCGTGAAGGCTACACCGGTTATGTCGGCTCGGCTCGAAAATTATTCAAAAAGTTGGGAGCAATCGTAACTGAAATTGATATTTCAACGGAGGCTTATTCAACGATACAGTCTGTTTTTGAAGATGCGGATGTGATATATTTTACCGGCGGAAATTCTTTTTTCCTTATAGACCAGCTCCGTAAAACGGGAACGGATGAGCTGTTGAAGAAAGAATTGGCAAAGGGAAAACTGATGATTGGTGAATCGGCAGGTGCGATTATATGCGCTCCAAGCATCCAATATATCGAGCAAATGGATGAAAAGCCGGAGGACTACTCACAAGAAGATGATGCAGGGCTTGCTTTGATTGATTTCTATGTTCTTCCGCATTATCTTACAGCACCATTTAAGAAAGTTACCGAGAAAATAATGACTGAGTTTTCGGATTTGAATCTATGCCCAATTAACAACCGTCAGGGAATTGTAATTGATGGTGAAGGTTCAAAGGTTATTTGCAGAGACTAATTTGAAAGTTCGCGTTTGTGGAGCAAAGCGGAACAATGAAAGCCCCAGTGGGGCTTTTAAGCGACCGAACGGTCTTGCGTAGCAAGATGGAGGGCTTTGCCCCGACAAGTTCGCGTTTGTGGAGCGAAGCGGAACAATGAAAGCCCCAGTGGGGCTTTTAAGCGACAGAACGGTCTTGCGTTAGCAAGATGGAGGGCCTCGCCCCGACAAGTTCGCGTTTGCGCAGCGAAGTGGAACAATGAAAGCCCCAGTGGGGCTTTTAAGCGACAGAACGGTCTTGCGGCAGCAAGATGGAGGGCCTCGCCCCGACAAGTTCCAGTTTGCCGTACAGCACTGAACAACAGAAAAGCCCCTGCATTCCAAAACGGATGCAGGGGCTTTTTTGTTTACTTCAAGATGATTTCGCCGTTTTCATCGGCATCCACCACAAGGGTGCCGCCGGAAGCAAGGTGCCGTCGATCAGGCGCTCTGCGGCGGGGTCTTCCACGGCTTTGCGAATGACGCGGCGCAAATCGCGCGCACCAAACTTGCCGCCCTGACTCTTTTGCACCAGTGCCTTGAGCGCTGCCGGGGTATAGCTGTATGCGATGCCCTTGGCTTCCATGCCGGGCTTGTACTCGTCCAGCATCAGGCCGCGATGCCTGCAGGGTCTGTTCCGTCAAAGGCTTGAAGGCGATCACTTCATCCACGCGGCCAAGGAACTCCGGCGCAGGAACTGCGCCAGCGCCTTGCGGGTCTTTTCCTCGCTGAGCTGTTCCTCGCTCTTATTGAAGCCAAGCCCACCGGTGCTCTGGTCGCTGCTGCCGGCGTTGGAGGTCATGCAGATGACTGTGTTGGAAAAATCCACCGTGCGGCCCTGCGCATCGTTGATCTTGCCCTCGTCCAGAATCTGCAGCAGAATGTTCATCACGTCCGGGTGCGCCTTTTCGATCTCATCGAACAGCACCACGCTGTATGGGCGGCGGCGCACCTTCTCGGTGAGCTGACCGGCCTCCTCGTAGCCCACATAGCCCGGAGGCGAACCGATCATGCGGGACACCGCGTATTTTTCCATATACTCGCTCATGTCCAGACGAATGAGCGGGTCGGGGCCGTCGAACAGCTGATTTGCCAGCTGCTTGACCAGCTCGGTCTTGCCCACGCCGGTGGGGCCCACAAAGATGAAGCTTGCGGGACGGCGGCGGCCGGAAAGGTCGGCGCGGCTGCGCTTGATGGCCTGCGCCACCAGATGCACGGCTTCGTCCTGCCCGATGATCTTCTTTTTCAGCTCGCCCTCAAGGTTTGCCAGCTTTGCGAACTCGGTCTCCCGAATTTTGACCGCCGGAATGCCGGTCCACAGCTCGATGACCTTGGCCACATCGTCCATGGTCACCTGGATCTCGCTGGCAGCAGCCTGCTTTGCGGGCAGGTCGCTTCGAGCTTTGCAATGTGGGTCTTGCGCTCGGCCACGCGCTCGTAGTCGATGGGCTCGTTCACATCCGCATTCTCCATCTCGCTTCTTCCTGCTTGAGGCATCCAGCTCCTTCTGCATCCCAAGATACTCGGAAATGACCGGGTGGGCCAGATTGCAGCAGGCGCAGGCTTCGTCCAGCAGGTCGATGGCCTTATCGGGCAGGAAGCGGTCGGTGATATAGCGCTCACTCAGGGTGACGGTGGCCGAAAGCACATCGGCAGGCACCTGCACATGATGGTGCTGCTCGTAGTAGTGCTTGATGCCGTTCATCACAGCAAGGGTATCGGCCACGCTGGGTTCTTCCACCCGCACGGGCTGGAAACGGCGTTCCAGCGCCTGATCCTTCTCGATATACTTGCGGTACTCATTGAAGGTGGTGGCACCGATGACCTGAATTTCACCACGGGAGAGGGCGGGCTTCAGGATATTGCCCGCGTTCATGGCACCCTCGCTCTCACCGGCAGAGGTGATGGTGTGGATCTCGTCGATGAACAGGATCACATTGCCTGCGGCCTTCACCTCGCTCAGCAGGCCCTTGACCCGCTGCTCGAACTGGCCGCGGAACTGGGTGCCTGCCACAAGGCTGGTGAGGTCCAGCAGATAGATCTCCTTATCCTTCAGGCCGATGGGCACATTCCCCTTGGCAATGCGCTCCGCAATGCCTCGGCAATGGCGGTCTTGCCCACACCGGCTTCGCCGATGAGGCAGGGGTTGTTCTTCTGGCGGCGGCTCAAAATCTGGATGGTGCGGTAAATTTCGCGGTCGCGGCCAATGATATCGTCCAGCTTGCCTTCCCGGGCCTTGCGGGTCAGATTCTCGCAATAGGTATCCAAAAATTTGCGCTTAGGCGGCTTTTTGCCGTTTTTGCGGTCGGCCTTTTTGTCGCCATCCTTCTTCTCGCTGCTGGTAAAGCCCAGCGGGAAGGTGGCATTGCTGCCGGGGATCAGATCTTCGTCCATGCTGTCCGGGTCAGCATCCTCGCCGCCGTTCGCCATGTTCATCATCATGGAGAGCGGGTTTGCATCGCCCATCTCCTCCATCATGCTTTCCATGCGGTTCTCCATGTTATCAAGATCCTGATCCGACATGCCGAACTGCTTCATCAGATCGTCCACCGGCTTGATGTGCAGCTCACGGGCGCAGTGCAGGCAGTAGCCCTCCTGCTTCATCTGACCATTGTCCATCCGCTGGATGAAGATGATCGCCGGACGTTTCTGGCATCGAATACAGACCATAGTTCCTCCTTTATGCAAAACCCCTTACAGGAAAGGTTGAAGAGATTGAAGATTTTGTAGTAAAGACTGCTGCTCATCACCGTATCGTTGAGCACATTCAGGTTGCCGCCTGTGATGACGATGATGCCCCACAGGATGCACAGCACCAAATAGATATCCAGCAGCGCCGTGGCACCGCCCACAAGCCAGCCAAGGCCGCGGTTTACCGTGCCAATGACCGGCAGCTTGTTCACAAGGCCCAGCACCGTGACCAGCATACTGACCAGCAGGCGCAAAAGCGCGTAGAACAAGAAGAACAGCACCAGCGTGATCACCGGTGTGAGCAGCGGCTGCAGCACGTTTTCCACAATGGAATCGGCCAGCACCACCGCGTTATCGGCCAGCACAGCGCCAATGGAGCGCTCGCAGGCTGCCACGATGGAAGCGCGGAAAGAAGCAGGCAGGAAGCCCGCATACTTTCCGCAATGCCGGAAAGGTCTACCGCACCGCCCGCAGCAATGTTTGCTGCGATCTGGGTGCGGAAGCCGCCTGCCAGCATGTGTTCGAACACCCAGCCGGCGCAGGCAGCGGAAAGCTCCTTGGCCCCCAGCAGACTGAACAGGTTGCCCACCAGCTGCACAATGGACGAAAGAAAGCCCTTGCGGGCATAGCGCACCACCAGAATGATCCATGCTGCCGTGCATATGATATCAAAAAGAAATGACGGATTCTTGAACATACCTTGTTTTCCCTGTTATTTTTATCACTTTCCCCGCAAGAGTGCTATTTACGCATGATCTTCTCACCCAAAAATCACTGTCCGCTGGAAGCTGTCTGCTCCGGCGGTGTGACCACCTGCACCGTGTTGCCGGTGAACACCAAGATCTGCCTGCCCTCGACCAGTGCCCGGGGCCGGGCCGAAAGCGGCTGGCTCCACTGGAACTCGCCCACATTGTTGAAGCGTTCCACTGTGCCGTCGGTGAGCAGGTAGAAGCCGTCGTTCTTTGCCCGGATGATCTGGCTGGCCGAGAGCACGCTGCCGCTGTAACCCACGGTCAGCTCCCCGTCCAGCAGCACCGCCGTGCTGGTCTGGCCATTGCTCAGCAGCAGGGCCGCACCGTTACTGGTGTTGGACACACTGACGAGGGTGCCGCCGCCAAAATCGTAGCTGGCGCGTTCGCCTGCGCTGCCGCCGCTCGTGTTGTACAGCACGGCGCGGTTCTCATAAAGCACCAGCAAAAAGCCGTTGGACATCCAGCCCATCACTGGGGCACACTGTTCTCGGAGCCAAGGCATACCGGGTCGCCCTGCGAGAGGGGCAGTACATAAAGGTTCGTGGTCAGCTGGCCGCCCACCGCCGATACAGCGGCCACGGCAAGGCGGCGGCTGTCCGGCGCAAGGCCATGCGCAGCGGGGTGCCTGCTCACTGGTCAGGTTCCACACCAGCTGCTGCTGCATACTGGAATTGTAAACGGTCAGCTTTGCCACGCTGTCGGTGCTGTCGGTCCACAACAGCCACCTGTCCGGCATCTGCCACGGCGCACAGCGAGATGGTGCTGTCCATGGTTTTTGTATAAAGGTTCTGGGTGCGGCTTTCCACCCGAAGCTCATTGCCGGAGCGGTTGTACAGCACAAAGCGGGTCTTGCCTGCAGCAATGGCCGGGCGGGCATAGCCGCTCTGGATGGTTGTACCTATAAAGAAAGCGCTTGCGCGCTTGAAGAGCACCGGTCACGTGGAAAAATATGCAGAGTATCTCAATATCCTGGGATTGGTATATGAGCTTGAGAACGATGAGTCAAAAGCCTTTGAATGTTATCTGGAGAGCCTTGCCACGGCAGAAATTATCCGCTCGAGAGATCTTAAGGCTATGGTTTACAGTAATATCAGTTCAAGCTATAGCAAGATGGGAAGAGATAAGGAAGCGCAGAGATATTTCAACGATGCCAGAGACGAATATGACAGTTCCTCAGAAAAATCTGAAGAATGTCATAAAAGCTGGGTCATGTTTGACTATATAAATCATGCGATTAACGACAGATATGTCGCATTATCTTGAAGCAATCAGCTTGCAGATAGGGTTTCCGACAGCAGAGAATTTCTCCTCGTACTCGGTCATGATGTTACCCTCATTCATTGCGGCATCATGATGCAGGTCGCGTGTACTGGCGTCGAGGTGCCATTTATCAGAGCTTTCAATCTCTTCCAGAGAGAAGGTGAAGAGGTCCTGGTTGTCAGTCTTGAATTCTATGCGTCCGTCAGGTGCGAGAAACAAATCATATCTGGCAAGAAATTCGCTTGAGGTGAGGCGCCTTCTTGCGTGCCTGTCCTTCGGCCATGGATCGGAAAAGTTCAGGTAAATGCGGTCAACCTCATTACGGTCAAAAATATCCGGAAGAGTTGCGGCATCAATGCACAAAAAGTGCACATTTGGCAGCTCGTCCTCCTGCATTTTTTGTACGGCACGAAGAAGCACACTGGTATATCGTTCGATACCTATATAGTTAATCTCGGGATGAAGCCGTGCCAGATCCATCAGAAATCTGCCCTTTCCCATACCAACCTCTATATGAATCGGATTATTGTTTCCTAAAAATCATGCCATTTTCCTTTTAATTCAACAGGCTCCTTTATGCAATAAGGCTGTTGTCGATGACTTCACCGGCGCCCGGGATATTTCTAAGTCTCATGTAAATCTCCTTATAAAAACGTAAAATTTCATATAGATAATACTACAATTGTGTGGGTGTCAAAATAAAATGGCAAAATACGATGCACATGCCCTTGATAACATGTTTTTCATACATTATAATTAGAAATAGTACATTTTTGGTTATAGTACTGAACAGCTACCCAATTTTAGAATTAATAGGAACAGATATGAAGCATAAAATTATAAATTTAAAAAAATCAGGAATACTAATAATGGCAGTGTTTGCTATGGTCACGACGCTTTGTGCGAGACCGCTTATGGCATTTGCGGATGGTGATGACACGTACTGGCCGGAGGGACCGCAGATAAATTCACCGTGCGCCGTGGTGATGGAGGTCAATACAGGTACGGTGCTCTATGAGAAAAATTCACACGAAAAGCATTATCCTGCAAGTATCACAAAGATTCTCACCACATATCTGACTATACTCAACTGCAAGATGGATGAGAAGGTTACATTCTCAAAAGAGGCGGTGAAGGAGAGCAGTGATGGTTCGTCGAGCATCAAGAGGGATGTGGGCGAGGAGATGACCATGGAGCAGACACTATATGGAGTTATGCTTGAGTCGGCAAACGAGTGCGCATATGCTGCAGCAGAGCATACAGGCAAAAAGCTTGGGGGAGATTACAGCACATTTATTGATCTGATGAACAAGGAAGCCAAAGAATTAGGCTGTACAGATACACATTTCAACAATGCAAATGGTCTGCCCGATGAAAATCACTGGACAAGCGCATACGATATGGGGCTTATCTCGTGTGCAGCATACAGGAATGACGAGTTTCGAAAGATTACAGGCACAAAGACCTATATTATACCACCTACAAATAAGCATACCGAGGATACCCCGCTGTACAATCATCATGCGATGCTGCATCCATTTAAGTCGTATTCACAGTTTGTAAATCAGGATTGTACCGGCGGCAAGACCGGCTACACTTCAGTGGCTAACAGCACGCTTGTCACTTATGCGGAGAAGGATGGCTTGACGCTGTGCACGGTTATTATGAATGCGCAGTCGCCTGACCAGTATGCAGACACAAACACGCTGCTCAATTACTATTTCAGTAACTTTAAGGCACTAAGCATAGCTGAAAATGAAAACAGCGCAGCTACTGACAATACGCCGGATCTGGGCGTGATGAATGAGCATGGCATGTATGCAAAGGTATCGGAAAACTATGTTGTTTTGCCAAACAATGCGGATTTTTCAAGCGTTAAAAGGGAAGCTGCTGACATGAAGTCCGACAACAAGGATGCTCTTGCTACGGTCAGATACAAGTATGGTGATCATGTGGTAGGCTGTGTGGATCTGCTGAAATCAGGAGCAAAGGTCGATCTGTCGTACTTTGATGAGAACAGCAGACAGAACGTGGAAAGTGATATAATAAGGATAAAGCCGGTATATTTTCTCTGGGTGCTCGTACTTATCGCAGTGATTCTTCTGAGCATTTTCATGATTAGAAGAATATCAGACAATATATATGTGTTGAAACACAAATGGAGCATTAAGAAGGAGCAGCGCGAGCGCTTCAGGGAGCACAAGCTTGAGAGAAAACGGCGCAGAAGGAGAGACAATCTGAAGTTCAGCGGCCGACATAAATATTAATACATTTTTTATTATGACATTATAAATGGAGGCAGAAATGAGTGATGAAAGATGCGCCTCGTGCTTGAGGGTGGAGCCATGAGAGGTATGTATACAGCCGGAGTACTAGACTGTTTTATGGACCATGATATTAGCTTTGATGCTGTTATCGGTGTTTCGGCGGGAGCACTTTTTGGAGTGAATCTGCTGTCAAAGCAGCGCGGCAGGGTTATACGATACAATAAGAGGTTTAACAGTGACAAAAATTATATGGGTATCAGGCCACTTCTTAGGGAGAAAAATATAGTGAGCACGAAATATGCCTATGATACCGTACCAAGAGAGCTTGACCCGTTTGATGATGAGGAATATAAGAAGTCGGATATCCCATTTTATGCGGTTGTGACGAATATCAGGACGGGTAAGCCTGAATATGTGCAGATAAAGAGTGTCTTTGACCAGATGGATGTGCTCAGGGCATCGGGCTCCATGCCTGTAGTGTCAAAGCCTGTGAAGCTGGGGAATGAGTGGTATCTGGATGGCGCGGTGACGGACAGTATTCCATATGAGCATATGCTTGATATGGGCTATGACAGAGTGGTTGTCGTGCTGACAAAGCCGGCAGACTATATAAAAAAACCTATGCCAAGGTTATTTACATCGGTATACAAAAAGCGTTTTCCGAGGTTTTACGAGCATTTTCAAACAGGCATATCATGTACAATTATCAGCTTGAGCATCTTAAGGAGCTTGAAAAGCAGGGCATTGCTAAGGTGTTAAGGCCGTCGGAGCACATTAAAATAAGCAAGATAGAAAAGGATCCTAATAAGCTTGAGAGCCTGTATCAGCTTGGATTACGTGATGCCAAGAGGCTTTTAGCCGATAAGCAAGGGATGGAGAAGCAGTAATGAATATACAACAGGTACAGACGATCATAGCTGATGCCATGGAAAAGCACAACGGAATAGTGAAAAAAGAAGAGCTTACAAGGCTTGGTATAGACTACAGGCGAATTGATAAGCTTGTCAGGGAGGGGAAGCTTGTCCGCATCAGAAACGGCTATTACACCGACCGCGTGGATGATTTTTCTGAGGATGCACTTGTCGCGGCACTTTTTCCGGATGCAATGCTTTGCATGGAAAGTGCACTTTACGCCTATGGCTATATAAAGGAGAAGCCATACGGATGGACGCTTGCTGTGGACAAAAATACATCAAAATCACGCTTTAAGATGGACTATCCAAGAATTATCCCGTTTTATACGGAGCCGGATGCGCTTATGCTTGGTGCTTCAACCATTGAGCTTGGCGGTAATACTTTTGGCATTTATGATAAGGAGCGTGTGATATGCGACTGCCTGAAATATGAGGCAAGAATGGACCGCAATGATTTCAAGGCAGCCATACAGTCGTACATAGCTGATCCGGATAAGGATATTTCCGTGCTCATGGATTATGCAAGGGCAAGGCGCGTGGTAAAGAAGGTGCAAAGCTTCATAGGAGTATGGTTGTAGTGAGGGTAGATTTAAGACATATAAGCGATGAGAAAAAATTATCGTACAGCGATGTGTTATGGCAGTACGTGAAGCAGGATTTTCTCTGGCGTATAAATAATGCCGGTCTGGGAAAAGTGCTGTGGCTTCAAAAGCCGTATTTTGCAACAGGAGAAAAGCTGGCGTTTTATTATGTATATGGCAGCCCCGGTGGCAGGGCAGGGGATAATGGTACGCCGTTTGATGTACTGCGCAATATCATTATAGGCAATGCAGGGCTTAATAGTCACAGTGATGTGGTATGGACTAATGCAGAATTACCTAAGCAGACGGCAAAGGTATCAGCTAATGAACCGGATGCCAGTGATATGCAGCCGCTGATACACACGTGGAATCTAAGCGCTATGTGTGATGGCGGGGAAGTACCGTTTGCAGTGAGGCTTGAGCGCTTAATGAAGCGGATGCAGGAGTTCCCATGACTAAAAATATTGTTTTTATGAACAGCTTTTATGGAGACGCAGATGTTTGTATTTTTTCGCCTGAATCCAGGCTCGGAGAACAGCTGTTTGAGATAATGGATAAGCTTGAGCTGGTTAGCGATATGAAACCATATGGTGATGCATATGAGATACTTAAGAGATATTCGGTCAGCGGAAGGCAGATAATTGATAATTTTAAGGTTAGAGCGAAAAATAAACCGAAGACAGTGAGCATGCACAGGCTTGAGCAGGTGTATGGTTATCGCAGCTATGCGTATATGAAAAGGCGCTGGGAGCAGTATTGTAAGAGGCTGACACGACAGCAGAGGGCATATGCGAATGCAGGCTGGGAGGAGACGCTTGATTTGATACTTGATTTCCTCACACCGGTCTGGAGCGCGTTCTGCAATGATGAAATATTTTATGATGACTGGATGCCGGAGCTTGGAAGATTTCTGGGCTAAAAAGGATATATAGGTACTTAAATGGAAAAAGAACTGATAAATAATTCACAATCAAATATTTATCCGTTTCACATGCCGGGGCATAAGCGCCGTGGCAGTGATATAGGTGCAGAGCTGGACCCGTATGCTATTGATATAACAGAGATAGACAATTTTGACAATCTGCACCACGCTGAGGGCATTATAAAGGAGGCGCAGGCTGAGGCAGCGGCACTTTACGGTGCAAAGCGTGCATATTTTCTCATAAACGGAAGCACCTGCGGTATACTGGCAGCAATATCTGCGGCTACAAAAAGGGGAGACAAGGTGCTTGTAGCAAGGAACTGTCACAAGGCGGTGTATCATGCGCTTTACTTAAGGCAGCTTCACCCGGTGTTTACATACCCTGAAATTACACGGACAGGGCTGCAGGGGCAGATAACCGAGGCACAGATAAGGGCGGCATTTGATGAAAATCCCGACATAAAAGCGGTTGTGATAACCTCGCCTACATACGATGGTGTGGTTTCCGATGTGGCGGCAATCGCATCTGTGGCACATGCACATGGAGCTTTACTCGTAGTTGACGAGGCACATGGCGCGCACTTTGGCTTTGGAGGCGGCTTCCCTCAAAATGCCATAGCGCTCGGGCCGATGCGGTCATAGTGAGCCTGCACAAGACGCTTCCGGCATTTACACAGACGGCGCTTTTACTGCTGGGTGGGATGCGTGAAGCTGCAGTGGAGAAGTTTCTCGGCATTTATGAGACAAGCTCACCGTCATATGTGCTTATGACAGGCATAGAGCGCTGCATACACTATGTGCGCGATAACAAAGAGACTGTCTTTGCACAACTTAGGAGCAGACTTGACAGATTTTATCAGAAGGTCAGCGGACTTTCGCATCTGAACGTGGTCAGAAAAAGTGATTTTTCTGCCGATGAGGCATATGATTTTGACGAGTCAAAGATTATTATATTTACGAAAGAGGCTATGAATGGACATACGCTGCTTGAGCTTCTGCTTAAAAAATATGAGCTGCAGCTTGAGATGGCAGCGGGCAATTATGTACTGGCGCTGGCATCTGTCATGGATACGGATGAGGGCTTTGACAGGCTTGCGGATGCTTTGATTGAAATAGACAGCCAGCTCGAAAAATATAAGTCTGATTTTGAAGAGTTTTATGATATATTAAAACAGGAGGGTGTGGTACATCAATTTTACTTTCCTGTCAAAATGGATACAACCATATACCAAAAGCTGCCTGCCGTAATGGAAATGTATGATGCATATGATGCAGACCATCAGGAGGTCTATGCCTTTAAGGCAAGCGGGAAGGTGAGCGGTGCCTTTATAAATATATATCCGCCGGGGATACCGCTTGTGGTGCCGGGAGAGATAATGAACGACAAGCTCATAGATGATGTAATAAAGGCTGTAAATTCAGTCTTGAAGTGGACGGTCTGTACTTTGATCCGGATGCCAATATGTGGAAGTTTGTTGCGGTGCTGTAAGCAACAGTTTGACATAGCAAACAATCATATTTATACTAATTACAATATTAAGAGGTTTACAGATGGGTAAGATTTTCTGCGTGATGGGAAAAAGCGCATCAGGCAAGGACACTATATACAACAAAATACTGCAGGATGATTCCCTCATGCTTAGCAGGATTATCCCGTATACCACTCGCCCGATAAGGGACGGAGAGACACAGGATAAGGATTATCATTCTGCAATGAAGAGGATGTAAAAAGGCTCAGTGCACAGGGGCGCATCATAGAGCTTCGAGAGTACAATACAGTGTACGGCGTGTGGAAATATTTCACGGTAAACGATGATGATATAGACCTTCGCTGCAAAAGCTATCTGACAGTCGGAACACTGGAGTCTTATACAAAGATACGCGATTATTTTGGCAGTGACAGGGTACTGCCAATCTATGTGGAGGTGGAGGACGGCGACCGTCTGATACGCGCCATTCACCGGGAAAAGGGGCAGCAGGTGCCTAAATATGAGGAGATGTGCCGCCGTTTTCTGGCAGACGCATCAGATTTTTCTGAGGAGAAGCTGCATGAGGCGGGGATTACACGTCGCTTCATAAATGATGATATGGACACTGTGCTTGCCGAGATTTCAGCATACATACGACAGAGTTCCTAATTGCAGAGCAAGATGATGGTTACGGCCTGCACATAAGTGTGACCGGAAACGAATAAGGAGGCAGCCTCATGGCAGTCAGAGTAAATGAAGTAAATCAGGTGACACAGGTTCCTGATGCACAAAAAACACAGGCCGGTGACGGCTCGTTCAAATTCACACTGGCCAGCGCCATAACAGACGCTGATCTCCAGGCAAAGGTAGATGCGCTGATGCAGGATATCACAGCACAGGGCAACAGAATAGCCGAGCATATGGACATCAGGGACATGAAGAGATATCGCGGGCTCATAAAGGATTTTTTGAATGAGGTGGTCTACAGATCACATAAATTTTCCAGAGAAAATTTCCTCGACAGGAGAGGAAGGCACAGAGTTTATGGTATAATAAGACTGATAGACAGCAATCTGGACGAGCTGGCATCAGAGCTGGTGGAGGATGAGAAGGATCATCTGTCCATACTGGCAAGAATCGGAGAGATACGTGGACTGTTGCTTGATATACTCACGTAGGAGATAAAAGCTATAACAGACACAGGCAGACTAAAACGGAGGCAGCAGCTATGGCAGGATTTAAGGATATAGTAGGAAATGAGCAGATAATAGAGCATCTGCAAAATGCCATATCAATGGGAAAGGTCTCACATGCATATATAATAAACGGACCACAGTTGTCCGGCAAAATGATGATAGCCGAGGCATTTGCCAGGGCACTGCAGTGTGAGAAAGAGGGCACAGACGGTTGTGGAGAGTGCAAATCGTGCCATCAGGCAGATGACCACAATCATCCTGATATAATATACGTCAGTCATGAAAAGCCCAACAATATATCGGTTGACGATATCAGGACACAGCTAAACAACGATATAGTGATAAAGCCGTACAGCAGTAAATACAAGATTTACATAGTAGATGAGGCTGAAAAAATGAACCAGCAGGCGCAGAACGCGCTTTTAAAGACAATCGAGGAGCCACCGGCATATGCGGTCATCATGCTTCTTACCACCAATGCAGACAGCTTTCTGCAGACCATCAGGTCGCGCTGCATCACACTCAATATGAAGTCGGTAAAGGACGAGGTGATAAAGGCATATCTGATGAACGAAAAGCATATTCCGGATTATCAGGCAGATATCAGTGCTGCATTTGCACAGGGCATCGTTGGAAAGGCTGTTAAGCTCGCCTCATCAGACGAGTTCAACGAGCTAAAGGAGTCAGCACTGTCGCTTATAAAGCGCCTCGATGACATAGACCTCTACGAGCTGGGTGCAGCAGTAAAGCAGATAGCTGAGTACAAGCTTAAGGTGCAGGATTATTTTGACCTGATTATGGTGTGGTACAGGGATGTGCTGTATATGAAGGCGACAAACGATGTTAACGGACTCATATTCAAGGATGAGGTCTATGATATAAAGAAACAGGCAGCAAAGCATTCCTATCAGGGAATCGAGGCAATACTTGAGGCACTTGAGAAGGCGAAGATAAGAATTAACGCAAACGTTAATTTTGACCTGGTAATTGAGCTGCTGCTTATGACCATAAAGGAGAACTAATCACATGACAAAAATAGTTGGTATCAGATTCAGGACAGCAGGCAAAATATATTACTTTGACCCGGCTGATTTCGACCTCGACATGGCAATGCATGTTATTGTGGAGACAGCCAGAGGCATAGAGATGGAACCGTCCTCATTCCGCCGAAGGAGGTGGAGGATGACCAGGTGGTTTCACCGCTTAAGCCTGTCATCAGAGTGGCAACCGACGAGGATGAGAAAACGGTTGAGAGAAATAAGGAAAAGGAAAAAGAGGCATTTGCCATCTGCAAGGAGAAAATCATCAAGCACGGACTTGAGATGAAGCTGGTGGATGCAGAGTATACCTTTGACGGAAATAAGCTGCTGTTTTACTTTACAGCGGACGGCAGAATTGACTTTAGAGAGCTCGTAAAGGATCTGGCAGCGGTATTCCGCACCAGAATCGAGCTGCGCCAGATCGGTGTCAGGGATGAGACCAAGATGATGGGCGGCATCGGAATATGCGGCAGACCGCTCTGCTGTCATTCTTATATGGCAGATTTTGTGCCGGTTTCCATAAAGATGGCAAAGGAGCAGAATCTTTCCCTCAATCCAACCAAGATATCCGGTGTGTGTGGAAGGCTCATGTGCTGTCTCAAGTATGAGCAGGATACATATGAGTATCTGAACAGCAGAATGCCGTCGGTAGGAGAAAAGGTCAAGACACCTGAGGGAATCATCGGAGAGGTCAAGTCAGTCAGCGTGCTCAGGCAGCTTGTGCGTGTTGTCATCGACAATGGCGAGGAGAAGGAGCTTCGTGAGTACACTGTAGATGATCTGCGCTTAAAGCCACGCCAGAGAAAGGATGTAAAGCTCACCGAGGAGGAGCTTCGAGAGCTCAAGGATCTCGAGGATAGCGGTGACGAGACGATGGAGGACAAGCCACAGGAGAAGCCACAGAGAAACCGTGGACGCCGTGACAAGCGTGACAACAGAGAAAGACGTCCGTACAGGGCGGACATAGAGGCAGCGGAAGTTTCTGCAAATGAGACAAATGAAGTAAATGCTGCAAATGCCGGCAGAGAAAATAAGGACGGTTACAAAAAGCCGTACAAGGGCGGCAAAAACAGACCAAACAAGCAGAAATACAACCGCAACAAGGATTACAAGAACAAAAACTATAATAAAGATTACAACAGGGACAAAGACAATGGAAGCACTGATACACAGTAATGAGCGCCTGGACGATTTGTGCCGCAAGGGCTATAGGCTCATACAGGATCCAAAGCTGTTCTGCTTCGGCATAGACGCCTGCTTTTATCTGACTATGCAAAGGTAAAGCGCGGCGAGAGAGCTGTGGATTTGTGCACCGGAAACGGTGTGATTCCGATACTTCTTGAGGCAAAGAATAACGGAGAGCATTACAGCGGGCTTGAGCTTCAGCCTCAGTGTGCTGACCTGGCGAAAAGAAGTGTGAAATATAACCATCTTGAGGACAAAGTGACCATAGAAGAGGGAGATGTGTGCAATGCCTCAGAGCTTTTCGGGCGCGAGTCCGTGGAGGTGGTGACGGTAAATCCGCCGTATATGATAGGTCAGCACGGTATCAAAAATGCAGACGATGCCATGACGATAGCACGCCACGAGTCAGGTGTACACTTGACGATATAGTCAGGGAGAGCGCAAAAATGCTCAAATTCAATGGGCGTTTTTACATGGTTCACAGACCATTCAGGCTGGCAGAGATCTTTAGCACGATGATGAAATATCATATCGAGCCAAAGCGCATGCGTCTTGTTCATCCCTACGCGGACAGGGAGCCAAACATGGTGCTTATAGAGGGGTTAAAGGGCGGCAAAAGCCGTATCACCATCGAAAAACCGTTAGTTGTATACAAGGAGCCTAATGTATACACGGATGAGATATATGAGATATACGGCGATAAGCCTCGGAATAACGGAAAATAACAGGAGAATCATATGACAGGAACACTGTATCTGTGCGCAACTCCGATAGGAAATCTGGAGGACATCACATTCCGTGTGCTGCGCACACTTAAGGAGGTAGACCTCATCGCAGCGGAGGATACGAGAAACTCCATAAAGCTGCTCAATCATTTTGAGATAAAGACACCCATGACGAGCTATCATGAGTTTAACAAGATAGATAAAGCTTACCAGCTTGTGGCAAAGCTTAAGGAGGGCAAAAATATAGCCCTCATCACCGATGCAGGAACACCCGGCATTTCTGACCCGGGTGAGGACATCGTGCGCATCTGCTACGAGGAGGGCGTGCCTGTTACCTCGCTTCCAGGGGCGGCAGCGTGCATTACAGCACTTACCATGTCGGGCAGGCCGACCAGGAGGTTTGCGTTTGAGGCATTTTTGCCGAGGGATAAAAAGGAACGCGCGCGCGTCATTGAGGAGCTTAAAAACGAGACCCGGACAATCATAATCTACGAGGCGCCTCATCATCTTATAAAGACGGTCACAGAGCTTTATAATGCGCTCGGGGACAGAGAGCTTACCGTGTGCAGGGAGCTTACGAAAAAGCACGAGGAAAAGGTGCAGACTACATTTTCGGAGCTTTTGGAGCGTTCAAGGACACAGGAGCCAAGAGGTGAATATGTGCTTGTAATCTGTGGCAGAAACGTGGCTGAAATAGCAAAGGAGCAGCAGGAAAGCTGGGAAGCCATGCCTCTTGAAGCGCATATGGCACACTATGAGTCACAGGGCATCGACAGGAAGGAAGCCATGAAGCTCGTGGCAAAGGACAGAGGTGTCAGCAAGAGGGATATATACAAACAGCTCCTGTAAGCTGACAATAATACATTCTGCAGCAAATAGTTAGGATTGGATATGAACGATATAAAACATGACATAAAAAAACGACATAAGAACCTGACAGAGTTCAGATACATCGCAGTTGGCTTTTTTCTGACAATATTATCAGGGGCAATAATGCTGAGCCTTCCGTTTTCTTCAAGAGACGGACAATGGACTAATTTTCTGGACTCACTTTTTACGGCAACAAGCGCAACCTGTGTGACAGGTCTTGTTGTGTTTGATACTTTCAGACACTGGAGTATTATAGGGCAGCTTGTAATTCTGGTGCTGATTCAGATAGGAGGCATGGGCTTTATCTCAATCGGCGTGGCATTTTCCATGCTTCTGCACAAAAAAATCGGACTCAGACAGAGGGATCTGATGCAGGAGAGCGTCAATGCACTCGAGATTGGTGGAATAGTTAGGCTTTTCAGCGTGATAATAAGGGGAACCTTCCTTATCGAAGGTATAGGAGCGGTGCTTTTAGCAATCCGCTTCATACCGGATTTTGGCATATTAAGAGGCATATATTTCTCGGTGTTCCACTCGATATCTGCATTTTGCAATGCAGGCTTTGATTTGATGGGCATAAACGAGGAGTACTCATCGTTTACAAAATATGTCGCAGATCCGTTAGTCAATATCACAATTATGCTGCTTATCATCATAGGTGGTATCGGTTTTACCATATGGAATGAGGTCAGAACCAAAAAGCTTAAGTTTAGCAGATACTCGCTCCACGCCAAGATAGTAATATCAACCACACTGATACTTGTCTTCGGTGGCGGACTGTTTATGTATATTTTTGAAAAAAGTAATACCATAGCAGGCATGGATACACCGGGTGCCATATTTGCATCGTTATTCGGCTCGGTTACGGCGAGAACGGCAGGCTTCAATACAGTAGACACAGCAGCACTGACACAGGAGAGCAAGCTTTTGACTATAGTGCTCATGTTCATAGGAGGAAGCCCGGGCTCGACAGCCGGCGGAATCAAAACCACAACCATGGCGGTCATGATAATCTATATTGTTTCTTATATGAGAGGAAGCAACGGCTGCAATGTGTTTGGCAGGAAAATAAGCAGTGAGGTAATCAAAAAGGCCGGAATGGTGCTTATCATCAATCTGGTGCTTGGACTTACAGCGGTGATAGCTATACTTGCCACATCCAATATGAAGATGGACGATGTACTGTTTGAGGTATACTCTGCAATCAGTACGGTCGGCATGACAACAGGCATCACAAGAGATTTAAATACAGTAGGACGCATAATTATCATAATTATGATGTATTGTGGAAGAATCGGAAGCATGACCTTTGTGCTTTCGTTTGTGCATAGACCGGATAAAGCCAATATAGAGCTTCCGGAGGAAAAAGTTATCATTGGATAAGGATAAGGAGAAACGAAATGAAATCAATTTTAATTATTGGAATGGGTAAATTCGGACACCATCTGTGTGCGGATTTGATAAAAAACGGAAATGACATTATGGTGATGGACAAGGACGAGGCCAAGGTCAGGGATTTAATCTATGACGTGACCAAGGTGCAGATAGGTGACTGTACCGACCCACAGGTAGTAAAAGCACTCGGAATCAACAATTTCGATTTGATTTTTGTATGCATCGGCACCAATTTCCAGAGCTCGCTTGAGATAACAAGTCTCGTGAAGGAGATGGGCGGAAAATACGTCATCAGCAAGGCAAACAGGGATGTGCATGCCAAGTTCCTGCTTCGAAACGGTGCGGATGAGGTTATCTATCCTGACCGCGACATGGCAGAGAGAGTGGCAAAGAAATACAGCGCTAACCATGTGCTTGATTATGTGGCGTTAAACGATGATTACTCAATCTACGAGATAAATCCACCTGAAGGCTGGGTAGGAAAGAGCATCAAGGAAAATAATGTGCGCCAGAAATACAATGTAAATATCGTTACAGTAAAGGAAGCCGGAAAGAATCGCGTACTTCCGCTGCCGGACTACGTGTTCAAGGCAGACGATGCAGTGATGGTGCTTGGACTGAATGCAGATGTGGACAAGCTGGTGCGAAAGCTATAAAAGTGTGGCTCAAAAAATAATAGGCAGCAATTTAAAGAAGAAAAGAAGAAAGGATGGATACATATGGGTAACAATGACAGCAGTGTAGAAACATTTTTGCAGTGGATAAAGGCTTCGGACAATATTGTATTTTTCGGCGGAGCAGGTGTATCAACCGAGAGTGGCATACCTGATTTCAGAAGTGTGGACGGACTTTATAATCAGAAGTATGATTATCCGCCCGAGACCATCCTGAGCCATACATTTTACAGGAAGCATCCGCAGGAGTTTTACCGATTCTACCGTGACAAGATGCTCTGCCTTGATGCAGAGCCGAACATCACGCATTACAAGCTGGCAGAGCTTGAAAAAGCCGGAAAGCTTAAGGGTGTTGTGACGCAGAACATAGATGGACTGCATCAGAAGGCCGGCAGCAAAAATGTAATGGAGCTGCATGGCAGTGTGCTGAGAAACTACTGTGAGAGGTGCTTGCAGTTTGTAAGCGCAGAGGAAATCCTCCACTCAACAGACGTGCCAAAATGCCCAAAGTGCGGCGGCCCGGTAAAGCCGGATGTCGTATTGTACGAGGAGGGCTTAAATCAGAAAACGCTTGAGGATGCAATCTACTACATCAGTCACGCCGATGTGCTCATAGTGGGCGGTACATCACTTGCGTATATCCGGCGGCAGGCTCATAGACTATTACAATGGAAATAAGCTCGTGCTTATCAACAAGTCCACCACACCGATGGACGCAAGAGCAGACCTTCTGATACAGCAGGGACTGGGCTCTGTATTTGAGCAGATAGAGGTGTAAACAGAGGATAATACACAGCATATTAAATGGCAGGCATAGGTAGAAGAGGAATATAGAATGGATAAATACGCAGTAGGAGATATCGTAAAACTGAAAAAACCGCATCCGTGCGGCAGCAGCGAGTGGGAAATCATGCGTGTCGGCGCAGACTTCCGCCTGAAATGCATGGGCTGCGGACACCAGGTTATGGTGCCAAGGAAGCTGGTCGAGAAAAATGACCGCGGTCTCACCAAGAAGCAGGCTTAGTTATATAGAAACAAAGTAGAATAGTAAAAACAGAGGTGCAGTTTACTGCACCTCGTCTTTTTATATAAACTAAATTCAGCCACAGAGTAAGGGACGTGCGTCGCGGGCAGGGGGAGGGCACAGGCATACTTCCGCAAGAGCGCATAGCGAAGCTGCTTAGAGGCTGTAGAATTGTGCTACGAAGCACAGAAATGCCCCGGCATGGAAGCGGGGCAAGGAGCTATCGAGCCATGGATGGCGAGTAGCGACGGTTTCGTCAGGCATAGAAAACCAAAATCACAATTCGTACAGCCACTTAGCAGCGAAGCGTAGCTCACGCGGAAGTATGCCTGTGCCCTCCCCCTGTCCGCGGCGCACGTTCCGACCTAATAAAAAAATAAAGAAAAATGCAAAAACCCCTTGAAAAGTACCACGATTCATGTTATTATCTAGACTCGTGATATAAAATTCCTTGCTCATAATCAGATTTATGAGCCAGAGACCAAAAGGAGGTAACATTCGCATGAACAAATATGAATTAGCACTCGTCGTTAGTGCAAAGATCGAGGATGATGCGAGAACAGCAGTAGTCGAGAAGGCAAAAGAGTACATCACACGTGCCGGCGGTACTGTTACAGAAGTTGAGGAGGCTGGTAAGAAGAGATTAGCTTACGAGATTCAGCACATGACTGAGGCCTTTTATTACTTCATCCAGTTCGATGCTGAGGGAACAGTCCCAGCAGAAATCGAGCAGGACGTTCGTATCATGGACAATGTTCTTCGTTTCTTATGCGTTAGAAAAGACGAGGCATAGTATAAGAAAATAGGAGATTGTATTATGAACAAAGTAATACTTATGGGTAGATTAACCAGAGACGCAGAAATCCGCTATGCCCAGGGGGATAACTCACTTGCAATAGCAAGATTTTCACTTGCAGTAGACAGACGCTACAGCAAGAATGCAGAGGAGCAGTCAACGGATTTCATCAACTGCGTAGCTTTTGGAAAGATAGCAGAATTTTTTGAGAGATTTGGCCGTAAAGGAACAAAATTTGTTGTTGAAGGCCGAATCCAGACCGGCAGCTATACAAACAAGGACGGACAGAAGGTATACACCACTGACGTCGTGGTTGAGAATGCAGAGTTTGCAGAGTCTAAATCAGCCGCATCAGGAAATGCAGGCGGATTTGCACCGGCAGACAGACCTGCACCTAGCCAGGCTGCTGGGGATGGCTTCATGAACATTCCGGACGGAATCGACGAGGAGCTTCCATTCAATTAGTAGTGTCCACGAGGACAAATATTCAAGGAGGTAACAAAAATGGCTTACAATAAATCAGCTGATGGTTCATCAATGAAGAGAAGACCAATGCGTAGAAGAAAAAAAGTCTGCGTATTCTGTGGAAAAGACAATGTCATTGATTACAAAGATACAAACAAATTAAAGAGATACATCTCTGAGAGAGGAAAAATCCTTCCACGCCGTATCACAGGAAACTGTGCAAAGCACCAGAGAGCTCTTACAGTAGCAATCAAGAGAGCACGTCATCTTGCTCTTATGCCATACGTTTGCGAATAAGATAAATGTATGATAAATCCCGACTACCGGATGGTGGCCGGGATTTTTTAGGTTAAAAATGTTTTATGTTTAAAAAATTAATATTTGTTGCATAATCAAATTACATAGTATAAAATGAATATAAAACAAATACTAATAAAAAGGGAGGGTTCAAATGGATACATACATTGTTTTCTGGTTGGCAGCCACCGTAGTTTTTGTTTTAGTTGAGCTTATGACAGTCGGGCTCACATCCATATGGTTTGCGGCAGGCTCATTTGTAGCGTTTATAATCGCACTGCTTGGCGGCAATGTCGTGGTTCAGGGAATTGCATTTATACTCGTTTCAGTCGTGCTTTTAGCTCTCACAAAGCCATGGGCCGGGAAGTACATCAATTCCAGGACAGTGAAGACAAACGTGGACAGTCTGGTCGGAGAAAGAGCTGTGCTCACCGAGGATGCTGACAGCATGAAGCAGACAGGAAAAGCCGTTGTAAACGGTCAGGAGTGGACAGTCAGACCGCAGGACGAGACCCAGGTCATAAGAAAAGGCGAGCTTATCGAGGTAGTAAAGATAAGCGGAGTAAAACTAATTGTAAAAAGGGTAAAGGAGGCTTAACCGGAAATGGAAGGATTAATAGCACTTGCAGTGTTACTCGTAATTGTACTTATAGTACTGGTAAACTGCATCAAAATCGTGCCACAGGCACATGCAATGGTAATTGAGCGTTTGGGAGGATATCTCACTACATGGAGCGTAGGACTTCACCTCAAGGTGCCATTTATCGACAGAATAGCAAAGAGAGTCATCTTAAAGGAGCAGGTGGTAGATTTCCCACCACAGCCTGTAATCACAAAGGATAATGTAACAATGCAGATAGACACTGTAGTATATTTCCAGATTACAGATCCAAAGCTCTACGCATACGGAGTAGAGAATCCAATCATGCAATTGAGAACCTCACAGCCACAACACTTCGTAACATCATCGGAGACTTAGAGCTTGATGAGACACTCACCAGCCGTGAGACAATCAACACCAAGATGCGCGCAACACTCGATGTGGCAACAGATCCATGGGGCATCAAGGTAAACCGTGTCGAGCTCAAGAACATCATACCTCCAAAGGCCATCCAGGATGCCATGGAGAAGCAGATGAAGGCAGAGCGTGAGAGACGAGAGGCCATTCTTCGTGCAGAGGGTGAGAAAAAATCAACAATCCTTGTTGCAGAGGGAAATAAAGAGTCAGTCATCCTCGACGCCGAGGCTGAAAAGCAGGCAGCCATCCTTCGCGCAGAGGCAAAGAAGGAGGCAACAATCCAGGAGGCAGCAGGTCAGGCAGAGGCTATCCTCAAGATACAGCAGGCCAATGCAGACGGACTTCGCATGTTGAAGGAGGCAAATCCGGATAACGCAGTGCTCCAGATAAAGAGCTTAGAGGCATTTGCCAAGGCAGCAGACGGCAAGGCTACAAAGATAATCATCCCTTCAGAGATTCAGGGGATTGCAGGTCTTACAAAGTCAATTGCAGAGATAGCTGCGGATAAGACTGAGAAGTAATTATATTTAATCAAAATGAATACCGGAAGATGAGAGCACACAAAAAGCATCGCATGTATCATATCAATATCAGATATATGCGGTGCTTTTTAGATTGCACAGAATTGTGCTTAGATTACACAGGATTGCCCTGAACTCCTGTAATTCCAAACTGATAAATATAGTACTAGGAATAATCCTCACAAAGTGGTATACTCTCTAGTAGGTATATCAATCGATGCGGCTGCACAAAGGTGTGGCCGGTAACTATTAATTTGTAGTACATTCTCGAAACCGCAACCGTTGCACCGGCAGCATCAGCGCAACGCAGCGGGGATAAGGAGAGTAAAATGAAGAAAAAAATAAAATTCAAGGGCAGGCTGAAAAGCTACATGTGCTGGCCGCTATATCTGACGTTTGTGTGGATATGTGCTGACGGAATAGCACTGCGCTATGACAGAAGGCTTGGCTATGGCATGGTAGGCTTTACAGTGTTTTACTTTGCGCTCGTGCTGTTTTTGTATGTCAGAAGCAAGTCAGTCGTTGCAAATGAGCTGATAAGCTTTGCAACACAGTATTCATCGGTGCAGAAGAGGCTGCTTAATGAGTTTGAGGTGCCGTATGCCCTGCTTGAGTACTCCGGCAAGATACTCTGGGTAAATGACAAATTCGCAGAGCTAATGGGTGTGGATAAAAAATATCACAAATCCATCACGACACTTTTTCCGACAGTGACCAGAGAGCTTCTCACCAAGAGTGATGCGCCGACAGACTTCAAGATAGTAAATGAGGAGGAGGACAGCATAGTCCGTCTGTCCGTCAAGCGAATATATTTCAACTCTATCGCAGAGGAAAATGAGATAATCGACACAAATGAAGCAGACGAGTTTTTGACGGCGCTGTACGTATTTGATGAGTCGGAGCTTTATCATTGCAAGAAAGAAATCACAGAGCAGAAGCTGGTCTCAGCGCTTGTATATATTGACAACTATGATGAGGCACTCGACAGCATAGAGGACGTAAAGAGGTCACTGCTCGTTGCACTTATCGACAGGCGTGTAAACCAGTATTTTGCCAAGTATGACGGACTTGTCAGAAAGATAGAAAACGACAAATACTTCGTGGTGTTCAAGTACAAGTACCTTGACAGCATGAAGGAGGACAAGTTCAAGGTGCTCGACGAGGTCAAGGCTATAAAGGTCGGCAACGAGATGGCGGTCACGCTCAGTATCGGAATCGGTATAAAGAGCGATAAGTATAATGAAAACTACGTATATGCGCGAAATGCCATAGACTTGGCCCTCGGACGAGGCGGTGATCAGGTAGTTATAAAGGATCATGACGATATCCTGTATTTTGGCGGCAAGTCAAAGCAGGTGGAGAGCAAGACAAGGGTAAAGGCAAGAGTCAAGGCACAGGCGCTTCAGGAAATCATTGAGACCTGTGAGAACGTACTTATCATGGGCCACAGCATCACAGATGTAGACTCGCTTGGAGCAGGCATAGGTATATACTGTGCAGCCAAGAATCTCGACAAAAAGGCACAGATAGTAATAAATGACCCGACAAGCTCAGTCAGACCTCTCATGGAGACATTTTCAGAGGCAAAGGGCTACCCGGCGGATATGTTTATAAACAGCGAAGAAGCTCTTGAGATGGTGAGCAAGGATACTCTTGTCATGGTGGTGGACACCAACAGGCCAAGCTACACAGAGTGCCCTGAGCTCCTCAGAAAGACTGGAAAGATAGTCGTATTTGACCACCACAGACAAAGCAGCGAGATAATAGAGAATCCTATACTCTCATATATCGAGCCGTATGCATCAAGTGCGTGTGAGATGGTAGCAGAGGTATTGCAGTACTTCAACGACGGAGTCAAGATTAATGCGACAGAGGCCGACTGCATCTACGCAGGAATCCTCATCGACACCAACAACTTTATGACGAAGACAGGCGTGCGTACATTTGAGGCGGCAGCTTTTGAAGCGCTCAGGTGCAGAGGTAACACGCGTCAGAAAGATGCTTAGAAATGACATGGCATGCTACAAGGCAAGAGCGAGGCAGTACGCCATGCAGAGGTATACAGGGGCTCGTTTGCCATATCGGTATGCCCTAGCGAGAATGTGGAGAGCCCGACAATCGTCGGTGCACAGGCAGCAAATGAGCTGCTAAACATCATAGGAATCAAGGCATCATTTGTGCTCACGGAGTACAATGACAAGATTTATATCAGCTCTCGTTCAATCGACGAGATAAATGTCCAGATAATCATGGAGAAGCTGGGCGGTGGCGGACACTTAAATGTGGCAGGCGCGCAGCTGACAGGCGTTACTATCGTGCAGGCAAAGCGCATGATACAGGATACACTGGACGAAATGCTAAAAGAAGGAGACATAGAAGAATGAAAGTAATCTTATTACAGGACGTAAAACCATTAGGCAAAAAAGGCGAGATAGTAAACGTAAGTGACGCTACGCCAGAAACAATATCATACCTAAAAAGCTCGGAGTAGAGGCTACTCCAAAGAACCTAAATGACTTAAAGCTTCAGAACCAGCACGCTGACAAGGTAGCACAGGAAAACTACGAGAGTGCACTTGCGCTCGCAAAGGTCGTAGAGAGCACAAAGGTAGTAGTAAAGCTGCGCTCAGGAGAGGGCGGCAGGACCTTCGGCTCCATTTCCACCAAGGAGATTTCGGCTGCGGCAAAGGAGCAGCATGGCTTAGAGCTCGACAAGAAAAAGATGCAGCTTAACGAGTCAATCAAGGCACTCGGAAACTATGAGGTGCCTGTCAAGCTTCATCCAAAGGTAACAGCAAACCTCACAGTATCAGTAGTTGAAGGATAGGAGGAATCCCCTTGGAAGAAGCATTAATCAAACGAATAATGCCAAACAGCCTTGAGGCAGAGCAGTCCGTGGTCGGCTCCATGATTATGAGCAAGGATGCCATAGTGACCGCCAGCGAGATGCTCCTTAAGGAGGATTTTTATCATCAGCAGTACGGCATCATATTTGAGACCATGGTTGAGCTCTTTACAGAGGGGCAGCCTGTAGATCTCGTCACACTCCAGAATCGTTTAAAGGAAAAGGATGTGCCGCAGGAAATACAAAGCCTTGACTTTGTGAGAACTCTCGTCACCAGTGTGCCGACCTCTGCCAACATCAAGTACTATGCCAATATCGTAAAAGAAAATGCCATAAAGCGAAAGCTCATCCATGTGACAGAGGACATAGAGAACGAGTGCTACGCCGGCAAGGAATCGCTCGAGAGCGTGCTCGACAAGACAGAGCACGATGTATTTGAGCTGCTTTCCACAAGGCAGACAGGTGACTACGTGCCAATCCGTACTGTAGTCATGAATGCCCTCGAGAAAATCGAAAAAGCAGCACAGCAGGAGGGCACCGTAACAGGAATCCCTACAGGCTTCATAGACCTTGACTACAGGACAGCGGGACTTCAGCCGTCAGATCTCGTGCTCGTGGCAGCCCGTCCGTCAATGGGAAAGACAGCTTCGTGCTCAACATAGCACAGCATGTGGCATTTCATGCACATCTGTGTACAGCCATATTCTCACTCGAGATGTCGAAGGAGCAGCTCGTAAACCGTCTGTTCTCACTCGAATCAAAGGTAGATGCGCAGGCACTGCGTACAGGAAATCTGTCTGATGCCGACTGGGAAAAGCTGGTCGAGGGAGCCGGAATCATCGGAGACTCCGAGCTCATCATAGACGACACTCCGGGTATCAGCATATCAGAGCTTCGAAGCAAGTGCCGTAAATACAAGCTCGAACATGACTTAAAGCTCGTCATCATCGATTACCTGCAGCTCATGACAGGCTCAGGACGAGGCTCAGAATCGCGTCAGCAGGAAATCTCAGACATATCACGTTCGCTTAAGGCACTCGCCAGAGAGCTTTCAGTCCCTGTAGTGGCCCTCTCCCAGCTTTCACGAGCTGTAGAGCAGCGACCGGACCACAGGCCTATGCTTTCTGATCTTCGAGAGTCAGGAGCTATCGAGCAGGATGCCGACGTCGTCATGTTCATCTATCGTGACGATTACTACAACAAGGACACCGAGCTCAAGGGAATCTCAGAAATCATCATAGCTAAACAGCGTAACGGTCCAATCGGCACCGTAAACCTCGCATGGCTGCCTGAGTACACAAAGTTTGCAAATCTGGAGCATTAAGACTAAAACACAAAAAGAATAAAGAGACAATCCATCCCGCTCACGTCATAGGATAAAGTTAAGTATCCTGATGTGGGCCGGGATTTTTCAAAATCTCTTTATACTTAAAAAGAGAAGAAAGCTATAAACTTTCCCGCAATTCATCCGATATATTCCTTAGAATAGGGTAAGAACAACAGTCAATTGCAACATATTTTCACACGGAGGTGTTAGAGATGGCAATAGAGGCAATCAAGGGTGCAGGAATGGTCTATCAGGGAAGTACATCAACTGCACAGATAAAGGAACAGGCACAGGGAAGGACAGAGGTGTCCAGTGCGGACAATCAGGTCGTGTCTGACAGCATCGCAAGGAATATTCAGGCGATGAATACGAAGGAAGCAAGCGGTGATTCAGCCGGTGATGCCGGAGCGCGGGGACAGGCACAGGCTGCTGCACAAAAGCAGAATGAGAAGAATATGCAGCTTAAAAAGGCTGTGGATGATATCAACAAGAGCGCGTTGGCTGACCAGTCGGAGGCAGTGTTCGGCATCCATGAGAAGACTAACCGCGTGACAATAAAGATAGTTGATAAGAAGACAAAGGAAGTCATCAAGGAGTTTCCGCCGGAGAAGACGCTCGACATGATAGCGAAGGTCTGGGAGATGGCAGGACTCATGGTAGATGAGAAGAGATAGGAGGACACCATGGCAATCAGATTATCGGGAATGGCATCAGGCCTGGATACAGATTCTATTGTAAAGGCAATGGTATCGTCATATACCACCAGAAAAGAGAAATATCAGAAGGCGCAGACTAAGCTTGAGTGGACACAGGATGCGTGGAAATCCCTTAATACCAAGGTGTACAGCTTGTACAGCAATATTTCCAATCTGCGATTTTCTACAGCATACAACTTAAAGAAGACATCAGTTTCGGATACTACCAAGGCCACAGTAAAGGCAGGCTCCGGTGCACCAAGCGGCACACAGTCGCTGAAAATCAAGCAGATGGCAAAGGCCGGATATATGACCGGAGCAGAAATTAAGGCAGACAGTGAGAAGACTACACTTGCACAGCTCGGTTACACAGGCGGTGATGCCAAGCTTGAGGTAAAGATGGGGGACGAGACCAAGTCTATCACTCTCAGCGCATCATCAACCATGAACGACGTGGTAAAGGAACTCAGGAATGCGGGGCTTGATGCAAACTACGATTCAAGCTACAAGAGATTTTATATCAGCTCAAAAAAGACAGGCGTGGCAAACGATTTTACCATAACCGGCAGCAATATAGATGGAGCATCAGCACTTTATAGCCTGGGAATAGCATATGGTGGTGAAAAGACCACTACCGGTACTTATTCATCCAATCCATATGATGAGTATGCAGCTTTACATGGAGTTTCAGACGATGAGACCAGAGCCAAAATCGAGGCAGCTGTTACAAACTACAATAATCTGACAACAGATGCGGCGAAGATGAATGCGCAGAGCAAAAATCTTATGAATGCCGTAAATTATGGCTACTCGTATGTCACACTTCAGGGCATTTATAAGAATCTTGATGAAAAAAATGCAGGCTATAGTGATAAGCTGAAGCTGCTTGAGAAGCTTGGCTCATCTCGTGATGGCGCAGTGATTTCAAAGAATGGTGACAGCTATGATACATATACAAAGACCACGCTGACAGATACAAAGGGTAACACTCTTTATAAGTATATTGACAGCGACAACAATAGCCACTATATTGCAGCTGTTGCTGATACGGACAAGGGTACCACATCGTACTATGATGTGACAGAATCTACGAGGACAGCTTATACGGACGCTGATGGCAAGGAGCTTGAAGCGGTACCTACAGGAGATGGTGATACAACACTGAAAGTCGGTGATAAGACTTACAAAAAGGACGAGGCAGACGGCAAGTACTATCTGCAAAAGGAAGATGGCACAGCTGATAAAACTGATTCCATCACTGTTTCACAAAAGACTGAGTATACTATTGCGGCAGATGCCGTAAACAAGACTGGCATAGAGTCAGCTTCAGTAGCGTATGACACAATCATCAAGTCAATGGATGAAAAGACTAAAAGCTCATACGATGAGGTTCTTGCGTCAGTTCAGGCATTTGAGAATTCAAAGGACGAAGTGCTAGGAAGCGATGACAAGTACTCGGTTGCAAGCCTCACCAAGGCTATTCAGAATGCTTATGCAGGCAATGGAAAGGAAGCCGTAGAGCAGCTTTTAGCAGGAAACGGAAACGAGGCTGACGGCTTTGTAAATAAAGCCAATGCTCTGGAGGAGGCAGCAGAGGCCAACACAAAAAAAGCAGCAGATAGCAATATTGTAAAGGAGCTTGCCTCAAAGCAGAAGGATTCGGCTGAGTATACACAGGCGCTAAACGACCTGCTCGACAGGGTAAACACTGCATACACGCTTCAGAATAAGGCACTTTTCAATTCACAGGTGAAGAAGGTCGCAGGACAGGATTCGGAGATTGAGCTGAACGGTGTAAAATATACAGGTGACAGCAACAGCTATTCAATCAATGGACTGACAATCGAGGCACTTGCTGAGACCGGAGACAGTGCTATAAGCATTACAACCAGCACAGATACACAGGGTGTATATGATAAGGTAAAGGATTTCCTGACAGAGTACAACAACATCATCAACGAGATGACGAAGCTATACAATGCTGATTCAGCAGGAAGCTACGAGCCGCTCACGGATGATGAGAAGGATCAGATGTCTGATAAAGAGATTGAGAAGTGGGAGACAAAGATTAAGGACTCTCTGCTTCGCAGGGATTCTACACTTGGCAGCGTAATGACAGCAATGCAGACAGCATGATGTCATCAGTGAGATAGGTGGCAAGAAGTACTCGCTCTCAAGCTTTGGAATCAGTACACTTGGATTTTTGAATGCAGCGGAGAATGAGCAGAATGCATATCACATTGATGGTGATGAGGATGACGCCAATACATCAGGCAAGACAGATAAGCTCATGGCAGCTATAAACGATGATCCGGATACGGTAATGCAGTTTATGCAGCAGCTTTCAACTAATCTGTATAGTGCAATCGGTGACAAGATGAAGTCTACAGATTTGAGCTCAGCATTTACCATCTACAATGACAAGCAGATGAAGACAGAGTACACTAACTACACCAAGACTATTAAGGAATGGGAGAAAAAAATCTCAGATCGTGAGGATTACTACTACAACAAGTTTACTCAGATGGAGTCAGCTATGACCAAGCTCAACAGCACACAGAGCTCAATTAGCAGATACTTCTCATAAAAAGATACCAGGGAGGGTATATTATGTTACAAAATAAAGCATACGCAGCATATGCAAACAACAAAATCATGACTGCATCACCGGCAGAGCTTACACTCATGCTGTATGATGGTGCAATCAAATTTTGCAATATTGCAATCATGGCAGTGGAGAAGGAGGATATCCAGCAGGCTCACACAAACATCCGCAAGGTTGAGCGTATCATAGAAGAGTTCCAGTCCACACTTGATGACAAATATCCGGTATCAAAGGATTTTAACAATGTATATACATATCTTCACAGACGTCTTGTCGAGGCAAACATAAAGAAGGACAAGGAGATTCTTGAGGAGGTGCTTGAGCACCTGCGCACTATGCGTGACGCGTGGAAAGAGGTCATGCAGGTCACATGTAACGGAAACAAGCTGCATGTATCATAGATAAATGTATCATAAATCACCGACAGGGATTATAGAGAGTTTTAACTTAAACAAAACGCAGAGACAGCAGCATGAAGCTAGTTTGTTTGTGCGTTTTGTGCTATCATAGAGATGATTATAGTTAAAAACAATCGAAAATACAGGGGGAACACAATGGAACAGACATACATAGACATAATGATACAAAGCCTGGAGAAAAAGGAGCAGGTACTCGACCGGATAATAGAGCTTGATATCAAGCAGAAGAACCAGCTCGAGGATCCACAGCTCACACCTGACGACTTCGACGAGGTAGTTGAGGCAAAGAGCAGGCTTATCGACCAGCTCAATAATTTAGACTCAGGCTTTGAGAAGCTTTTTGAACGTACAAAGGAAGAACTGAATGGTCACAAAGAGGACTACAAGGAGCAGATACGCACCATGCAGGAGCATATCCGCAGTATCACGGACAAGAGCGTAAAAATACAGAGTCAGGAGGCCCGCAACAAGGATCTCATGACTCTGAAATTTGCGTCCATAAAGAAGCAGGCCCGCGAGGTGCGTGTCGGCACGCAGGCCGCAAGCCGCTACTACAAGTCCATGTCAGGAACCGGATATATGGAGCCGCAGTTTATGGACAATAAAAAGTGAAAAGT
>ENA-OQHA01000193-OQHA01000193.1-human-gut-metagenome-genome-assembly--contig:-NODE-193-length-33440-cov-9.115090_pt1 | contig 33440 bp, 36 predicted proteins | sample MGYA00242558_ERZ504707 | MGnify/ENA primary metagenome ERZ504707 (study PRJEB26092, sample SAMD00036197) | human gut metagenome | host: Homo sapiens | study: EMG produced TPA metagenomics assembly of... | reverse complement strand
TTCGAACGCGCGCCCGTGCGGCTCCAGTTCCGCATACGAAGCGAATTGGACGATCTCCAAACGATATGGTTCGGCGGACCCTTCCTCCGGCTCGGAAGCGGCGGCCGAGACGAATCGCAATACGCTGCCCGCCACCGTGGCGATCAAGGTGAGGCGATTGTCCTGCGATCCGGTGTTGGCGGCACGCACTTCGACGATTGGACGCGGATCACGTTCCAGCACGGTTCTTCCATCGTCGGTAACACGGCCGCCGATGGGCCCCATGCCGCGGCCTGCAACGTTGCACAATCGGACGGGGGAATCGCCTGCCGTGTCGAACAGCATGGAAACCACGCCATTGCCCCATTCGAGACGCCCGTCCTCACGGGACATACGGGGTTCATTGCACCGGCACCGCTTATCATCTTCGACTCCTCAATCGTGTTCAGATACCGCCTGATCATTGACGTGCATCGATTGACGTACCTGGTACTAGCTTAAGCGGTAAATGGGGCAAATCGCACGTGCGTGTCTACTCGAAGCGGAGATATGCGATGAACTTGACTGGCGCATCCTTGGTTTTGGCGATGTTGCCGAAACCAAGGACAGCCCCTTTGTCGGGCAGTCCCTTCGTCACTCGTCATGCTCACCCGCGTAGGAACACCGTCATCTCGTTCTCGCCACGGTTGGCCCATGCGAAGTATGGAATCAGCGTGGCCGTCGTCGTCTTGCGTTCGGCGGGACGCCAATCATGGTACAACGCGGAGGTTTGCGCGGAGTCTTCCACTTCACGCCAAGCGGGAATCGCCAGCGTGGTCATCGGCATATCGACGGCGTCCACCTCGCCGAGCCCCTGCTCGTCCTGCGCGACGGCGCCGGCATGGAAGACGATGCGATCAACGGACACGCAGGACGGGTCGGATGCGATGCGCGCGGTATCGGCGTGCAGCAGATGCAGGTTCGCGCCATTATCGACACCTTCCGCGCAGTAGGCCAGCGGTCCGCGCACGAACGCCACCTTTCCGGCGTCCTCGCGCACGAGCGGATTCGCGGCGACCATGTGGACCGGCATCGGGAAATCGAAATCGACGACGTCGCCGTCATGCCATGCGCCGGTCAGATACAGGTATCCGTCTCTGATGACGCGGGAGATGTCGTCGCGGCCGCGCACGGTGACCGCATCGGAAGCGGTTTCGCCACCGGCCCAAGCGGGCAGACGGAGGGCGATCGTGAAAACCGCGTCCTTGGATGCATCGGAAGCAGAATCGCCTGCATCAAAGCCCACCGCGACGGATCCCTTGCCGGACCAGGGCATATCGGACATGACGTCAAGGCGCACATCGGTGCCGGAAAGCCTGGCATGGACGCCGCCGCCCATATACAGATGCACATACAGGGTGGATGAGTCGTCTCCGATCGTGTAGGCGTACTGCTGCACGTCCTCCACGATGCGTGCGATGTTCGGCGGGCAGCAGGCGCATCCGAACCACTTCTGGCGCACCGGCTTGACGTGCGCCTTGCGTTCATCGCGATGGCATGCCTCGGGCACCACTTCGAGCGGGTTCACGTAGAAGAAGCTTTTGCCATCGAGTGCCATGCCGGCGAGCGTGGTGTTGTACAGCGCCGATTCCATGACGTCCGCATATTCGGATTTCGGCTGGATTTCCAGCATGCGGCGGGCGAAGAACGCGAGCGCGATGGCGGCGCAGCTTTCCGAATAGGCGGTGTCGTTCGGCAGATCATAGTCGAAGGAGAAGGCCTCCCCATGTGTGTGGCGCCGATACCGCCGGTGATGTAGAGCTTTCGGTCGACGATGTTGCGCCATAGTCGTTCGCAGGATGCCAGCAGGTCGGAGTCGCCGGTCAGGCGTGCCACGTCGGCGGCTCCGGCGTAGAAGTAGGCGGCGCGGACGGCGTGTCCGAGGGCCTCCGTCTGTTCCGTGATCGGCTTGTCGGCCTGGTAGTAGGCGTAGTTCTGCTCGCGCGGCGCGTAGTTGCGGCCGTCCTCCCGGGCGCGGCGGCGGTCTTCGAGCTCGAAATAGAGCGGCTGCCGGCCGCGTTGGCGTACAAAGTATTCGGCGAGGTCGGCATAGCGCTGTTCGCCGGTGGTCTCGGCGAGTTTGACGAGTGCCATTTCGGCGATTTCGTGCCCGGGATAGCCGTGCAGCTTGCCGTCGGCGGTGCCGAATCGGGAATCGATGTAATCAGCGAAACGGCAGGCCGCGTCAAGCAGCTTGCGTTTGCCGGTGGTTGATAGTAGGCGATCGCGCCTTCGGTTAGGTGGCCGAAGCAGTACAGCTCATGGTGGTCCTTCAGGTTGGTGAAGTGCCGGTCCATGCCGTTGAGGATGTAGTAGGTGTCCAGGTAGCCGTTGTCGAGCTGCGCCGCGCAGACGATATCGATGGCGGTGTCGGCGGTCGCTTCAAGGTCAGCGTCCGGGTGGTGGGTCAGCGAGTAGCCGACCGCTTCGATCCATTTGGAGAAATCAGTGTCTTGGAACACGAAGCCGTAGAACTTGTCGGAATCGGGGTGCGCCGGGTCGTCCGGCAGGGCTTCGAAGCCGCGGAACGTGTATTTCGGCGGCACGAAGGCCTTGCCTTCCTTGTGGTGTTCTGCGTTCTGCGCGGCGGCGGCCTTGAAGTTGTGCATGCAGTAGCTGGGTGCGGCGCCGGGAACGTTGTCGTTCAGCGCGTTCCACTGGTAGGGAATCACCTGGGTGCGCACGAGTTCCTGCCGCGATGCCCAGAACGGGTCGGTGACGGTGGCGTCGCGCAATGCGATTGGATGGCTGGTGCGATTGGTGGTAGTCATGAGTGCAAGCGCTCCTTAGTGCATCGTTGTCTTGTTAACGCTCACAATCCATTATTCCACGGGTTGCTCCAAAGTACATTCCGCATGGCGGCATGTCCGACGGGAATCCCACCGCGGCAGCCGGCCCAAGATGGCCGCGCATTGGCTGCGCGACCGTTGGGCAGGCATTTCGGATTGCGGATATACGGGCTAAGGGACAGAGCAGCTAGCCGCCGGGGCTGGCGGCCGGCTGCTCAGACCTTGATCATGGCGTACTGCGATTCGTAGAGCCGGTAGTAGGCGCCATGGCGGGCGAGCAGCTCGGCATGGTTGCCCTGCTCCACGATCTGCCGTGGTCGATGTAGCAGATCTCATCCGCATTCTCGATCGTGGACAGGCGGTGCGCGATGATGAAGCTCGTGCGTCCCTTGAGCAGATGGTTCAGACCGGCCTGCAGCGCCTCCTCAGTACGCGTGTCGATATTCGACGTGGCCTCGTCGAGAATCAGGATGCGCGGGTCGGCGAGCAGCACGCGCGCGAACGCGATGAGCTGGCGTTGGCCCGCGGACAGGGTCGAACCGCGCTCCTCCACCACGGTGTCGTAGCCGTCTGGCAGTTCCATGATGAATTCGTGCGCATGCACGGCCTTGGCCGCGGCCACGATCTCCTCGTCGGTGGCGTCCAGTTTGCCGTAGCGGATGTTCTCACGCACGTTGCCGGAGAAGATGAACGTGTCCTGCAGCATGACGCCCATCTGCCGGCGCAGGCTTTCCAACGTGACGGAACGCACGTCGTGGCCGTCGATCGTCACCGACCTTCGGCGACGTCGTAGAAACGCGACAGCAGGTTGATGATCGTGGTTTTGCCGGCGCCCGTAGGACCGACCAGCGCAATCGTCTTGCCTGGCTCGACATGCAGGTCGACCAGGTTCAGGATGTTGCGGCCGTCCGGCTCATAGCGGAAGACGACGTCGTTGAAGTCGACGCGGCCCTCGATCTGCGGCAGATCGACGCGTCCGGCGCGTTGCGGATCTCCGGCTGCACATCCAGCGTCTCGAAGATGCGCTCGAGATACGCCGAGCAGGTGATGAGCTGGTTGTAGAAGTTTCCGATGCTGATTACCGGGTTCCAGAAGTTGTTCGCGTAGCCGACGAACGCGATCAGCACACCCGTGGTCACGTCCACACCGCCGAAACCGGTGACACCCACATAATAGATGAACGCGATCGTCATGACGGAAATGGTCTGGATGCCCGGCCACATAAGCGTCTGGATATGCACCGTACGCATCCACGCGGAACGCACAGCGCCCTGCTGTTCCTGGAATGTGCGGAACTGCGTGTCCTCGCGCGCGAACGTCTGGGTGGTCTTCACGCCGGCGATCGATTCGTGGATGAACGCGTTGAGATTGCTCTGCTTATTGGATAGCACCTGGTACGCGCGACGCTGGAAATGCTGCAATCCCAGCACCCACGCGATGAGCAGCGGGAACAACGCGAGACTGTACAGCGCGAGACGCAATCCACGACGAACATGACCACTAGCGTGATGAAGAACGTGAACACGTCGGAAATCACGTTGACCAGACCGGAGCTCAGGGTGTCCGAAAGCGTGTTCACATAGTTGACCACGCGGATGAGGATTTTGCCATGCGGACGCGAGTCGAAATAGCTGAACGGCAACGTCTGAATGTGCGTAAACAGGTCGCGGCGCATGTCTTTAAGCATGAACTGGCCGACGCGCGTGATTTCCACAGTACGGTAGCGCAAACCGAATTCGTAAATGACGATGAGCACCGCCAGCAGTGCCACCAGCTCGCCAAGCAGCGCAAGGTTTTTCGCCGGAATGACACTGTCGATCATGATTTTCGTCAGATACGGTTCCACGACGTTGATGCAGCCCATTGCCGCCACGACGATGAGGATCCAGACCACGCGGGCCATGTACGGTTTCAGGTAGACGCCGACGCGCGCGAGGTCGCGCATATTGATCTTCTCTTCAAGGTCTTCATCGTCACGGAAGGTGTTGCGTTGTGCCATGATGTTATCCTCCCCCGCGTCTTACGCTTCGAATCCCTGCGAGCGGCCGGCATCCACGCCCAACTGCTTGCTGTAAATCTGCCAATATCGGCCGTGCGAGGCCACCAATTCGTCGTGCGTGCCACGTTCCACAATGCGCCCATGCTCCAGCACGAGAATCAAGTCGGAATCCTTGACCGACGAAATGCGGTGGGCGATTGTGACAATCGTCTTCTTCTCGTCCAAATCGCGCAAGTGCCGCTGAATCTCTGCTTCCGTTTCCATATCGACGGCGCTGGTCGTATCGTCCATAATCAGAATCGACGGATTGTCGGCGAGAGCACGCGCCAAGCTCAGTCGCTGCTTCTGTCCGCCGGACAGGCCGACGCCACGTTCGCCGACGACGGTATCGTAGCCGTCCGGCATGCTGCTGATGAAGCCATCCGCGCCGGCAATGGCGGCCATGCGGCGCACGTACTGTTCGTCGTAACCACGTCGTCTGCGCTGGCCGTCGTACTGACCGTTGTACTCAAGTCGGTTGCCTCGGTCGCCCGCGCCAAAGCTGATGTTGCTGCCGATCGTATCGGAAAACAGGAACGTATCCTGCGCGACGATGCAGACTTGCGATCGCAACGTGGCGAGCGGCCAGTCGCGCGCGTCGATGCCGTCGATGAGCACACGACCGGCGGTTGGGTCGTAGAAACGGGAGATAAGGTTGACGAGAGTCGATTTGCCGGAGCCGGTTTCGCCGAGGATTCCGAGTTTCGCGCCTGCGGGAACGTGGAAGTCGATGTCGCTGAGCACAGGCGTCCCCAGATCGTCGGGGAAAGCGAAGTCGACGTGCTGGAAGTCGATGGTTCCTGCGATTCTACCGATTTATCGGCGGCTTGCGCCCCTTGCGTACCTTGCGTACCGACTCGCGTAGTGCTTTGCGTGGCTTTCCCCGCAAACTCCGGCTTTTCGCGAATACGCGATTCGGCGGTGAGCAGCTTACGGATTTTTATGCATGCCGCGTTGAAACGTTGCCAGTCGTTGGTAAGCCATCCGGATTGGCGGATTGGGCTGTCAAGCATCCACAGGTATGAGTTGAACGCCACAAGGTTGCCAAGAGTCATGTACCCTTTGATGACGAGAAAGCCGCCGAAACCGAGTGTGATAAGTTGCAGCGAAAAGCCGAGACCGTCAAGCCAGGGCATGTATTTGCGGCTGTTGTATGCCTGGGCCATGTTGCGTTGCATATAGTCGTCGTTGCGTTCGTCAAATTTTTCGGTTTCGTACGATTCGCGCACAAACGCTTTGACGACGCGGTTGCCTTCGATGTTTTCCTCGACCATCGAATTCATTTCGGCAAGCGAGTTTCGGATATCGAAGAACAGGGGTCGTGCATGCTTCGACAGACCGCGTGTCAAAATGAACAGTGGTGGCGTGACGCAAGCGAGCGCAAAAGCAAGTCGCCAATCAATCGAAAACATCATGCGAGCGCGCCGATGAACATGACCACGCAGTCAAGCGCTTGCAGGCTCACCCAGCTCAGTGCGTGGCGGATGGCGTCGGTGTCGGACGTCATGCGGCTCATGATGTCGCCAGTGCGAGTGTGGTTGAAGTAGGTGAAGTCAAGTTCGTGGAGTTTTTCGAATTCGTCGCTGACGAGACGATAGATGGAGTTCTGTCCGAAGCGTTCCATCCACATTTGGCAGCCGTAACGGGAGCCGACACGCACCACGGTGAGCACGAGCATCATGACGCACAGCCGGGTCAGTTCGTCCACATGGCCTTGGGTGATGACGCGGTCCACGATCAGTCCGGACAGCAGGGGGATGGTGAGGGCCATGGTGTTGTTCACGCAGAACAGTACGACCGCGCCGGACACGCGCGGCAGGTCGGGTTTGCAGTATGGCAGGATCCATGCAAGGTTGCCCGCCTGCTGGTTGCGTTTCGGATCGACATACATACGTAGCGTTCCTTCGAATTGTTTGCTTGGGTCTTGGTTGGGTTATTGTTGGGTTGTGGTGTTGCGGCCATTCGTTGCCGCCACGATTCACGTCCGTCGTGTGTCGAGCGTCCCGTCACCGGCATGCCGCCGCCGGCCGAAACCCCTGTTCGGATTCGCAAACTCGACTTATTTTAAACGAACCGTACGCCGATGCAACAGATGCGTTTTCGGCGTGTCGCAATCATAATAAAATCAACATATATACCGTTACATACCACTGGTTTGCGGGTGCTGCGAAAACCGTCATCGGAGCCTGGCTCGCCGGAATCGGAGCATCGCATCGGAACATCGCACGATAATGGAATCAAGCTCGAACTATCGATACAAGCATCGGCGACGCACGTCGAGGAAAGGACGGCAAGGATGACGGACTTGGAGCACATCCGCGCGAAGTTCGCTGCGGAATATGGCCTGTCGGAGGACATGCTCAGGAACGCGGAACGTTGGACGGAGACACGGGCGACCTCGAAGGGGTTCCCGAGAACCTGCTGCCGGGCATTCTGGGAATGCGATTTGGCGCGATCGCCATCGATACGCCGCGTTCCGAACGCTGGAGCACGCCGGAAGACATCGATGTAATCGCCGACCTCGCCTACCTGCCGGATGGCGGGTACGATACGGCCGCGGGAGCGTGCCGCGGCCATTTGCTCGACCTGTATCTGCCGCATGACGCGGTATTGCGCGGTGGGCACACCCTGCCGGTGTACATCGATATCCATGGCGGCGGATTCACTTACGGATACAAGGAGCTGAACCGGAATTTCAACGTGCATCTCGCGGAACAGGGCTTCGCGGTGTTTTCATTGAACTATCGTCCGGCGCCGCAGACCGACTTGCGTGGGCAATTGGCCGATATCCAGGCGGCATTGCGTTGGATCGCAGCCCATATGGCCGATTATCCGGTCAATCCGAACGCGGTGTTCCTCACCGGCGATTCCGCAGGTGGCGCGTTGACGCTACTGACCTTGGCCATTGAAAACAATGCGGAAGCCGCGGCTGCGTTTGGCGTCGACAAGCCGTCCGGCATCCGATTCGCGGGTGCCGCTCCGGTGTGCGGCGCGTACAGTTCGGCGTCGTTGGAGACCATGGGCCGCAAGCTGACGGTCGGGTATGACCCGAACCGCCGTATCGGTCTTGAGCAGATGTTGGGCGTCGATTTCTTTGCGGGGCTCGAAGCCGCTGATCCGAAGTTCCTCACCGCTGAGGGTCTGGCGTTCAACGTCGATCTTCCACCCTTGCTCATCATCACCTGCGGCGACGATTTCCTTGAAGCCGACAATCTGGCGTTGGCCGCCGCCTTGTCGCGCAAAGGCGCCGATTTTGAATTGTTCGACCCGAAGCCGCGCCGCCATGAGACGTTGGGGCATGTGTTCGTCATCGGCATGCCATGCTTGAGGAAAGCCGGGAATGCCTTGATCGAATCCGCCGCTTCTCATACGAACGCTGTTGAATAACGTGAATGGGGTGAATACTCCTCCGGAGTGCCCGCCCCATTCAATGGCCGTCGATGCCGCGACGCCGTATCAGCGGCGGACCATTTCCTCTTCGATCTGTTCGAGCGACTTGCCCTTGGTCTCAGGCACGAAACGCAGCACGAACGGGATGGACAGCGCGGAGAACACGCCAAAGATGGTGAACGGGCCGCCGACGTTGTTGCCGAACATGGCCAGCAGCATGAGGAAGAACTGGGAGACCACGAAATTGCCCAGCCAGTTGGCAGCGGAACCGAAGGAGCTGCCGATGCCGCGCACGCTCAACGGGAAGATCTCGCCGATGAGCACCCATGCGATCGGACCCCATGACAGCGCGAAGCCGAGGATATAGCAGGCGATCAGCACCATGGTCGGCACGGCCAGCGTGGCCACATCGCCGGTGAAGTTGAGCACGGCCAGCACCGCGAGGGCGATGGTCATCGTCACCGATCCGAAGATCAGCAGCTTCTTGCGGGGGAATTTGTCCATGATAAGCGTGGCCGCGATAGTGGCCACGAAGTTGACCACGCCAATGCCGACCGACACCCAGATGGCATGGTTTTCGGGGAATCCGAAGCCTTTGATGAACACCTGCGGCAGGAAATAGATCACGGAGTTGATGCCGACGAGCTGCTGGAACAGCATGATGCCGATCGCGGCGACGAGCGCAGGACGGGCGATGCGGAACAGCTCGCGGACACCGCCCTTGGTGTTCTGCGCGGCGACGGCCTTGATCTCGTCGAGCTCGAGCTGCACCTGCGTCTGATCGACGTCCTTGCGAATAAGGGTAAGTACTTTGAACGCCTCACGATCCTTGCCTCGACTCACCAGATATCGCGGCGATTCCGGCAGCAGCAGGCCGCCGATCAGCAGCAGGGCCGCCGGCACGAGCGCCGACCCCAGCATCCACCGCCAATCGCGGATGCCGGCGATATTGTGGCCGAGGAAGCCGAGATTGGACGCGTATGCCAGCAGGATGCCGAAAGTGATCATCAGCTGGAATAGCGTGGACAGCGATCCACGACGTTCCTTCGGCGCAAGCTCGGCAAGATATGCCGGAGTCAGCGAGGAGGCCGCGCCGACGGCGAGACCGAGGATGATGCGGGCCACGACCATCATCAGGAATCCCGTGGATCCCGCGCACATGCCCGAACCGAGCAGGAACAGTATCGCCGCCAGAATCAGCAGCTTCTTGCGGCCGAAACGATCGGACAGCGCGCCGATGGACAGGGCTCCCGCGCAGGAACCGATCAACACGGATGATGTGATGAACCGGTCTGAGCCACGGACAGGCCGAAATCGGATTCGATGAGCGGCGAGGCTCCGGAGATGATGCCGGTGTCGAAGCCGAACAGCATGCCTCCCAGCGCGCCGAACGTGAAGATGAACGCGCTGTTGAGCGGGAAACGTGTGGAAACGCCACGCCCCACCTCCCGCTCGACGGCGTCGATCGTCGCGCCGACCTCATGGATGCCGGCTTCCACCGCACCTTCGGCGTCGTGTACTGGATTGGACGTCTGCACCGCAGTCATGATTCCACCTTCCATTCCCATCGATCCTCATCGATATGAGATGCAGCAATCGCAGCAAACAAAAAAGACCTGGAACGACGTATAGTGACGTCGTTCCAGTCTTGCCTCGCATTGAGTAGCAACCCTGCCGCGCTTGTATGCTGCGTATATTGCATTCAAGTGTAGGTCATGGCGGCATGCGACACTCCGATTTTTTAGAAAACGTTTACCGGTTATTTTTCAGTGCAGGAAAGCGTGAAGCACAGGCCAGCGGCACATGCTTTTCCCTCGTGCGGAGAGCCTCCTCGGATATCCACGAGCAAGCGGACCGAATCAAGCCGTCAACCATCCACAAGCAAGACGGCAAAAAGAAAGCCGGCGGAGAGAAGGCCGCCGGCTGAGAGAGAAGAGAGAAGAAGGGTTCAGTTATGGGATTCTTGAAAGAACCTCGCCAACAGCCGTAACCGTTGACATGTTCTATATAACCGCCCGACCCTTGGAGGAACGATGTGTGTTCCTGTCAATTCCCTGAGAATTTCGTAGCGGAAATGTCACGACGGTGCGAATTCGGGGTTTATCCCACTGAATATCGCCCCAACGGCCTTCCTGCAGCTTGTTCAGCGCGGCGACAGACGATTGCACGGCATCTGCCGACACCGTCATGAAACGCCGCTATACAACACCGCCGCTCAACGACGCCGTGCACTCACACGCAATCGCGCATCTCACTCGGCGAATTTGTCGACGCGGCGATCGTAGGTCAGCAGGCCGTTGAGCTCCTCCTCCACGTCGGAAACCTGCGTATACACGTATCCCGCAAGTCCGCGCGATTCCAGTGCGGCCGCGGAGGCGAGCACGGAACGCACGGCGGCCCGCCAATCGTCGATCGAATCGTATTCACCGTAACCGTAGGCGCGCGACACCGCCGCATGCTCCGGTACGAGCTGCGCCAATCCGCCGAATTCCGAAATCACGAACGCGCGTACGCCGTGCCGTGCGACCGGCAGCACCACGTAATGCGCGGCCCTGCGGCGACGGCGGTGCTTCTTCTCGAATTCGGCCACGTATCCGCGCAACGGACCTTGTCCGGGTAGATTTCCAGCGGCCGGAAATAGTTGTGCACGCTATGGAAGTCGCCGCAATGCTGGTCGTACCAGCGCTCGTCGCGTCGATCGGACGGGTCGGATCGAGCGCGTGGATGCGTTCGGCTGCATCGCACGCGTCGAATTGGCCCCAGCCTTCGTTGAACAGCGTCCACGTCACGATGGAGGGGTGCCCGCCGAGCATGTGCACCATCGCGTCGCACGTACGCGACCAGTCGCGCCGGTAGATCGGGTCGTCCGCGCCGAGCGCCGTGAAATGTTTGGCGGTGTCGTCGCGGAATTTGTTCCATGTGGAGCGGATGAGCGTCGGCTTGCGATTCGTGGTCCACGCATTGTATTCGCCGTCCGTGCCGCCGCCGGACACCGCGTCCTGCCAGACGAGCATGCCGAGGCGGTCGCAATGGTAGTACCAGCGGGCCGACTCGATTTTGATGTGCTTGCGCAGCATGTTGAAGCCGGCGTTTTTCATGGCCGTGATGTCATGCGTCAGCGCCTCGTTGTCGGGCGCGGTCATGAGCCGTCCGGCCAGTAGCCTTGGTCGAGCACGCCTTTGACGAAGAGCGGCTTGCCGTTGAGATGGAAGCGCGCCACCCCCTTCGTATCCGGTTTGATTTCGACGGAACGGAACGCGCAGTAGGAACTTACGACATCCATCGGCTGCGATTGCGCGACCGCCGCATCACCCGCCGTTTCCGCGGGTTTCGCCGACCCGTATCGCAATTCGGCCCGCACGTCATACAGATACGGATCGGCCGGCGACCACAGATGTTCGGCAGCTGTTGCGATTTCCGCACGCACCTTGCGCACGCCCGCCGGCAGCGTCTCATCCGCCACCACCGTGCCGTCCGCAGGTCGGTGACGACGATGTGCAGTTTCGCGTTCGGCTTGTCGCCGCCGATTTCCGCACGGACGAACAACTTGCCGTCGGATGCCCCCTTGAGTGTCAGCGTGCGCAGGTAGGCTTCCGGCACGATTTCCAGCCAGACGCTTTGCCAAATGCCGCTTTGCGCGGTGTACCAGATGCCTTCGCGCTCGATTTTCTGCTTGCCGCGCAACTGCGTGCCCGAATCGTTCGGATCGTAGACGCACAGCGCGATTTCAAACGCGTCATCAGGTCGATAAATGCCGAAATATCGACGTCGAACGGCAGGTAGCCGCCGACGTGCGTGCCCGCGAGCTGGCCGTTGACATAGCAGGCGCAGACATAATCGACCGCTTCGAAATGCAGGATGAGGCGATTCGCGTCGCCGATCTGCCGGACCGTTTCCTCTCCGCCGAGCGTGACGGGATGCACGACGGTGCGGTACCACAGCAGGTTGTCGGGGTAAATGGTCTGGTGCACGCCGGACAGCGCGGATTCCGGCGAGAACGGTACGAGGATCTTGCCGTCGAACGTTTGCGGAATGGCGGTTTCCTTGACTGCGCGGACCGCTTCGTCGCGGGTCAGCATCGCCGCCGTTTTGCGCCATTTCGGCGCGGTCTCATCTTCCGGAATGGACGCGATCGCGTAATCCCACCAGCCATTGAGCATGGTGCAGTTGTCGCGTACCATGGTCGGGCGCGGGTGCTCGCCGAGTATGGGGGTACGACCCTCGTCCAGCGTGCGTTCGCCTTCCTCGGCGGGATTGAACGCCTTGTTGCCGGCGCGCGCGGACAGCCATTCATGGTCGATTCGTTCACCCCACGGTGTCCACAACTGCTGCAGCGGCTCACGGGAACGCATTTTCGTAGGAGCGGCCTTCAGTACGCGTTTGATATCCAGCATGGAGAGCCCCTTCCTGCAGCCTTGCATATCTCCGCTCTCATTGTAAATGGCGGTCGCGTTAAATGGCAGATGAATGGCAAGCGATTTTTGCAGGAAAGTGCGCGAATGTGCCGGAAGGCATAGGAAAGCAGAAGAATGGCGATTCAAAAGCCACGCGATATGTCACGATTGAAAAAGTGCTGTAATTTTCAAATCGTGACACATGTAGGGGGTTGCGTGTTGAAATCAGCCTTCGAGCTTGGCCTTTTCGGCGGCGAGACGGGCGGCCTCGGCTTCGCGGCGGGCCTTCAGCTCGGTATCGAAGCGGGCGAGCTCCTCTTCGACGCCTCCGGCGGAATCTTCGCGAAGATCGGGTGCGGCTTCGGCACCGAGGTGCCGGCCACGATCGGCTCGGAAGCCCACGGATGCACGGTTTCGCCCAGCTTGTAGTCGCCCGTGATGATCGGGTACGTGAAGCCCGGCTTGTCGAGATCCTCAACCTCTTCCAGATGAGGCAGCGGCGAGAAGACGCCGGTTCCGCCGAGGGCCTCCCACACCTTCTGTGCGGAGTGCGGCAGGAACGGGGCCAGCAGGTGGTTGGCGTCGGACACGGCCTGGGCGGCGATGTGCAGCACGGTGCCGAGGCGGGCCGGATTGTCCTTGATCTTCCACGGTTCGGTGGCGGAGATGTACTTGTTGATGTCGCCGACCACGCGCATCGCTTCGGACAGCGCGTTCTTCTGGCGGTGATTCTCGATGAGTCCGCCGACGGTTTCGAACGCGGCCTTGGTTTCGGCCAGCAGCGCACGGTCCTCGTCGGTGGCGGAAGCCTCGTCGAACGCCGGAATCTCGCCGAAGTTCTTGTTGATGAGGTTGGCCACGCGGTTCACCAGGTTGCCCCAGGATGCGGCGAGCTCCTCATTGTTGTGGCGCACGAACTCGGCCCAAGTGAAGTCGGAATCGGAGCTTTCCGGTCCGGCCACGGAGATGTAGTAACGCACGGCGTCCACGGGGTAACGGGCGAGGATGTCCTTCACGTAGATGACGATGCCGCGGGAGGACGAGAACTTCTTGCCTTCCATGGTCATGAACTCGGAGGCCACGACCTGCTCCGGCATGTTCAGCGGACCGAGCTTGCCGGTTTCGCCGCCCTTGGAGCCCTGGCCGTTGTAGGCCAGCATTTCGGACGGCCAGATCTGGGAGTGGAACGTGATGTTGTCCTTGCCCATGAAGTAGTAGCCCGGAGTGGACGGATCGTTCCACCATGCGCGCCATGCCTCCGGGTCGCCCTTGCGGCGGGCCCATTCGATGGATGCGGACAAGTAGCCGATCACAGCGTCGAACCACACGTACAGCTTCTTGTTCGGATTGTCGATCCAGCCCGCGACCGGCACCGGAATGCCCCAGTCGATGTCACGCGTGATGGCGCGCGGCTTGACTTCCTTGAACAGGCCGATGGAGAAGTTGATGACGTTGGTGCGCCAACCCTCGCGGGTCTTGAGCCACGCGAGATTGGCTTCGGCGAGCGCCGGCAGGTCGAGGAAGAAGTGTTCGGTTTCCTCGAAGCGCGGGGTTTCGCCGTTGATCTTGGATACCGGGTTGATCAGCTCGTCCGGGTCGAGTTCGTTGCCGCAGGCGTCGCACTGGTCGCCACGGGCGCCGTCTGCGCCGCAGATCGGGCAGGTGCCCTCGATGTAGCGGTCCGGCAGGGTGCGGCCGGTGGACGGGGAGATGGCGACTTTCTGGGTGCCCTTGTAGATATAGCCGTTTTCGAGGCACTGCGTGAACAGTTCCTGCACGACCTTTTCGTGGTTGCCGGTGGTGGTGCGGGTGAACAGATCGTAGCTCAGGCCGAGATCGCATAGGTCCTTGGCGATCACGCGGTTGTAGCGGTTGGCGAGCTCCTGCGCGCTCACGCCTTCCTTGTCGGCTTCCACCAGGATTGGGGTGCCGTGCTCGTCGGTGCCGGACACCATCAGCACGTCATTGCCTTCATGCGCTCGTAGCGCGCGTACACGTCGGACGGCACGCCGAAGCCGGCGACGTGGCCGATATGACGGGGGCCGTTGGCATACGGCCATGCAACATTCACCAAAATATGACTCATGGTGCCCGATTATACAAAGCGCCATATCCCGTGTTTTCGGCGCATTCCGATTGGCGGAAGACGGGCGGATGGGGTCGATGACGTTCTCGCAGACCGGCCTGCATCAGGCTACGGTAGTCCACAAGGTTATCCACATTGTTGTATCACGCAACAATCATCGTCCACTTATCCACTTTTTTCGCGAAGCCGGTGGCACGCCGCTTTCCGTATCAGCTACGGTACCCCGCATGGATACCTCCCCTCCCCTTTTGGGCGACGCCGACCTGCCCGGCCCCATTTGTTTGAATCGTTTGCATTCCCTAGGCGTGGTATGCAAACTTGACAACGACAACGCCTACTCGTATCACGATTCGCGCACGCTGTACGGCCGCGCCAGCATCATCTCAACGCTGATGCCGAGCCGTTCCGTGGCGTGCGCCGGCACCGCTGCGTGGGTGTGGTTGGGTGGCATGTTTCCCAACACGATCGACATCATTTCAAAAGCGCATTACCGAACGGCGAGGTACGGTCGCAAAGTCAGCGTTTTCAACCGACAGGCGCCCGACGAACATGTCACCGACGTCGGCCCGATCACCGTCACCACGCCCACACGCACGCATGCGACCTTGCCATGAACTGCACGCCGGAAACGCAGTCGCCGGTCACGGAAATCGTATGCATGCTCATGCAGGAATTCCGGTTCCGCCCCGACGATTGCCTGCAGGTCATGCAGGAGGCCACCCATATTCGCAACGCGCCACGGGCACGCCAGTTTTCCGGACGATTGACGGAAAGCAGTGACGGATATGCGCGAATCGCAACGGCCGTCGGAAAAACCACGGCAGACGAGACAGACGGGACAGACACGGCAAGCGTCTGCACAGTCGCGGCGCACGGCAAGCAAGAGATATGAAGAGCGCGCGAAACGTAGCAAACGTCATGGGCAACGACATGAACAGCATGGACGCATGGCAAACGCCACGAACGACGTCGCGCACCGCCGAAATATCAGCCGCACGCGCGGCAGCGGGCATTGGTCGAACCGCCTGCGCCGCCGATCGAATTGACGCCGTTGGTGGCGTGCAGCGCCGACACCGCGCAAGATGTGCTGTGGCATATCGCGGAATATGCGCCGCGATTGCGCAAGTGGCTGGTCGCCAATCCTTCGGCGACGCCGGCGATGCTGGAATATCTTGCGCAGGTCGGCGGGCCGGGTGTGCCCGAAGCGCTGCGGATATTGCTGAAATCGTTGGAAATGAACGGTTCCGGAAGCGATCAGCCCTTCATCGCAAGCACGGCATTGTAGACCTGCTTGCGATTGGCGAGCGAGCGTCAGACAGCGGATGTTCGGCGACAACCTGTGAAATCGCGTCCTTGATACGCAGGTTGTCTTCCTGCGCGCGGTCGACTGACAGCACCGCCAGATCCTCGATGGACAGCGTTGCGGGCGCGGCAGCGTCGGCCTCCTCCTCGGAAGCGCCGGCGATGACGAGCACCATTTCGCCACGCGGCGGATCGTCGACGACGCTTTGGCGGATTTCGGCGATGGTTCCGCGACGAATCTGCTCGTAATCCTTGGTCAGCTCGCGGCACAACGCCATTTTGCGATTCGGCCCGAGCACGTCAAGCAGGTCGGCCATGGATTCGTCGATGCGGTGCAGGGTTTCGTAGAAGACGATGGTGCGACGTTCCGATTTGAGCGCGCGCAGGTGCTGCACACGTTCGCTGTGCTTGCGCGGCAGGAAGCTTCGTAGCAGAAGCGGTCGGTCGGCAGGCCGGACAGGCACAGCGCGTCGAGCACGGCGGACGGGCCGGGAGCGCAGGTGACGGGCAGGCCACGTTCGATGGCGCGGCGGACGATCGCCAGTCCCGGATCGTTGATGGTGGGCATGCCCGCGTCGGATACGACGAGCACGGTGGCGCCTTGTTCGACCTGGTCGAGCAGGCCGTCGGCCTTGTCGCGTTCGTTGTGGTCGTGGTAGGCGACGACGCGGCCGGGCACGCGGATGCCGAGGCGGTTCGCGAGCGCGTATAGGCGGCGCGTATCCTCGGCTGCCACGATGTCGGCGCCTTCCATGAGGGCGATCAGGCGGGCGGACGCGTCTCCGGTGTTGCCGATCGGCGTGGCCGCGAGCACGACCGTTCCGCGCGGAATGTTGACTTCGGCGACCAGTCCGTCGAGCCCGAATTCGGCACGTTCCGTGGCTTGCGCGGTTTCCTCGGCATTTTCCGCATTCTCGCCGATTTCGGCAATCTGACCAATATTTGTTTTCACGGTTTGTTTCACGGCGTTACCAGCTTCTCGGCATCAGTCTGTTCGCTCAAGTTCTCCATATTTCCAGTATCGCCCACAGCGTCCCCAAACCATCAGCCCCCGCCATTTCTCCGTCTTTCGCAACCAACCAATCAAAGAACCGCCACATTCTCCACAACAAAAAATCTAAATTTAGAGCAATGAAAAGGCTGCGTCAAACGCATAAACCAGCGTTTGACGCAGCCTTTCACCCCCACTCGAAAGAACGGGAATCTACCGCTATAGCAGCACCTTGCCTTCCGGAGCGGTCACAGCTTCGCCAAATCCCAAACGAGCGGTGAACCCGCGACATCGGAACTGGAAACCTCCACACCGGCATCGGTCTTTCTGGCGGAGAACACAACGGTAGAACCGTCCATCTCGGTCACCACGGCCTTGGCGTCATCACCATCGTTCAGGAACACGGAAACCAATGCGTCCTTACCATACTCATATTCAGGAGTCTCGGCACCAGGCTTGGTGACCAGCACACTGCCATCACGCACCCACAACGGATGGTGTCGAACCCATGGCGTTCATTGCGCCATACACCATGTTCAGAGACCACCTTTTCACCGGTGAACCAGTTGGTCCACGTGCCGGCCGCAGATAGTATTCCACATCTCCAGAATATGTGAACACCGGTGCCACGAGCAGATCCGGACCGAACATATACTGACGGTCAAGCGTGCGGCACGTCGGGTCATCCGGGAATTCGACGAACATCGAGCGCATCACTGGGGTTCCGTGCAGATGCGGCTGCAGACCCACCTGATACAGATACGGCATCAAGGAAAGCTTGAGCTTGGTGAAAGTGCGGGCCACATCGACGGCGGTTTGCCCCGGTGCGTTGACCACACCATTCTTCTCGTCTTCCTCATCGAACAGCCATGGCACGCGATACACGGTGGAACCATGCATACGCGAGTGGGAACCAAGCAGTCCGAAAGCCACCCAACGCTTGTAGACCGCAGGATCCGGATAGCACCTTCGAAACCACCAATGTCATGGCTCCAGAAGCCGAAACCGGAGCTGGTAATCGACAATCCCGCACGTAGCGTCTGGGCCATGCCGTTGAAGGTCGACTCGCAATCACCGCCCCAGTGCACTGGCTGCTGCTGTCCGCCGACGGTTGCGGAACGGGCGTACAGACAAGCCTTGCCCTTGCCGTAGGTCTCTTCGATGGCTTCAAAGACGGCCTGGTTGTACAACTGCGTGTACCAATTGTGCATGGAGAGCTTAGGAGAACCGTCATACCAGACCACATCTCGTGGAATGCGCTCGCCGAAATCGGTCTTGATCGCGTCTACACCTTGGTTCAGCAGCTTCTTGACCTTGTTCTTGAACCATTCACGTGCTTCAGGGTTGGTGAAATCCACCAGCCCCATGCCCGCCTGCCAAAAATCGGTCTGCCAGATTTCGCCATTGGCCTTCTTGACAAGGTAGCCTTTCTCCTTGCCTTCCTTGAACATGGAACCACGCTGGCCGATGTACGGATTAATCCATGCGCAGATATGCAGACCCTTATCCTCGTGCAAACGCTTGAGTGTGGATTCGATATCTCCGAAGAAACGCTTGTCCCATTCGAAATCGGTCCAATGGAATTCACGCATCCAGTAGCAGTCGTAGTGGAATGCGCTCAAAGGAATATCGCGTTCGGCCATGCCATCGATGAAGGAGTTGATGGTCTTCTCGTCATACTTGGTAGTGAACGAAGTGGTGAGCCACAGTCCATAGCTCCAGGCGGGCACGTTGGCCGGGCGGCCGACCAGCTTGGTATAGCGGTCAAGAATCTGCTTCGCGTCGGACCGTAGATCACACAGAAATCGATGGTCTCCCCCGGCACCGAGAATTGCACGGCCTCAGTGTTTTCCGATCCCACTTCGAAGGAGACGTGCCCACGGTTGTTCACCAGCACACCGTATCCGTTGGATGTCATGTAGAACGGAATGTCCTTATAGCCCTGCTCGGAAGCGGTACCGCCGTCCTCATTCCAGATATCGATGGTCTGGCCGTTCTTTACATACGCGCCGAATCGTTCGCCGAAGCCGTACACATTCTCGCCAACGCTGAGATGCAATTGGACTCCGGTGAACACATCCGATTCGTCATAGGCAGAGCCGTCCATGGTCACGCCAAACTCACCTACCGGCTGTGCCGTCACATTGGAAAGCTTGTTCAGATTGAAACAGCCAAGCGACTTTCCCGTCGATTCGGTAAGCACTTTGCCATCTTCTCCGAGGAACGTCAGATTCCATGGAGCGCCCTTGACCACTTTCGCAGTCAAACCGCCAGTGGTCAGGGACACGGTGGCACCATTCTCGCCCACTTCGCCATCGCCGTTGCCTTCCGCGGTTGCGTGCACATATCCGCGACCACCTGGCTCGTCAGCGTTCAGAGGAAATCCCGGATAGTCAGTAGCCCCCTGCCAGTGCCCAGCCCTGACGCGAATCACACCTTCCGCAGGCGAGGTCACATCAATGTCGAACGTAGGTAGATTCAACGTATCGTAACGTCCTCGAATCACCGTTGTCGGTGCCAGGATATTCAGGCTTTCCCCGTCTTCACCGATTCCCAACTCATACGCCTCACGTGCGTACAGTGCGCTAACGCCATCACGAATCATCCAGTAACCATTGGTGAACTTCATTGTTGCTCCTTAAGGATATTGGCTCACTACATTAGTGAAAATAGAACTTTCTATATATAAGCTCCGGGGAAAGAAGAGAACAGGAATCACCGGAGCATTTACATGCCATTCAACTACTTGACAGCACCAGCGGTAATACCACGGGACAGCGTGCGCTGGAAGATCAAATAGAAGATAAGCGTTGGCACGATACTGATCAACGATGCGGCAGCAGTGGTCGTCACATCCATGAGACGGTCACCGGTCAACGAGCTGACCGCAATCGGGATGGTCTGCGTCGAATTATCAATAAGGAAGGCCATCGGGATCATATACTCGTTCCATGTCCAGATGAAGAAGAACACGAGCATGACGCTCAGCGTCGGCTTGGAAATCGGGAACACTATCTTACGGAAGATGGTCCAACGACTTGCGCCGTCGATAGTCGCCGCTTCCAGTATGGATTTCGGGAATGTGCCGTATACCGATGACAAGAGATAGGTACCGAAAGCACTCTGGATGACGGTGAAGATGATGACGATTGCCCATGGCGAATTGTACAGGCCGATCTTCTTGAACATGATGTACAGCGGGTACAGCATGGCTTCCTGCGGCAGCATGTTGGCGAGCATGATAAGCAGGACTATCCAACGACGGCCCTTGACTCGTCCGATACCGAGCGCAAATGCGTTGAACATGGACAGCACCACGGCGAGGATGGCCACGAGGCCTGAAGTCCAAATGCTGTTCCACAGCTTTTCGGGATAGTTGACACGGTTCCAGAACTTCATCAGACCGACGGTGCTGAACTCCTTCGGCCATGACAGCGGCCCCGATGAGTTGTAGTCAGCCGTCGTTTTGAATGCGTTGAGCAACAGCACGATAAACGGGAACAACATGACCAGACCGCCGACGATGAGCAGAATGAGAATCGCCCAATCGCCTGCAGTGCGGTTTTTCTTAACATGCACGGGAATATTGGTTGCGGAAGTCATGGCTCTACTCCTCATCTTCCTTCGCGACCTTCTCCTGAAGGTTCGTGAAGATAACTGCTACGACGATAATGACAACGGTCAGCGCAGTGGCGATTGTTGCGCCATAGCCAACTTGCTGAGACTGGAAGAACTGCACGTAGGAGTAGTACGACGGCACGATGGTGCTGGTACCAGGACCGCCTTTGGTCAGCATGTAGACCGGGCCGAACACCTTAAGAGCAGCGATGGTGCAGGTCAATGCCACCACGAAGATCTCAGGCTTGATGGCCGGCAGGGTGATCGCAAGGAAGCGCTGCCACCAGTTCGCTCCGTCAAGGCTTGCAGCTTCGTAGAGTTCCGGATCAACTCGCTGCAAACCCGACATGAAGATGACCAACGGATAGCCAACCTGAATCCAAATCATGATGAGCATCAGGAAAATCAAGGCAGTATCCGGCTTACCAAGCCAGTCATGCTGGAGAGACCCTAATCCCACAGCTTTCAGCAACGCGTTCAACGCACCATTCTGCGGACGGAAAATCCATCCCATGACCAAGGAGGCGACAGCGATTGGGAGCAGCTGCGGGAAATAGTAGACAGCTCGCATGGTAGAAGCCACTTTCGGCCCGAACTTCTTCTGCACTACGTCGAATACCAGCGATGAGAGGATAAGACCGAGCAGGATAGGAACGACCACCATGGCGATGATCATCCAAATCGAGTTACAGAACGACACCCAGAAAGTGGTGTCCTTCATCAGCCTCACCCAATTGGTCAGACCGGCGAACTGCGGCGGTTTGATGCCTCGGTAGTTGGTGAAGCTGAGATAAATGTTCCAGACAGCCGGAACAATAATGATCCATAGCAGCATCAGGAAGCCCGGAAGCAGATACAGCCAAAATCGATTGGACGGATTGCCAGGAATCCTCGACATCCCTTTTTCTCTGGCAGTTGGCTGCTGGCCGTGTGCCTGATTTTTATTAACGTGAGTGTTCATTAGTATGCCACTTCCCATGATTCGCATCGATCTTCATCTGAGACTAAGATGCTCCGCAATGCGGTTGAGTCGAACAACTTAGATTGCCGCCGTTCCTGGCCACGGTGCCCGTTACTGACGGCAGAAGTGTTGATATAAGGGCCATGGCGCCGCCACGTTCTCAACGACGCATGGCAATGGTGATTGAGATGTTGAACCGTTAGGTTCAGACTCAGGACTTGACGCCAGCGGCCTCCACGCCCTTGTCGTAGTTATCCTTCATCTGATTGAGCACGTCCTTCACACCGGAAGTACCATTGACCAGTTCCTGCAGGGAAGAATTCAGCTCATCGTAGAAGGTGGACGTCGGCCAATCCGGGTAGAAGCCAAGGGCATTCTTTTCAAGCACGCCGTTGAAAGAAGTGATAAGCTCCTTCGTCTTTTCGTCAGTGATCTTGTCAGGATCAGCCGCAATCGGCAGACCACCAGAGTTGCCCATGAGGTCCTGAACTTCATCGCTCAAAGTGATGTCGATGAATTGCGCGGCAAGGTCCTTCTTCTTGGAGTTCTCTGGAATGACCCAAATGTTGCCGGAAGAGCCGACCACCTTATCGGTATCCGGGAAGGTGGAGAACGTCCAATTGGCATTCTTCATATCGCTCTGGAAACGACCGAACCACCAAGTGCCAGAGAAGAACATCGGATAGGTACCGTTCATGAAGCCTTGTCCGGCATCCTCAGCCTTGGTACCGGTGCAGTCCTTGGAAATATAGCCCTTGGACACCCAGTCCTTGATGGTCTTAGTGGCGTAGGTAGTTGCCTCGCCCTGCCAATCGACGTCGCCATCGTACATCTCGTAGTTCTTGATGAACTTGTCATTCGCCTTAGACAAGACCAGCTGCCACCACAGATGCTGCAGCGGATATTCCGCGACACCTTCGGAAAGCGGGGTCACACCGTTATCCACGAACTTCTGCATTGCAGCTTCGAGATCATCGAAAGTTTTCGGGATTTCGATGCCGTACTTGTCAAACATGTCTTTGTTGTAGTACATCACGACATCTTCGCCGTAGTTCGTGATGCCGTACCAGTCACCGGATCCCATAACGCCTTTGTCGTTGTACTTACCGGTAGCGGCCAAAGAACCTGAGACCTTCTTGTCCCAGTTGTACTTCTTCACGTAATCGTTCAGGTTGCTGAGCAGTCCCTGGCTAGCGAGCAGACCAGCAGTGGCGTTGCCCTTGTTGTATTCCATAACATCCGGCGCTTCATCGGAATTCAGAATCTGAGCAGCGTTCTGACGAATTTGCTCGAAGGATTTCTTCTCAAACTCGACCTTGACTCCGGTCTTCTTCTCGAAGATTTCCATGGCTTTGGCCCACGCCTTGCCTTGTGCACCGTTGTCTTCCTCGTAATGCCAGATTTTGATGGTCTTCGGATTTGATTCCTGCTCGCTACCGCTGTTGCTGCCGCATCCGGCCAAGCCAAGGGTACCGAACATGGTCGCCACAGCCAGACCAGCCGCAACGATTCTACGGGTTGACTTCATTGCATTCTCCTTTTTCAGCTCCATTACTGAAATGAAATCCGAGACGAATCGGAATCTCATTGATTACAATGATATGTTTTCCCGAAGCGTATTTCAACTTATTTCGATTTATTTCGATAAATAAGTTCATTGAATCACTTAATCAGAAAATCACCGAAAATAAGGCAACACGGTACATAACCGCACATCATGAATAGAAGAAAGGATAAAAGACCGCAAAAACAATCGAAATAATAAGCTACCGCGGACGGCAGGGGCCGACCGTGCCACGAGCGCAATACTTGCCGGGCAACAGCTCCACCGCGCCGACATCATGCCGCTGCCCACTCAGTATCTCCATCATGATGTCAACCCCTCGAGAGCAGACGGCATGCGGATTCATAGGCATCTCATCAACCCTTGAGGAAGCTGCTGCATGCCCTGCGTGCAAGCGGCCATCACTGAAATATCGCCAGGCACACTCAATCCACGTTCCTGCAACGCAAACAACAGGTTGTTCACATGCGTGGCGTTGGTCTGACAAATAATCGCAGTGGTCTGTGGAGCACTGGCGAAGACCGAATCAAGCATCAACCGCACGTCCGCCATTCCATAACCAGTCGAGGCCACGAAATCGGTTTTGACACCGAGATCAAGGCCATATTTCGTCACAGCATCGCGAAAGCGAATCAAATAATTCGAACCATCCTCATACGCGACGTCACTCGTCCCGACAATCACCACATGCTTATGGCCCAAATCGGCAATCCGGCTTATCGCTTCACGGCCCATCCGCTCGAAATCCAAATCGACGGAATACACCGCCCCGGTATTCGCGGGGTAACCGACGGAAACCACGGGCACATCCAACGTTGAAGCAAGATCGGCACGCGAATCTTCCATCAATACATCCAGCAGCATGATGCCGTCCACCATGCCATTGCGCGTGACCCTTACCAATTCCCGGTCACCGTATTCGTGCATCAGTAAAAGAATGTCATACCCATAACGCTTAGCCCGCGTAGCGAGAGCGAAGAAAAATGCCGCGTAATTCGTGTAATCCGTATATTCATGCACAGGCGAGCTCAGCGCCAAAACCTTAGTCCGAGGACGCCCGCTCGGCATGCCAGGCAAAGCGCCATCGCCCACGCCCAGCAAGGCAGCTATCGACTGGTCCATATGCTCTACATGCTTCGGACGATATCCAAGCGACCTCGCGGCCTCGATCACCTTGCGCTTAGTATCGTCCCTCACGGAGCGCTTGCCGCTCATCACATAGGAAACCGTGCTGATGGACACTCCGGACTTTTCCGCGACGTCTTTGATTCCAGCCATATCTAAACCCCTATGCAAGCGTTCTAACGAGCACATTCAACACACAGTGTAACCGCAAAACCGATCATACCGGGCAAGGTTCGCAGATGGGGATTACCCCCACCCCGCATAGCGATAGCCAGGAAGCAGAAAACGCCACGCCGAGCTTTTTTGAAACCCCTCATCGAATCTCAGCACATCCAATACGCCAGCAACGACCTCAACAGCATTTAACCCGACACCGGCAAAAACGTGCGTCGGTTCATTTCTACAGATACGACGCATCCGTCAGAAAACCAAAAACGCATCCACCAGATATTCGGATTTTCCCTCCCGCAACATTCGGATTTTCACTCGTCGCACATTCGGATTTTCCATCGCATATAATTCGGATTATCATCGAAACGAAATTCGGATTTTCCACTGCCTAGGATTCGGATTTTCTAGAACGCCGGATAAACCCTACAAACGATACGGAAACGGAACACATATGGCACAGCAGAACGTCAAGCCGAACGGCTATCGCCCACGTATCGTGGATAAGCAAATCGAACGGTACATGCGCATTTTCGGAGCCGTCGAAATCGCAGGAACCAAATGGTGCGGCAAAACATGGGCCGCACGCGCGCACGCAAACAGCATCACCTACGTCGACCGCGACAACAACCTGCCCATGGCACAGGCAGACCCATCGCTTATGCTGCTCGGCGATCGCCCGCACGTCATTGACGAGTGGGCGATCGCACCAGCAATCTGGGACGAAATTCGCCATAAGGTCGACGATGAGCCCGGCAGCAAAGGCCAGTGGCTGCTCACCGGCTCTTCCACTCCACAAAAGGACACCCGCCCGCAGCATACCGGAGCTGGGCGAATCGGACGCATCCGCATGAACCCGATGAGCCTGTGCGAAAGTGGAGACTCAACCGGGGCAGTCAGTCTTGCCGGATTGTTCGAAGGCAGATTCGAACCGTCGAAAGCGGACAACGACACCCTGAAACTGTTCGACATCACTTGCCGTGGCGGTTGGCCTGAAGCGCAAAACATGCCGACAGAGGACGCGCAGATCCTTATTCGCGAATATATCCGCCTCACATTGACGGAAGGGGTTCCGAAACAGGGGTACGATCCGGAAATCGCCAGACGTCTGCTCAATTCGCTAGCCCGCAACGTCAGTCAATCCGTAACATTCGAAACGTTGCGCAAAGACATGTACGGCACCGAGGAACACCTTGACGATTTCATTTCCGCAAGCAAGGTTTCCAAATACGTGGCAATGTTCACCGATATGTTCGTCATCGACGACATCCCCGGCTGGGTGCCGCCACACCGTTCACCGAAACGCATGCTGACCAAACCGCGCCGATACTTCGCCGATCCTTCCATCGCGGCCGCACTGCTTGGCATCAATCCACACGCACTGCTCAACGACTGGCAGACTTTCGGACTGTTGTTTGAAAACCTGTGCATGCGCGATTTGCTGGTATACGCCCGCGCGCTGCCGGATATCGGCATGGAGCCGGTACGTTACTATCACGACGATTCCGGCCTTGAATGCGACGCGATCATCGAACTTGCGGATGGGCGTTGGGCAGGTATCGAAATCAAAAGCAGTCAGGACAAGGTGGAGCAGGCCGCGGAAAATCTGAATCGTATGAAAGCCAAACTGTTGAAGAACCCCCAGGCCCGAGCCAAAGCGCCGGAATTCCTGGCCGTTCTGATAGGCGTCGGCGAGTTCGCCTACCGACGCGAAGACGGCATCTACGTCATTCCGATACGCACGCTAGGAGCCTGACGCGTTATCGATTTGCCGTTGACTTACCGCTGCTGTCTCGTCAACGGTAAGTCTAGACTTGCCACGAATTCGGATTTTCCCTTCTGCAACATTCGGATTTTCCTTTGCGTAGGATTCGGATTTTCTCAGACGGGGGTGAGACGACGATTCAACACGACTTTGGACATGCCATCGATAGCATGGAATCATGCGTTATTTTGAAGATGAAATTTCCGGAATCGACGGCAGCACGGCCACGTTCGTCGGCTACTGCCTTGACAACAGCAGCGAAATCGACCCGAATCGCAAGCGCCCGTCCGTGCTGGTGATTCCCGGCGGCGGCTACGAAATGACGTCCGACCGCGAAGCCGAACCAATCGCCATGCAATTCCTTGCAGCCGGCTTCAACGCGTTCGTGCTGCGCTATTCCGTGAAACCGTCCATCTTCCCGGTCGCGTTGCTGGAAGCGGCTGAAGCGATGCGGCGGATTCGTACGCATGCCGACGAATGGCATTGCGATGCCGACGCGATCGCGATGATCGGCTTCTCCGCCGGCGGTCACCTTGCCGCCAATCTTGCGACTTCCGCCAGCGACGACGTGCTCGCGGCACATGGTTACGATGCGGATGCGGTGCGCCCGAACGGCTGATGCTCGCCTACCCTGTGGTCACGTCCGGCCCGCTCGCCCACCGTGGCAGTTTCGATGCGCTGCTCGGCGACCGCAAGGCCGATCCGGAAGCGCTCGACGCCGTTTCGATCGAAAGCATATCGATGCGAAGACGCCGCCGGTGTTCGTCTGGCATACCGTTCCTGACGATTGCGTGCCGTACGAGAACACGCTGATGCTCGTCGACGCTTGCAAGAAGGCGGGCGTGAGCGTCGAGGCGCACCTGTTCCCCAGCGGCGGCCACGGCCTGTCGCTCGGCACCGCCGAAACCGCATGGCAGGGGGTCAACGGCATCGAACCGTGCGTGCAGGTCTGGCCGGAACTTGCGATCACGTGGATGCGTCGTACATTTGCGGATACCGACGCTGCCACGACCGGCTCTGCCACAGCCGACGCGATTGCCGAATAATCGCTATTCCTGCGTTTTTTCTGCGTCTTTTCACGTCTTTTTGTCGCACGACTTCGCTTTTCGGACCAAAAACAAGTCGTGCGACATTTAATCGAGTAAAATACCCCCTAACCGGCATTTTCCGGGCGAAAACGGCACTTAGGGGGTATTCGGCGTCGCACGACTTGAAAATAACCGCCAAAAATCAAAGTCGTGCGACGTTTCGCGCCACCTAATCGCCAAAATCAGATGGGACGCGACTCGTGCACCATCTGACGATCGCCGTAATACAACGAGTTCAGGCCAGGATTCGCCGGCGTGCCCCACGCGGACGCGGACGCGCCGGACGCACCGGACAGCCGCTGAGCACGCTGGACAGTTGCCGGACAACCATTGAACAACCACCGGGCACACCGGCCGAACACCACCAACAAGCACGCGCCCATAGGCACATATTGACGATTTGTGCAGATTTGCCACCCGTCGTCGCACTGCGACGCACACTGCATAGACCCGTTGGTAGTCTGTGATTGGTTCGCAACGGCACATTCGTTGCGCACGATGGAAAAGCAAGCCACACGAACCGACCCCGCGCAACCGCGCAAAACCACACAGAGAGACCTATGAATATCATCAATTTCTTCGTCAACCTCATCAAGGACCCCCGTACCGCGATCGCCAGCTGGATTGCCATGGGCGTCGCGCCGACCCTCGGCTTCATTTTCCTTATCGTCTTCATTGAGACCGGCGTGGTGTTCTTCCCGTTCCTGCCGGGCGATTCGCTGCTGTTCGCGGCCGGCTTCTTCGCCGCCCCCGACGCACAGACCGGCGTGTCAGCGCTGCCGCTGTTCGCGCTGCTACCGGTGGTCTGGTGCGCCCCGATCATCGGCGACCAGTGCAACTACTGGATCGGCCACTTCTTCGGACGTCGCATCATCGAATCCGGCAAAGTCAAGGCCATGACTCCGGAACGCATCGAAAAGACCGAGAAAATGATTGAGAAGTGGGGTCCGCTGGCTGTGTTCCTTGGCCGCTTCTTCCCGTTCATCCGCACGTTCATGCCGTTCATTTCCGGCATTTCCGGCATGCGCTGGAGCCGTTTCACGCCGTTCTCGGTGCTCGGCGGTCTGTGCTGGTCCACACTGTTCACGCTGCTCGGCTATTTCTTCGGCGGTATTCCGGCCGTGCAGAAGCATTTCGAATTGGTGATTATTGCGATTCTTGTGCTGTCGCTGATTCCGACGATCATCGGCCTGCTCAAGGCCAAGTTCGGCAAGAAGAAGCCGGCTGCCGAGGACACTGCGGAAACCGCCGACGCCGAATAAGCAGCGTTCAATCGTCGTAGAAATATCGGCGAATACAACGCAAGCACAACACGCGGAGTGTGGAATTGCATTTTTCCACACTCCGTACTAATATTTCGAGAGTTGTCTTGCTAAACAAGGTGACGCACATGGGGCTGTAGCTCAGTTGGTAGAGCGCTTCGTTCGCATCGAAGAGGTCGCGGTTTCGACTACCGTCAGCTCCACGAAGCCCGCTGCATTCATTCCACCGCAGCGGGCTTTTTCTTTTGCTTTCCGCCGTTTCCGGCATTTCTTGCGATTCCCATACGCACTTTCCAGCGCTCTTCGCACCGTGCATACGCCCGTCCGCACGCACGCACCGCGCCGTCCGCACCGGCCACGCAAACGCAACCCAGCCGAATCGCCATACATGCCGACTTCTAAAAAGCCATTTAACGGGGTTATTTTCGCGATTTTTACGATTTTAACCCCGTTAAAATCGCATTTTTCGCAAAACCCGTACGATAGTCCACGTCAAACAGTCCACACAAACCCAAAAATACGTTAAACTAGCGTTTTAACGGGGTCATTTTTGCAATTTTCGCAATTTTGACCCCGTTAAACCACATCTCAGGGATTATCGGTATCTAAAAAGTCACAAGGAGCACCACATGAGCACCTATCGCAGAGAGCACTATTTGGCCAAGCTCCGTCCTTTCTACAACGATTCCGGTCTCATCAAAGTAATCACCGGCATCCGCAGATGCGGCAAATCCAGCCTGCTCATCACAGTTCTCAACGAGCTCTTTGAGCAGGGAATCCCTGAAACCAATCTCATCTACCTCAACCTCGATCGCCGCGAATACCGCAACGTAACCACTCCGGACCAACTCGATCAACTCATCGAACAAGCCATGTCGAATGCCTACGGTGCAGGACTGCGTTATCTGTCATCGATGAAGTACAGAACGTGAAAGGCTTCGAAACCGTCATCAACGGCTGGCGGGAGGAAGGTAATTGCTCCATTTTCATCACTGGCTCAAATTCCTATCTGCTGTCCGGAGAGCTTGCCACGAAACTTACCGGCCGCTATATCAAGCTGGAAATGTTCACCCTTTCCTTTCAGGAATACCTCGGCATGCGGAATTTCCTAAACAAACCGGAAATTCCGGTATCGCAAGCCTTCCGCGACTATCTCACATACGGCGGGTTCCCGAAATCGCTGGAATATGACGATCCCGACGAAAAAGCCGCATATATTCAAGACGTCATCGGGCAGATCTTCAACAAGGACATCACCGCCCACAAAAAAGTACGCAATCGCGATACTTTCACCCGTGTGCAGGACTATCTCATCAATAATTTCGCAGCGCCCACAAATCTTTCCGGCATTATCGCGTATCTGAAACACAGCGAAGGCATCAGCATCAAACGCGAAACGCTTTCCAGCTACGTCCGTCTGCTGGAAAGCGCCAAAATCCTCTACAAGTGTCCTCGCTTCGATCTGAAATCCCGCAAGTCGCTCAGGGGCGGGGAAAAATACTATCTTGCCGATCCCGGTATCCGGTTCGCCCGTAATACCGATACGCGAGTCAGCTACGGTCCGTCACTGGAGAACGCGCTATATACGCATCTGCGGTCGAAAGGCTATGACGTCAGCGTCGGCACCATCGGCAAACTTGAATGTGACTTCATTGTCCGAAAGCGCAACCAGTACGCCTATATCCAAGTGTCTATGAGCGTTCAGGATCCGCAGGTCGAGGAACGCGAATATCGCCCGTTCAGCAAATTGGCGGACGGGTATCCGAAATACCTGTTCACATTGGATCCGCTACCATTGCAGCGCGACGGCGTACGTCACCTCAATCTCATGGAATTTCTGCAAAACGACGGCGATATCGACTTCGATTAAACATTAATAATGGCGATTATGTCGTGTGGCGCGCCGGTTGTGCAGACGCACCACACGCATTGCGGAGGCGTCAGGCGTTGCGGCTACGTACGTAGCGTCGAGCGTGGCGGCGGTGATGCCATCGTAGCCGTTGATCGAGGCGAATTGCGGGCCGTCGGAATTGTCGATGCGCATGAAGCCGGTCTGGCCAAGCGTGGTGGCACCGGATGCGGCCGCGGAGCGCAGGCCGGACATGGAATCCTCCACCGCGATGCAATACTTCATGTCTTCGGGCGCGATGCCAAGCTTGCGGCCCGCCGCAAGATACGGTGCGGGCGACGGCTTCTTCTCGACATCGTCATCGCCGCACACGTAACCGGCGAACGTGCCGTCCAGCGCCTGCGCGATCAGGTTTTCCGCCAGATGACGCGGCGATGTGGTGACAAGCATCGACGGCACGCCCGCCTCCTTCAGCGACAGCAGCACGTCTTCGACGCCATCGATCCACGGAATGCGTTCGAATTCCTTCTGCGCAACATAATCGATCATGCCCTTGCCGATTTCTTCGATCGACAGCTTGCAGCCGTGCTCCACCATGCGGCGGGCCACGTCCGGAACCGGCGTTCCGGAACCCTGCCAAGCGAGGTCCTCATCCCAGTATCCGCCGTGGTCGGCTGCGATTTTCAGCTCGCCTTCGTGCCAATACGGTTCGGAATCGATCAACGTGCCGTCCATGTCCCAGAACACGGCTTTGAGCATCAGCTTCGAAACTTCCTGGGCGCCGTTCTGGATACCGTTGTTCAGCTCGGTCATTACGTTTCCTCGCAATCGTTACGCTTCGTTCTCCGATAGCTACATTCTTCGTCAGCTACGACCATTTCAGCAGAGCGGCACGACGGAAGCGCTTCAGCGCGCAGAAAAAACAGGACGGTTCCATCAAGCCGGTCCGCCAATCGGTTCATACCAATCGGCTCGCACCAATCGGTTCACGCAAACCGACTCATGCACAAGCCAATTCGCGCAAGCCAACGCAGCAACCAACCCATAGCAACGGAGGCACTTGGAAATCCCCCAAGTGCCTCCGCAACGAACAACGCATCCGACGAAATCGGTCGGCCGCAATCGCAGCAATCCGTCATAGACCCCTTTTAGACGAATCGCAAGACTTGCGTGCGACTACTCCTGAGTCTCCTGCTCCTGAGCGGCCTTCTCGGCATTCTCCGCCTTCCAGCGGGCAATGCAACGCTCGACGCGCTTGTAGCCGATGATCTTCGGATCCAAGCCGGCCTCGCGGAAAATCGCGGCAGGCGAGCCACCCTCGGCATACCTGCGCATGCAGTCGTCACGGAATTCCTTGGAATAGCAAATTCGATACTGAGTGACTGATTCCACAGCATCGAGAGACCCCAGGTATTTGCGGGTCTTTGCGGTGAACGCAACTCTTGGCACTGTACGCTCCTAACCTTTCTGTATCCACCGCATGCCTCCCCCGATTCTTCGCGGAAATAAGCAGCCATATTTCATCGAAGCTGTGGGCCAGCCGGAAGAAATACGAACTTCAACGCGGATACGTAATATTATTCCTCACAATAGAGACATCATTGCGAGACAGATGCGGCGTTATGAGTAGTTGCATACCAAAAATCGGGCATACCCCCGCGATATATGCCCGATTTTGCTGTTTTTTTAGATTTTTTTAGGGTTTTCCAGCGCTTTTCAGGAAAGTCAGCGAATGGGCTGTCAGCGAATTCCCCAAACTACCACTGACCTGGAGCCCATATCGTCCCCCTCTTCCGCACGTTCCGCCCGTACGGATTCGCGCGACGGAAGCTGCCGTGCATCGGCTCGCAGCTGCCTGCGCCACATGCGCGCGCGCTGGGACCGCTCGACTTCCACGATGCCACCGTCCGCGTCCGCGGCGAACACGCTGGAACCGGCCGGCTTGCGCAGCCGCTCCACTTGGCGGTGCAGCTCGCGGTTCTCTTCCTCAAGTTCGAGGATGCGCGTGATTCCAGCCAGGTTGATGCCCTCTTCCTGGCTGAGTTGCTGCGCTTGCGCAAGACGGGAGATGTCGCGCAGCGAATAGCGCCGCGCGCCACCTTCCGTACGTTGCGGTACGACCAAGCCAAGGCGATCATACTGGCGCAGCGTCTGCGGATGCACGTTGGCGAGCTCGCGGCCGCACCGACCGAGAAGACGGGCAGCTCGATGTCGAAACCGACTTCGGCGGCACCGTCCAGGTCGGCCCGGCCGGCCACGATCGCCATGGCGCACATTTCATACAGCCGCTTGATCTGCCGTGCGGCGCGCGCTTGGGAGGCTTGGGAAGTCCGCGATGAGCGTGCCATGCGGTCAGCGCTCCCGAGCGAGCTCGTCGGCGAAGTCACCGCATGCCTTGTCGAATTCCTTCGCGGCATGCTTGGCAACGAGGTTCGGATGCTCCGGAACGCGGATTTCCACACGACCGACCAAATCGCCGTTCTCGTGCGGATTCACCACGCCCTTGCCTGCGATGCGCACTTCCGCGCCGCTGGACGAGCCGGCGGGCACTTTGAAGGTGATTTCGTTGCCGTCGATGTCCTTCGCCGTCACTTTCGCGCCGTTCACGGCTTGGCTGACGGTGATGGGCAGCGGCATGATGATGTCACGTCCGCGCAGGGTGAATTTCGGGTCTTCGGCGACGGTGATATGCAGGTACAGATCGCCGTTTTTGCCGCCATTGCGGCCCGGCTTGCCCTTACCGGTGAGACGGATCTTCTGGCCGTCGTGCACGCCGGCGGGGATGTGCGTCTTGAACTTCTTGCCGTCCGCGGACAGCGAAACCGTGGCTCCCTTGACGGCCTGGCGGAAGGTCAGACGGATCTTGGAGTTGCGGTCCTCGCCGTTTTCCGGCTGCGGCTGCTCGTAATCGTCAGCGCCGTAGCGTTCGTAGGCGGAGCCTGCGCCCGGGCCGCCCGCACCGCCACCGAACATCGAGAAGATGTCGTTGAGGTTCGGATTGCCGCCGCCATTGGTCTGGAAGCGGATACGCG
>ENA-OQHA01000192-OQHA01000192.1-human-gut-metagenome-genome-assembly--contig:-NODE-192-length-33479-cov-3.910530_pt1 | contig 33479 bp, 28 predicted proteins | sample MGYA00242558_ERZ504707 | MGnify/ENA primary metagenome ERZ504707 (study PRJEB26092, sample SAMD00036197) | human gut metagenome | host: Homo sapiens | study: EMG produced TPA metagenomics assembly of... | reverse complement strand
TTGAACGATTTATTTGCGTGTCTGGGATTGAACCAAACACGCAATTAATTGACAAACTTTTCAAAGAACTCATTTTATTTACTGCCAGAGCCGTTTAGGCTGGGCTAATTTTTAACGAACTATTGATAAATAGAAAATAATTTTTAATATTATGAGAAAACAGACAATCCTTATTTTATTAATTCTGACAAACATTTGGAACAACATCCATTCATATAACCTTAAGCAAATAGCAGACAAGGAATATATGACAAATAGTTCCATCACTTCATTGTGTCAGGATGATTACGGTATGCTATGGATTGGCACATGCGATGGCATGAATGTTTACAACGGTCAAAAGATAGAAGAGTTTAAGATTGCCAATGCCATAGACTATCTTACCGGCAATCTAATAGATCGCATCGTTTACACCGGCAATGACATATATTGGGTTCAAACTTATCATGGGTTAAACCGTCTAGACCGTAAAACAAACGGAATAATCCATTACAGCGAGTTTCAGAAACTATTCTTAATGGATAAGGATAAATATGGAAACCTGTTTATCATACAAGAAAGCAATAGTATTTACTATTGCCCGAAAAATGAAACCAAATTCAAGAAAATCAGCATCACTGGAGTGCTAATATCAGACATTTTAAATTTTTTTATTGATGAACGCAACCTGATATGGATAACCATGGCAGGCTACAACCGGTGCTTTGAAATTATCCATGAGCCTTCCGGAGAAATAACTTTAGAGTCACGGCAACCAGAGCTAATCTACAGGTCAAGCCTACTATATTGTTTCAATGACGATGAACATCTGTTATATATAGACAAGGAATACAACTTTTTTCTTACAATTTAAAATCCAAGGTTAATACACTAATATCCAATTTAAGGAAGGAAATACAGACCCATGGGAAAATATCATCAATAATCCGCTATCACGATAAGTTTTTTATCGGTTTCCTCATGGACGGACTTTTAATATTGGAAAAACGGGATGATTCCCAAGAATATGACATCCAGCAAATTCCAATAAACAGCGGAGTTTTCTGCATGATAAAAGACCACTTTCAAGATACTATTTGGATTGGCACAGACGGGCAAGGTGTGTATCTTTACTCAAACCCTCTTTATTCCATAAAATCAGTTGTATTAAGCAATTTATATAGAAAAGCCGTAACCCCTGTAAGAGCACTTCATATTGACGATGAACGGACATTATGGATAGGAACAAAAGGCAACGGCATCATCAAGGCATATAATTATGACGCGAAGAAAGAGATATTCGATTGCAAGACCGAAATGCTTACAATCTCAAACTCAGATATAGCAGTAATGCCGTCTATTGCTTTTCCAAAAGCAAGCATAACCTGTTATGGATTGGCAACGAGGAAGGCTTATGCTATTACTCATATAAAGACAAACGCATCAGAAGACTTCCAGTCATAATTAATGGCAAACATTTAAAATACATACACGACATATATGAGACCAAGAACTCAGAGTTATGGATAGCAAGTGTAGGCATGGGATAGTTAAGGCGCAGCTGACAGGGAGTCCCGACACTCCCAGGCTTGAGGATATGCGTATTTATACTATTAATGAAGGCCAGATAGGATCAAATTATTTTTTTACCATTTACCATGAAGACGAAAACCCACCTCTTTTTGGTAATAAAGGTTATGGAGTATTCCGATACAATGAGAAAACCGATGTACTTGAGCCTGTCGCTACCCACAAATATGATAATATGACACTGAACAACATTCTTGCAATCAACAAGGATAGTTGCGGAAGCTATCTCTTGGGAACAAGCTACGGACTTATCAAGCTATCCCCAGATTCGTCATACCATCTTTTCAATACCAAAGACGGATTCCCAAACAGCACGATACATGAAATACTGAAAACCTCGCCGTATAATTTTTGGCTGAGCACAAACATGGGAATGATAAATTTTGACACACGTAGCAACGTGTTTAGGACGTATGGGGTCGGCGACGGCCTGAGAGTTGTGGAGTTCTGCGACGGGGCAGCTTTCCGTGACCCACAAACAGGCGTGTTATATTTTGGAGGTATAAACGGATTTGTTACAATTACAGCAGACGGACAAACAGAACATCCATACATGCCACCTATATATTTTGACAAGTTGTCAATATTCGGAAAGCAATACAGCTTAGGAGAATACATAACTTTGGAAAACGGAGAAAAAAATTGAATTTGGATTACAATCAGAATTTCTTCTCCGTATCTTTTATATGTGTGGATTTTTTGAACGGCAACAATTATACTTTCTCATACAAGTTAAAAGGATTAAGCGAACAATGGATAAACAATGGTACGGAAAGTAGTATTGCTTTCACAAACATGGCTCCTGGGGAATACACATTACAGGTAAAATATTACAACAGTATTTTCGATAGTGAGAGTAAAATATATTCATTGACTATATGTATTGCCAATCCATGGTACACATCATGGTGGGCAAAAATAATTTATTCAATATGTGTTCTCACAATAATAGGACTGTTTGTTCACTCTGCCACTATGCGAATGAGACGTAAAAAACAAGAAATGCTAAATGAAATTGAAAGACGCCACCAAAAGAACGTATTCGAGTCCAAGCTCAGCTTTTCACTAACATAGCACATGAATTCTGCACACCACTGACATTGATTTGCGGACCTTGCGAGCGCATTCTTTCCACAAAAGGATTAAACAAATTTGTATCGGACTATGTACAGATGATACAAGTAAATGCAGAGCGCTTGAAATATTTGATTAACGAGCTGATAGAGTTTCGCAGAATAGAAACTGGACACAGGGAACTCATAATAGAAACATTAGACGTATCGTTACTCATGAAAAGCCTAACAAGAAGCTTCGTAGAAATAGCAAAATCAAGGAATATCAGATTTATGAGCAAAATATCCGAAGACATGTCGTGGAATACGGACAAAGGTTTTCTAAATACAATTGTCATTAATTTGATTTCGAATGCATTCAAATACACGCCATCGGGTAAATGCATAAAAGTAAGCTTGGAAACCAAAGAAGGATTTCTGAAGATTTGTGTGGCAAACGAAGGCAGCTACATTAAAGACAGTGATTTTCAGAGGCTTTTCAATCGCTATACCATATTGGATAGTTTCGAGAATCAGGATAAGAAAAATTTCTCACGTAATGGATTAGGATTAGCCATTTCGTATAACATGGCGCAGTTATTGGATGGCGAGCTAAAAGCAGAGAACTCACCTGGCGGATGGGTTGTGTTTACTCTGACATTACCAGCTCTCAGTCCTGACAACCAGAAAGAAAAGCGCATCACATCGGAATATATTCCTGAAAAAATATATATGCAACCTATGATTAAACTGCCTGATTACGAGTTTGACAAAATGCGTCCGACGATTTTGGTTATTGACGATGAAATAGAGATTTTATGGCTTATTGGAGAAATCTTCTCGAACGACTTCAATGTGGTGACGTTACAAGATGCAGGCAAGACTGAAGATGTGTTGAATGAGATGTCTCCAAACGTTATTATATGCGATATTAAAATGCCAGATACAAACGGAATAGAACTGGTAAAAAGAATAAAGTCGCAAAAAGAAACTTCGCATATACCTATAATAATCATTTCCGGACACTACGAAATGCAACAGCAAATGGAAGCTATTTCCTCCGGAGCTGAGATGTATATCACGAAACCGTTCAGTACGGAATTCCTACGCATATCTGTCATGCAAGTAATGGAACGCAAAGAAAGACTAAAAAGCTATTTCAGTTCGCCAATCAGTTCTTTCGAAAAAACAGAAGGAAAGCTCATGCATAGGGACTCGAAAAAATTCCTGCAATCGGTACTGAAAATCATAAATGACAATATAACAAATAGCGAACTGACAACAAAGTTCATCGCCGAAAAATTAGCTATGAGTCAAGAAGCCTGTACCGTAAAATGGAAGAAACTGGCAACGGTAGTCCTGCCACCCTGATTAAGTTCTGCCGTTTGCATGTGGCTAAGGATTTACTACTAACGACGCACAAAACGGTTGATGAAATAGTGTTCGATTCAGGTTTTTCCAACAAAGTATCCTTTTTTAAAGCCTTTCGCGAAATGTACGCTGCACGCCAAAAGATTTTAGGAAGAGGCAACTCAAAGAGATAAACGAAGACAATAAAAACAATAATAACGAATAAATAACCGTGACAAAAACTCTTCGTTGTTCGGAATCAAAACGCTTTGTCGTTCCAATCAAAATGACGAAGCGTTTGATTCCGTATTTTTTTACACACACATTTTTTCCATCGGATTTGCAAGACGGTTGAATAAGTTAGCATCAACAAACCGACGAATCCAATTAAATTCTTGCAGACTTTGCACGTTGCAAAACTCGAGTAAGTAAAACATTGTGATAATGTAGTAAACAATTGTGCCAATGATAAAAAAATAACAAACTAACTATTCTTTATTCTCCCTGCCATTCTATCTTTGCCAAAAAGTCCGAGACGAACTATGAACTTTTATTTAACTATTAACTAATACCTGGTGAAAATGAAAAAGAAATTTGCATTAAGGCTATTCACAGCTTTACTGTTTCCAGTCATCATCGCTTCATGTGGCAAGGAAGAGGAACAAGAGACAGTACAGCCGGCAGCAGACCTTGTCATCGACAACAGTGCGGTGACATTACTGCAAGGTGACGAAATCACCGTAAGTATCACTTCCGGAAACGGAGACTACTCTGTAAAAACTTTCGACGAATCGGTGGCTACGGCGACAATCGACGGCGATAAGGTGACAATCAAGGCGACAGAAAACAGTGTCCTCGATGAAAACAACCGTGCTGAGACAACAATCTTAGTTATAGACGGACGTAAAAAGACTGCAAGGATAAAAGTGCAGGTAGCAAAACTTTGGGATTTGACAACCGACATTCCTGAAGAAGGAATTGAGTTGTTTATCGGAGAAAAGAAAACGATAGAAATACTTACCGGAAACGGGGACTACAAGATTACGATGCCGGAAGGTGCCGAACGATATATAAAGTTAGACGAACTCTCTGGCCAGGTGTTTTCCGTAACAGCCATAGAAGAAACTCCACAGGGTGAACCCGTACAAATCACCATCACCGATAAAAAACAAAAGACAATTGCCATTCTGATAATTGTCAATATAGTTGACTTGACGCTGAAATCAAACGAAGCGACATTTGCGGAACCCGATGCGGAAGTACAGACCATAGAGATAGAAAAAGGCAACGGTGGTTACACTTTCACATTCCGAACTGATGAAGGTGAGCCAACAGCAACATCGCCCATCGTGGAAGCCACGGAAGAGGATAATTTCATCACTCTGAAGCCTTTAGCAAGAGGTGATGTGACAGTGATAGTGACAGATCAGAAAGGCTCTAAAGAAGAGATTGCCGTCACAGTTAATCCTTACGAAATAAAATTAGACGGAAACCTTACGGAACTGTCCTTGGACGGCTTTGAAAGTACCAAGGAAATCAATATATCTCGCGGAAACGGCGGCTACCAATTGGCTGAACTAACGGAAGACAACTTGAAATATATAAAGTCTGCAAGTATTAATGGAGAAAACTTAACAATAGAAGCCAAATGGATGGGAGAAACTACACTGACTATTACCGACGATGCGAATAAGACACTGGTATTACCGGTGAAAATAAACTCTATGGCGGCAAAACTTAACAGCGATTATTGCTTCAAGATAGGCTCTAAAGGCATTTTTAGTCAACCACCATATAACAAGATGCAGCAACTTACTTTTGAAATGGTGTTCTATCCAACATATTCACGTGCCCTACAGTCTTTTATCGGTCTGGAAGGTGTATTTCTGCTCCGATGTGAAAATAATGGAGATACAGACCTCAGATTCGAGATAGCCACTAAAATTGACGGAAAAGATGACCCGCGCTTCCGTAGCCAGCAAAAAATGGGAAACGACCGCCAAGATAACGGCAAATGGTATCATATAGCCATAGTGTATGACGGAACACAGCAAAGTACAAAGGACGCTTACCAGATGTATATAAACGGAGTTAAAGAAGAATTAACGCCTGCCGATAATTCCTATGCTGATGTAGGTCCTAATACATATCTTGACCTTTCCGAAGTAAAAGGAGACGAGGCATTGATGATTGGACGTTCTGGAAACAGCGAATTCCGTCTAGGATACTGCAACGTTGCCCAGGCACGCATGTGGAAGACAGCCCGTACGCAGGAACAAATCAAAGAGGACATGTGCAAATATTATACTCCTGAAGAAGCAAGTGCAAATGAAAACTTGTTAGGTTATTGGATTCCTGGCAATGGCATAAAAACAGGAACATTCAAGAACTATGGTTCTGCCGGAACAGCCCTTGATGCAAAAGTTTATACACAAGGAGCTAATATTTCTGAAACTACTGTAAATGCAGACAAGTTTGCATCGACAGCATGCCCTCACACATATTGAAAACAGATTATAATCAGACAATAACAAAATGAAGACACAAAGATTTTTCAAAGTTGCCATGCTGCTTCTCCTTACAGGACTGGCAGCCTGCGACAACGAACGCAATCCCGGGTTCGACCCTAACGACTATGAACCTATCGTTGCTCCCGACCCCGTGCATACTCTTGATGCTATGGCGAGCGGTGAACGCGTAGTGCTTTCCAGTTCGTCTCTCACGGACATCGTACTGAAATGGACTCCTACCACTGCACATGGCAATACGGTATATCGCTACGAGGTCTTGATAGACACAATAGGTGGCGATTTCACTAACCCTGTAGAGATCTCATTATCCGACAATAATGGACTGGAACCGCAACTAACACTGTCACACTACCAAGCTAACGCAATAGGAAAACTAGCCAAGTTCCGCTGCAACACGAACGGGACTCTGCGCTGGAAAGTACGTGCTTACTGTGGGCTGGACGATTCGATAAGTTCGCTCGAAGGCTTTTTCGTAATCTTCATGATGGACGGTATAGACAACATACCTTCGGAAGACGAACCGATTTATATAACCGGTGCAGGCACGGAAGACAATGGTGACGAAACGCGGGCTCTGCAAATGTTAAGACAAGACGATGGCATTTACCAGACCTTCGTCAGGCTGAAGGCTAATCAGCCTTACGTTTTCATGGCAAATGTTGGTGGCCAGAAATGTTATTACTACTCCGACGAAAGAGGCATATTACGCGAACGAAACGAAGGAGAAAAATATACGATGCAGGTAGATAAAGAAGGCATATACCGGATAACCATCAACATGGGCGAGCAGAGCATCTCGTACGATGAGATAGGCGATGTTTGGCTATATAACATTTCGGGCAACTATAGGCAAGACTTTAACTACCTTGGATATGGCAAATGGGGTATAGTGAACTACACCGCACGCAAACAGACAGAAAGTTGGGCTGGAAGTGGAGAAACACGCCACAGTTTCAAGATGATGATAAACGGTACGGAATACCGTTGGGGGAACAGAGGAAGAGATGAGGGCACACCAAACATGGATACTGACGATAGTTATTATAACCTGTATCTATTGGCAACAGGCACAGATGGATGGGATTACAGTTTCAGATTCTGCGACGATCTTCTACAATGGGGCGAACCAAGCAGCGGTGTATATGAAGCAACGGTAAAAACAGATGTCACCCTTTATTTTAATGCGGATTTTGGCGTTTACACCCACCGTTGGGTGGCTTCTGAAACAAACGGAAACTAAAAAATACGAATAATTATGAAAAGTAATATACTATCATTTTCAAAAACAATCCTATCGTTTTGCGGAGGATTTATGCTGTTAACTTCCTGCGATGACGGCAGTTTGGAAGATATTTATAAAGGAGATTCTTCAGGCGAATATGTATCAGACGTAAATTGGACGGATGCAGCCAACAAGAGTACTGAAACGTACATCAAATACTTCTTTGAGAATGCAAGCGGACGCGACACCTTTGGTGGGGAAATATACTGGGAAAAGCCCAACACCCCGAAAACAGGTGAACCGACAAGTTCTCAAGGCAGCGGTGGATGGTCGCAGGGTCATGCACTGGACATCGTGACGGACTATTATATCCGCAATGCAGGCAATGCCGAAATCCAGGCGAAGATATACAATGATGTAATGAAACCTTTCCTGCCGGCTTTCGATGAGTGGAACAGAACCTGCGGTTATGGAGGACCAGATTTCTGGAACAATTTCTACGATGATATGGAGTGGATGGCATTGGCATGCCTGCGCGTATATGAACTTACTGGCGACACCGACTATTACGACGCTCTTATGAAAATGTGGGATCACATAAAAGGTGCGAAAAATGGTTATAAAGGACAAGGAGGACTTGCGTGGAAGACCGACCTACCCGCTTCGCGAATGTCGTGTTCCAACGGCCCAGGATGTCTGCTTGCAATGAAATTATACCAGCTCACTGTGAAAGAAGCCAAGGAAGGATGGGAAGCAGAAGCAGAATATTACCTGAACTTCGCAAAGGAAGTTTACACTTGGATGACAGCCTACTTATGTGACATATCCACCGGACAAGTATATGACAACCTTGGCATTAATGATGATGGGACAGTAGGAGATCCCGACAAGGTGGCACTTTCGTACAATCAAGGAACATTCATGGCTTCGGCTCTAGAACTTTACAATGCCACAGGAGTGGAGGATTATCTCCGTAATGCCGTTTCGTTCGCCTCATATCAGGTTAACCATAAGATGGATTCCAACTATCCTGTGTTCAGCGGTGAAGGCGGCAGCGGTGACAACCTGTTGTTCCGTGGAATATTCGTCCGCTATTTCCTTGACTTACTGAAGCAGCCTACAGGAGAAGCATATCCCGAAAAACAAAAACAAGTTCATAGCCGCACTGCGCAGCTGTTCAGACGTGCTTTGGGTAAACGGACATCCAGAAGGTTGGTACGTGTGGGAATACGACTGGACAAAAGCACCTGAGTTCGGTAATAGAAACGACAACGAGAACCGACTGACAATATCGCTTAACGCCGAGGTACCTGGAGCTACACTTATTGAAATCCGCGCTCGCTATGAAGACTGGGTACAGGGCAAAGAAACAGAAAAAGCGAACTGGATAGGACCGGACTTCGCAACAGGAGCAGAATAATTTTTCTTGAGTTTGCAAGTATCTTAGTTTTTAGTAATTTGACCTTTACATAACTAATTTACAAGATGAGGTCAACCAAACTAAGCTTAAATCTACAAACTAATATTAAAAAAACTAACAAAAATTAAAAAAATGATACATATAAAAAGAAATATATGTCTGATGACTGTTTCTTGTGCATTATTAGCAGGTATTCCGGCACAGGTCATGGCCGAATGCGAAACTGTAAAGGAGATTTCACAAAGCAAGAAGGTTACAATAACCGGTGTAGTTTTGGATAAAGCTACCAACATCCCTCTTATCGGTGTGTCCGTCATAATGAAAGGTTCAACCAATACGGGAACCGTTACAGACATAGACGGTAAATTCAGCATTAGCCTGCCATATGCTGAAGCACCATTGGTATTCTCATATTTGGGTTATCAACCGCAAGAAGTTATACCCGGAACTGGCAAAGAACTGAAAATATTGTTGAATGAAGATACCAAAGCCCTTCAGGAAGTTGTCGTGGTAGGTTATACAAAGCAACGTAAAGAAACGATGGTGGGTTCAGTGGCTACCATTACTACAAAAGACCTGACACAAAGCCCAACAGCAAATATCAACAACGCACTTGCGGGACGTTTGCCGGGTTTGATTGTAAACCAGTATGCCGGAGGTGAACCGGGAGTGGACCAAAGCGAACTGTTCATACGTGGTAAATCCACTTATGGTAACCAAGGTGCAATAGTAATAGTCGATGGTATAGAACGCGACATGAGCTATCTCGCCCCCGACGAAATAGAGACATTCACAATCCTGAAAGATGCATCGGCAACGGCGGCATACGGTATCCGTGGAGCAAACGGTGTAATTGTCATCACTACCAAACGAGGTAAAGCAGCGGAAAAGGCAACGGTTAATCTGAAGGCTTCTGTCGGCATTAACCAGCCCATAGGCTTCCCTGAATATTTAGGTTCAGCTGATTATGCTATTTTATACAACGAGGCAAAACTGAACGACGCCAAAATGACTGGAGCCGATATCAGCAGTCTCAGCCTGTTCTCACAAGAAGCCATAGACAACTTCCGCAGGGCAAAGGGAGACAATTCTGACGGATTGGGATACAACTGGGACTACTATGATTTTGCATTCAAGCCGGGAATGCAAGAGGACATCAGCCTGTCAATAAGAGGCGGTACGGACAGGGCGCGCTACTATGTGTTGGCTAACTACTTCTCACAAGGAGGCAACTATAAGTATTCCGACGTGAGCGAGTATGATACACAGACACGCTTCAGTCGCTACAATTTCCGTTCTAACATAGACATAAATATCAACAAATATCTGAGTACGAAATTGGACTTAGGTGCTCGCATTACAGACCGTAATGCTCCTGGAACAACGGCAAGTCGTCTTATGACAATCTGTGCCACACAGCCGCCTTATCTTCCAATCCTCGTTGAGGAGAACTCGCATCCGCAAAACGAGGAGTATATCCAGCAGAACCCTTACGGAATGCTGTACGGTGACAATGTTTATCGTTTCAATCTTCTTGGCGAATTGACCCGTACCGGCTACCTTAACGAGAAAAACACTTACCTGAACGGAAGCTTTGCTATGAACCTTGACATGGGGTTCCTTACCGAAGGACTTAAAGCAGAAGTGATGTTCTCATATGATGCCTCAGAAGGACGCTGGATAAATCGCAAACTGGATACTTACAAGGACGGCTACAGAGAATACCCGCAATATGCCACATTCATGCCGATAGAAGGCTCGGACGTATATATGGAAGGAGGACATTACACCGGAGCATACAAGACGGGAAACAAGTACGACATAGACCAGACCATAAGCAACGGATTCAGCCACAACGCATCAGACGCACGGTCTTATTATCAAGTGCGTTTGGACTATAACCATACTTTCTACGAAAAGCACGAAGTGACTGCAATGTTGCTTGCTAATCGCAGCCACCGCACTGTGAACAACGAATTGACTTACCGTAGCCAAGGTCTTACTGGACGCATGGCATACTACTACAACCAGAAATATCTGTTAGAGTTCAACTTCGGTTACAACGGTTCTGAAAACTTCGCTCCCGGCAAACGTTATGGTTTCTTCCCGGCAGGTTCCTTGGGATGGGTAATCTCGGAAGAGCCTTTCATGTACGACACATCATCATGGATAGACTTCCTGAAAGTGAGGGTTTCATATGGTCTTGTTGGTAGCGACAACGTAAGTAGCCGTTTTCCTTACCTCGCATTTTACGGCAGCGGTAGCGGATATGACTTCGGAAACAACTTCGGAACTAACGTAGGAGGTACGGCAGAAGGTAACTTGGCAAATGAGAACCTAACATGGGAGAAGGCAAGGAAGCTCAATGTGGGTATTGATTTCACGACATTGAACCAACGCCTGTCGCTGACAATTGACGCTTTCCACGAATATCGCTTCGATATCATCACTGATATGAGCAGCGACGGCATTATGGCATATCCCGATATCGTAGGAAAAGATGCGGCGTTTCAGAATTTGGGGATTGTGACCAACCGTGGAGTGGATATAGAGCTGAGTTGGAACGACAGAATAGGAAAAGATTTCCGTTATTACATCCGTCCTAACCTGACTTTCGCACGCAACCGTCTAAAATACAAAGCAGAAGTGGCACGCCAAAACCATTGGCGCAAAGAAACCGGGAAACGGCTGTATGAGAACTTCGTCTATGTATTCGACCATTTCGTGGCAAACCAGGAAGAAGCAGACAGATTGAACGAAATTGGCTATCAGCTTGGGGAACACTTATCCCGGGTGATGCCGTTTACAAAGATTTGGATCGCAACGGAGTAATCGACGACGAGGACCGTACCGCAATGGGAAACCCACGAAGCCCTGAACTGATGTTCGGTATTCCATTCGGATTCCAATATAAGGACTTCGATTTCAGCGTGTTGCTGCAAGGTGCCACACTGACCTCAATATTGCTAAATGGGGCAGCTGTATATGATTTTCCGCAATTCGACCAAGACAAGATAGGTAAGGTAAAGAAAATGCACCTAGACCGCTGGACACCGGAAACGGCTGAAACCGCAAAATATCCGGCCCTGCATTATGGCACACACGACAATAACAAGAACAGCAATAGCAGCCTCTTCCTGTACGATGCTTCGTACCTACGCGTGAAAAACGTGGAAATAGGCTATAATCTATCTCCAAAATGGCTACACAAGCTGAACATACAAAAAGCCCGCATCTACCTGCAAGGCTTGAACTTGTTTACATTCGACAAGCTGGGAGATGTGGACATTGACCCTGAAACAAAATCAGGAGACGGTGCATCCTGGTATCCGATACAGAAAGTTTTCAATTTTGGTATAGACGTTACATTCTAAATATAAGCAAACATGAGAAAATCATATATATTAATACACGCATTTTTATTGTCCGCAACGCTGTCTGTTTTTACCGCTTGCAGCGACTATCTTGACCGTGACGATGACGATAAAATAACGGAGGCTGACGCATTCTCTCGCTACGAGAAAGTGAACGGCATGGTATCGGATGTGTATGCCGCTGCCAAAAAAGCCGACCGTCCATTGGTGTTCTTCGAACATTTCAGCAACAGTGCCATTACCGACGAATGTGAAGGTACGAACGTGGAGGGAAACATCACCAACAACTTCAACAACGGTGCATGGAATCCAAACTCACTGCCCGGCAGCTGTGGGCAGTATTGGGAAAGCCTATATGAAGGAATCCGCAAAACAAACCTTATAATAGAAAACGTGGAGAAATATGACACACCCGACAACCCGCAACAGGATGGTGATTTGAGAAAACGCATCGGAGAAATGTACTTATGCGAGGGTATTTCCACATGTTGTTAGCACGAATGTACGGCGAGATCCCGTATATCGACAGGGTGATACACGCCGGCGACAACATGGACTTCAAAAAAGAGTCAGTACACTCAATTGTTGAAAAAATCGTGACAGATGCACAGACTGCATTCGAATGGTGCCAAACAAATACATAAAGACTTCCGAAAACTTCGGACGGGTAGACCAAGGTGCGTGTCTGGGACTTATCGCTTACGTGCGTTGGATAGCGGCAACCCCGCTGTGGAATGGTGCATCCGACTACGGATATACATTGAGCCGTGTTTTTGAAAGCGAATATGCTTACGACGCGGACAGATGGAGAAAAGCAAAAGATGCAGCTGATGCTGTATTGAACTTTGAAGTTGGAGGGACAAAACGATATTCCCTTTATGAAGAACACGACGAAACCGATTTTAAAGATCCTGCCGGAGGGAACTTAAACGACAGCCGCGTTTATGCACGCCTTTGGGACATGTTCTACGATATGGACGCATTTGCAAACGAATACGTGTTCTTTATGACTAAAAGCAAAGACCAGGCTTGGCAAGGGGATATTTATCCGCCAAGTCGCGAAGGCAGTTCGCGTCAACAACCAGTTCAGGAACAAGTAGACGAATATGAATACATAGTAGGTGATTACGGTTATCCGATATATTCGGCAGAAGCACGTAAGGGTGGTTATGATGACGCAAATCCATATGCCAAAGGTACTCGCGACCCACGCTTCTATCGTGATGTCATTTATCATGGTGCGCCATACCGCAACAATAACAACGAACAGAAAACGCTGAATACTGCAACCGGATCTGACCAGATAGGAGCAACCAATGCCACCACTACGGGTATTACCTGCGAAAATTCCAACAGGAGTCATGGAACAAATCTGGTAACTTCAGTATAAATGCTCCTGCCATCTGGCGCCTTCCGGAGTTCATCTACATATATGCTGAAGCTTGCAACGAACTGGGTGAAGACATTGATAAAGCATACGACTTGGTGAACGAGGTAAGAGCACGCTCTTTTATGAAGCCAATGCCACCGACAGTAAAAACAGACCAAGACTTGATGCGCGAATACATCAAACGCGAACGCCGGGTAGAACTTTTCTACGAAGGGAAACGCCCTTGGACATGCCGACTATACCTGGAGCCTACAAGCAGGGAGGAATTATCGAAAGAAAGCATATGGAGATCAAGCGGAAGCGACAACTCTGAAAGGACACAAAAATATTGGGCTGCAAACAACGGACCGCTGCCGCGCTGCCAAAGAATGATTAACGCATGCGCCCTGTCCAGGATAATAACGGAAAGATTGAAATAGATGGTGTAAAATACAGAATGGAACGTTTTTGCGTAGAAGAACGTACATTCGCCATACAACACTACTTATTTCCAATCCGCCAAAGCGAATTGCAAAAGACACCTACCATTGAACAAAATCCTGGATGGTAAAGCGAGACAGTAAGGTGAGTTTTGGAACTCTTAATTATTAATTCTTATAAACTTACCTTACTGAATACGTATAACTTTAAATAAAGAAAAATATGAAACTATTTTTAAGATACATAGGATTGTCGCTCCTGTGCGTAATACTAATTGCAAACACTGGATGCGGTAAGGAAGATGCCATAGAAGTACAACAAGATCTTTATGAAGTAATTGTGGACAAACCAGTAGTACGCATAGGGCATAACGAAGAAGTAAACGTGAACGTTATGCTTGGCAACGGGGGATATTCCGTAAAAAGCTATAACGAACAAGTTGCCACAGCCACAGTAGACGGTGAACAGATTACAATCAAAAGTGGAATACAAAATGGAGCGACCACTGTGGAAGTGACTGACGCGGAAGGCATAAAAACAGATATATCCGTAAATGTTGGACTGTTTGAACTAGAGTTCAACGAACAGACCATCGAAATGGAAGTAAACGAGGAAAAAGAACTGATTGTCACAATGGGCAACTTTTCGAGCAACGATGAACTTACATACGCCGTAAAAGACGAAACTGTTATCAGCGTAGAGAATACAGACAAACTAAGGCCTTACTATACTATAAGAGGACTGAAAATAGGGGAAACTGCTATAACATTCACAGATGCCAAAGGAAAACAGGCTACAGTTAGCGTAAAAATCAATCCAGTCTCGATAGACGTATCGAACCTGACACCCAAAGTAGGTGTAAACAATAAAATAGTAATTACCGTAGAGAAAGGTAACGGTGGTTACACTATGGAGGCAACTGACAATACGATAGTAAGGATTGAAAAAGTAGATGATAACAATTTCAGCTTACTTGGACTGAAAGCTGGCACTACTGATCTCACCGTGAGTGACCAAGAAGGGCAGGAACTTACTTTGTCTATAACAGTTTCTGAAGCAGACAAGGTGGTAAACCTTGGAAGTAACAACAGTTTTGAAGTGCCGTTTGAAATAGATGGTGAGAAAGCCCAAAATCTTACTTCGTTAAATTCGATAACATTCGAAGCACGCATAAAGATTGATGACCTCAACGGAAGCAGCGATGCACGCATCAACACGGTTATGGGAATAGAAAAGATATTCCTACTGCGAGTAGATGTACGCAAGGGTGGCTCTAACCAAGACGACCGTTATTTGCAACTAGCGGCAGACGATAAAGGTGGCATACGATACGAAAGTACAAATAAGATTGAAAAGAATAAATGGTATAACGTGGCTGTAGTATTGGATGGCAGTAAGACTGGAGACGAAAGGATTGCTTTATATATAAACGGTGTAAAAGAAGAATTCGGATACAAGGCAGGAAAACTAGACGACCTGAAAGGAATTGATCTGACGGAAAATTTCGACATAGGGCAGTCCGGCGGGAAAAGCTGGCTTAACGGAAGCATCACCTATGCTCGCATCTGGGACAAGGCATTGAATGCAGACGAAATATCCAACCAAAATGGCTTATTGCTGACAGAAGAGAAAGATGGATTAGTGGCAAACTGGATTTTCAGCAATGGAAATGGAAACACAGACACATTTGTTTCATTAAGCGGCAATGCATTCGAAGCCAAAGCCCTTAACATGGTTTCCACCTGGACTGAAGACCCAATACTAACAAACGTACCTTAAGGCGATTATCAGAGATAACAAGGACCAGAAGACCTATGAACCAGCACGTGCCAGCACTATACCGGGTCCGTGTCATGCTATCCATAAAAGACGAGAGGAGAAAAATAAGTACAACCTTTCGCAATAGCGTATAAGTTATAATCAAGTAGGAGAAAAACGAAGTAGTTTTCCTCCTACTTTCGTTTTCCGACCTCTACGTCAAGTATAGATAAAAGTTTCATTGATGACTCCTTTGCTTTATCAGATTGAAGGGAGGAAGCCAGAGTTGGATTTTCTTCTTTTTATGTCCCATTATCCTGTATTCCTCCAGTGTCCTGTATTACTGGAAAATCAAAAACTTCGAATGACTCATCAAAATGACAATACAAATATGTAAAAACACTCCCTCTCAAAAAGCCCTAAATCTTTATAACTGAAAAAACATAATAATAATGAAGATAACATATTTAAAAAGAATCAATCATACTAAGTATGGATTGAAAACAAAAAGCCTTGATGAAATTATATGTACTATCAGGAATGGTAATCTTATTCTACATGACAATAAATACGGAGATTACACATTAAAACAGATTATTGATTTTTTTAGAAGTACCAATCCAATAGATCTGCAGGACCTAAAATACAGATTTCTCCCTGCTGTTGCATATAACGGTACATTTTCTGAAATCAGCAGTAATGGACTAACAGGGTATTCATGTATTACAGCGTTAGACTTTGACCATATAGACAACTATGATGATTTAGTACATCTTCGCAACAGGCTGATAAAAACCTCATGTGTAAAGTGTGTATTTACAACGCCAAGCGGACATGGACTGAAAGCCATTGTATTACATGATAACAAGGACCCACAATTTCACAGGGACTTGTATGAACAGTTATTGAATAAGTTTGATGTTGCCAGTAAGGATCTCAGCTGTAAGGATATTGCAAGGCATAATTATCTAAGCTATGATCCGGATATATGGGTTAATAATAATGCTATACCTTACCATTATATTCCTTCAATCAAAGATATTCAAGATCACTGCTGGGCACTTAGTCCCAGCTGATTTTCAATTGTTTATAATTTAGTTCTTTGACATTTTTGTAATCGCAATTGGTAAGTATCTCTCTTACAGGCGTTTTATCCAGTAGAGAAAAACTCAAAATTTGTAGGATTTCGTAGATTGGACGGTTAACTTTCAATTTGTAAGCGACAATGGCAACCAGACAGTATGTTATGATGGCACAGTAGACTTGTGTCTTGACTGCATTCATCGTGGTTCCCCAAAAAGATTTTACTTTCAGGTGTTGCTTTATCCATTTGAAAAATAGTTCCACCTGCCAACGGTTCTTGTATAGCAAGGCTACTTCCTCTGCTGAGAGTTCCATGTTGTTGGTGATGAACACAAATTCTCTGCCCAGTTCTTCATCGTAGTATTTAACCCGCCGAAGTTTGGCCGGATATGCTTTGAGCGATTTATACGTTTCAAGTATTCCAATCTGGTCACATTTTATTCCGGTTGTTTTATCGACTTCACGGGAATACATTCTACGGAATCTCATATTATCCTTTGCACGTGTAACGAAGTAAGCACCACAGGTGTGAAGCTTATGCAAACGGGTGAAGTCAACATATCCTTTATCCATGATATAGAAACTTCCCTTTTCATAACTCAACTCATCCAGCATGTTTACGTCATGTACTTTAGCATTGGTTACCAGTACGATTGTCGGTATGGAAGTCTTTACATCATACAAGGTATGAAGTTTGATGCCTCCTTTGTGTTTCCTAAATTCCGCCCACCAAAAAACATTCAGACAAAGGTCTATGGTGGAGGAATCAAAGGCATAAACATTACCGTCAACTTTCACCTCGAAGTCATTTTTGTTGTAGCTATTACGGGCTTCCGCAATCAGGGTATAAGCAAATTCTTCGTAGATACGATAATCTCTATTCCGGTTTGCTTTCCCCAGATTGGTACGGCTAACTGTTGCACCGAATCCCAAGTGATAGTACTTGCTCTTGTGTGCCTCAAGGCTGAGCATAAGCTCACGCATACTATCTCGGGCGGTCAGTTGTCCGAAAATCATGCACAGCATCTGATTCCAACAGGTGAATGTTCTGATTTTCTTATTCCCGGAATACTTCTCTACCAAACGGTCAAAGACACGACGGGGAAGAAAATCTGTAAGTTGAGCGAAGATATATTTGCCTTGGTTCATTGTTTTTAGCTTTTGGACAAAGCTAAAACAACTTTTCAATTCAAATCGTCACGCTCCAAAAAGATATTTAACTATGCGATTATCAAAGATTTCAAAGAACGATGTTTAATTTAAAGTGCCCACTAGTGATTAAACATATAGATATGCCTAATGGATGTAGGTATATGAGTGATTATCCAAATCTTTTGAACAATATCTTGCCTCTAAATGATAAGTTCATTCTTAATAAAACAATTACAGGTTGTGGGGGAACATCCATGTTTCTTGATTCAAATCTGGATGTAGTAATCATTTCTCCACGTCTGCCTGTTCTGAAAGTCAAAAGCAGGCAATATCAGGAGAGTTTCTTATTTCATGTTCCCTTATGCTATAACAGACAGAAGGAGATATCACATATGATGGGGGAATTGAAAATGTATCTGGATTCACATTGTTATAATACACCTTTTACACGGACAAAACCTGCAAAGATTTTCGTTACACTTGATTCTTCACAGAAGGTCATTTCTGTTATCAAGTCATCAGGACTAACTGACAGGTTATATTTGTCGTGGATGAATTTCAATGTCTGTTGGGAGATGCTGAGTTCAAAGGTAGTACCGGCATGAATTTCCTTGCATATCTTAACAGTGAGGTTAATAGAATATGCTATCTGTCTGCCACACCTATACCGGAAATATTTCTTGATTATATTCCACAACTTAAAGGGATTCATCAATACATATTATCATGGGATCCTGGTGTAATCAGGGAACCTATACTGAAGGAAAGAATGATGAAGAAGGGTGAAAGTGCAGAATCTCTTTGCAGGAATATTATTGAGAAGTATAGACAGACCGGTCATTTTGAAAGAAAGATTATTGATGGGAACATTGTATATTCAAGAGAGGCATGTATCTTTATCAATGAGGTCAGGTCTATAAGGAACATTATCATGGAAACAATCTTAAACCTGATGAAGTCTGTATATTGTGTTCTGAAAGCAAAAGCTCAAATGTTCCGAAAGGGTTTTCAATCGGAGATATTTGTACGGACAGACATAATCCGGTCAACAAGACTTTTACATTCTGTACAAAGGCATCTTTCGAGGGAGTGGATTTTTATTCTAAAAATGCCAGTACATATATATTTATAAATGCTGGAAAAGAATGGCAGATGCTGGACATTATAATTGATATTCCACAGATTCTTGGAAGGCAAAGACTGGACGCTAATCCATTTAAAAATGATGCGACAATATATTACAAGATAAATCCGGTAACTGTTTCTGAGGAGGAATTCAGACAACTGCAGAACATGATGGAGGAAAAATCTAATTGGATAATCGAAACATACAACAAATCCACTGATGAATGTAAAGATCTCCTTATTGAATTATACCGTGATAAAGCAGCCGACAAGAAATTTACAGCAGACTATGTTGATCTTATATATGATAACGGAAAAGTTTCTCTTTCTATTAATTATCTGGTCATGGTGTCAAGATGGAACAGGTGGTTTCAAAGGAATTATTACTACAATAACTCATGCCAGTTACTAACAAGTATAAAGGCTGCACTTAACATCAATAATCGTCCTAAGGATATCAGTGATTTTGAAAGGGGATTTTATAATGCACACCACAAAGACAGGCTTAAAGGATATTCATACTTCAGAAAAAATTATCCGCAATACTCATGTTTTTTATTACAGAATCCGTTTATAGATTTAGAATATCACTATTGGTATGAAACCTTGGGCTTCGATGTTTTATATAGTCTTGATTTTAGGGAAGATGATGCAATCAAGAAATGTGACTTCCTTCTTGCGCTTAATAGGATAAAGGAGGAATGCATGAAAGAATTCAGGATTGGTTCCATTTACTCAAAGGCTGAAGTTAAAGTCAAACTCCGGGGAATATATGACAGACTCGGACTGGCAGGAAAAACTGCCAAGGCTACGGATTTATATGACTATATGGAAATCCATGAAATACAGAGGATGAATTCTGACGGCAAAAGGATATTTTTTATGGAAGTCTTAGCTCCAAAATGATTATTCATCGGGGTGTAGAGGGTTTACACCCCTTATTAGAATTATCACATCGTTTTATAAATCCCTGATATACTGAACAATAGCTAAAACAATTCTTTATCATAAAAAACTTCCTACACCCCTACTTTTTACCTTTTACTCCCGTTTTTCAGACAGTTTACACCCCCATACAGAGATAAATACACCCCCAAGAAAAAGGAGTAACCATTATGCAATCGGTATGCTGTTTATCTGACTGTTCACCTTTTAGACTTATCTCCGGTTGATATATATACATTTGTGGAATCCAACTTTCAGATACTACATAATATCAATCTTTTAAGCAAGCAAGCGGTATGACTTGTACTCCATCTGTTCTTGTATAGGCCATTTTACCACCTGTCAAAACTATTAAAAAATCCGGTTCACGTAATGGGACTTGTTTCTCCGTCTTGTTATATTCCTGAATAAGACGTCTGATTTCCAACAGATGTTTTGCACCGTCTTCTATTTCTTTTGCCAGTGTGCTGATATTCCTTGCATACGACCTCATTATTTGCCGTACTATTTTAGGATTACGTTGTTTACCATCAACCCTGGAGATATCATTCTCACAAACACTGTTGACATAATCTTTTGCAACTGACATGGCTGATTTCTGACTCATTTGAAGAGTGGCTGGCCAACCACCACGACAAGCCGCGCATATCGGTGTTTTTGTGGTGTTTTAATCGGTATTCTTGTGGCATTTCAACCTGTATTTTTGCGGTATTTCAATCATCAAACTGTCGGCCTCAAAAAGTGGACAAGTAGCAGCATTTCAATCGTTATACCCCCAAATATTGAAATTGGCTTATAATGTACTAATGACTTTTCACAGTGCAATGAACATCCATATGGGTGTAGATGGTTTACACCCCTCATTAAGATTATCATATTATTTTATAAGCACCTGATATACTGAACAATAGAAGAAATATTCATCTTCGTAAAAAACTTCCTACACACTACCTTTTTACATCCTACACCCATTATTCAGACTGTTTACACCTTATCCGCCAATAAATACACCCTCAAAAAATAAGCCATATAAAAAGAAACGCACCCAACGAGAGGTGCGTTTTTGTTATATTCATCGTTTATTTTTTTTATATCTTCCTAATGCATTCTTGAGTTCATATTTCTTTATCCCAAGTTCTTTTGCCATGGTGCCTAATCCTATTGGTTTCCCATTTTCACCAGTTGTGCCTCTCCTATTTAAGCAAGACTCAAGGACTTCATCTGGAATCACAGTTTTTGAAATTGCAGCCGGACATTCTACGGTGTGTTGTGCTTCTATATTATTTGGCTCAACTGCAGCAGAGGATGAGAACTTGGTAATGTACCTTTCCATGCAGTAGTTGGCAATATACAGAGTAATTTCTACAACCTTATCCTTATTGCTTTTTTTGTTGTTGAAGTCTACAAGCAACATATGTAAAACTATTGCATAGTGAAATGCGATAGCCGTTATGGAATTCCGATGCTCCTTACGTTCCTTAATCCCGTCATGCTCATACAGGTCATATTGCCCAGATAACCATACTTTAAGAGCTTTTTTTACATAGTCAAGATCTACTACATACTCACTACAGGGGTTATCTCCTTTTTCATTATCATGGTTGAAGCAATAGGTATGTCTCCATGACCTTATTTTCTCCCTAATTTCCTTAAGTTCTTTGTCTTGAGGGAACTTGAAATCTGGAAGTTCTCTACCGGACTCAGGAATTATAGAGAAACAGAAGCGTCTTGCTGTTCCACCTTCAACTTCGTTTTCATTAAAGAATCTGTTTATAGCTTGAGGTGTCCCGGTAAAAGAACAATTCATGAATACATTGAAAATGCCATTGCTTTGATCCTTTCCGAAACGGTTTCTGTAATATTGCTCGTTGTCGAAAGCTTTCCGCAGAATTTCCGAATCAAGACTTGAGTTTCTTGAAAAAACTTTCTCAACAGTTGAAAACTCTGTTTCCATGATAAAGTTATGAACATCTTTATTGTTAGCAAGGAGTTCAGCAAATTTAGGAGCAGATATATCAATGCCAGCGGTCGATATTATAGTATTTGCACCACCATTGGCATATTTGATTCTGTCCTCTTCAATCACTTCAAGAAAGAGATCCTTGTATATTGAAGCAAAATAACTTTTTCCAGAACCGCTTTCCCCTTCCACTATCAATAGTAGATTAGGACCATGTTTCCTTCCGTCTATATACACAGATCTTACTCTTGAAAAGCATATGGCTCCCATTGCCGTCAATAAATGTAACGCCATCGGTACTTTATATCCATCCGGGCAACCTGATATTATTTTACCAAGCACGGGAATCTTGGAAAAGTCAGGTGTAGGAAACTTTGCCTCAAAATCGCTAATCCACTTGCTGGGATTAACTGAGCATACATTGGTTACTATTCCTCTGGATGGACGTAGCTGACTATTGAACTTAGAGTATTTTAATCTTGCCTCCATTTCTTCTATCTTGTTCTTCTTACGATTGTTATCTATGCGCATGGTATTTTCAGCACAAGCATTCTCATAACGGATTCTGTTGTCTGTCTTTGCATTTTCCAGACGAATATCTCGATTCACTTGTTATTGCCTTTTACAGTATCACCAATGAGGCATATACCTAAACCCAATAAAGCTGTATACGCACAAGCACTACCAAAACTCACAGTATCCCTGAATGGCCTGTCTCCGGAATATGATGCATTTCCAATTCGGATGATTGATCTACGATGCTCATTTTCAGATTTACGTTCAAAATTAAACGTCTCTATTCTCTTCATATATTTCATTAAAATTTAAAGGGTTAATAATAAACTCAATTATAGCCACTGCGTAAGCGGTTGCCTGCTCCGAAAATAATCCGGTCACAGGACTTAACTCCGTTCTTTTCATTTAACATATTTTATTACTCTCCATAAACGATACTAAATCAGCCTTCTTGACATATATTTTTCTTCCATACTGTGAAAAAGGCACTCTATGTTGATCTCTATAAGTCTGCCACGTGCGCTTGGAGACTCCAAGAAATTTTCTTGCTTCCTCACTTGACAAATACTCATCGCAATCTGCAGCAGGACAAATTACTTCTAACCTGTTCTTTATAATTGCGATATCATCGCAAACACTCTCCCAAATAGATTTAGGGAGCAATATAAAATTTTCATTCGCCATAAAAAAAATCATTAATTAAACTGGATGCAAATTAAACTCATATTTCAACTCAAAGATCTATTGTATAGCAAACTTTACAGTATAAAAAAAGCCGACCTATCGGCTTAGGTCGGCTTATCGCATATCTGATTTACAGGATATTACATATTATTGCATAAGTTATAAGAAACAACTGTTATGATTCCAATTGAGACATAACATAAGGAAATTACTAAAAAAGAATTTAAGAAAAAACAATAAAGCAACGGTCAAAATGCTTATAATATATTTGAAGGTACTGAATGGAAAAACAAAAGTCTGGCAGAACATACCCTGAAAATGATACAGAAACTTTATCGAATATACGCTTTTCCGATTATTATAAATATAGAAAGAACGCAACAAGCTACGGGTATACCAATCTGCATCTCTGTTGAATTTATTCTTAGAATGTGTCAAATACATATTTATTAATATACATCTCTAAAGCCTAATGCGACAGAGGTCTCTGATATGTGCATCAATTACTATAGCTCGAAATGAAGGTATGATTCAAAGGTATAAATACAGAATTTATACAATACTATAAAAATGAAATACGCTCAGCGACGGATATATGTAAGTTTTATAATCTCAATTACAATACAATTAAAGCCTAAAAAATACAATAAGAAATAAAACTCCACTACCAACTTGACACTTGCTGATAAGAAGAGCTTATTGTTCTTATGGTTATCCTATGTTTACTTTAGTGGAAGTTTACATCAATACCAGCCTGCTTCAACAATCCAAGTAAAATGTCATGATATTCCGAATTTACATTTAGTTCATGAGCTAAAGAAATGATAAAATGAAACAAATAGTATTATTTTGGAATAGATTATATTTTTGCATTTTTAATTTCAATAGGCGAATGCAATTATATTACTATAAGGTGGTCTTATGCATATCTAATAGTGTGTTGCAATGCTGTAAAAGAAAGCCTCTGAAAGCAAAAAAAAAATGTCATAGAGGCATTAGTTGACGCAAAGTGCAGCACTATCATTTTAGTCGCTGATGTAACAATGTTGGCATTTACAGCACTATTACTATGGACTATGATTAATTTTACATCGATGATATTTCCTTGGTTATCATTGGTCCATACAGAAAAGATTACTTTTTGCATAATAACGGTATTCCCTGTTCTTTTCATAAATTACAGGATGTTATGGAGAAACGATAGATATATTGAATATTTCAAAATCTTTCAAAAGGCAACATTGATATCTTGCAGAATATGGAGCATAATAACAGGCATGTGCGTATTGATAGTTTTTGCATTATTTATATTTAGTTTGAGTATAATGTAAAACTATATTTCACTTTAGGAAGGATGATACATATGTCATCCTTCCTTTGGTATGCTCGGCATGAGTTTATTCTTTTACCTTTGCGCCAGGAATCAAGTTCAAACAAATTGGTTAACGGGTATTAAGGTGAACTATTGCTGTCCGGCAAAACACAAAAGAGCATAAAAATCCTCCCCGAAGTCCCGTAAAATAGGACTTCGGGGTTTATTTTTTCAAAAGTAAGCCCCCTTAATCGAAAAGACTTGGTTCTGGTGGTGCTTTTTGCCTCCTCTTTGCAAGGAAATCATTCCAGGTTTTCTCGGGATTTTCCATGAATGCGATAAATCGACGTAGAACATGAGCATAAGTCGTACCATGGTAACAACCTGCGAGAATGCACAGTGCCTCTTGATGCTTCTTGACAGAACTGTTATCAGCAGATTTGCAATCAAGACTACCCATGTCTCCCCATAGAAGAAATGAAGCGGAAATTTTTGTTTTAGCTGTTTGTATAGCGACTCGATGGCCCATCTGAGGCGATAAATTTCAGAAATGTCCTCAAACGTGAACTCAAAGTTGTTGGTCAACAGCACAACCGGCTTCTTTGTCTCGTAAAATATCTCCACCCTACGTGCCTCATGGGTGAGTTCCCCTCTTGTAAAAAGCACTTTCTTGTCTATGTGCGGCACCAGTCCCTGCGGGTTGACGTAAGTAATGGATTCAAGTACCTCGTACTTAAGGTTTTTCTTCATTTTGGTCACGTAGCACACGCCTTCTTCGGTAAGACGTTGGAATTGTGCGATGTCGACGTAACCACGATCCATCGCCAAAGTGGAGTCTTATGTCAAATGCACCTCCTTCAGCAGGTAATGATCGTGTTTTGCGGCAGATGTGAGCTGCACCACCATCGGCACGCCGACATGATACTTCATTACCGTATGCACTTTCATGCCGCCTTTCTTCTTGCCTGATTTCTGGTGCCGCCCGACACCTTTGAGTATGTTGTCAAAGAGCGTTATCGTGGTGGAATCCATCATGTAGAGCAGTTTCTCCCAGTCTTTAGGCTCGTGAGTCTGCCCCTTATGTAAGAGTTAGGTAAACGACTCTCTCATTTACTCATTGATAAAGCTGACAACGCAAAAGACTTTTCAATAAGATTCAAAAGGATGGTAGGATTGAAACTCTTGCCATCCTTTTTCGATTAAGTCTAACAATCTACACTCTGTCAGCTTTTGGCTTTCTTGCCAATGGTTATTATTCAATAATGGCTCTTTTTCTAACGATATGCTGTTTTTACCAAGAATTTACATAAAAGTTGTTATAATATATATAAATATTCGTCTTTGATACTTCCTGCCATTATCTTTGCCGATTAAAATGTTAGTGCAAAGCAATAATGGAGTAATAGAAACGTAAAAAGTAAACAACATGGAACGCAAAGAACAGACCGGGCATATCTGTAGATGGATGGCTTTAGGCATCATGACTGCCATCATCATCGTAGGATGTACCATTGTAATCGGCCTATTTGAATGGCGCGACAGAAGCAGGATGGAGAGCAGGATTGCAGAGACGTATCTTGGGCGGAAAAGCATATTTTACTTGAACATGGGTGACCGCCGCACCGAGGTGAACCATCCTGCAAGCGGCATCACCACCTTTACGTATGATGCACTCGGCAATGTGCTGGCCAAGCAGACTGCCAACCTTGCCAAGGAAGGCAAGTTCATCACTTACGATTACGATTATCACCGGCTGACGGGCATCAACTATCCCGACCACCCGGAGAACAACGTGAAGTATTACTACGGCGGACGCAACGCCTCGCAGAACCGCATCGGTCGTCTGATGCTCCGTGAGGACGGAACGGGAGCCATCGAGTACTTCTACGGCAAGATGGGCGAAGTCACCAAGATCCGCCGCACGCTGATTGTGCCCAACCAGGCGATTGCCACCTATGTGACGCAGTGGACCTACGACAGCCACAACCGCCTCCTGGAAATGATCTACCCGGACGAGGAGAAGGTCACTTACTCCTACAACCTCGGCGGTCAGCTGGAGAAGGTACGCGGCTACAAGTCCTATGGCTATGACTACGTGAACCGCATCGGCTATGACAAGTTTGAGCAGCGCACCTACCTGAAATACTGCAACGGTGCGGAGACCTTCTACACCTACGAGCCCGCACGCCGCAGGCTGCAGAATCTGACGGTCAACGCAGGCGGCAAGTCCATCATGGACAATGGATATACCTACGATGCCGTAAGCAATGTGCTCAGCGTTGCCAACAAGGCCGCACTTCCCGAAAGCGGAAAGGCGGGCGGACAGATGGCGCATGCCTATACGTATGACGCACTCTACCGCTTGGCAAGTGCTACGGGAACCTATGCCGGAGCGGACAGCAAGACAGCTTCCTACCGGCTGGAGATGGGCTACGACAACATGCACCGCATCGTGTCGAAGAAGCAGCATCTCACGCAGCAGGGCGTGCAGTTCGACGGTACGCTCCATGTGGGCTATGACCTGGCCTATACCTACGGCAAGACTGAGGGCAGGAAGTTCCAACTGGCCGAAGTGAAGGATGCGAACTACCGCACGGAAGAGAATCCGGATTCCGTGGCCAAGGTGGACAACAACCATACCTATACTTACGATGCCAACGGCAACCTGGTCTATGTCAATACAGGCCGCATCAAGCAGGATGGCACATTGGATTCCACCGCAGCCGAGCGCAAGCTCCGCTGGGACGAGGAGAACCGCCTGACGGCTTCCGATGACAACGGCTTCGTGACCAACTACTGGTATGATGCCGACGGTGAACGTACGGTGAAGACCAGCGGTGAGGGAGAACAGCTTATATAGCTCAAAATGTCATCGTGTCAAAAAGGTCAAAGTGTCATTGACCTTTTTAGATTTTGCAATAATGGCCGTGTGCCTCTTTCCGGATAAATTCACGGGCACCTTCCCGCAGAAAACGCTTGACGGTGGATTCCGAAAGGCCAATCCGCTTGCCGATACCTACCGCTTCGGAAGTGGTAAACGAGGAAGGCAGGAGGGATAGCAGTTCGGTGTGCCGCTGGTCTAGCACACCGACTTCCATTTCCGGCGCTATACGGCTCTCCATGGCACGGAAGTATTCCGTCAGCCGGATGGCACGGTCGGCGCTTTCCTCGTCAATCTCGTTCATGTCGGCTTCTCCACAAATACCACGCATGACTTGAATGACCAGACAGAAGCGGATGAGGTAGGTTTCCAACTTGCCGCAGAGGGCTTTCTCCGCCTCGCTTTCCGACTCCACATAGACACAGCTGTTCACTTCGTTCTTCCATCTGATCAAACGCTGTTTGGCTGCCGGTGAAAAGAAAAGTTCAAAGGGATTTATTTTTCCCTCCTGTCCAGCCGGAGGCTGAACAGCATCCACCTGACGGATGATGCGTTCCCATTCATCCAGAATTTCTTCCGGCATGGAAGCCTCGTTCCAGGATGGCATGGCAGCTATATCCGGATAGACTTTCAGGAAACGTGAGGAAAAGCCGTTCTGCGAGCGTTTCCCGCCAAACAGCGAGGAGAGCATGCCGGGTTGGGTAGTTCCGATAATGGAACAGTAAGGATTGGGCAAGAAGATATACTCGTTGTTCGACTTGCGGGTGTATTTGAAGGGAGTACCACTGAACAGACTGAGAAAGTAGCTTTCGTCCGAACCGTTGTAGCGGTTGAAGTTGGAGAGCAGGCTGTCTATTTCGTCATTGTAGATGAGTATGCCCCGGGGATTGTCGCGCAAAGCGGACACAAGAGCCTCGATGGTGGAGTTGACCACCACGTGACACTTGCGCTGCGGCATTTCCATTTCTTCAGGCAACGAGTGCTGCTTGCGTTGTTTGGCGGTCAGCCTCTCCCATTTGCGGTACTGCCTGATTTCCTGCGCATAGATATGGTCTGAAGCTTCATCCAGTTTGAGCAGCGGGGCTACCGCCTGACGCAACGGAGGTGTCTTGCCGCAGCTGGGCGGGCCAACCAGTACCACATAGAGAATGGGACGGCTGACCCACCCGGTCATGAAACGGGCTGACCAGGTATTGCCCATAGCGGCTGCAAATGCAGTGAAAAAAGAAACAGCCGTAAAGTCCACCTGATAGTGCTCGTACTTCTGCAGGGATTCCACGATATGCCTTACGGGCACAGGAAATATACCCAGAGGGAAAAGAATGTTTTTTTCCATAAGCTCATAGGATTTGGTTGCGTTGTCCAAGCGCCTTGCGCACTTCGTACTCGGGATAAAGCACCTTGTTGCCGGTCTTGACGGGTTTGAGGATGCCTTTCCTGTCCCAATGCCACAGGGTGGCATCACATACACCGAACAGTTCCTTTACTTCTGCCTTGGATAGCATGCGCTCCTTACGGGCGGCTTCCACCATCGAGCCGAGTTCATCCTTGGCACGGCGGATTAGTTCATCGGAAAATGCCTTGAGGTCTGCGGCATCCATTTCCACTCTCACATGGGCTTTGCCCTCACTGAGGATATTGAATAAATCTTCCATACATACTGGTTTCCGTCCGGGTTACGACGGCTTCTGCGGACGGATTTAAAACAGAAGCGCCAGCGTTCCGATATAGAACGATGGCGCAAAAGTAACTGGCAATCAGTTGAATTTAAAAGAAATAAGAGTTCGTTCGGTTCGCTGACCCGAAAACGAACTAAACGAATTGAAAAGAATTGATTTCAGTCGGCTGTTTCAGTGGCAAGGAGCAGTACTTCGGTCTTGATGATGTCGATGGCAAAGCGATGTTCGGGTTCATCCTTGCCGTATTGCTTCCGGTTGGGAGAAAGGTTCTTCAGGTAATTGACGCTTTTCTGTACCTGGCGGTGTCCTACGATTGAATGTTGTGGATAGGCTGCCTTCAAGGCTGCAACAAAGTCGGTCACGGCCACCTTGGAGCTGATTTCCGCCGTTTCTGCCAGTGCGAAATACAGATGGGCTATATCCATGCCGCTGCGGCCATAGCCCAGCCATGCTCCGATACGCTTTACCCGGTTCTCATCCTTCGAGGCAAGCATGTGCTGGAAACTTTCTGCCGTAAATGCTTCCTTTCCTTCCGCTTCCCGGCATCTGCGGTGCAGTTCGACCCGCTGAAAGAACTTCCCCCAGAACAGCTTGAACAGGCTGGAAAGCATCTCCCTGTATGTGCGTTTGTCCTGTGCCACGACTGCCTTGTCCAGTTCGTCGGCCACCTGTTCTGGAGCTGACTCTCCGTACTTCACCCAGGCAGCCATGGCCATGTGGTCCTCATTCTTTTCCCTCAAGTAGTTTTCCGCAAAGTCCGATAATGCCAGGTGTTCCAACAAGGAGGAAACGTCAAACCGCCCGGTGGTGACCATCCGTTCCACCTCCTGCTGGAAATCCGGAGAGAGCCGGAAAGCATCCTCACCCAATTTCAGGACGCCTCCTATTCCTTCCGTTTTCATTTTGGCTGCAAACCGGGCATATTCCTGCGGATGAGCTTCCATCCACTCCTTTACCGTGTCCGCTCCTTTGGCCGGAGCTTCTTCTTTTCTTTTCATGGCAAATCTTTTTTAGGGTTGAAAAAGGCAAAGATAAGTGCCTTGCCTGTCAAAAAAGAAATGCACAACATAAATCTACTCAACAGACTTCATTTTCCCTATCTGTTGTTCTGGTTGATAAGGTTTACAATCACTTTCAGCATGGTGTCCTTCTCCTCAGTACGGCTTTCCGCTATCATCAGGGTGAGCGCCACCAGGGTATTGTCTGCGATGCGCTTGGTGCCGTCTTCATTGTAAAGGATGCCATTGCCATTGAGAAACCACAGAAACAGCGTGGCGGCGATACGTTTGTTGCCATCGCTGAAGGAATGGTTCTTGGTGACAAGGTAAAGCAACATGGCAGCCTTCTCTTCAACCGAGGGATAAAGATCCTCGCCTCCGAAGGTCTGGTATATCTGCCCGATGGAGCTTTTGAACGAGTCATCTTTCTCGTTGCCGAAAAGCGGGCTGCCTCCGAACTTCTCATGAAGCTGGCGAATCACCTCCATGGCATTTTCGTAAGTGGCATGAAAGGCTGCCCGGGGTGTGGTCTTTTCTATCGTCAACTCCTGATAGTCGTAACGGTCGAGCGTATCGAGCGCATAAGTATAATCCACCACGACATTGAGCAGCGAACGGCTGTCCTCGGTCAACCTCTCTTGATTCTGGATAGTACGTCCCAGCACCTTGACCAACTGGCTGAGTTCATCGAACTTCTGACTGGCTATGCGCTCATTGATGGCATAACCTTGAAGCAGGTATTGTTTCAATACCTTATTGGCCCAAATGCGGAAAGCAGTTGCATTTTTTGAATTGACACGATAGCCAACCGAAAGGATTGCATCAAGATTGTAATGGTCAACTATCTCTATGGATGCCCCTCTAAATCCCCTGTTCACGACTGTTTCCATTTTGGAAATAGTCGCATCTCGGTCTAATTCACCAGAGGCGAATATATTCTTTAAATGTTTGGAAATAGCCGGAACCTTCGTGCCGAATAATTCTGCTATTTGACGCTGAGTCAACCATATAGTCTCTCCACTGACAGTTACGTCCAATTGCATCTCGCCATTGGGCATCTGATAAATGACTATTTCATTCTGAGTATTCATAAAGCAAAGTTAGGATAAAGTTTTGAAGTTATGATACTTTCTGTTTTTTATCAACACTAAAACACATCAGCTTTCGCGCCATTGGCTATAGCATCAATCTCATCCGCAATCTCATCGGAAGAGAGCTTGATGTAATCCATGAAAGTCTTCTGCGTCTTATGTCCGCTTACGTGCATCATCTGCAAGATGGTGTATTTGTGCGTCAGGTACATATTGGTGATACCGCTACGACGGGCTGTATGCGTAGTGACACAGTTGTAACGGGGCATCATCACTTCACCCTTACTGTTCCTCTCCACATTGATTTTTCCATCTGCTTCCTGCTTCCGCTGCTTCATGGTCAATTTGGTGTGAACCTTTGCAGTCAAAGAAGGAACCGTTTCAGACAATTCCTTTAGGATTTCCTTGATATAACGGTTGAGAATGACATCAACCACAGAAGGCAGGTTATAATTGTACTTTTCACAGATAGCCTGCAAGTTCGGATTCATAATGGGAATCTTTACTTCCGTATGGGTCTTTTGTTGCACAAGCCGGATAATAGGTGTCCCTTTGGCCGTAGTTGTAAAACTGTCAGGGGAAATGTTGTTGTAGTCGCTTACTCGCTGACAAGTATAGCAGCCCACCAGAAAGACATCACGTACCTGTTCCTGGAGTCCGGTCAGTGGCATTTCATACAAGGCTTGCAACTCGTCTGAAGTCAGATAAATCTCGGCAGCCTTGTCTTTTTCCTCAATTTTCTTTTTTGAAAAGCACTGGGTCGCACGGTCATTGTCATGTATGCCATCCGTATAAGCATAACCGATAAGTGCTCGAAGGGTCACCAGATACTTATTCTGTGCAGTAACCATATAACCTTCCTTCTCCATGAATGCTAAAAACTTGGCGACAAATTCCCGATTCACCATCCCCCATGTATATTGATGCTTTTTATCAAAGCAACCATATAGCCTCATGAAACTGTGCCAAGCCTTTACAGTCCCGGAAGAATACCTGTCGTTCCCATTCAAGCGCTTACCTGACTTGATTTCAGCACAAAAATCTGAAAGATAATTCCATATCTTGCTTTCTCTGCCGCAATACCTGCCTGAATAAGCCGCTCCTGTTCTTGCCGGATACGTTCCTCCTCTTGCCTCGCATGTTGTTCCGCTTCCTTCTGAGCACGTAGGATTTCATACCTTTCCGGATTGGAAATGGCCAATATTTCCGATTTGACGTGCTGTCTATCGAATTGGGGAGCTGACATCTCACGTTCCAGCATCACTTCAATCCGTCCTAACTTATCATGCAGTTTCGGATTTTGCTTACGATGCCGTGCCAATGAATCTTCATCTGCTACAGCAGCCTTCCATTCCGGCACCCCTACCTGAATACGTGTAGTAAACTGCACATCAATCCTTCTGTTTGGGTCCTGTACTCTTACAAAAAGAGTAGCCTTTTCTTTATACTCATCCTTTTTGAGGAAATAAAATCTGGAAAGTGTTTTTGCCATAACCCAATCGTTTTTAGTGGATAATATTACACTTACAAAGATACAAAATTTCCCTATAGTTACCTATGGAGTTACCTATAAAAATCACATTAAATTCAAGTGATGTATATTCACTATTATTTAAAACGATTGATATTCAGCTATTTTACAGTTATTTTGCTTTAATCAAGTTGATTACAATTTAACTTTAATAGTACTGGTGGCACCACTTTGAAGAAAAGCAAAAGTCAGTAAAATCCTGATTTCCAAGCGAAATCAGGATTTTTTGTTTTCCCCAGGCACGCAAAAAATGGCAAAATATTACGGATCAACGTAAAAACCTGAGGGATTCTTATATTACGCATAAATTTTAGACAGTCTAAACAGAAAGAAAGCTCTATCCTTCACTCCCCTGAATTGTGAGCGAAAGTTCTTTATTTTGGCATTAAAAGACTCTGATGCAGCGTTTGTAGAACGTCTTTCAAAGTAGTTTATT
>ENA-OQHA01000191-OQHA01000191.1-human-gut-metagenome-genome-assembly--contig:-NODE-191-length-33504-cov-6.259790_pt1 | contig 33504 bp, 41 predicted proteins | sample MGYA00242558_ERZ504707 | MGnify/ENA primary metagenome ERZ504707 (study PRJEB26092, sample SAMD00036197) | human gut metagenome | host: Homo sapiens | study: EMG produced TPA metagenomics assembly of... | reverse complement strand
TTTCCTCTGTAACTGCTGCCAACGGATTTTCTATTCTCTCCAATACTTTGTCGATAGCTGCTAAACAACTTTCTTTCGTTTCACCAAAAATATTGTCATCACCACCTGTCAGAAAATCCTGCTCTACCGATAGCTGCGTTAATATACTGGTTACATCCGTCTGAAATGGATTAAAACCAGTTTCTTCCAATGTTTCCTGCCATGCTGCCTTGACACTCTGCGCACTGTCTGAAGGTAATAACCACTCATATAAGCATTCTGCTTTTTGGTTTTTTCGTCTGCAACTGATAGGTTCTGTTATTCACTTTTTTTGTACTTTTTCCTTTCGATGGAATATAAGACCAGTTTGGTTCTCCATTACTACCAGAAGTAATTAGCTGTTCCCTTCCAACTGTTCCTATATTTGAAAAAGAGATTCCCATTAATCACACTCTAGCTTCAAACATACTTTGGCTAACACCTTTCATCCACATATTCTGTGCTGCTCCATATCCTTTTTCCTGCCCTATATCATACAATCCACTGCTGTCAAAGCCTATTTTAATACCAAATCATTTTCTTTCTTCCAGCCATTTTTAGCATATTGCAGCCATCTCTTAGAATAAAGTTCATACCCTGCACCATTTTTAGATTTTTCCTTAAACAATGCAAGTAAATCTGTACCATCCTCTGCAATAAAAGTACCATTTTTATATGTCGCATTGCGTGCATCATACCCGGTTGTCTCATACACTTCATGCCATAAAGAATATTGGTTTGCCTTTGTCATATTTGCCTGCGAATTAACAATTTCATTATCTGCATCATGCATACAAATCCACGCATGCGTCCAAATATTTTTTGCATTATCTCCTTCATTCAGCAATTTTTCTATCTGCGATAATATATCTCTATCTGCATTTCCCGACACCGTTAGTTGATATGTATATGGGTCAATAGAAAATACCAAATCTGCCTGTTTTGATATTGATATCCCATTCTTTGAAAGTAGATTTGAAATTTGCTGATTTACAACACTTCTGGCATACTGTTTTTCCCTGTCAGTATTGCGTACATAACCAACACTTCTTGAACCACCTGTATATACATCCTTGTAATTCCTTAATGCATAATCATACCGGGCAAATCCAGCCGAATATTTTCCTCCTGTTTGTAACATTCTTTTCTCATTGCGGTAAGCTATGGAACGCTGATCTTCTGTCATATATGAGCAAAAATTAGGTGAGGTCACATCACAATATTTTGATTCGATATATGCCATTGGATCAGAATGAGACAAATTTTCTTTGTACACTTTATCATAATGCTCCTGCAAAACTTTTTGTACGAAACGATCCTCCTCTGTAAGTCCATCATATTGATATCCTACAGTTGTATCAGCGCTGGAAGTATTGGGCAGGTTGTTTAAATCCCTGCCCGCTGGAATGTTATTATAATAGTCAGAATTATTTACAGTAACCATATTATCCCCCTGCCTTATATAAGTCTTATAATCTGTATCTTTAAATTCCTCCCGGCATTTTATTCTCTTATTTTAGATGCCAGTACGGTATAAAATTCTTTTTCCTGCTGCAGATATGCTGCCCTTTCCTCTGTAACTGCTGCCAACGGATTTTCTATTCTCTCCAATACTTTGTCGATAGCTGCTAAACAACTTTCTTTCGTTTCACCAAAAATATTGTCATCACCACCTGTCAGAAAATCCTGCTCTACAGATAACTGCGTTAATGTACTGGTTACATCCGTCTGAAATGGATTAAAACCAGTTTCTTCCAATGTTTCCTGCCACGCCGCCTTTACACTCTCCGGCACTGTCTGAAGGTAATAATCACTAATATATGCAATCTGCTTTTTGGTCTTTTCATCTGCAACTGATAGGTTCTGTTATTCGCTTTTAACTGTTCATATGCCGCCTGCGCCTCACTATTCGCTTCTGACTCATACCAGCCATCTTTATTTTTGCTATATTTCATACCATTGACCGTAAAATCTTTGGAAGTGTCTATACCCAGATAAGACATAACATCCGTAATTCCTTCTGTATACCGGGCATATTCCTCCTTTGAATGTGCTACAGTAGTCATTGTCCCACCTGCATTTCGCAGCATGGATGCCAATGCATCTGCCATTCTCTGTGCTTTTACATATGATTGTGTATCATACGGATTATCTCCACCAGAAACCTCTACTCCATGCGCCGTAGCCGTAATCACATGACCTCCATTAACACGGATTCTTTGCCCTTCCGCAATATTAACAGAATTATTCTGTCTGCTAAGTGACGAACTCTTCGCCAATTTTATAGGTGTTTTTAACACTTGAACCAAATCTTCTACCGGATTTAGTAAGTGCTGCGACATCGCCTCATTATAGGTTTCCTTATCTTTAATAGCTGTATTTTTGTAATTAGATGTAAGTCCTCTTGTATTAGGATTAATATAACTTGATATTGACTGCATTGTCTCAATCTCCTTCGTTTATTCTAAATTCTCTTTTCCTTCTATGTCCAAATAACTAAGCCTTATTTATACTTACTATTTGTATTTGGCAAATCAAGATAAGCATCCATACTTTTCGTCCAAAGCAACGATAAGTCAAACCTTCCCAATTTGTTTAAATCTTCTATGCTTTTTTTGAACATTGAGATAAAATCTCTTCTGTCGTTAAGTCCCATATTACCAGCTTCAAGCGGCAGAGACGTGAAACCTCCCTGCTTCTCCACTTTGTAATGTGCCTCCAATGCACGCATTTCGACTACTGTAGCATTTGATGGATTAACGTCATTTATATATATTCTTTGTTCAAACTCTTTTCCATTTTCATCCACACCTTTCGCTAACACTACAGGATTTTCATCCGTCGAATCATCCGCATATTTAAGACAATAAGAAAGACCTGTACCATTACCTCCTGTCCACAACATATTATCTGTTGTAAATATCTGATATACCTTCGGTGTTTCTGCCGTATAAAATGTCTTTTCCCCAGATGCAGGAGTTTTCCCCGACTCTGCCAATTCTCTTGTAACACTATCTAATGCACCATCTTTAATTGGCTTACCAATTTCCCAGTTAGGATCAGCCTTTTTTGCGGCATCATAAAATGCCTGTCTGTAAATTCTCTCATATTTTTCAAGGGTGTACCCGGCAGCTTTTAACTGGGACTGAACAGAACTGCTGTTCAACTGAGACAACTGAAAACTGCCTATTACATTTTCTCCTGATGTCCCGAACGTTTTTTGAAATAAAAAAGCATAATCTGCTCAGTTTCTCTATTTCCTTTATCGGATAAAATAACCTGTTCTCTTAGCCCCATCTCATCAAACGACCATATTACGCACACAAAGACCATACATTGCATAAATAAAATATATACCACCTGCCATCGGTAGTTTCTCTGGATGAATGACGAAAAAATCAGCGGGCATATTACCCGCTGATTGAATGTAAAATGGAATAACATAATTATGAAATTATCTTGCGGTAATACAGATAAGAATAGATTACCGGTAAAATGCAAGGGACGAGAATAAGTACAATAAGTATCCACATATTTTGGAATGGTGCTGTAACAATCATGATAATCCCACCGATCACCATGCATTTTCCTCCAAACCGATGCGTGCGATACCAGTTTTCCGGATCGCATAATGCCCACGAAATCCGAAATCCAATCGTATAGTTTGGCTTTACTTTCGGTATAAAATTTCCCAAAATCAGATAAAAAACTCCGATCATCAGACCACACAGGAATCCCATATCCAACTGATATCCTAAATTATATCCATAGAGTACATTACAAACGAAAAGCGATAACAATGGAATAATCCATAAGATAACAAAGTATACTTTTTCACTGATATTTTTTACTTTAGGATCAATATTCATTGCAATCACACTCACTGCATGTCCCAATAACATAATGAGCGGAAGTCCAAACACAGCGAATGTTTTGGATGCATACCCATTTGGTTCATTATTTATTCCCCAATGTGTTGCCAGCGAATCCGGTAATTGATTCCACAATAGCAAGCCGATAAAAATCGGAAACAGCGTTATAATTGATGTGAGTAATATCATTTTTTTATGTTGTCTGATCATAGTCATCCTCTCCTTTTAATTCACTAATCCATAAAATAATCTCCTCAAGCACAGATGCATTGAGCTCATAATAGATAAATTTTCCCTCACGTTCATCACGAATCAGATCAGCATCCTTTAAAACGGACAGGTGGCGGGAAACTGCTGCATCTGAAACCGAAAAATGATTGCAAATCTCACCGGCTGACAACCGTGAATGTTTGAGCAGATTAAGTATCTCACGCCTTGTAGGATCGGCAATCGCACGAAGCGTGTCTTGCATTCCCAAGTCTATCCCTCCTTCATTTAACATTTAGCTTAATTGTTAAATGTATTATAACACAATCTTTTCATTTTTCAAGAGATTTTCTATCCTATGAATGTTGAATGTCTGTCTGATGATGTCTTTTCTGTGTCTGTATATAATGCTATCCCGCAGTTTCTGTCCCGAAACACTTGTCTATAATATAAACTTTCCTTACTTTATTTTAATTTTATTTAAAAGTCATTCCCGTTTTGCTTTAAGAAAACAATATATCAAGTAAGCGATTGCTAGGATGATATTGATACAAAAAACAACTCCCATATAAACAAGAGGACTTTCAAAAATATAATCCATGTGATTGGTATGATATCCGTTTCCAGAACTAAATCCAGTTATTGAGTCAATATATTGAACAATAATTGAAAGGAACGGAAGTGTACTTAAACCCCATATACTAAAAATTATTGTTTTTATAGCAAAAATTTTCCATGAAAAATCTTTCATTAAAGTCACCTCACATATTAAACCTGTTATCTTACCTATATCCTTACACTTTCCTATCAAAAGACGTTTTCTCTTCCAAATAGTTTGGCAGTTCTTTCACTTCTGAGCTTTGGGCATTCTTTTGCGTATGGTATTCATTAAAGTACATTCCGTAAAATTCTCTTTCCTTTTCCCGCTCAGCCGGAGTTCTTTCGCATCCCCATCCATAACTATCTCCCAGATAGGTCAACACTTTTGTTCCTTGATAAGAAATGTCGGCACCATATCCTTCGCCTGTCAGAATCGGACATTCCAGTGTGCCTCCTCCCGCCAGAGCAAACTTCTTTTGCGCAAGGTTGTTATTTTCCCCTCTGCCCTCTCCAGAAAATCGAGCAATGATAATTCTCCGATTCCTTTGCATTTCGGATTACCATTTTGACTTTTTACCGCATTTTTAGCCTGCTGATATAATGCCTTTCTGTCAGGGGATACATCGGATATGTATTCTGCACATAACCTTGTTCTCTGCCTGTGAATAGATTCTAATTCCGTTTTACTCGTAGTGTTGGCAGCTCTCTGAGCCAGTTCCTTAATCTCAGAGACAAACTCTGCCTGTGACTTATTGCTTTTCCCTGTACTTGGAATCATAGACCAATCAGGTTCTCCACTTCTCAGCGATACACTATATTTTGTAATGGCAGAACTCGTTGCATTTGAAATCAAAATTCCCATAAATTCACCTCATATTTTCTACCTTCTCTGCATATATTTTAACCTCTATATATACTTATCCATTTATCATATTCATTCTTTAAAATTCTCATAACATACTTATTTCCTCTATTTTTTTATCGGATAAAATAACCTGTTCTCCTAGTCCCATATCATCAAACGACCATATTACGCACACAAAGACCATCTCTTTACAAGATAACCACAGCCTTAAATTCATTTTCATCGCAGGAAAGCACCATGTCGCCGCCATATTTATCCACAACTGCTTTTACATTTAACAGCCCAATGCCGTGATGATCCCCTCTTTTGCTCTTTATCGTGTCATTTTCAATTTCCACCTTTTCTGTCACCGGATTTCTTATCGCAAATATCAGTTTATGATCTTCGCACTCTAATTTCAGATGAATGACCGCTTTTCCAGTATTTTTCAGTACCTTTTCACTCTCCCGGATTGCATTATCTAGTAAATTGGAGAGCAGGATCACAATATCTTCCTCTTCCAGACAGATCTCCTGCAAATCCCCTACTTTCAGGATAACCGCTATGTGTTTCTCCTGCATGCTGCGGTACTTCTGGTTTAAAACAGCATTGACCACCGGATGGTTCGTGTTGATTGCCGACATCTCAACTGCTATGCTCTCTGTCAGCTTCTGCGTAAATGAAAGTGCCTCATTTGTGTGTCCATTCTTTATCAATGTCTGGATCGTGGAAAGCTGATTTTTATAATCGTGCATTTTTCTTCGCTGACGCTCATAGATTTCTTCCCGGTCCTGATAATCTGCAATACGATTTTTCTGATTTTGTTCCGTAAGTACCGCAATTTTTATTCTCTCTTCTCCTTTATACAGCATATATTCCCTCTTCACCTGTGCATATCGTGCCTTGGGAACCGGAATCTTTTTTCCCGTGGTAAGTGTCATCACATAACCGCTGATTTTTGTGATGTACCTCATATTTACAAGAAAACTTAGATGTGCCCGCACGAATCCCATATCATTGAATTCATTTTCCAGTTCATCCAGTTTTTTATAAATCTGAAATGTCCCTTTTTCTGTATAAAATACATTTTTGTGAAGCTCTGTTTCTATATAAATGATGTCATCTGCATAAAGTTTTATCGTTCCTTCTACAAAACGAAATTCGAGAATCCTACGGTTTTTATTAATTTCTGCTATCAAATCATCCATACATTCTTCTATAGTATCTGCAAGGTTATCTTTCAGCAGAAAACGGCTTGCTTTCACCTTATATCCATCCAGTGCGTAATTCATGTATGCCGTCACAAGTACAACCAGAAGTTTTGGGTATTTTTCTTTAATCCTCATAGCTGTTTTCAGCCCATCCATCCCCTGCATATTGATGTCCAGAAATAATAGCTGACACGCTTCCAAAGCCGATTGTTCTTCGCATAACTGTTCTCCGGATTCATATTCTGTAATAGCAAACTCATAATTCTTTTTTTCACCATAGTCTGACAACAAATCTGACAAATTTTTTCTGTCATCTATCCTGTCATCACAAATAATAATGTTCATATTTTTCATTCCTGTCTTTGATTGCTCTCATACCTGTAAACCATACAAGTCTCACCTAGCACTCTTTATTATATCAAACAAATCTTCCGCTCGATCATTCTCCGCATCAAATGACTATTTTCCGCATAGAACGACTATCTCCTATAGAAACGCAGAAGCATTGTATCTCAAACTCTTTGAAATACAATGCTTCCCTGCATTTTCTATATCGTCATGTTGATATTATTACTTTACTATTCCCAGAATATTTGCAGCTTCCTTAAATGAATAAGATTTTTCCCTTAGTTCTTTTTCCGGCACTGACATGGTGCGACGAAGGACCTGTTCCTGCTCAGCCTGATGCTGTTCAATCTGCGTCCTGATTTTCTGTATATCATTCATAGCATCCATCCGCATGCCTCCTTCCGCTCACAATATAACACGCAAGAGTCGGTGTCATAACTCTTCCTACATTCAGTGTCTGTCCATACAGGGTAGAAAATAACCTGGTTGCCCTCCAGGTATCCGTCCTCTCTCTTATCTGCACCGATTACCTTTGCGATGGACTGCGCCACCGAAGGTTTCTCGGCAATTACTAATTTTATATTTTTTTCACTCAAATTTTGTTTCCTTCTTTCATTTTTTATTTGCTTTTTGATAGCATAAATGCTATCATGTATATAGAATAAATATTTCCACTTGGAGAACATATACTAATGTACAACATTGAATTTTACGAAGATTCCAATGGCAGATCAGAGCTTTGGGAATTTCTTGAATCTCTTCGAGTCAAAGCAGCTACAAACAAAGATGCCCGTATTCAATACAAGCAGATAAGTTTGTACATCCAGCTCCTCGAAGATAATGGTACACGGCTTAATGAAAATATCACAAAACACCTTGATGATGATATCTGGGAGCTTCGCCCAGGCAATAACCGTGTTTTATATTTTTATTTCCAAATGATACCTTTGTGCTTTTGCATCAATTCCGCAAGAAAACTCAAAAAACTCCCAAGCGCGAAATTGAACGGGCAAAGGCTGAACGTGATGATTACCTTGCCCGAAAGGAGGCTGAATGATTATGAAAACCTGGAATGACTATAAGGAACATGTAAGAACCGTTGATCCAGAAATTGGAAAAGACATCGATGAAGTTGAAAATATTTCCTCCATCGTAAGTGCCATGGTGGAACAGCGTACTTCTCTTGGACTTAGCCAGAGAGAGCTTGCTGCTATGTGTGGTATTCCACAATCATCCGTAGCACGGATCGAATCCTGCAAAACAACCCCGAATCTCGGAACACTGCTTAATATTTTTCAGCATCTCGGTTTACAGCTTACAGTAAGACCTACAAAACCTACCGTTTAAAATCAAGGAGAATCTCTGCGAAGAGGTTCTCCTTATCGGAATCTCACCGAATCATGCCTAACGGCTCGTGGGCTATACCACCAGTAGGGAATCTGACCCTGCCCTGAAGATTTATATTCACTTTTCTTACGTAGCTGTGTTGTAGCACAAGCATTCATGTAATGCAACAGACAATTTCGTTGCTGTATGGCTACATAAAATGAATTTTAAACAATAAAAACAAGACCTCCCATTACACTTTTCAGTATCTGAGAGGTCTGTATTTATAAAAAGTTTAATCGACTGACAGTCCAATTTCATTTAACGCCAAAATGTTTTCTTTTACACATAGAATTTTTTTATTTGCTGTATATTCTCGCCTCATATGGTTGCAACCATTCGGACTCCGTTTCATGATAATTGCACAATTCACATTTTTGATCAATTTTTTGAAACATCAGCTTTTCATTTGTAAAATTCACGATCACCAATAAACCTTTGCCGTTTACTTCTCTTTCATATGCAAATAATCCCGGATATTCTTCGTACATCGGGCGAAACTCCGCCTGTCTCACAATATCTGCATGGTCATGGTAACACTGAATCAAACGCTTATAATAATTGTACAATGAATCCGGATCATTCACCTCACTCTGTACATTGATTGTTCTATAATTATCATTGCATTTAATCCATGGCTTTCCACACGTGAATCCTCCATTTTCCGAGTCATCCCACTGCATCGGCGTTCTTGCATTATCTCTTCCTAACTCTGAAAAGTATGCAAGTACTTCATCCGGATCCTTGCCCTGTCCGACCGCTTCCTCATATGTTCTTTTCGCCCTTATATCATCCATATCATTAATATTCTTCCACTTAACATTGGTCATACCAATTTCCTGTCCCTGATATATAAAAGGCGTTCCATATAAAAAGAAATAGATACTCGCCAGTGCCGATGCACTATAGAAACTAATATTTTCTCTTTCCAGAAATTTGTTCAGGCATCTGGACTGATCATGATTTTCTAAAAAGATAGCACTCCAACCGATTCCGCTATTATGCGCTACATGTGTAAACATTTTTTTCTTCCACCGTTCTACCGCATGAATGCTTGATTTATCATTTTCCCCTTCCATATTTTCCCATCCAAAATCGAAAATCATGGAAAAGTAACCATTCTTTCCGGCATACCGTTCAAAAGCAGCATCGTCAACCCCCGGTGCTTCGGCAACTGTCATACAGTTATATTTATCAAAGCACTGTTCTTTCATCTCATCAAGGAATGTTCCGATTCCCTTATAATCCGTAAGATTTTCAACCGGATATCGTTCCCCATCATTCGTAGGACGACTGGCAAAACTTAAGTCTTTTTTGATAAAGGTAATTGCATCGATACGAAAACCGGCGATTCCTTTTTCCAACCACCAGTTTATCATCTCATAAATTTTTTGACGCAGCTCTTTGCATTCCCAGTTCAGATCCGGCTGTTCCTTCGCAAACGTATGATAATACCATCTGCCATCTGGTAATCTCGACCATACGGATCCGCCAAAATTGGATCGCCAGTTATTCGGTTCTTTATCATTCTCCGTTGTCGGAAGTAAAAATAAGACGCTTCCTCACAATTAGGATCCTTCATTGCCTTCTGGAACCATTCATGCTGATCCGAGCAATGATTGACCACCAGATCCAATATGATTTAATCTTTCTTTTTGAGCCTCCTCTATTAAATGCTCCATATCCTCGTTTGTTCCAAAGATTGGATTTACCTTGTAATAATCCGATATATCATATCCATTATCCACAAGTGGAGAAGCGTACATCGGGCATATCCATAATACATCTACGCCTAGATTTTGGAGATAATCAAGCTTCTGGATAATTCCGTTAAAATCTCCGATTCCATCTCCGTTGCTATCCATAAAACTTTGCGGATAAATCTGATACACTACGGACTCTTTCCACCAATTGTTTTTCATTCACAAATTCCTCACCTTACTTTATTGCCCCTTCTGTAATACCTTTTACAATGTATTTTTGACTAAACAAATAAAAGATAATAATAGGAGCCATGCACATAACCAATCCGGCAGAAGCCAAATCCCAACGTTTTGCAAATTGTCCAAAGAACAGATATGTTTTTAAAGGCAACGTCTGTAAGCCCTGTTTATTAATAATCAGCGATGGTAATAAGAAGTCATTCCATGTTCCCATAACATTAATAACTGCAACCGTGACTATAATCGTTCTCATCAAAGGAAGCACGATTGAAATAAACAGACGTATTGAACCACACCCGTCAATTGTAGCGGCTTCCTCCAATTCCTCCGGAATATTTTTTATGAACCCATGAAACATTATGATTGCCATACTTGTTTGAAAGCCCATATACATAAAGATCAAGCCACCACGAGACAGCAAACCGATTTTGCTTGCAAATCCAACCAATGGAAGCATGACACACTGAAATGGAATCAACATAGAACCGGCAAATATCAAAAAATAATCTTACTTGCTTTGGTTTTATAACGTACAAGTACCCAGGCCGCCATAGCCGATATCAACAGCACCAGAACCGCTGTCACTACCGTGATAAGCAGCGAATTCATAAAAGATCTTATGTAATCCAGTTCTTGAAACGCATTCTTATAGTTTTCAAGTGTGAATGTTCCTTTCGCCGGAAATCCCAACACATCTGTAAAAATCCCCTTGGTCGTCTTAAACGAATTCATAATCAAAATATAAATCGGAAACAAAAAAATGCATCCAAGAATAAGTCCTGTTACTCCATAAGCGATTTTTTTCTTCATTACATTTCAACCTCCTTGCGCTTTGTTATAACCAACTGCGTAACTCCGATTCCTGCCACAATAATCAGAAAAACGATTGCCTTTGCCTGTGCAAAACCAAATTCATTTGCTCCAAAGGCAGAATTGTAAATGTTTAACGCAATCATTTCTGTTGATTTGTATGGTCCACCTTGTGTCAAAGCTAAATTTTGATCAAACATTTTAAATGAACTCGAAATAGATAAGAATAATCCGATTGTAAACGCAGGCATCATCAACGGAAGGATGATATATCTCATGAGCTGCCATGAGTTTGCTCCATCAATTCTTGCTGCCTCCTTAACCGATTCCGGTATCTGCTGAATCTGCGCAATATATACGATCATCATATATCCCGACATCTGCCACACAGTCAAAATCAACAATCCTATAAATCCGGTTTCCGGATTCGACAGCCATCCGCTAAAGGCTGCAATTCCTGTCTTTTTGAAAAAGCTTCAAAAATCGATATAAAAATAAACTGCCAAGTAAATCCAAGCAATAATCCGCCTATCATATTTGGCATAAAGAAAATTCCACGTAACAGCGTTGCGCCTCTAAATTTCTGTGTCACTAACAACGCCAGAGCAAAGCCAACAAAGTTTACCAATACAACTGCGCACACCGAAAAAAGCGCAGTAAATAAAAAAGCATGTACAAATGAGTCATCTCTCGTAAAAATGTCAATAAAATTTTGAAAACCTACAAACTTAATGTCCGAGCCTACAATTCCATTCCAGTTTGTAAGGGAATAGAAAAATCCAATACATGTAGGTATGATTACAACAATACAAAATGCAATTAATGACGGTGCCAAAAAGCCCCAAAACCGTAATTTACTTTTTCTCATACTTCTTCTATCCGTCCTTTCCAAACAAAGGATTTTACCCTTATTTGAATTTCCGGGATAGAAGCTCTATCCCGGAACCCTCTTTAACTCTTACTAGTTGTTCTGTTGTTTTCTTAACTCACTCCACTGCTCGATACAGGTCTTTGTAACCTCATCCCAATCAGCTTCTCCGGCAAGATATTTCTGTACTTCTACACCAGCCACCTGCTGACCCCATGTATTTGGAGCTCCACTGTATACCCATCCGTTCATGGTATTTCCGGAATTATTTGCATCCATAATTCTCTGTGAAAGTGGATCGGATGCTTTTATTCCATCAAAATTATCATATGGAGGAATAAACTTACAATCATTCACAACAATTTTCTGTGCTTCCGAATCGGTGAACATCCAATTGATGAAGTCTTTTGCAGCAGCTTTCTGCGCATCGGTTGCCTTGCTATGAATTGCCCAATATCCTGATACACCTACAAAATACTTGCCATCTGAATATCCCGGAACAGAATATGGTAACATATCCAATTTTTGAAGGACTGCCGGATCTGTTGTCTCTACTGCTGGAGCTACCCAGTTTCCCTGCTTGATACATGCAACACGTTCAATGGCAAGTCCACCCTCTAATGATGTTGTGTAGTCTACAGAATTAAGATTTGCCGTATTGTTGGCATTGGTTGTATAACTGGCCTGAAAATCAACCATTTTCTTATAGTCTTCAAAGCCGGTTCCCGGAAGCGAATCTGCCGCATATGCTTCATTAGGAGTCTTAAAGTCATGTGTTAAAGCAACATTAGCGTCATGGTCTCCTGCAATCCATAACTCCTTTGTCGGGTATTCCATAACAGCTTCCAGATTCGGATATTTATCCTTCATCTCACCATTATCGATTTTCTCTTTCAAAGTATCAAAACCGGCCTTCATGCCTTCGAAATTCATCATAGAATCTACAGAAACTCCAGCATCCTCAAACATCTGCTTATTAATAACGAATCCATAACCTTCCATGTATAACGGAATGGCATATACTTTTCCGTCTTTTGTAAAAGTATCCGTTGTTCCTTTTAATGCGTGCTGCATAATATCCAGATCAGAAACATCTTCAATAACATCTCCGTAATCTTTCATGTCCGAAAAACCACCTACAGAAAAGATTGTTGGTGGATCCGACTGCATCTTTGCTTTCATTGATGCGCCAAAATCATTTCCTGTGACAGCTTCAAGATTAATTTCTACATTTGGATGATCCTTTTCATATGCTGCAATTAATTTCTTGTATCCTTCATTTGCCTCAATCTTACTCTGGAAAATTGTAATCTTTACATTTTTTCCACTGTTTGCTCCTGTCGAGGTATCTGCAGAATTTCCGCATCCCACAAATAATCCCCCAAGCATTAGCACTGTCATTCCAACTGCTACTAACTTCTTTGCTTTCATATATATTCCTCCTTTTTGTGAAACTGTTCCATATTTGATTAAAAAAAATTTTTCATCTATGGATGCCTCGTTTTGTGCCACGGAACTGTCCACATCATTTGTGGAACTGTTCCATATCTGTAATATACACTATGCGTAACTATATTGCAACATAAAAATGCAGTTTATTCACAGATTCGTTACTATATCCAAAAATCATCTTGATTTTTTATTAAAAATCACTAGAAAAAGGAGACTATGAAGAAAAGTCTGTAAATAATAATCTTCTATGATAATGATTGAGCTGGAAGCCTCTTCTTGCCATAATAAAAGGCCTCCTATGATTTATATTTTACCATAGAAGACCTTGCTGTTATTAGCTATTTACAGAAAAAGTTTCACACACTCCTTTGTGCCAATGCTCTCCATTCTACAAAGTATCGCCCTTTTTATATTTTACAGGAACCAATACTTCCCTTTTCTTAAGTGGTTGATCATTGATCAGTTTAATAAGCATATTCACACTTTCCTTTGCAACCTTCTTCGCATCCTGTACAATTGAATCAATCGAATGGTAATTGAAGTCCGTGACATAAGTTCCATCATAAGCCAATATTTTTTTGTTTTTTTCTGTCTTGAGGAAGGCGGCTGCACACAAGTCCAAAGCCATAATTCCATCAACGTCCGGATATTGATCCAACAATGTCTGGTACGTTTCATACACAATTGATAGTTTATAACTTCCTCCCATTGAAAAGATTCAATGATAACCTCCCTATTATGCTTCTCCATCACATCGATAAGGGCTCTCGCGCTATCGGCAGAGGCAAGTTCCATCCTGGTCGGATCACTAAAGCACATCACTTTTTTACAGCCTTTTTCCAAAAACAATTCGCCCGCTAAAATTCCTCCCTGATGATGATCCGATGTCACCAGCGGGATTCCCGGTATAATCCGATCCAGTGAGATAATTGGTTTCTCAATATTCATATAATATTCATCAGAAAGAAACGCAGATCCTACAATCAGTCCATCGAACAGATTACGTTCCAATGTATCAAGATATTCTCTTTCCTTGTCCTGATTTCCTCTGGTATTACAAATAACCACATTATATCCGTATTGATCTAATTCTGCCTCAAGATAATTCCAAAGAGTTGAAAAATACGGATGGATAATATCCGGTGTCATAACACCGATAATACCCGTTCTTTTCTTATACAGATTTCTGATCCACTGATTAGGAATATAATCTAGCTCCTCTACCGCCTTCTTAATTTTGTTTTTGCTTTTCTCTGATACATATCCGCTACCATTTAACGCTCTGGATACCGTGCTGGGTGCTACATGTGCCAGCTTTGCAACTTCTCGAATGCTTGCCATAATCTCTTCTCCTCACTTGTGTAATTGCAAACGAATTGCCCTTATATTCCCCTTTATCCTCTTAATTAAATCCGACAACCTTCTGCGACAATCGATAAGTCGCAACCGAAATCTTGCGGCCTCCCTTACCCTGAAGATTCATGGTCTGTCCCATAATGCCATTGCGTAGTTGCTGGAAGATTATAATATCTTTTTCCTTAATATACTGAAGTTCTATTTTATTATACACCTTTTTGTCCATGGAGTCGAACTATTTTTACTTAACAGTCAGCAGTTATACTCTTTGTATTTTCGTATAATAATCATATAACTTATAAACAATAAAACAGCTGCGCTGGTCCAGGCACAAATTTCCGCATAAAAAATTCCGTCTTCACCGATCAGTTTTGGTAACAATAATGCAACACTGACACGCATCACAAATTCTGCAATGCCACTGGCGAGGGGAATCAGGGTATTACCCAGACCCTGAATCGCCGAACGATATACATACAGCAGATACAGTACCCATAGAAAAATTGCCATAATAAACAAATATTTATATGCAATGTCTAACACCTGTCGGATCTGTTCCGGTTCGCCGGATACAAACAGTGACAATATATTGCGTCCGAATAACACCATCACACCTGAGATTACAACAGAAGTAAGCAATGCCATATAAGTTCCGCTGTGCACACCTTTCCGGATTCTCTGATATTTCTTTGCACCAAGATTCTGGCCTACATAGGTTGTAATTGCATATCCGTATGAAACGGCAGCAATCTCTAAAACTCCATATAATTTGTTTGATGCTGTAAATCCAGCCACAAACAGGAATCCAAATCCATTGACTACATACTGTACTGTAAGCCCCCCTACAGAGATGATCAAATTCTGGATTGCAAGAGGAGTCGCCACTTTCAAAAGCCGCAGACTCATTGCCGGCTGTCTGTAGAAGTCCTGTTTTTCCAGTCGGATATCCGGAATTTTCCGTAACACCATCAGACAGTACAGGGCTGAAAATCCCTGTGCGATGACTGTCGCCACTGCTGCTCCGGCTACACCCCAGCCAAAAACTGCCACAAATAACAGGTCCAGTCCCACATTGATCAACGCTGCTACGGTCATTGCTATCAGTGGAGATCTGCTGTTACCCAGTGCTCGAAGAATCGCTGCAAATATATTATAAGCCGCTATGATCGGAATTCCGGCAAAGATCAGCCGAAGATATAGCATTGTCAGGTCAATGACATTATCCGGTGTCTGTAAAAACAAAAGAACATGATAAACTGCCCCTTCACTTACCGCAAGTACAATCACAGAAAGCAGTGCTGTCATGATATAGCTTTTCGCCACCGCGCATTTCAGATTTTCTTTTTCCCTTGCTCCATAAAACTGAGCTACCAGAATAGAAAAACCCTGTGTGATACCTGTCATGATACCGAACACCAGCCATACCAGCCAGTCTCCGGCGCCTACTGCCGCCAGTGCTTCAACCCCTACCACCTGTCCGACGATCATGGTATCTGCCATCGTATAAAACTGCTGAAAGATATTTCCAAGCATCAGTGGTATGGCAAAAGTAATGATCAGTTTTCCAGGTGATCCAGTGGTCATATTTTTTTCATTTGTTCCCATAAGAATCTCCTTTTTCTTTTCATCCTTGTCCGATTATTTTACATAGGACTCTGCCAAAACGCAATCCATCACAGAACTCTTTGGTATATCGTCCCACCAGTGTTTACGAACTCTGATAAGGGCAAAAACAAGACCAAGCGCAACAGTATTGATGTTTACACCTCTGTTGGCTATATGCTCCGCATTGACTGTTGGGAAGCTGAAAAGGACTTAAAAACCACACCAGGATCAGACTGTGCATTAAACCCACTCGCCATTGATGAACTTCTTGAATATGCAAGATTATATCTTGATGGAAACTTGCTTGATGTATCGGTTAGTCAAAGTGTCTATATCAGAACCTTTTATCGTTTCTTGATATAGACACTTTTTTAATAGTCATTCAATTAACTAATTGATATTTTCGCCGTTTGTTGAAATAACTTCTTTATACCACTCGAAAGAATCTTTCTTTCTTCTGGACAAGTCTCCTGTTCCATCGTTATGTTTATCCACATAGATGAATCCATATCTCTTATCCATCTCACCGGTTCCTGCACTGACAAGTCGATGCATCCCCATGGTGTATAACCCATCAGATCTACACCATCTTCCTCTACCGCCTTTTTCATTTCTGAAATGTGGTGTTGCAGATATTCTACACGGTATGGATCGTGGATGCTTCCATCCTCTTCTAAAGTATCATATGCTCCAAATCCATTTTCTACAATAAACAGTGGTACCTTGTAGCGATCTGTAAACCAGTTCAATGAATAGCGCAGTCCGATCGGATCAATCTGCCATCCCCATTCACTTGCCTTTACATACTGGTTCTTTATACGATCCTTTTCTCCACGGTAATCATATTCCGGATTGTCTGGTTCTGCTTTTGTACAGAAAGACATATAATAACTGAAACCGATATAATCGACACAGCCCTGTTTTAACACTGCAAGATCTTCTTCTGTTACGTCGATCTTAAGGTCTTTTCTTTCCCAGTATTTCAAAATATTTACAGGGTATTCTCCTTTTACATGCACATCTGTATAATAATATCTTTTCTGCATGGCTTTTTCAGCCTGCAGTATATCTTCCGGACGGCAGGTAGCCGGATAGATTGGGCACATTGCGATCATGCAGCCAATCTGAAATTTCGGATTAATCTCATGTCCAGCTTTTATCGCTTCGGCACTGGCAACCAGTTCATAGTGAGATGCCTGATACATCAATTCTTCCGCATTTTCTTCTGGTTTAATTATAATCCCGGAATTAGCATAAAGCATAAATCCATCACCGATATCTGCCTGGTTGTTAATCTCATTAAATGTCATCCAATATTTTACTTTGTCTTTGTATCGCTCAAAGCATGTTACTGCAAATTTCACGAAGAAATCAATCAGTTTTCTGTTTCTCCATCCACCGTACTCTTGTACAAGATGCAGAGGCATCTCAAAATGACTCAGTGTGATCACTGGTTCGATCCCATATTTCAGACATTCATCAAACATGTCATCATAGAATTTTAATCCGGCTTCATTCGGCTGTTCTTCATCACCATTTGGGAAGATACGTGTCCATGCGATACTTGTACGGAAACACTTGAATCCCATTTCCGCAAATAAGCGGATATCTTCTTTATAGTAATCATAAAAATCGATTGCTTCATGATTCGGATAATTCTCGCCTTTTAGTATTTCACCTGTTATTCTTCTTCTTGTATTTACATCTCCGCCGGTTACAACGTCCATAATGCTCAAGCCTTTTCCATCTCGATCATAGGCACCCTCCAGCTGATGGGCAGCAACTGCGCCACCCCAGAGAAAATCTTTTCGAAATCCCATTGTTATTTCCTTCCTGTTGTCTTAATTACTTTGTATAATAGCGTTGGGGGCTTTTGCCCCCAACTTTTCTGTTTCTATATTCAATTACATCTTGATGATTATTTCTCATCAATTCTCTTATACAGTGTAATGAATTCATCTGCAAGAATGCGGAATGCTTCTGCACTCATAAGCTGATCTTCTGCATGCATCAGAAGCATGTATCCATTGGAAATTTCACCATTTGCATCCATTGCCAAAAGATCTGCATGAACGTTGTGTCCAAGTGAAAAGGCTTCATCTCCTTGTTTAATCAGCTCTGCTGCCTCATCATATTTTCCTTCTTTCGCACAATGGATCGCATTGATAAAATGTGTTCTTGCTGTACCTACATATGTGATGATCTGAAAACATGACAATTCAAATTTTTCGTTCATTTTTTTCTCCTATCCTGCTATTATTTTTATTCTGATTTTACCAGTCTTCATCCTCATCTTCTACCGGCTGATTCTTCTCCTGAACCAGATTCATCTTGTCAACCTTCTTAATGAATGCAGATAAACGAAGAATGAAACACAAAGGATCACTAACTGAAGTAAAGCACTTTTCCATCCTGCTAAAAGGAATCCTGAGATAATCGGTGGACAAGTCCATGGGATCTGTGTTGCTCCATATAATGGACAGATTCCTGTATACAGTGCAAAATACTGGATTAAACATGCGATCACAGGCATTCCAATAAACGGAATTGCAAGCATTGGATTCATAACGACTGGAGCACCAAACAGAATTGGCTCATTGATTCCAAATAATGCCGGAATAATTCCCAATTTACCAAGTGCTTTCAACTGTTTTGATTTTGCAAAGAAGAACATATACATTACAAGTCCGATTGTGATACCTGCACCTGTTATATTGATAAACTGATCATAAAACTGCTGTGTTACAATATGGCCTCCGTTTGCTATTGTAAGTTCTACACCACTGTCAATAATAGCCTGATTTGCAAGGCTGTTTGCCTGTAATAGTCCTGTCATGATTCCACCAACTACTGTTGAACCATGAACTCCGAAGAACCACAGGAATGGTCCTGTAAAGCACATCAGAACTGCTCCACCAAGGGAGTCTGTCATTTTCTGAAGTGGTGTCTGAACAACTTTGTAAATAATTTCAATACCTGTTGTGTCGAATCCAATAGAACAGATACCGTGAATTACTGCAGCCCCTGTCAGGATTACGAATGCCGGGATTAATGCTGAGAATGCATTTGTTACACCTTCCGGAACTCCGGCCGGCATTTTAATACGTATATTTTTCTTCAAGAACCAACAGTAAATAGGCGGTACGATCAATCCGACAATAATTGCTCCAATCATTCCCTGTCCTGCTGTCCATGTCTTATTAATAATTCCACTAACAACTTCTCCACCTTCTGTTGTTATGGACGAAGGCATCAGAATCAAGAATGTTGCCAGTGAAATAATTCCACAGTTGAGTGGTTCCTGATTTTCCAGTTTCGCATAGCTATAGCTGATACCGATAACTGCGATCAACGCACTGATGGAGAATGTTGCGCCACATACCTGATCTAATACTGGTTTGATTCCTGTAGACTCTAATACATCGACAACTGCCTTTACCGGAAAGTTTGACAGGATCAGGAAGATTGATCCGATGATCAGAGGAGACATGGAAGTCACCATACCATTTTTTATTGACTGTATTGCCTTTGTATTAATAAACTTAAGGATTACAGGGATTACTTTTTCGTTAAATTTCTCTTTCATTTGCTACTACCCTTTGCTCTGTTTTTTGCTTTAAATTGTGTATCTTTGTTTTCTCTTATTTATTTTTCGCAAGCTTATATGCAAATTTCAAAACATTCATTCCATTGCACATTCCATAATCCTGCATTGGGATCACATCTACCGGAACCCCTTTTGGATCACAGATCTCTTTTGCTCTGGCAAGCTGATATCCTACCTGTGGTCCGAGCAGTGCTACATCCACGCCTTCAATCACGCGTTCCATCTCTGTAAATGGATATGCTACGATATCAACATCTTTTCCTTTTTCCTTTGCTGCCTCTTCCATCTTCTTTACGAGAAGACTGGTTGACATTCCTGCTGCACAAAATAATCGAATTACCATGATTGTTTCCTCCCTTATTTTTTTCTCATTTGCTTTGATGGTGCTAGTATAACAAGTATTTTTCGTTTTGTCAGTACTTTTTCCTGTTTCTGGTTTCTGTTCCATATAGACGGAATTTGTTACATAAAAAAAACAGGGCATTCTACTTTATTGTGTAAAATGCACTGTTTTCCTTTTCCTTTTTTGTATATTATGATACTTTTTAGTGTATTCTGTTTTTTTTGTTACTTATCTGGTTACTATTCGTACCATTACATTCTACAACCTTAATGAAATAAGTCTTCCATATCATTTTAAAACAGATCATCTGTATCGTTATGGACGCCCTTCAATTCTCTTCCGATTAATTCCAAAATAAAAACGACTGCCATCTGGGATGTCAGATCATAATCTTCGTCTTGTTTATATTTATACTCTGAAACATAATAATTTATATTGCAGTCACTCATCTTCGCCAAAGAACAGTTTGCCTTATTTGTAATAGATATCAGGCTGCTCCCTCTTCTTTTCAACTTTTCTGCCAACATCAGTGTCTGTTCCGTTTCTCCTGATACAGACAATGCGATTGTAGCTATTCTCTCACCTTTTCCACGAAATACTGGCGTGAACGGATCATCAATAGCAAATGAAAACCAGCCTACATTATTAAAATATCTTGCCCCATACTTTCCTATAAAAGAAGAATTCCCCACACCTACAAATATAATTGACGATGCCTTTGTAAGTAACTTCACAGCTTCCTGGATATTCTCAGCAAATGCCTGTGTCTGCACCCGTTCAAAGAAATCTTTAACCGCAGTAAGATCCATATTGATTTTCTTCTTTTCCTTGCTGCTGACTTCCTGTTTTAATTTCAAACGGAATTCAGAATATCCCTCGCATCCTACCTTTTTACAAAAGCGAAGGATCGTCGTTGTTGAAACATGAACCGCCTCTGCCAGCTCGCGTACTTTCATATATACTACTTCTCTTCATTGCTGATGATGTAATTATACACATCCATCTCCAACTGATTAAAGGATTTTATCATCTCATGCGTAAACATATGAATTCAGTTCCCTTCTGTTTTTCTCTCTATTCCATAATCATATTATGTTCTTTAGAAGCAGTGTTTATCCCGCATTTTAATCGTGTTTTTCATTACTTCATCGTCTTCGCCAGTGAATTGAGAAATGCCCACATCTCTGGATTAGCCAATACTTTTGCCAGAAGTTCCGAATCGACTTCATCAGCAACGATTATAAATAGTAGACCTGCTGACTCCTAAGATTTCCTGTAACTCTTGAACTGTATAACATCTTTTTTCTGACATTTCTTTATTCTCTTTTTTGAAATATGAAAAAACAATATCATATCTCGTTTCCGATGGTATTGCTGTACATTGCCTGTGCATTAACAATTTCTGATTTTGAAATTGTGTCTGTTGTAACAATGCTTATCTGGATCAGTATTCCAGCTCTTGCTATATATATACGACATGATTTCGGGCATGTCAAGAGCAGACGTCAAAAACGTCCTTCATTTCTATCTCCACAACTTTTTCATCATGGTCTCTCTGTTTCTCACTACCTATATTCATGTTTGACCTCCTTTTCCCTGGACTAAAAAAAGCCCAGACTAGATTTTTTGTAAATCTAATCTGAGCGTTTTATATCTCTCAGGTCTGATTTCTCAGACAAGAAAACCAATTTTACAGATTTTTCCACCCCAAAATGAAAAAAGCAGTAATGAATTTTCTTAATCATTACTGCTTCAAACAACTGTTCTCAGGGGGAATCGAACCCCCAACTAGCGCTTAGGAGCTCGAGATACCACTGTAAATACATACAATGATTAGTCAACATAAGTCAAAGAAATCCTTGATTTTCCTAACTATTCTGTTACTCCCTGTCAAAATAAGAAAACCTGTTTTCATCTCTGTAAAGCACCTTTCGGTGCTCGTCCGGTGCTCGGAGCACCCGGAGGATATAACCATTCCGTTCCATCGAGTTCACTCAGTTGGCCACCATTACGATTCAGCTTCGTAACAATGATCACTTGGTTTTCTTATTAGATTAACTATATTATAACGTGCTGTAGGTCGGATGTCGATGATTTTTTGACCATATTTATTGTTTTATATGTTATTTCTCTATTAGTTCTGCAAACTTGAAGTTATCTATACTGCGATAGGTTTTAGTCCGTTTTTTCTTATGTTTTCTAATTCTTCTGCCATTAAACACTGCGACTCATAAAGACGCAGATATTCTTTGGATACGTCTGAGTCAAAGATCAAAACATCATCCGAATTTATCGTGACATCGACACCACTGCGATACAGTTTTCCAATTGGATGCACGGACATATCCGCAACCCTTCCAAGCAAAATATTACTTGTCGGTGTGATATTTAATCTGATTTTATTATCTGCCAGAAAGCGGATCACGGATTCATCATCGGCTGCCGCGATACCATGCTGCACCTCATCAAGTTCTAATTCTTCTACTGCTGTTCTTACGTCTTTCGCAGTCCCCCATTCTCCAACGTGTGCTTTTAACCTTAATCCTTCTTTTCTTGCCCGACGATAAATTCCTTTAAAATTTTCGATTGGTTGTGCTAATTCGTCACCATACAGATCAATCGAATAAAAATTTTTATTTCCCCAAAAGTGAGATAAACATTCTTCTAAATAATCGATAGGACAATGTCTTGATAATCCGATTTGAAGCCTTAATTCTATATCAGGAGCGATTTCCTTTTGCGCACTTGTAAAAGCATCAACCAGCTCATCAATATCATTATGAAAAAATTCATTTAACCCCCAGACATCCTCACCAATTTCAAGCACAGTTACTCCGTCTTCTTTGGCCTGTTGAAAGGTGGCTTTGATTAAAAGTTTTCTCATCTCAGTGCTGTTAAAATCCTGACCAATGTATTTTTGACTCCATTGATCCATTTCCCCCATCGATGACAAAGAATTCTTTAATGGCTCGATTTTTTTACCGGCTGCCTGATATAAGAAACTTCTGCTCCCACCAAGCACAAAATGATTGTGCAGGTCTGCCTTAGGATACTTTCTTAATTCTTCCAGATTTCTTTGCTTCAATGCATATGTAAAACGATTCATAATTCAATTCTCTCCTAGCTGTTTGATTTTCTCCACAAATTTCGATTGAGATTTTACCTGCTCCCAGTCAGATTTTAAATATAGATATGCCCTCTTCATACATTGTTTTATAAGGATCTCCAATCGCCGCGAAAGCATCTTTTTCACTTTTTCGTTCCCAATCCATATCTATATACCCATCGGTTTTTACATGATGTTTTCCCGCAAGCACACAAAAATAGCTGCACACAACTTCATTTAAAATCAGATACTCCAGAAGTGTCCTGTCATCCACATATTTTTCAAATACAAGGGTGCCCCTCTCATAACAAAACACCCTTGTCCGGTATTCCATAATATCAATTTTAAGTTCCATATCAAATTTTGAATTGTCAATCATTCTTTTAAAACTTTCAATCTGATAACTTACCGGAATTTGTGCCTTATCAAGCAATTTATGCACATTATAAAATATTTCTTTCTGTTTCATACCTGTCCTCAATGCATTCTGCTCCGTTGTATTTTCTTCATCCCTATCCGAAAATAGAAATCTATCTGATTTACATTCCAGTTCCCGAAAACGGCTGGCTAGCTGGTCGAGCCGTTCTGTGCCAAATGCCTCATATTCTTCCTTAGTAATTTCATAGTACCGATTATACCAGGCAACCCATGTAACCACACAACTTAGAATATATTTATCCACTTCCGGAACATATCCAACACTATACAGCAGTTTTGTATTTACTTTCTCATTTTGTATATTCATATGCCCTCCAACTATATTCATATCCATTATAATAATCCTATCGTATAATCTCAATATACATATCATTTCACTATCTAAGGGGGCTGAAAAGCCTGTAAAATAAGGAAAGTTCAGGAAATCTCTCCACAAATTCAAATTCTATTTCCAAGGTCTCTTTTTCTCTGTCCATCCCTTTGATTTCCAATGTTCAACATCACGAGGATTAAAACCATTCTTCTGCATTATATGCATAACCCAAAACATTCCCTTGGTTTTTATCCCTGGTTTAACATTTCCCGAATTATGTATAATTTTCTTCGCAATACTTGATGTTGTTTTGTCAATTACTCTCTTTTTCTTTTCGCTTACGCCGTTCCAATCGACCGCCGCAACACCAACTCCATATTTATATCTTTTAGCTACTCCCCAGAAAAACAAGCTGTCCATCATATCTTTATTTGTCGATTTCATACCAGCTCCGGCAGCTGTGGATATGCATACTCCTTGTTTCTTAAACATAGATTCTTCTGGACTATGCACCATCCATCTGTATCCGTAATGGTCTAAAAAGCTTTCATCGCCCCAGTCGCATGAAATACATAAACCGGACTGGCTAAGATAATAACATTTGCTTCATCCATTGCATCAGTAAGAGGCTTTAGTTTTTCATAATGCGGACATTTTGTCTCGGATTCAGTGAAACACTTTGTACAGCCTACACAAAATTCTCCAAAATCTTTTGGAAGAAAAAATTCTTTTATATCGCTACTTATTTTCTCTGCCAACATATGAGCTATATGATATGTTGAGCCTTTATGACTTTGACCATGTATAATTACTATCTTCATATTTTCTCCATTTGCTTCGTGAAATTCAAATTTTCTACTGTACTCAACTGTTCTGTAAACTTGAAGTTGTTATTTTATCACCAGTTCATCTTTCCTTCTTTAAATTGTGCTAATACAAAAGATTCTAGACTTTCAGCTTCAGGATACACTTCCAAGTTATCTAATCCCCAGTTGACAATCTCCCCAGTTTCATTATTCAAACAATACGCCAGCTCGCCATCTCCTTCAATAACAATATATTTCTTTTCCAGACCATTTTTTCTAAAGCGGAGCGTGTCTTCAACCAATCGAGAATGTCCATTGCGACCACACGCCACAATCTCCACACCATATCCAATCAGAACGCCATATTTCCGTATAAATATTTTCACTTCTTCCCTAAATGCAATACTCAGTTGCTTTTCCAATTCAGATATTTTATCGTCTGTCCATCCACCAGTAACAAGAACTTCTTCCGGATTTTCTGCTATAAACTTATCCAAATCTTCAAACATCATATCTACCTCACAACCTCCGATTGAGATTTCACCTGTTTTAAGAGATTTAATAACTGTTATATTTTGTTATTTAATTTTCCGCAAACCCTTGAAAACACTGAATTTGTCGCAGGTGAGCTTTCCCTTATTGTTTCCCTTATGTTATATCGTTCCACCAGTGTTTACAAACTCTGATAAGGGCAAATACAAGGGCAAGAAAAATCTATAAAACAGTATAACACAAAATAAAAGTGACATGGTGAGCTGATTGAAATGCTTCTGATTTTTGTAACGAATGATTGATTGGACGATAAGGAGATAAGATACGATGAAAACAATATTTGCAGAATACAATCCACAACGCAACAGTATTGATGTTTACACCTCTGCTGGCTATATGCTCCGCATTGACTGTTGGGAAGCAGAAAAGAATTTAAAAACTACACCCGGATCAGACTGTGCATTAAATGCACTTGCCATTGATGAACCACTGGAATATGCAAAACTATATCTGGATGGAACGATGCAGATATGGGTAGATGCCGAAGATTCTTTGAAACTATATTGAGATCCACCATATTAGAGCAGGAAGGAATATCATAGCATATTGTGCGGATATTCCTTCTTTGTCATTAATTCCGCTCCTAAAATAACTATTAGTATATATCTATTCTCTACTTAGATGATTGTTTGTTTTCTGCCAATTTTTATAATAAGCAAACGCTATTGCTAATTCTAAAACTCCGCATTGCGACTTACCAATCTTTTCTTCTTTAGCACGTATATGCTGAAAAATGGCATTTTGCAAAATTTCTTTTTCAATGTTGTCTCTTAAATTTTCATTTTGTGAAAACCAATCTTCAAATTCAAATCTCTCTTGACTATTGTCAAAAATTAGCACTGGAATTTGTTGCCCTGAGCGATTATTGCACTGATACTTTCCATACGCAAAAAAGGAAGCAATTTGCCACTCAAAGAGTCTTTTTCTATGTAATAATAAAATAAACCATTTTCTATTTTATATCTTATCTCCGGTTTCGGAATCAGACATCTTCCCATGTCCATATACCATAATTCAGTTTCATACAATGTTGTAGTTAAGTACTTTAATTGTAGTGGGGCATATAACATCTTTTCATCATCGTAAAAATAACTTAAAGTTTCATATCCTTCATCTGAATCAAGAACTATTATTTGATATTCTGGTGATTTTAGGTTATAGCTATGTCTATCGGAATCCCATGTAGTTTCAGACCAATCCTCTGTATGTTCTAATAAATGAAGTAATTTTTGAGAAGGCGACAAATCAATACCAAATCTTTTTCTCCATAAAAATTCTGTATGTTCAATATTTGCAGTCTGTATCCTCGGTGTGTTTATATCATTTACTCTAGTATATATTGCACCTGCATACAATTTTTTCTTTACATCATGGCTTGGCGAATATGCCTCTGTCAAATAATATGGCGTATTATTCGTGTTCTTAATTATTACTATATCCAATTCGTGATTTTCAATCTCAAGCGTCTGAACTGTTGCTTTAGGTATATAATCTCCTGCAAATGGCTTTGATCTTAAAAATTCTGTAACTGACTTAGTTGTATATCTACTATATTTTGTTTTTTCAATTCCCTTTACATTTCCATTGTCATCTGCACCGTAAATTAGATATGCTTGATGTCCATCGATATTATTTGCCATGCAAATAATATCGATCAATTTATCTTCTCTACAATCAGTATAATCTTCTTTAAAATCCCAATAAGTTCCTTCATATCCAAGTCTTAATAATTCTGAGATTATTTCTTTCAAGTTTTTCTCTGACACATCATGCTCCATTCTTATTTACACCTTAACTATCTGCAATATTCCTACTATAACCCATTTTATATTTTACGACAGAGGATTTCTTCTATTTGCTAAAAATCTCTGTAATCGAATTGCTTCTTCTAGTTTATTTGATGCATTTGCTCCAAACAAAATTTCTGCCCATATCTCGTCCATATGTGTAATTGTTGGATTGTTAAGATCCTTAAATGTTATATTAGGAATCTCGGACAATATTTGTCTTATTTGATTTTGAGAAAGCATATTATAATCAGGAACATGTGTCATTTTCGCATCCCTTAATTCACTTTTTCTCATCCCCGAATGATCCTTAGATGCAACTTCACATTCTAACTGATAAAAAACCGTTGTCATATATGAACCAATTACCTGTGCTTCCGTCAACGTTTGGTATGAATATACTGTAAAATTTGTTGAAACATACATAGACACTGCCGATACATATACCCTTCCATTTCTACGAAGTTTTGTTGGTAATAATATTGAGTTGGCAGGAAATCGCATTGTGCCGTCCTTTTTTGTAATTTTCCCCCATTCTGTAACAGTTTTTACCTTCCTTTGCTGTTGTTTAGCTGGTCTAGTCATAGACATATAATCAGAAATTATTGCTGTACTTAATGAAGATGGAATAGAATTAAAATTTAAAAATTTTGAATCTCCAGTGTTCAGAATAAAATCATCTCTATCTGCATTTCTCATTCCTTCATCAAGTGTGACTTGTGATATATATTTAGAATATAATTCATCGAATGAATCAAAGAATAATAAATCACTTCCTCCATTAACCCCTACTTGACCTTTACGAAATATTTGAGTAGTATTTGGCAAATATGTCATTATAGCATTTCTTACAATATTATTATCAATATATATAATAGCTTCAGACATTTCACTACATACAACTCTCCAGCCATCATTTAGTTTTGCCTGTAATTGTGCATATGAAATTTGTCTTGCCTCTATATCTGGTGTAATATAATCAAAAGTTAATGAATTATATCCCCCAGAATATGCTTCTAAAGCATGTAGATCTATATCAGCCACTGCAACATCACTAGAAAAAATTTTCACTGTACTTGCAGGTTGATTTTTCTTTCCAACCAAGATGCATGTTTCTTCTGAAACAGATTCAAAAAGTCCCTTTCCCGGATAATTGAAAATGCATTGTAATCCAAAAATATTGAGCAACATTTCTCGAAAAGCAATCGCTTCATTTCCCCGCTCTACCAACTGTGCTTTGGGAAATATACATACAATAGTCGTTCCTGTTGGCATTAAACAACAAACAGTTTCTAAGAAAACTGCTCCTAAATTCTGCTGTCCAACTCCAGTATCCGACGGACTTCCTTTGGTCCTTTGTATGAAACTTATAAAAGGAGCCTTTCTATTTACACAATTTATTCCTGCCACAAATGGTGGATTTAACAAAACAACCTCAATATCATTAAAATCGGAAGGAACAAATGATAAAATATCTTTTGTTGTTACTACTGGAGCATTTGATTTATTGATTGTTATAGGATTATTTAATCCAAGACGTAATGATAAAAGTTCTATTAGTTTTGGATTTATATCATTTGCTACAACCTGATTGCCGTTTATATTAAATACCTTCATTGCTGAACTAATTAGACTTCCACTTCCAGCTGCAGGATCACATATTTTCTTATTTGCAGATAAATTGCCGTTAATCATTTTTGCCATAGTAGCAGCTAGATTAGCCAATTCAGGATCAGTTGCAACTTCTCCATCATGTCTACTGCTTTCAGATAGCATTTCATGTAATGAATCTGCTATTGCATCACCTGATATATTTGCCTCCCCATACTTATATAAATCAGACAAAAGCTTATTTGTCAAAGATACTCTTGGAAGATAATCCGCCGCATTATATGCAAAAATACCATCAAAGTCTACTCTATTTGCTTCTATGCAATTTGTTGAACATCTCCGGCAAATGTTGATACACTATATGTTATAGTTGGCGCAGGTTTATGTATTGCATGAAAAGCACCTCTTATATATTCATATAGAAGCATTGCCATTTTACTTTTCCATTCACGACTGTTTGGTAGAGTAGATTTCATACATGTTAAGAAATTATCCAGTGTTGTAAGTTCTGTATATCTGTTATTAATAAAATCATCTAATAATCTTTGAAAAACTAATGCCAATTTGTTCACGATACTATTTTCATCATCAGCGGAAAAATCACATACATTTTCTAATCCTGGTTCTAAAACTTGCTGATGTACACTGGGCTTATGGACATCATATCTAAAACTAATTAATTTTTCCAAATTAGTTATAATATAAAATGGTTTCTCTGTTACTGCCATATTGGATTGAACATACGATTGCGCTTGAAATTGATATCTGGTACTTTGTACATCTGAAGGAGTTCTTTTAACTTCAATTACACATAAATATTTTCCAGTTGTTTTATTTATAACAACATAGTCCATTTCAAGACTTCCTGTATATACATGATGTTTTGCTTCATAAATCGAGCTCAAACCTAACGCTGCTATTGCTTGTGTTAAAGCTTTTTCACACAACGGGTGAAATGTCCTAACTTCTGAATCTGTATAACTAATCATTATTCTCTTCCTCCTTCAAATGTTTTTTTAATTGATTGGCTATTATCTCTGCCATAAGAGGAGGAACTGCGTTCCCAACAATCAGATTTCTACCCTGCTTACTGGATGAGACAATTTTATATGAATCAGGAAAACTTTGTAAACGTAATGCTTCCCTAACTGTAATCAGCCTATTTTCTGCATAATGAATGTTACAGCCAACATTAGGTCTATTAAAATAAGTGTTAATTGTATATGAGGGCTCATCGGGGCTCATGCGACCATAGCATGTAGTGTGTCCTCCCTCACGCTGTAATCTCCTTATTCGTTCTGATTTTACATCTGGTGGTATATCCATATAATTTCCACCTGGTCTTACATGTGATACAATATATTTGTCTAGCTCACTCATTTTCGGCATAAAATGTTCCGTTACACCTTGGTTTGTTCGCATTTTTCTCTGATAGTCATTTTCAGCCTCACACCTATAGTGTACTATTCCATTTTCATTCAAAATAGCTTCTGGCAAATCATCTAGTGCCTCCTTCACACTTACATATTTTTTTAATCCTGTTCCTGATTCATTATGAGTTGGTGAAGGGAATGCAAATTCTTTTCCATTATTTACTCCAACTATTAATACCCTTTTTCTTCTTTGCGGGATACCATAATCAGCTGCATTTACAACCATACTTTCGATGTTATATCCAATATCACAAAAAGCTCTTTTTAATAACTCAAATATTTTTTCCCCATTTTTGTTCTTTGCAGATAATAAGCCCATTACATTTTCAAATACAAACGCTTTTGGTTTCACATGTCTAATTATTTCTATATATCTCCATACAAGTTGTCCTCTTTCATCCTCAACATTTCTTTTTCCTGCCAAAGAAAACGACTGGCATGGTGGTCCGCCTATTACAACGTCTGCATTTGGAATCATTGCTAAATCTATTTTATTGATATCCGCACATATTATATGATTTCCAATGTTTTCCTTATATGTCGCTACCGCATTTTTATTATTATCTATAGCCCATATAATTTCATATCCTGCTTTTTGAAACCCAAGATCTAATCCTCCACCACCTGAAAAAAGGCTAACTACTTTTATTGACATTATAGACCCTCCAGTCTTTTTTTTCGCTTTGTTTCATATTTTTGTTTTATCATATTAAAATCATATTCTGAATAAACAGATAAAATTTTTGTTATGTCATCTATACATTTTCTGTTTCCATTTTGTGCTAATTGGCTACCATATTTTTTTAATAAATGCATGTCATTTTCTTTGACAGCATCAATATCAGGAAATGTAATACTTTCAATATCGTATCTTTGCAGTTTCAACAACCCTGCTCCATATTTTTTGCCCATACTTTCAAGTTGATAATATGTATAATAATTATTTAACAAAGAAAACAAAATCCATTTATCTATTTTGGGATAAATAATATAAAAATTATCTCGTATTATACATTGTTCCTCATTCATCACAAACTTCATATCATTTCTTACAAAATAACTAAAAATAATACCTTCACAATCAAAAAGATTTAGTCTATACCATGTTTTAGTCGTTGCAATTTTATTCAACAATGTTTGCGGCTTTTTGTTCTCAAGTATTATCTTTTTCCAATACGTTAAATATTCTATACACTTTTTATCAAGATTTTCATCCAATGGTGCAAACAACCAATCTTTTCTTGCATCTTTTGTAGAAAAGCCACATATGTTTTTGGGAGAAGAGATAATAGGTCTCATATATTTTTTATTATTTAAGTTAGGATTAATATACATTTCATTGTACCCAGTTGTTAATCCTCTCCTTACATTTGCTAACTTAGAGAAACTAGTTTTCCAACTAACCATATCACTTTGTTCTGGAGCGTCTAGTTTAATAAATTCATCATTCGATAAATGAACATATTCCGTCTTATAATTCGTGTTTAAATCTCCTTTTACAAGTTTAAGAATTAGAACTTCAACCAATGCATTTTTTTCAAATACTTCCCCTGAAATATGTATTCGTCTTTTTATTCCCGCGCATTCCTTTATCATTTTTTGAAATGAATCTCCACTACGAGTATTTATCCAGCTACTTGGAAATATTACTATCATTTCACCACCCATACGAAGTAGGGAGAATCCCTTAACTATAAAATACATATACATATTTGCAGTGTGCGGCAAGCTGTTAAACAAATCATTCTCCGACAATTTTTCTTTACTCACGCCTAATTCTTTTAAATCATTAATTTTTTCATGTCGTATATATGGTGGATTCATAATTATCCCATCATATAGCTGTTCAGTACTACAACTTAAAAAATCTGCATTTACCAAATTATACTTTGTGTACTTATTTTTCACGTTGTCAAACAATTTTCTATCTATTTCATAGCCATCAACTTCTGAATAACCACTATCTGTCAAAGCTCTTAAAAAAGCGCCTTCACCAAAACAAGGCTCAATTATTCTTGCATCCTTTGGAATTGTAAATAAATTAACCATATAAGATGCAACATTGCCCGTTGTAAATATCTGTCCTAAATCCATATATATGACCTCTAATCTATGGCACTACGACCACTTTTTATCCATGCATCAAGTTCTGATTGTTTAAATTTCCACAGCTTGCCAATCTTATGTGCTGGAATGTCGGTCTTTTTTATCCAATTTCTTATAGTTTCTTTCGATACCCCATATAACTTGCTGCCTGATCAATCCCTATCCAAACATCTGATACCATTTTATGAACCTCTCTTAATAATTCTTCAATTTATTATAGAATATTTGTTCTCATATTTCAATATTTTTAATGATATTTAGTGGTATTTGATGGTACATCAACAAAATGAAAAATAAACGGACTATTATAATTAACAGCCCGTTTATCTCTAGCAGTATCCTCTGGCTTCCCGCCAGCCTTTTACATACCATCTGATTGCAGCATATATCGCTTGTACGAATAATAAGAGCAATAGCAGATTGACTGGCAACACTGCCTTTATCCAATGTCCGAAGTAGATTGTTACTGCAAAGCTCATAAGTGTTACCATTATGGTAATCGTATCCCAACAGTATTTCTTATATAGGTTGGCAATTCTTATTCCAATCACTACAGACAGTATTCCGGCAACCGCCAGACATCCCCCGCAAATCAGTATTCTTATTATCCAATACACAACTCCTGCAATGACCAGATTGGATAATCCGTTACTGATTTGTGCCGCTTCCTTTCCGGTCTGTATTATCCAGCCTGCAATGGTCTGTGTGAATGTTGCAATTGCATCAAAGAATACCACGCAATCAGAAATGAATGCTTTTGACCGTATCATCTGAAAAAGAGTAGTTGATACGGAATACCATATCAGCAGAAACATCAATGCTTCATATATAGCTGTTTTTGCTTTATATCTGCCTGCCAGTTTTTCTCTCTGTGTATCATAC
>ENA-OQHA01000190-OQHA01000190.1-human-gut-metagenome-genome-assembly--contig:-NODE-190-length-33660-cov-4.595652_pt1 | contig 33660 bp, 34 predicted proteins | sample MGYA00242558_ERZ504707 | MGnify/ENA primary metagenome ERZ504707 (study PRJEB26092, sample SAMD00036197) | human gut metagenome | host: Homo sapiens | study: EMG produced TPA metagenomics assembly of... | reverse complement strand
TCAATCTTTTCAGACTCAGTTTTTACATTTTTTTCAGGTGCTTCAGAAGCTGTATTATTTACATCATTTTTCTTATTTACACCATCTAAGGACTTCATTTGAGGGAATAAGATAACTTCACGGATAGTTTCCTGACCAGTTAATAACATAACTAATCTATCAATACCCATACCCATACCACCAGTTGGTGGAAGACCGTATTCAAGGGCTTCTACATAGTCCATATCCATTTCGTTGGCTTCATCGTTACCTAATTCTTTTTCTTTTAACTGATTTGCGAATCTTTCATACTGATCATCTGGATCATTTAATTCTGTGAATGCATTTGCATATTCGTTACCACAGATGAATAATTCGAATCTCTGAGTAAAACGAGGATCCTGTAAGTTCTTCTTTGCGAGTGGAGAGATTTCAATTGGATGACCATATACGAATGTTGGTTCTACAATTGTTTCTTCTACATACTTTTCAAAGAATGCATTGACAATATGACCATATGCAAAGTGTGGTTCTACTTCAATACCATGTTCTTCAGCAAGTTTCTTAGCTTCTTCAATAGTCTTCTGTTCCCCAAAGTCAACACCAGTCTTTTCCTTGATTGCATCAACCATAGAGATTCTCTTGAATCCAGGTGCTAATGAAATAGAATAACCTTTGTATTCTACATCATAAGTACCATTGACAGTCATTGCGGCATTCGCAATGATACCTTCTGTTAAGTCCATCATACCTTCAAGGTCAGAGAATGCTTTATATACTTCGATAGTAGTGAATTCTGGGTTATGAGTTCTGTCCATACCTTCATTTCTGAATAAACGACCGATTTCATAAACGGCATCCATACCACCTACGATTAATCTCTTAAGGTTTAATTCTGTTGCGATTCTTAAGTAGAAATCTTTATCTAATGCATTGAAATGAGTGATGAAAGGCTTTGCTGCAGCACCACCAAGAATAGAGTTCATGATTGGTGTTTCTACTTCTGTGTATCCTTTATCATCTAAATAATGCTGGATTGAACGAACAATCTTAGGTCTCATGAAGGCTACTTTACGGGCTTCATCATTCATGATTAAGTCAACATATCTTCTTCTGAAACGTTCTTCAGTATCTGTTAAACCATGGAACTTTTCTGGTAAAGGTCTTAAAGCCTTAGTAAGGTGTGTATACTTTTCTACTCTTACAGTTAATTCACCAGTATGAGTCATGAATACTTCACCATCAATACCGATAATATCACCTAAATCGCTCTTCTTAACTAATTCATAAACATCTTCACCAACAGTATCTTTCTTGATATATAACTGGATTTTTCCATCTCTATCAAGAAGGTTCATGAAGCATACTTTACCTTTTCTTCTCTTTGCAACAATACGACCCGCAATACTTACAGCTGGTTTGCTTTCTTCTAATTCTTCTGCAGTCTTATCGCTATAGTTCTTTCTAATGTCTGAAGTATAAGCAGTCACATCAAATCTCTGTCCAAATGGGTCAATTCCAAGATCTTTAAGTTCCTGTAACTTCTGTCTTCTTACTAATTCCTGATCAGTAAACTTTCTTTCTTCCATGTGTGTTCTCCTTCTTTAGAATATAAAAACTCTCATCCGCTAGGGACGAGAGTTAACCGTGGTACCACCCTTATTCATCTACATAAGTAGACCTCATTAAGCCTTAACGCGGCAACACGTTATTTTATCACGTTAGATCCAAAATACAGCTCCCAGTCTTTATTCATATCAACTTCCCCATTCCTTTACACCAGCCAGGAATTCTCTCTGCGTTCCATCGATATTACTCTTCTGTTCATAGCTTTTACTCAAGTATTATAGACAATAAATAAATATGTTGTCAAGGTCATTTTATCAGCCTTATTCAATCTAATTTGTCTATAGACGTTTTTCAAATCCACCAAGGATTCTGAATCCTCACTAATAGTCACAAATGCCTGTGGATCAATATCATATACAATCTTCTTAAATGTTTTCACTTCATATTTATTGATTGCACAATAAAGAATATATTGATCATTTTCTGTATAAGCACCCTTACCCATCCAGTAAGTCACACCTCTACCAGTCTTTTCCATAATCACATTCTTCATATCTTTTTCTTTAGTGAAGATTAATGCTATCACATTGATGTTCTGATAATGGATATGGTCGCTAATGAAATACAATACAAATACAAAGATAATAGAATACAGTGTAGTCTGTAAATCAAAGATAAATGCACAGCAAGTTAAAATAACAGCATTCAAACTCATTGATAACTTCCCTACCGAGAATCCTGGTTTAATCTTAGATAAGCACACACCCGCAATATCAATACCACCTGCACTACCACTACCTTTGAGGGCAAGTCCTACACCAACGCCACACATAATAGCCCCAAAGATACAGTTAGATAACATATCGGGCATGATTGGATGTGTTAAGTTAGGTAAGAAAGATAATGTGATGGTCTGTACAACAACACTCATACCTGTTTTAACACAGAATTCTCTGCTCAAGATTCTATACCCCATAATAAATAATGGAATATTAATCATGAAGTTGATAATCCCTACAATGTTCATTGATTTAGGGATTGGTAGAAGTTTTCTTACAAAAACTTCGATAATCTGTGATGTACCAATTACACCTCCAAAGTTCAAGCCATTAGGTGTTACAAACAACCAGATTCCTAAAGATAATAAAATACTTCCAGCAATGACTTCGCCATACTTTTCTAGATTTTCCCTCATAGCGTCCCTCTTTCTTCTCATATCATAGAGTATTAAAACAAATAAAAGAATGCCTTTCAAGCATTCTTTAGTAATTCCATATTCTATAAATAGATTCGCAATAGACTCAATGATATAGAGAACAGGTACCTGTGTTGCTGAACTATAAAAGTCACCATTTTTAGTACTTGGCATATAATACGTAAGAGCTAAATCAGACATCTTTGCAGCTGTTGAAGAGGCACTATTGGTAATCACAATAATCTTAATATCATATTTTTTTAAGTCTTTGATACGATCGATGATTTCTCTTGTTTCTCCTGAAACTGTGAAGAAAAGAGCACAGTCATTTTGATCATACATCCCCCTAAAACGGCTACTGAAGTCTCCACTATACATGGTACGTTTTCCCTTACGATTAAATAAAGAAGCCGCAAACTTCGCAATCGCATCACTTAGGCCAATGCCAGAACAGATCACCTCATGACTGTTCACAATTATTTCAGCAGCTTGATGAATAAGATCATCAAACTCTTTATTGTCTACACGATTAAAATAATCGAGAATATAATTTAAAGCACGTTTGTTTTGAATAGGTTTATCTTCCTGATCCAGTTTCATTTCTGCTTTCCATTCTAAGAATCCTTCATAACCAAGTTTTTTAGCTACTCTTGTAATCATAGAAGAAGATACATGAAGATCTGTAGACAAATCTTTAAGTTTCATATGAATCACTTCATGACGATGAGAAATGATGTAGTTGTAAATATCTAATTCCAAATCACTTAATTGATTCATTTGATCTACCGTAACCATAAAATACCTCCAAAAGGTATTTTATCATACTTTATGCAAATCTCTTTTTCATTTTCTTATTCTGTTTCTTATTTTTCTTTTCAATACTCAACAACATATTCTTGTAGTCTTCTGACTTAATGTCTACAACAAGTGTATGTGAGACAATATCATGTAATGATTTCTTAGACTTTAAGACAATTACTAGTATTCCAGATAATATAGTAATAACGAGTCCTACTTTATTCCAGATAGAGGCAATATTATATCCAGTTAATACATTGACTAACTGATGAAACATATTACTACATGTATAAATACTTCCTTCTACTAAGAATATCATAATAACCTGTCTGATGATCAGTTGTTTCACATTCACTTCTTGATAGTTGTCATTCACAATCTTCAATCCTAATAGTTTTTTACCTACAGTCTGTCCTTTCCAGATTATAGGTAATACTACATAGTACACAAATGCAACTGAAAGTGAAAGAACACCCGCAATCACTTGATAATATCCCTTAAATATAGATAACTGCTGAGGAATATAGACAGCATCCTTATGAAGAGACATATATAACAGAATAAGAGGAAGTGATGATAAGACACTTCCTAAATACCAATCAATACCATAAGCGATTATACGTTTGATATAACCTGTTTTATTCACAGGTTCATTTCTTAATTTATTCCACATCTTATCATCTTCCTTTATTAATTTAAGTGCTGATATAAAGCACCGATTAAGTTCGCATCATTACGATATTCACAAACTACGATTTCTGGTGGTAATGTGCTTGCATAACATGAATTATAGATTTCATCAAAGTTCTTTTTGATAAGTTCTAATAGTAATGGCTGTGCACTAATACCTCCACCAATCGCCACTTTTCACAATCAAAGATCTGATTGATGTTGTAAATCTGTACTGCAGTTTCTAAACAGAACTGATTTAATCCTTTTAAAACAGCTTCATTTCCATTATTTGCCATTTCAAAGATTTCTTCACCTGTAAAATGTTCTTCTGTTTCTAATGCTTCCTGGATATGTAATAATAATCCATTGATTCCATTACTTGCATACCAAGATGTATCACCATCATATGGCTTATGGTAATCAGTGATGATATTAGAAAATTCACCTGCACCAAATCTACATCCGCTTAATACCTTATGATCCTTAATTAAAGCACCACCAATAGCTGTGCCAAGAATCACTACAGCGCCGTCCTGAATATCCTGAAGACTACCAAAACCTAGTTCTGCGTTAGCGGCACATTTTGCATCATTACCAATTGTGACTCTTACACCACAACGCTCAGATAGTAATTCTGCCATATTTATATCATGATTATAAGCTAAAGCACCACCAGTGTAACAATAACCCTTATCAGGATCAATTCTTCCTGGCATACTCATCGCAATACCAGATACATCAGAATATGTATTATAAAGAGATTGAACGCTATTTACAAATGAATCAAGGCAATCTAAGGGAGTAGCACCTTACCTCTTTCATATATATTCTTTTCTGCATCCATTACTGCATATTTAATAGCACTGCCGCCAACATCTAGAACTAAGTATTTTTTCATAATTTTTCTCCGTTACTTTCTATTACTTTCTTATACCAGTCAAAGGAATCCTTCTTACTTCTTGCAAGTGTTCCCTGACCTGCATTATCTTTATCTACATAAATGAAACCATAACGTTTCTTCATTTCACCCGTACCAAAGCTAACACAGTCAATACATCCCCAAACAGTATAACCTAATAAGTCTACACCATCAATATCTACTGCATTTTTCATTTCTTCGATATGCGCTTTAAGGTAATCAATACGGTACTGGTCATGTACTTTTCCATCTACCATCTGGTCCACTGCACCGAAGCCATTTTCTACAATAAATAGAGGAAGGTTATAACGGTCATACATCCAGTTTAAGCTATATCTTAAACCTTTCGCATCAATTGGCCATCCCCACTCAGTCTTTGAAATATATGGGTTATCACATAAATCTGTTTCTTCATTATAGTCAAGGTTGACATCTCCATCACCCTTAACCGCAAATGACATATAATAACTAAATCCAATATAATCTACTGTACCCTGAGGAAGAACAGCTAAGTCTTCTTCAGTAATATCTAGATTGAAGTTCTTTCTTTCAAAGAAAGACTTCATATAACCTGGATAACGTCCTCTTGCATGAACATCCATATACCAGAAACGCTTATGGTTAGCACCTACTGCCTTCAACATATCATCTGGATTACATGAGTAAGGATAAATAGGTGTCATCGCAATCATGCAGCCAATCATCATAGAAGGATCAATAGCATGTCCTTCTTTAATAGCCATCGCACTTGCAACAAGCTCATAATGTGCTGCCTGATAAACAGTACGTTCTTTGTCTTCACCTTCTTCAAATATAATACCTGAGTTAGTAAATACAGCTACGTCTGCTTCATAGTTCGCCTGGTTGTTGATTTCATTGAATGTCATCCAGTATTTAACTTTATTGTGGTATCTTTCGAAACATACTTTTGCGAATCTTACAAAGAATGTAATCATCTTTCTGTTTCTCCATCCACCATATTTTTCAACTAAATGATAAGGCATTTCAAAGTGTGATAATGTGATGACTGGCTGAATACCATTCTTTAATAGTTCATCAAACATATCATCATAGAACTTTAAACCTTCTTCATTTGGTGTTTCTTCATCTCCCATTGGAAGATTCTTGCCCAGGAAATAGATGTTCTAAAACATTTAAATCCCATTTCTTTAAATAAAGCGATATCTTCCTTATAGTGGTGATAGAAATCAATCGCTGTATGATTTGGGTAGAACTGATCAGGTTCAATTGTTTTAGTGATTTTTCTACGAGTAGTGGCAGAACCAACTGTCATCATATCTGAGACATTTGGTCCTTTACCACCTTCATTAAATCCACCTTCTACCTGATGTGCAGCAACTGCTCCACCCCATAAGAAGTCTTTACGCATTGTTTTCTCCTGCTTCTTCTGCTTCTTTCTTGATAGCGGCTCTTGTGCTTGCTGCAACAAATGTAAGTAAATTAAAGTACTTACGACAAAGCAAAGAATACCTATAACTAGTGCCATAATGTTGTTAGCACCTGATCCTAAGAATGGTGTTAAGAATCCTGGAGTTGTCCAAGCAACTTGATAAGCAACTGGTGGGATGATCTTAATCACACATACACAGAAATAACCAATGAGGTTACATACGATTGGTGCTAAGATGAATGGAATAACATACATTGGGTTCATAACGATTGGTAAACCGAACATGATTGGTTCGTTGATGTTGAATAGTCCTGGAACTAATGACATCTTACAAATAGAGAATTCACCCTTATTCTTTCTACCTACGATAAACATAGCGGCAATTAAACCAAGTGTAGCACCTGATCCTCCACCATTACCAAATGCATCGTTGATTGAACCCCAGTTAACTGGATAAGGTGCACCCCATGCTGAACCATGAGCTGCAACATAAGCTAAGTTTGCGTTTCCCTGTTCTGTGAAGATAACTGAACGTAATGCATTTAAAGTGTTAGGACCATGGATACCTACAATCCATAACATCTGCTGTACTAATACGAATACGATGATTGTACCCATAGAGCTTCCAAGAGATGTTAATGGAGCCTGGATAGCGTTATAAACAACAACCTGAATACCCTCAGGAGTAATCATTGAGAATAAGTAGTTTAATACACATGATGGCAAGTACTAACATCATTGGGATTAATAAGTTAAATGACTGTGCTACTGCAGGTGGTACCATTTCTGGCATCTTGATTCTTAACTTTTCATTTCTACCAAAACGAGTTAGTAATTCTGTAGTTAATAGACCTACTAATAATGCAACGAATAATCCCTGTGCACCAAAGTAAGTAGTTGTTAAACCAGTTCCTGCATTCTTACCTGCAAATGCCTGCGCAGCAGGATAAAGAATAAAGAAAGATGAAAGAGATGTAATACCACATAATACTTTATCTCCACCCATTTCCTGAGCTACTGATAAGCCACTAAGAATGCGATGATGATTGATAAGATATTAGTTGTACCATTGATAACAGAACTTAAAACAGCCTGATACTGAGCTAGGTTTGGAATTAAATCACCTAAGTGAAGTAATTTTGCGATGAATCCTGTAGGATCTAATAATACATAGTTAATAAGTAAAACCATTGAACCACCCATTGTGAGTGGGAATGATAAAGTGAACGCATCACGCACGGCTGCCACATGGCGCTGACCATTGATTTTGCAGCTAATGGTACGAAGTAGCGTTCCATAAAGCTTTGAATTGCTTCCATTTTGTTTCTCCTCTTCTTATTTCATTCGGCCGATGTTGAAAACGTTTTCGTTTTCCGCAATTGATTCTATCAGAGGATTACAAATAAAAAAAGAGCTTGAAGCCCTTCTTGAATAGTATGCATTATCTGCAAAATGTTTCACTATTGTAACGTATTGTGACACATATGCAATGTCATATTAGAAAGTATTTCAATAATACTTAATGCAGGTACCTGAGTTGTATGGGAAGAAAGTTCATTTCTTACATCATTAATATAATAGCTGATATGATAATCACTCATTTTTGCGAGTGTATTATCATCCGATGCAGTAATTGTGATTAAAGTACTGCCTGCTGCTTTATAAGCATTGGCTTTTCTAATAAGTTCTACAGTATCTCCTGAGATAGACAACATAACGACAACTATATCAGTACCATCCATGGATACCTTCTGGTATGGATCTGTTAAGGCAGCACTAAAGAAACCATTACCAGAAAAGCGTCTTGCTGCATATTCTGCAATCTTAGCTGAATCTCCCATACCATCAAAAATAATCATATTCGCATTACCTAGTATATAAGCAACTTCTTTCAATAAATCTTGATAATAAGGAGTATTGAACTTCTTTAAACAGTCGATAGTTTCATCTAGGTCATTCACCATATAAAGAGAAACTTCTTTTTCTTCTTTCTTATAAGCATATTTTAATTCAGGAAAGCTGTCATATCCCATCTTTTTCACAAAACGCATAATAGAAGCTGTAGATGTAGGAATCTCATCTGCCAGTTCTCTTATACTCATATAAGGGAATTGAATGCTGTGCTTCAATATATAGTTATATATACGCATATCTGTTGTACTAAAGCTTTTAATTTCTTCTTCATTAAACATCTAACAATTACCTCTATATACATTCTTCAAATATTTCTTAGCGACTTCTATCATTTGATTTATAAGTTCTATGGATGTAGGAGATTCATGATAATGATACTCGGGAAAATAGCGTGTGATATGTAACACAATATTCGGGTCAATAGACGCTAACCACTTTGCTTCTTTTTCCATATCTTCTAAATAATCATTAATACCAGGTACAATCAAAGAAGTGACTTCTAGATGACTTGATGAAGCTATTTGAATACTCTTCTTTACTGTTTCTAAATCACCAGAGAGTTTCTTATAGATATCTTCTCTAAATCCCTTTAAATCAATATTCCATGCATCTACTAAAGGAGATAACTCCTTTATATATTTCTCTTCTATCATTCCATTAGAGACTATAACAGTCTTTAAATCATGCTTCTTACATAATACAAAAGTATCATAAATAAACTCATAGCTAATAAGTGGTTCATTATAAGTAAACGCAATACCGATATTCCCTTCTTTTTTTGAGATCTAAGGCGACTTCAACAAGTTTTTCAGGTGTTGTATGCACCTGTACAGAAGAGCCTTTATCTTGTGATATGGTGTAGTTCTGACAGAAAGGACATTTCATATTACAGCCATAAGAACCGACAGATAATATCTGTGTTTCAGGATAGAAATGATAGAGAGGCTTCTTTTCAATAGGATCTAAAGACAGGGATGTAATAGCACCATAGTCTTTAAGTACTATGTTTCCTTCTTTATTGATTCTTTGATAACAAAATCCTGTCTGCCCTTCTTTTAATACACAATGATGAGGACATAAATCACATCTAATCATGTCTGATCACCTTGAATCTTTCTATCTTGATCTTCTCTCCTTCATGAATACCTGCCTTATGACAAGCTATCTGAATCTGATCAGTCACTGTATCCACACCTTCTAAATCAGGTAGGAGTAAACCTCTTTTAGAACCATGGGATACTATAATACCATAGATATGAGGATCTAGTGTACTGATATCTTCTACTGGCTCTATTTCTCCTAATACATCGACTGAGATAATAAGATTATCTAGTTCTTCTTCTGTAATAGGATCAAAGCGTGGATCTTCACTACATGCACTGATCGCATTATGTACTATTTCTAACGCAATATTATCCTGTACAGGCATAAAGGTACCAATACAGCCTCTTAAACGCCCTTCTTCATGATAGATACAAAGACACCAGCACGTCTTTTCATCTCTTTTGTGACTTCTGGAATGATTTCTACTTTTTCTTTTACATAATGTTCTATTGTGGTTCTAGCCAGTCTGACATAGTCATCTTCATGTTCTTTGATCTTCTTAACTTCTTCCTGCATTTTCTTTTTATATTGGTTTCCTATATCACGGGTTTGATCTTCACCACATATTTCAAAACCACAAATACCATAACCTACTCCAAATGGTCCTTCATAAGAATAATAGTGTGGTTTAATCTTTTTTTGATCTAAAGCACCTGCCATGATTTGAAATGATCTGAGTCCACATTCAGCAGCTGCTTCAGTAAAAATGGGATCAAATGTTAGAAAACGCATAAAGTCACTATTCTTCCATGCTGTAATAATATCATGATCGAAGAGCGGTCCTTCTTCTTTATAACCATAAGGACCATCCTCTTTTAAACGATGAGACAAATCACCACTCGCAATTAATAAAACATTCTTATCTCCCACTGCTTCTTTAATACATTGTCCAAAGCGATAATGAGTAAGAGGAGATAAACCAGATATTCCTATTCTTACAACTTTATAGTCCTTTAGATACTTATTTAAGAAGTAAAGAGGAGTCATTGTGCCATGATCTAAATCATCATCTTTTCCTAATGTTCCTGCAAAAATATGATACTTCTTGGCAGATTGAGTGATCTTCTTTACAAGTTCTGTATCATAATCCACTTCTATTCTTACATTTCCTGCATGAAACTGACTAAAGTCTCCTGATGCATGTTTACCAGGAGATATATGAATATAATCACTATAGGCGATCGCATGAGGACTGATCACAATGACTGTTTCTATTGGAAGAGTAGATACATATTTCATAATGGATTCATAAGATTGTATTGTGTTACTAATGGTTTTCTCTTCTCCTTGACCTATTTCAGGAATAATTAGTGGAGGATGAGGGACACACATTGCATAAAGTACAGACATATAATCATCTCCTTTACTCTATTATAAAACAAAAAGAAGATGATTACTCACCTTCTAGTTCTTTCTCAAAGTCTTTTAGAATTGTTTCTAATTCTTCTAATGTATTCATCTGTGTTAAATGATTCTTGATTTTTGCTGAACCTCTTAACCCTTTGACATACCAAGGTGCCTGCCCACGCATTTGTCTAATCGCATTCTTTTCACCTTCTGTTTTTACTAAACGATGGGCATGATCAATACATAACTGGATACGTGCATGAAAGTCTGGTTCTTCTTCTAGAATACCCTCTTCTAGATATTTCACCATTCTACGAATCACAAAGGGATTACCTAAAGCACCTCTACCAACCATAACAGCATCACAGCCTGTTTCTTCCATCATTCTTTTTGCATCTTCAGGTGTTCTGACATCACCATTCCCAATAACTGGAATACTGACTGCTTCTTTTACTTTTTTAATCCATGACCAATCTGCATGACCTTCATACATCTGTGAACGTGTTCGCCCATGAATAGCCACTGCACTTGCACCTGCTTTTTCCATTAATTGTGCCATTTCTACACAGTTAATATGCTTCATGTCATAACCAATACGCATCTTAACAGTCACTGGTACATTCACTGCTTCTACGACAGCCTTCACAATATCATATGCAAGTTCTGGATACTGCATTAAATAACTGCCTGCATGAGCCTTTAATACCTTATTTACAGGACATCCCATATTAATATCAATAATATCACAATCAGAATGTTCCTCTACAAACTTGGCAGCTTTGACCATAGTCTCTACTTCACCACCAAAAATCTGCATACTCATAGGGTGTTCATCTTCACCTACTGCAAGCATATCAATTGTCTTTTGATTTCCATAACATAACGCTTTATCACTGACCATTTCAGATACCACAAGTCCTGCACCAAACTCTTTTACAAGTCTACGGTAAGCGACATTTGTGATACCTGCCATAGGAGCCATGATAATAGGATGTTTTATTTCTACGTTTCCAATTTTCAACATTTTTTCATCACCATCACAAAATATACCATATTCCTGACACAATACAAAGATAAATTATGTTTATACTATGAGTTGTGAAAGGAAGTTCCCGATCCTTTCAATAATATATATATCGTTTTCATTTCCCTTCCCTATTTTACTAATAGGACATAAGGAGTAGGCGTTCCCTTCCTGCTCCTTTTTGTATGTTTTAAATGTTTACAGTTATGTCCAATGAATGTAGAAGTCAACAATGAATCACGTGGACGTAAAAACGGCACTGATTGTATTCTTTGTTATGAATGTACAAAAGAATGTCCAGTCAAAGCACTTCATTAATGCGACACATATTTCTCCATAATATATAGATATTTCCTCTAAATTTATCTTCTATACTAGTTATTGAAAGGAGGAAACTGTCATACAATTCTAAAAAGATCAATTATTCAATTCTATTCCCTTCCATGATATATGTTAACTGATCTTTGTATAATACCAGACAGTGTAAAAAAAAAACGCCATTTTACTGGCGTTTTTTAAGTATTTCCTTTAATTCATCTTCACTGAACTGATAATGTGTATTACAGAACTGACATGTAATCTCACAGCCATGATCCTCATTAATCATGTCTTCTAAATCTTTTGTATGAAGTGTAGCTAAGGCTTCTCCCATCTTTTCTTTACTACAATCACATTTAAATGATATATCCTGTGTATCTAGGATTTCAACATCCTCAAAGATCATCTTTAAGATTTCTTCTGGAGTATGTCCTTCATCTAATAACTGTGATACTGGTGGTGTATTCTTGATTTTATCTTCAATATACGCAATATCTTCTTCAGTTGCTTCTGGTAATAACTGAATAATATAACCACCTGCACTTCTTACAGTATTGTCTTCTTCTACAAGAACACCTACTGCAACAACTGATGGTACCTGTTCTGATAACATGAAGTAATAAGAGAAATCATCACCAATTTCACCAGTCTGTAATGGAGAACTAGATGTAATAGGTTCCTTTAATCCCATATCACGAGTGACCTGGATAGTCCCCTGATTACCTACACATAAGCCTACTGCAAGCTTACCTGTATCGTTGTATGTATAGTGAACTTCTGGATTAGATACAAATCCTTTGATTTTACCATCAGAATGTGTTGTACAAAGCATTGTACCGATTGGTCCACCACCATTGATGACTACTGTCATCTTTTCTTTATTCTTATTCATAGCACCCATCATTAAAGTGACTGCCATCATACGTCCAAGTGCAGCACTTGCACAAGGCCATAAGTTATGATTCTGCTGTGCAACATTTGTAAGGTTAGTTGTTGTACAGGCAAAAACACGACAGTTCTTTGAATTAACGAGTCCACGTACTAAATAATCTTTCATTTATCTCATCTCCCTATCGCAAAATAGCTTACTAAAGGCAAAATCATACTAATGACAATAATACCTACTAATAGTCTTACCATAAATCTACGCTGCATTTTATTATCTCCTAAATGAAAATAAGCGCAAAGCGCTTATTTCATTTCATCTAGTAAATCATCTTCTGGATCAGCCTTAGGTGGTTCAGGAGTGTTATTGTTGTCATCGTTAGATTCAACATGTTCTTCTGTTCCATCATAAGTTTCTGGCATCTTACCAGTGTTATATAAAGACTGAATCTGTTCATGATTCAATGTTTCATGTTCAAGCAATGCATTCGCAATAATATCCATTTTGTCTTTATTATTGTTGATGATTTCAGTTGCCTGAGCATGTGCTGTTTCGATGATCTTACGTACCTGCTGGTCAATTTCAAATGCGATCTGACCAGAATGTGTATTACTTAATTGTGAATAGTCACGACCTAAGAATACTGCATTATCACCACTGTCATACTTAATTGGACCAAGTTCACTCATACCAAGTTCTGTAACCATCATACGAGCAATACGTGTAGCCTGTTCAATATCGTTATGAGCACCTGATGATACATCACCGAAGAAGATTTCTTCAGCCGTACGACCACCCATATAACCTGTAATAGTTGCAAGTAACTGTTTCTTAGTTGAGAAGTAAGTTTCTTCTCTAGGAGTCATCAAGTTATATCCACCTGCATCACCACGTGGTACAATTGTGACTTTCTGTACCTGGTTGGCATCTTCTAATGTCAAACCAATAATCGCATGTCCAGTTTCATGATAAGCAACAAGTTTTCTTTCATGTTCAGTATATTTTCTAGACTTCTTAGCTGGACCGCCAATAACTCTGTCAATCGCTTCATCGACATCACTTAATGTGATCATCTGATGACCGCTTCTTACTGCAAGTAATGCTGCTTCATTTAATACGTTCGCAAGTTCTGCACCTGAGAATCCCGGAGTACGCTGAGCGATGTTATCAAAATCAACATCTGGCGCAAAATGTTTATTTCTTGCATGAACCTTCAAGATCTGAGATCTTGCACGCTTATCAGGGTTAGATACTCTGATCTGTCTATCAAAACGTCCTGGACGTAATAATGCAGGGTCAAGAACATCTGCACGGTTAGTAGCTGCAAGGATAATAACACCTTCGTTACCTTCAAAACCATCCATTTCTACAAGTAACTGGTTTAATGTCTGTTCACGTTCATCGTGTCCACCACCAACACCAGTACCTCTCTGACGACCTACAGCATCAATTTCATCAATAAAGATGATACAAGGCGCATTTTCTTTTGCCTTCTTAAACATATCTCTTACACGGCCAGCACCAACACCAACGAACATTTCTACGAATTCTGAACCAGAAATAGAATAGAATGGAACGTTTGCTTCACCTGCAACAGCACGTGCTAATAATGTTTTACCTGTACCTGGAGGACCTACTAATAGAACACCTCTAGGAATTTTAGCACCCATTTCAGTAAACTTCTTAGGGTTCTTTAAGAATGCAACAAGTTCTGTTAATTCTTCTTTTTCTTCATCTGCACCTGCAACATCTGTAAAACGAGTCTTAGAATTTCTTTCTAGCTTAGCGCGAGAATTTCCAAATTCAAAGGCTTTATTGTTGCCTCCTGCAGCACCATTGAAATTCTTGAATACCCAGAACATACCACCAAACAATATTACATATGGAAGGATGGAACCTAGTATATTCCAGATCATGTTATCACTTTCTGAATCAGTGACCTTAATCTTGACATTCTTGTCTTCAAGAACCTGTGTTAATGAATCTAATTCTTTGTCTGTCTTAGGAACGATAGTTGTAAAGTTCACTTTATCGCCCTTAGAGTTCTTCTTGTAGCTACCTTCGACCTTGGTTACAAAACTATTAGGTGTAATAGTCACGTTATTTATCTTTTTATCTTTTACTACTGTCATGAATTGTGAATAAGTCAATTCTTTACTACCGCCATTATTCAATAAGAATGGGAATAATGAACTCAACAATAATAATACGATGACCCAAGGAAGAATAGCTTTAAATAATGTTTTGTTATTCTTCTTCATCATAAACTCCTTACTGGTAACATTCTTCTTTTAAGACACCAATATATGGTAGGTTTCTAAATCTCTGATCAAAATCAAGACCATAACCAACCACGAATAATTCTGGTACAGGGAAACCAACATACTTAGCCTGTACAGGATACTTCTTGCTTCCTGTTTATCAAGCATAGTAACGATTTCACAAGATGCTGTACCACGATCTTTCAACATATGTGTAACAGTATCCAATGTTTTACCTGTATCAAGATGTCTTCTACGATTAATACATCCATACCTTTGACATCGATATCAACGTCTTTCTTAATATGAATAGTTCCAGATTCAGTTCCTTTATAACTGCTGACTGACATATAATCAAAATATACATCGCCCTCAATATATTTAGAAAGTTCTGCTAGGAATGGAATAGATCCCTTTAAAAGACCAATAAGAAGAATCTTCTTACCTTCATAATCTTTTGAGATCTGTGCGCCTAATTCTTTACAGCGTTCAGAAATCTGTTCCTGTGTAAATAATATTTCTTTCATGTCCTTATGCATTGAACCGTACCTCCTAGTATAGTCGTTGTTATTTTATCACAAACAAATCTGGATTGATAGACAAATACTCCTTGTTTTTCGCAATTCCCGGGACCAAAAGAATATTTCCACGGCAATCTAATACAACTGGCCAATAACGTCGTAATGGTAAGGGAATTTTCGCATTAATAAAGAGTCTAGAAACCTTTTTAGTGCCCCCTGCTGTTTCCATACGATCGCCTGGTCTCATATTACGAATAGTGAGTGGAAAGTCTTCATCCTTGACAGGGATACCATCATTCATTTCTCCTTGTGTTCGAATCTTGAAATAAGGACAATCAAAGTTCTGTCTATGATCTATTCTATACGTATAATCTACTTGTTTTATAGATTTACGAATGTATACATTATTATATTCTTTTATGAACTCCTCATTAACACCAATTGGCATTTGAATATTAGGTTTAGAGGATTGAATCTGATGGATGATTTCATCAATGAGATGATGAGAAATCTTCGATACTTCTATATGTTTCTTTAATAAAGCATAGAGTACATCAGGAAGAAGTTCTTTTGAAACTAATGTATAATCCAGTGGTTCAGTGAGGTATTTGTCTACTTCTTGTTTTTTTATTGCCTGTTTCTTATTGTATTCTTCACCCTTTTTCAAGAGTTCTTCTTTTTGTGAGTCTGTATATTGATTTAAGATTGTATTACGGATACGGTCTCTTGTGAACTCTGTCTGGAAATTAGTATAGTCATCATGAAACAAAATATGATGATCATCACAATAATCACGTAGATCTTGTTTAGTCACATGAAGTAATGGTCTAATAATAGTCATACCTAAGCGATGAGAGACTTCCTGGATTCCTAAATAATCAGGATGAGAGTCACGTTCCAAGTGCATATAAATAGTTTCAATCACATCATCCTTTTGATGTCCTAGGCATAATGCATCACATTGTTCCATTTTATATACTTCCCGATAAAAAGCATAACGCATATCTCTTGCAACACTTTGAAAATTTCCTCTCACATAATCATCCGGTGTAAATTCCTTATAATAAAAAGGAATAGAATGTGCTATACAATAGTCATGTACTACTTTGTAGTCCTCTTCTGTATCATCTCGAAGATTATAATTTACATGAGCGACACAGATTGAATATTCATGCATCATATCAAGAAGTGCCATAGAATCAGGACCACCTGATACACCTAGGAGATATTTCTTTTTTTTGTCTAATAATGATGTATTCAGCATGTTTTCTCCTTTAGAAAAAAGTACCGTGATGGTACTTTTTAATTAATATATGATCTAGACATTTTAGAATGATTGAGTTTATATAAGACATAGATTGTCTGAATAAGACTCAATACTTCAGTAACTAATAATACAATACCTTCAGCCATAGTCAAACCAATAGCCATATCGATAGGATGTACAATAATAAATACGCCTAATGCAACACATAATACAGCACATAAGAAGATCCAGAACCAGTTGAATTCAATAATCTGCTGTAACTGGAATGAGAGCTGTAAGTTTAATAAGCCTTTGATCACAATCCATAAGCCAATGATCATTGTGAGTGCACTAATGAATGCATCAGCATTGAATGCAACAAAAACGCCTGCTAGTAATGCGAGAATACCTTCTAATAAATCATTAGAAAAGATACGCATATCATGAGTTAATGCAAAGTAAGTCACAAGATGAATGAGACCATCCACAAATAATGCACCTGAAATCACATAAACTACAATATCCAACATTGTCTTTGGGAAAACAATCAACAATACTGAAGCAACAATCATAATCACTGATGTGATGATAGATGCTTTACTATACTTCTTAATATATTCTTTAATCATAGTTCCACCTCGTATCTGTTATTGTAGCACAAAATATATGTTTTGTAAGTTACCGAGGTCAAAAATATATCCTTCATCCCCATAGAAGAAAGATTCATCAAACTTCTTAAAACCAATCTTCTTTAAGAGATGTCTTGATTTTTCATTCTGTTTATAGATATAGGCAATACATTTGAAGAAACCATGTTCTTCATGCATATAGCTTAAGAGTCCGAGTACCGCTTCAGTGCCAAAACCATTATTCCAGAAAACATCATCTAACGTATAACCAATAGAGAATGTATGAGGTGCCATGATTTCTATATGTAAATCACCAATAAGATGCTGGCTCCCTTTGATTGTAATACCAAACTGCATAGACTTTTTTGTGCTCTATTACAGTATCTCTACACTTCTTGATGAGTTTCACCGCATCTCTTTTTGTATATCTATTCCAGGATTGATACTGAGACACAGTCTTTTTACTGCGATATTCTACAAGACGATCAATATCATTTTCATCAAGTGTTCTAATTGTAAGACGTTCAGTTTCAAATATTTTCATAGTTATGATAAATGAACAACATTCTATCCTTTCCATTGATATCCTTGATGACTTCAAATGTATCATCTGGAAAATAAAGAGGAACAAGATGTTTCATTCTTTCTCCTTGATTATATCCAATTTCAAATGCAAGAATCGCTTTCTCCTTTAATATTGAAGGAGCTTGTTTAAATATATTTTCATAACATGCATAACCATGATCATCCGCAAATAATGCAAGATGTGGTTCATGATCCACTACTCGAGGATCCAATACTTCATCATAATCAATATAAGGTGGATTAGAGACAAGAATATCTACGTGAATATCTTTATCTATAAGAGGCTGTAATAAGTCCCCTTCTAAGAATGTGACAGAAGCTTCATGCTTCTTCGCATTATGAGATGCTGTTTTAAGAGCTTCTTTAGAGATATCTACTGCATATAGATCTGCCTTAGATTCACAAGCTAATGTGACTGCAATAGCGCCTGAGCCTGTACCTATATCTGCCACAACCATTCCTGGTTTTATATAAGATAAAACCTTTTCTACAAGTTCTTCTGTTTCATAACGAGGAATCAAAACACTTGGATTGACATCAAACTCTCTACCATAAAAATATTCTTTTCCAATAATATACTGATAAGGTTCACCCTTTAAATATCTATCCAAATAATCCTTATATTGCACAAGAAGAGCCTCTTCAACAGGCTCTTCCCTCTTCAACAATAGTTGATAATAAGCATCTCCTGTGAGATCTTCATAGAGTCTTTCAGGGATATTTGTATGTGGATCATCAATTAAATCATGCGCATGTTTAAGTAATTCACCTAATAGCACTTATTCTTCTTCTCCTAGAAGTTTTAATCTCTGATCTTCATTGATTAATGCATCAATGATTGGTTCTAATTTACCTTCCATAATACGATCTAACTGCTGAATAGTTAAACCAATACGATGGTCAGTGACACGGTTCTGAGGATAGTTATATGTTCTGATCTTTTCAGCACGGTCACCTGAACCAATCTTATTACGACGTTCGTTTCCTAGTTTTTCTTCTTCTTCTCTTAATTTAGCTTCATAAAGTCTTGTACGTAATGACTGCATAGCCTTAGCACGGTTATCATGCTGTGAACGGCCATCCTGGCTTGTTGCCACAATTCCTGTTGGAATATGTGTAATACGTACGGCAGAGTCAGTCTTATTGATATGCTGTCCTCCAGCACCAGATGAACGGTAAGTATCAACTCTTAAATCCTTTGGATCAATATCGATATCTACTTCTTCTGCTTCTGGCATAACTAATACTGTAGCAGTTGATGTATGAACACGTCCCTGTGTTTCAGTCTTAGGCACACGCTGTACACGATGTGAACCAGATTCAAACTTCATCTTAGAATATACACCAGTACCCTTGATAATAAATGATACAAGTGAATATCCTCCTGCTTCTGAAGGCTGAGCATCTTCAATTTCAATCTTCCATCCCTGTGATTCAGCATACTTAGAATACATTCTAAATAAGTCACCTGCGAAGATATTTCCTTCATCTCCTCCGGCTGCACCACGGATTTCCATGACTACGTTCTTTTCATCATTTGGATCCTTAGGAATTAATTCAATCTGGATATCATGTTCCATGATTGGCTGTTTCTTTTCTAATTCTTCTAATTCAATCTTAGCCATTTCTTTGATTTCAGGATCATTTTCATTTAATAATTCCTTGGCTTCTTTGATACCATCTAATAAAGCCTTGTATTCTTCATATAAGTTATAAGCCTTTTCTAAAGAAGTCTGTTCTTTAGAAGCCTGTGTCATCTTCTGAATATCATTCGCGATAGATGGATCCATAAGAATCTGTGTTAATTCTTCATATCTTTTTTCTACTGTCTGTAGTCTTTCTAATAGTGTATTCATCTTCTATCCTTTCTTTTAATAATATTGATTTCATCTAATAAATTTGTTAATTGTTCCAAATCGTACCCATTATAATATATTCAATTATTTTTCGCAATTAATTGAAGACGCTTTCTATTTCTTATATACTTGAATATATAAATTGGAGGTTTGTAAAAATGATAAAAGCAGTTATTTTTGATATGGACGGTTTGATGATTGATTCTGAAAGAGTGACTTTTGAATGTTATCAGGAAATCTTAAAACCAATGAATTTGACAATGGATGAAACATTCTATAAAACTTTATTAGGGAAACCTATCAAAGGAATCTATGAAAGATTTTACGATACTTATGGTAAGGACTTTCCTATTGATGATGTCATTAAAGATGTACATGTTTTAATGGCAAAACGTTTTGAAACAGAAGGTGTACCAATTAAGAAAGGTTTATTAGTGCTTCTTAATTATTTAAAAGAAAATGGTTATAAGACTATTGTCGCTACTTCTTCTAATCGTGATCGTGTCGATACTATTCTTGCACAGGCTCATATTACACAATATTTTGATGACTCAATTTGTGGTGATGAAGTAACTCATGGTAAACCACATCCAGAAGTCTTCTTAAAGTCTTGTGAAAAACTTGGTGTAAAGACTGATGAAGCATTTGTATTAGAAGATAGTGAAGCAGGTATTCAGGCCGCTTCTTCAGCTGGTATTAAAGTAATCTGTATTCCTGATATGAAATATCCTACAGAAGAATATGCAAATAAGACATATAAAATATTAGATTCTCTTGATGAAGTCATTAATGAATTAAACTAACAAAAAGAGTCGGAATGATGACCGACTCTTTTTAATGGGATTAAGGGAAAATTTTTTATGGCTTTTCTTTTCTACAACTGTATAATACAGGGAGTATATGAAATCTATGTGAACTTTTTGGAGGTTTTATTAAATGTATAATCAATATCGTGAAGGTTGGCTAGAAGTGATCTGTGGATGTATGTTTGCGGGTAAAACAGAAGAATTAATTCGTCGTATCAATGTATTGTCTTATGCAAGAAAAAATATTCTTGTATTTAAGCCACAGATTGATGATCGTTATTCTACAACTGAAATTGCTTCACATGCAGGAAGTAAAGTACCTTGTATTGTCATCAGTGAAGCAAAGGAAATACTTAATCATGTGAATTATGATACAGATGTTGTAGCGATTGATGAAGTACAGTTTTTTGATGAGGATGTTGTTGATATCTGTGAGTATCTTGCAGATAGTGGATTACGTGTAATGGTTGCTGGTTTAGATAAAGATTTCCGTGGTGAACCATTTGGTGTCTTACCCGATTTATTAACACGTGCTGAGTTCGTGACTAAGCTAACTGCAGTATGTGCAAAATGTGGTGCACCAGCCACTAGAACACAGCGTATTATTAATGGTAAACCTGCTTCTTTTAATGATCCTATTGTCTTAGTAGGTGCTAAGGAAGCCTATGAACCACGTTGTCGTCATTGTCATGAAATAGTGGAAAAACCTATTAAATTTGAGAATCAGAAAAAAATACAATTCAGACCAAGAAAATAAGAGGCTGTAACGGGTAAATAACTCATTATAGTTTCATAAAAACAAAATGCGGACCGAGGTCCGCATTTTGTGGTACATTAATTCTACCATGAAAACATACCAACAAGATTATACGACATATCAGACATATGCGCTACTAGATTTTGAAAAAGATATACCTGCTGATAAAAATTTTTTTAAGAAATGGGCAGGTTCATTTTAAATGCGTCTGAAATATGAAAAGGTTATTCACCATGCAGTGGTGAATAACCTTTTTGGGTTTGGATATACGAAAAAGAGCTGTAACGCTCATGGTAGTAGTAAATACTATCTATTCGTCACAGCCCCTTTTAAATTCTAAGTCCTTCACCACTGTTCTGGTTTTCTGGACCTGTATAGTAATCCGAGAAACGAGAGTATTGTTTTTCAAATACAAGGCTGATATCGGCTGTTGCACCATTTCTGTGCTTAGCCACAACAATTTCTGTTAAGCCGTTTGTTTCTGCTTCTTTTTCTTTGTTCTGATAGTCTTCACGATGAAGGAAGGCTACAATATCGGCATCCTGTTCGATAGCTCCTGATTCTCTTAAGTCGGACAACATTGGTTTTCCTTTACGCTGTTCAACCTGACGAGAAAGCTGTGATAAGGCAATAACAGGACACTTTAATTCTCTTGCTAGTGCTTTTAACTGTCTAGAGATATCAGATACTTCCTGCTGTCTTGATTCTCTTGATGAAGATGGACCAGAGATTAACTGGAGGTAATCGATAATAACCATCTTTAATCCCTGTTCTCTTTGTAGTCTTCTGCATTTAGCTGCAATTTCACCAATCTTAACAGCTGGTGTATCATCAATATATAAATTACAACGTGTGACACGATCTGCTGCTGCATAATATTTATTCGCATTCTCTTTTAAAATCGCACCTGTTTTTAATTTATCGTTATCAATAGATCCTGCACAGCATATTAATCTGGTGACAAGCTGTTCAGCAGGCATTTCTAGTGAAAATATTGCGACAGCTTCTTCACTATTAAGTGATGAGTTAAAACCAATATTCAAGGCAAAAGCTGTCTTACCTACAGAAGGTCTAGCTGCAAGAATAACTAAATCACCCGGCTGAAAGCCTGATGTTAATTTATCTAATTCTTTATAGCCTGTCTTTACACCAGAGACAACTCCACCATTTTTCTGAAGGAGATTCATTCTGGCTGTGACATTCTGTACAACACTTTCAATTGTCTTGAATTCCCCGGCATTTCTATCTCTAGTGACTTCTAAGACATCTTTTTCTACTGTATCAATAAAATCATTAATATCAGTAATTTCACCATAAGCATCTTGTACGATGTTTGTAGCTTCTTTAATAAGTCTTCTAAGTAATGACTTCTCATTTAATATCTGAAGATAATGTGTTGTATGAGCGACTGTCGGTACTGAATTCGCAAGTACCAATAAGTAGTCTACTCCACCTACTTTTTCTAATATCTTCTGGTTAATTAAATAATCAGTCACTGTAGTGGCATCAATTGGTTTATTACCGTCATGAAGGAACTTCATACCTGTAAAGATCAGTCGATGCGCATCAAGATAGAAATCCTGAGGTGTTGCCATGTTGATGACATCATTACATGCGTTCTTATCAATCAACATCGCCCCTAACAAAGCACGTTCTGCCTCTAAGTCATGAGGGAGTTCTCTTGTATCCATAAGTATTCACCTTATTTTTCAGATAGATGAACATTGATAGTCGCAATAACACCTTTATAAAGTTCAATCTTCAACTTAGTAGTTCCTAAAGCACCTACTGGATATGCATTGATGAACTTCTCTTATCAATCTTAATACCATGTTCTTCTAATAATTTCTTTGCGATATGTTTTGTAGAAACATGATCAAAGCTCTTACCATCCTTACCAGTCTTTACTTTGAATTCTACCACAATAGTTTCAAGCTTCTTTGCAAGTTCCTGAGCTTCTTCTTTCTTCTTTAAGTCTTCCTGTTTCTTTTCTTCTTCCTGCTGAGCAACAATTTTCTTACCTGTTTCTGTTGCCATTAAAGCTTTACCATTCTTAATTAAGAAGTTCTGTCCATAACCGTCAGATACATTAACGATTTCACCCTTCTTACCAACTTTTTCACATCTTCTAATAAAATAACTTTCATATTTATACACCCCTATCTTCCAAATATGCATCTATTGCATGTTCTAATCTCTCTTTTGCTTCTTCAATTGTCACATTTTCAATCTGACAGGCAGCCATAGAGAAATGACCACCACCATTAGATCTTCCATAATCATCTGGACATTGATCTTTTTAGAACTACGTGCACTGATTGCCACCGTGTTCTTAGATATATATCCTATCGCAAATGCAGCATAAATGCCAGAAACATATACTAATTGGTTTGCAGCCTTTGCGAGAGTAGAACGACTCAGTTCGTCATCTTTGCCTGTCGCAATAAGGAATCTATCCTTATAACGATAAGCTGATTCTGTGATATCAAATATTTCTTTCATACATTCAAATGAATCTTCTAATAATTCATATGCAAGTGCTAAGTCAGCCTGTGCTTCTTTGAGTTTAGCTGCTGACTGGAATGTTCTTGTACCCACATGCTGTCTGAAATAGTTTGTATCTACTAGCATCCCCGTATACATAACTGTCGCATCAAGTGATGAAATTTCAATTTCATGTTGCTGGTAGTCAAATAGTTCTACAAGTAATTCTACTGTAGAGGATGCAGATGGTTCTAAGTATGTGAGAACCGGTGAAGAAATAAATTCTTCACTACGACGATGGTGGTCAATAATGACCTTGTTTTTTACTTTATCAAGTACTGAACGGCTAATAGCCAATGAATCCTTATGATTATCTACACAGATTAATAAAGTATCTTTATTAGTTTTTTCAAGTGCTTCTGAAATAGTCAACATTAAACCCTTATAATCAGGATTACTTCTCAACATTTCTACGACACCTTTTGTTTTTTCTTCAAGAGATTCATAGTCAATTACGATATTGGCTCTCTTACCTAAATTCTCTGCAATACGCGCAGCCGCAAGAGAAGCACCAAATGAATCCAAATCTGAGTTCTTATGTCCCATAACTAAGACATTACGTGAACGACTAATAAGACCGGCAAGAGACTGTGCATAATACGGAACGTACTTTAGAAGATGTTTCAAATGCATCTGTTTTACCACCAAAGTAACGTACATGATCTTTACCACTCTTAATCGCAATCTGGTCACCACCACGTGAATAAGCAAGGCTTAATGCTGAAGAAGCAAGTTCTTCTAATTCTCTTAATACCTTTGTACTTCTACCAATACCAATAGATAATGTCATAAGCACATCTAATTCTTCTATCGCATTCTTGAAATCATCCAAAATAGAGAATTTAGATTCAATAAGTTTCTTATAGATACGTTCATTAAAGAAGACAATGTATTTACCTGTCTGATAACGTCTAATGATCATACCATTCTTATATGCCCAATCAGTAATTAAGCTACGACATTGGTTTTGAATCTTTACCTTCTGTGATTCATCTACATTCGCAATAATTTCATCATAGTTATCCACAGTAATATAACCCATGCATACCTGCATATCTTCATAGTCCTGTGATAAAGAGACATATTGTGTCACATCCTTCATATAGATGAGTCTTGTATCCGCACTATTATATACTTCGAATTTCTTTCCTTTGACTTCTATTGTTTTGACATCTTCATCATCAAAAAGACTAGCAAGTGTAGGCTGCCATTCTAATAGCTTGATTCCTACAATATTGATATTTAATGCCTTTAAGAAGTCTGAAACCCATGTAATGTTTCTGTTTTCATCATATTGAATCAGTCCTACGCCACCATATATCAAAGCATTCTTTGCATCAATACCTAAAGCATCACTGACTGAATAGCTGTTTTGATCCATTAAGTAGCCCATATAGAATAGTAACGATATGTAGATTACATTCGTAATAACCGCAAATATCGCAAGACGAAGCATCCAAGCCTGATGAAATATACCAAAAGCCGCAAAGGTCGCAAAGGTAATAAATACGAGTAAAAGAACAAAGATATTTCTAAGTTGCGCAACTTTTCTCGTCATTGTAGAAGCCCTCCTTATTGATACTTATTATACAGTATTTGACGTATTTCAACAAATATATCAATAATTCCTAGAATCACTAATAGTGTCTGTAGGAACGGAATGAATACTAAAAATATAAGTAAGTTAGAATAACGTCCATGGTTTCTGATAATAAGATAGAAAGATAAGAAAGAAAGTCCATCCACCATAAATCCTAAGATACTAATAAAATAGATATATTGTACAATAACAACATTTCCAAAATATTGTCTCGCAATCATACTACCTGCAAGCATGATTGCGAGAATATATCCCATTTTAGGACTGAATCTAAATGTCGCAATATGAATACTCATATCAAAAGGTATTCTTAAGCGTTTAAAGAATAATGCACATAACATCATGACTAGATAACTCTGTAAGAATGACATAATGAGTATAGAGAGTGGAATGAGATTATAGAAGTCCTGAAAAGTAAAGGCATTAGTTATAGAAGGCACTGCCGCAATAATCTGGTTATACATTTCTTTTGCTTCAGTGAGTAAGTTAATACCTAGTACTCCTGAGAATACATAGAAATATAAAAAGTCAGATAAAAAGAAGAATGTAGCACCAAGCACCAACATTGTTTCTTTCTTAGCTTTATTTTTTAAACATAGCCCTACAACTGTTCCCATACCAAGTGATGAGAGGACAATTAATACATAACTGAGTGTTCCAAATAGGAAGGCAATGACCATGGAAGCAACGGAAGTCATTAAAGCTTCTTTAAGGCCTGTCTTATAGCTATAAATAGCCATAGGAATAGCCATTCCATAGCCAATTAAGCTATCAAACATCGTACCTGTCATTGTATTGAGTACTGCAAGGACACCAAAGAGTGATGCGATGAGTGCACCCTGCACGAGTTTATTTGTTTTCATAATTCATTTCTCCTTGTGGTCATTATACAACAATCACATCGCTTGACGTATACCCTATATATATGATTGGAACAGGAGGTGAAATAATGGATAAAAAAGATTGCTGCTGCAGTGAACGTCATAAGGATCGTAGTGAAGAAGAAAAGAAAAAACTCATGAACCGCCTCAAACGTATCGAAGGTCAGATTCGAGGAATTGAAGGCATGGTAGAAAAAGATGCTTATTGTCCTGATATTCTTGTTCAGGTTTCTGCAGTCAATGCAGCTTTGAATAGTTTTAATAAAGAATTACTTGCAAAGCATATTAAGACATGTGTTGTGGATGATATTAAAGAAGGTCATGATGAAACAATTGATGAATTAGTGAAAGTATTACAGAAGGTGATGAAATGAAACAATATAATATTACTGGTATGAGTTGTGCAGCGTGTGCCAATCGTATTGAAAAAACTGTAGCTCATATTAATGGTGTAGATAGCTGTTCTGTTTCTTTACTCACAAATTCTATGGGCGTAGAAGGAACAGCATCTTCTGAATCTATTATTCAGGCAATTGAGAATATTGGATATGGTGCAAGTGAAAAAGGTGTTAAAAAAGTAAAAGATGATTCTTTAGTCGATCATGAGACACCAAAATTAAAGAAGAGACTGATTACTTCTCTAGTATTCTTAATACTATTAATGTATTTATCTATGGGTCATATGATGTGGAAATGGCCTGTACCTTCGTTTTTTGAGAATCATGTATCTATTGCAGTAACAGAAATGTTATTGACTATTATTATTTTAGTCATTAATAAAGCATTCTTTGTTAATGGGTATAAGAGTTTATTTCAATTATCCCCTAACATGGATGCTTTGGTCGCATTAGGGTCTAGTGCTGCTTTTGGTTATAGCTTAGTTGTTTTATATTTAATGATTGATGCCATGAGCCAGGGACAGATGATGAAGGTGATGAGTTTAGGACATGATCTCTATTTTGAATCTGCAGCTATGATTCCTACTTTAATTACTGTTGGTAAGATGTTAGAGGCAATGTCTAAAGGACGTACTACAGATGCCTTAAAGAGCTTAATGGATCTTGCACCTCAGACTGCAGTCATTATTAAGGATAATAAAGAAGTCACTGTAAGTATTGATGAAGTGAATAAGGGTGATTTGTTTGTAGTAAGACCGGGTGAAAATATTCCTGTTGATGGTGTGATTGTAGAAGGTTCTACAGCTATTGATGAATCTGCCTTAACAGGTGAAAGTATTCCTGTTGATAAAACAGTAAATGATACAGTATCAGGTGCAACACTTAATCAGTCAGGCTTTATTAAAGTACGTGCCACTCGTGTAGGTGAGGATACAACACTTTCACAGATTATTCAGATGGTGAGTGATGCAGCATCTACTAAAGCACCTATCGCAAAGAAAGCGGATCAGGTCTCTGGTATCTTTGTACCTGTGATTATCGGTATTGCATTAGTCACATTTATTGTCTGGATGATTCTAGGAAAGAGTATTGGATTCTCTATTGCCCGTGCTATTTCCGTTTTAGTTATTTCATGTCCATGTGCATTAGGTCTTGCGACACCAGTGGCTATTATGGTAGGTAATGGTATGGGCGCAAAGCATGGTATCTTGTTTAAGACATCTGAATCATTAGAAGTGGCAGGATCTATTGATATTATTGCATTAGATAAGACAGGTACAATCACAAAAGGAACTCCTGTAGTGACTGATGTGGTCCCTTATAAGATAGAAAAAGAAGTACTATTAAATTATGCTTCTAGTCTAGAAAAAAAGAGTGAGCATCCTCTTGGTAAAGCTGTGACTGATTATTATCAAGGTAGTGAAGATGTTGAAGACTTCGAGATATTACCTGGTCATGGGTTAAGAGGGTTAATTCATGGTAAAGAAGTATTAGGTGGCAGTATCAAGATGATGGAAAAATATATTCCTGAAGAATGATGAAACAGGCATCTGACAAGCAACGGAAGGTAAGACACCTCTATTCTTTAGTTATGATGATACTTATCTTGGTATGATCTGTGTGGCTGATACAATGAAGGAAGATAGCCCTCAGGCTATTAAAGAAATGCAGAACATGGGTATTCAAGTTGTAATGTTGACAGGTGACAACAAGAAGACTGCAGATACAATTGGTTCAAAAGCAGGTGTAGATGAGGTAATTGCAGGAGTATTGCCTGATGGTAAAGAGAGTGTTATTAAAGATTTACAAAAGCATGGTAAAGTAGCAATGGTGGGTGATGGAATCAATGATGCACCTGCCCTCACACGTGCGGATATTGGAATTGCGATTGGGGCAGGTACTGATATTGCGATAGATGCAGCTGATGTTGTCTTAATGAATAGTAAGCTGACAGATGTCACTGCCGCTATTAGACTCTCTCGTGCGACATTAAGAAATATCCATGAAAACTTATTCTGGGCATTTTTCTATAATGCGATTTGTATTCCTGTTGCTGCTGGTGTATTTATTCACTTAACAGGATGGCAGATGAGTCCTATGTTAGGGGCTGCTGCATGAGTTTATCTAGTTTCTTTGTATGTATGAACGCGTTGAGACTCAATACTTTCTCTATGCATGATGCATCGTAAAGATAATAAAAGAAAGAAAAGGAGAAGAAACAATGGAAAAGACTTTAGAAATTACTGGTATGATGTGTGGTCATTGTGAAATGGCTGTAAAGAAGGCATTAGAAGCTGTAGATGGTGTAGTAAGTGCTGATGTAAGTCATGAAAAAGGCACTGCAGTTGTCACTTTAAGTAAAGAAGTATCTAATGATGTCTTAAAGAAAGCTGTAGAAGATAAAGATTATACAGTTACATCTATTAAATAAAAAAGAAGTCCTAAGACTTCTTGAGATCCCCAAATGCATAACTATGCATTTGGGGATTTTTTCTTTCAAACTCTTCTTTTTGGATTTTAGAACGAGAAATGACATCCTGAAGTAATTCTCTTGATGAGATACGTGTCGCCCCATGGCCTAATACAATTTTCTGTTCAAGATTATCACTTGTGGCTACCACAAGACGATATTGCCCTGCCATCTGTTTTGTGATGCTTTCAATATAAGCATCCGCTGTCTGTCCTTCTTTTGTATAAACGATTTCCATATCATGATACATCTGACTCTTGCCTTTATTCTGTGGAACCTTATAAGCATCAAAGACAAGGATCATATGACAGCCACGATACCCTTTATAGCTCATCAATATATCAATAAGCTTATCTCTTGCACTACCTAGGTTTTCTTTCGCAAGTTCTTTCAATTCATCCCAGGCAAAGATGACATTATATCCATCCACAATCAAATATTCATCTAATACCTGTACTGTATTAGAAGAAACATAATCTTGTTTTGGTTTATAGTAGTCACTTGAAAGTTTTGTGTTTATTGGACCATAGGTACGTTCATATACTCTTTTAAGTTCTTCATCACTAATATGTACAGGATTATGTGTATAAGTATGTTCCTGTTTCATCGCACTATAAAGAGGTAAATGCATCTTCTCTCTTACTTCATCATAAGGGACATAATATCCTGCACCATGTGAACAGAAAATAGAACCTGTAGGATTATCTAGATCTGATTCACTATCATAATCACATTTAGTTATCACTTCTTCCTGATTTTCTACTGGTGCATAGAATGTATCTAAGAAGAAAAGCTGTCCTTTTCCTTTTGTGGAAGTCAGAAGTTCTTTTTGGTAGTGAGTCAAGAATAAAACAGGTGCTTCTCCATGAAGTGTTGTAATATCATTATTCTCATTCACTACAGTAGGTGTTGGATAGTCTTCTAAAGCATAGTAAACCTTACTCAAAGCTTCTGTAGGAATGACTAATTCATATTTATAATATGGCTCTAAAATAACTGATTCAGTCATTTTTAACCCTTGTCTAATAGCACGATAAGTGGCTTCTCTGAAGTCTCCTCCTTCTGTATGTTTTAAGTGGGCTTTACCACCTAGAAGTGTGATTTTCATGTCTGTAATAGGAGATCCTGTGAGTACACCTAAGTGTTCTTTTTCCTGTAAGTGTGTCATGATGAGATTTTGATATCTCTCTTCTAAGTTATTCTGACATTGATTATCAAAGACAAGTCCTGAACCTTGAGGAAGTGGTTCTAAGTAAAGATGGACTTCACTATAGTGTCGTAATGGTTCAAAGTGTCCTACCCCTTCTATTGGTTCTTTGATTGTTTCTAGATAAGCGACATCTCCTTCATCCACTGTGATGTCCTCATTAAAACGATCTTTCATTAATTGTTTAAGAATATCTATCTGTACTTCACCCATTAAAGAAACCTGGGCATGATCATCAAAGAGTTTTAAATGAAGTAATGGTTCTTCTTCACCTAATACCTTTAAAGAAGAAAAGAAATGGTTGATATCTGCTTCTTTAGACGGTTGAATTTGATACAACATAGAAGGTCTCAGTGTTGAATGAATCACATGTCCTAATCCAATATAATCCCCTGCCTGAAGCTTCTTAATACCTGTTAAGGCTACAATATCATTCTGAGATGCTTCTTCTACTAAAGTATAGCGGTTCCCTTGATATAACCTAATTTGATGAATCTTTTCATCATGAATTGTATCACGTACATGAAGCCTTCCACCAGTGACCTTAATAAAGACAAGACGTTCTCCTCTTTCATCTCTCGTAATCTTAAAGACTTGTGCGGATAATTCTTTCTGTGGTTCTTTTTCTAAAGTATAACGGTCTAAGGCATCGAGTAATTCATCCACACCTTGATTCTTAAGTGCACTACCAAAATAAAGTGGATAAAGATGTCTATTAGAAATCGCTTTTGCGATAGATGTATCCTTTAAAGACTCTGTTTCTAAATATTCTTCTATCATCTCTTCACCAAGTGCTGCAATATCTTCTTCAGAAGCACTCATATCCATAATATGAGGAGATAATTGTGATAAAGAGTCCAATAACTCTTCTTTTGTATAATGTGTTAAATCCATCTTATTCACAAAGATGAATGCTGGTACATGATAGTGTCTCAATAAGTTCCAGATTGTTTTAGTATGCGCCTGTACACCATCTAAACCATTGATAATCACTATTGCATAATCAAGAACACTTAATGCACGTTCCATTTCTCCACTAAAATCAGCATGTCCTGGTGTATCAATAAACGTGAAATGGTTATTCTTATAATCAAGAGCAGAAACCTTAGAAAAGATAGTAATGCCTCTTTCTCTTTCCTGTGTATTATAGTCAAGGAATGTATCTTTATGATCAACACGACCTTGATGTTTTATTGTCCCTGTCGTATAGAGTAATGACTCACTTAATGTGGTTTTACCTGCATCAACATGAGCCACCATTCCAAGTGTTAATTGTTTCATCAAATCACCTCTTGATTATTGTATCATAGATCAATCAAAAACACCTTGGTTTTATCCAAGGTGGAAATACATAAAGTTTACTGCCTGTTTTAACTACAGTTCTATGAATTATGCATTCTTTAAGAACGCTTTATATGCCTGATATGTTTCGTATACGTCTACTTTAGATACGACTTCCATTGGTGCATGCATATTTAATACTGCAATACCTGCATCAATCACATCCATGTTGTAGTTTCCTAGGATATAAGCAATAGTGCCTCCTCCACCTAGGTCTACCTTACCAAGTTCAGCTGTCTGATAATGGATATTTGATTCATCCATCACAGCACGAATTCTCGCAACATATTCAGCAGATGCATCATTACTTCCACTCTTACCTCTTGCACCAGTATATTTATTAAATACAATACCATTACCTAAATAAGCAGCGTTCTTCTTATCATTCACACTTACAAATAATGGATCTACACCAGCAGATACATCACTTGAAAGCATCTTTGATCTAGATAAAGTAAGTCTTGTCTGCACAAAACTATCAATACCCATCTTCACTAACATTTCACCAACTGTATTTTCAAAGAATAAAGATTGAGCACCTGTAGCACCTACTGAACCGATTTCTTCTTTATCTACAAGAATAGTACAGCATGTATAGTCACATACATCCATATCAAGAATTGCAGTTAAAGATGTATAGGCACATACTCTATCATCATGACCATAACCAGCAATCATTGAACGATCTAAACCATAGTCTCTTGCTTTACCACTTGGTACAACTTCAATTTCAGCTGATACAAAATCTTCTTCTTCGATGTCATATTTATCTTTTAATAGTTTTAAGATATTGGCCTTCACAGCATCTTTTTCTTCACCTACTAAAGGCATACTACCTAAAGTAACATCAAGGTTTTCACCTTCAATCACTTTAGCTGCTTTCTTATCTAACTGTTCTGCAGCTAAGTGAATAAGTAAATCGGAGATACCTACTACTGGATCATTATCATCTTCACCAATGACAACATCTACGACAGTACCATCTTTCTTTGCGATAACACCATATAATGATAGAGGGATAGTTACCCACTGGTATTTCTTTACACCACCATAATAGTGTGTATCAGCTAATACGAATCCTTCTGATTCATATAATGGATTCTGTTTTAAGTCCATTCTAGGAGAGTCAATATGAGCACCTAAGATTCTCATACCTTCTGTAAGTGGCTTATTACCAATCACAAATAATGCGATATTCTTATCTCTGTTGTTGACATAAACCTTGTCTCCTGGCTTAAGTGTTTCAAAAGAGTCTAATGGCTTGAATCCTTTTTCTTTGGCTAAACGAATAGAGTCTTTAACACAAGCACGTTCTGTTTTGTTTTTTGAAATATAATCTTTATAACCTTCATTATATTCCATGACTTCATTAAGATTGTCCTTATACTTTTCCCATGTATTTTTTGCGTATCATTTTCCTAA